>Ga0255334_1000325_pt1 | contig 43114 bp, 32 predicted proteins | sample EtOH5_35cm_T3_12_FD_202080 | JGI IMG/M metagenome (GOLD analysis project Ga0255334, IMG submission 202080) | Sandy soil microbial communities from University of British Columbia, Vancouver, Canada - EtOH5_35cm_T3_129 | ecosystem: Engineered > Artificial ecosystem > Sand microcosm > Unclassified ...
AGACGGCGGCCTCCGAGATCAGCGCCGTGTCGTCCGACACCGTCAAGGCCGCCCAGTCGGCCGGCGAGATGCTGACCAGCCTGGTGCCGAACATCCGCAAGACCGCCGAACTGGTCTCCGAGATCAGCGCCGCCTGCCGCGAGCAGGACATCGGCTCCTCGCAGATCAACGAGGCCATCCAGCAACTGGACAAGGTCACCCAGCAGAACGCCAGCGCCTCGGAAGAGATGTCGGCGACCTCGGAAGAGCTCGCGGCCCAGGCTGAGGAGCTGCAGGCCTCGATCTCCTACTTCCGCACGGAGACCGCCGACCGTTCGACGCAGCGCCGGCCCGCCCCGCGCCCTGTCGCCGCCAAGCGCACGGCCGCTCCGGCCGCGCGCAAGCCGGCGCGGAACGCGGTGGCCGGCCAGCAGGCCCGCGTCGCCGGCTTCGCCCTCGACCTCACCAACGGCGGTCCCGACGACGCCGACGCCGATTTCAAGGAATATGCCTGATGAGCGGCTCGACCGAACAGTTCGTGACCCTGGGCCTGGGGGCCGAGGTCTTCGCGGTTCCCGTGGCCTATGTCCGCGAGATCCTCGACTACGCCAAGCCGTCCGGCATCCCCGACGGGCCGTCCTATCTGCTGGGCCTGACCGACGTGCGCGGTCGCGGCGCGCCGACCCTGGACCTGCGCCTGAAACTGGGTCTCCCCGCCGTGCCGCCCGATGGCGCGACGCGGATCCTGGTGGTCGACGTGCCGGTAGAGGACCGCATCCTGTCGCTGGGCCTGGTCGCCGACCGGGTGATCGAGGTGATCTCGTTCGCCGAAGGTCAGATCGAGGCCTCGCCCGACATCGGCGTGCCGTGGCGTTCGGACTACATCCGCGGTGTCGTGCGCCGCGACATGGCCTCGGGGAAGGGGGGCTTCGTGGTCATCTTCGACCTCGCCCGCCTGCTGACCAGCCAGGACGCCGCCTACATCGCTCAAGCCGCCTGATCGGATCCCTTAGTGTCGCAAGCCGCGCTCGCCCTCCAACCCGTCACGACCAGCGAACCGCTCAGCGCCCGCAACTTCACGCGGCTGGCCGAGTTCATCCACGGCTACAGCGGCATCAAGATGCCGTCGAACAAGAAGACCATGTTGGAGGGGCGCCTGCGCCGCCGGATGCGGGTCAATCGCATCGACAACGTCAACGACTACTGCCGCTTCCTGTTCGAGGACGGCGGCCTGGAAACCGAGACGATCCACCTGATCGACGCGGTGACCACCAACAAGACCGAGTTCTTCCGCGAGCCGGTGCACTTCGACTTCATGGAAAAGACGGTCCTGCCGCAGCTGGCCAAGACGCGTCGCCACATCAACGTCTGGAGCGCGGCCGCCTCGACCGGGGCGGAGCCCTACACCTTGGCCATGGTGCTGGACGAATTCTGTTCCGCGCGGCGCGGCCTGGACTATTCCATCCTGGGCACGGACATCTGCACCGAGGTGCTGCAGCAGGCGATCGCGGGCCGCTTCGTGGAGTCGATGATCCAGCCGGTCTCGATGCCCCGTCGCCAGCGCTACGTGATGCGGGCCAAGGACGCCTCGCGCGGCGAGGTGCGGATCGTTCCCGAACTGCGCAGCAAGGTCGCGTACGGCCGTCTGAACCTGATGGACGAGCGCTATCCCGTCGAACAGCAGATGGACATCATCTTCTGCCGTAACATCCTGATCTATTTCGACAAGCAGACCCAGGCCAAGGTGCTGGAGCGGCTGTGCCGCCACCTGGCGCCCGACGGCTATCTGTTCCTGGGTCACTCCGAATCCATCGTGGGCATCGATCTGCCGCTGCGGCAGATCGCCAACACCGTCTTCCAGAAGGGCTAGGCCCTTGGCCCGCAAGATTCGCGTCCTGATCATCGACGATTCCGCCACCGTCCGGCAGACCCTGTCGGCCGTGCTGGAGTCCGACCCACAGATCGAGGTGATCGGCGTCGCCTCCGACCCGTTCGTGGCCGCCAAGCGGATCCGCGACGATATCCCCGACGTTATCACCCTGGACGTCGAGATGCCGCGCATGGACGGCATCACCTTCCTGCGCAAGCTGATGAGCCAGCATCCGATCCCGGTGGTCATGTGCTCGTCGCTGATCGAGGCCGGCTCGGAGACCCTGCTGCAGGCCCTGGAGGCCGGCGCGGTCGACATCGTGCTGAAGCCGAAGATCGGGGTCGCCGATGCTCTGATGGAGTCGCGGATCCGCATCTGCGACGCGGTGAAGGCCGCCGCCAGCGCCCGCGTCGCCGGCGCTCGACGCCCTCCGGTCGCCGTGCCGCGTCCGATCCACGAGCCAGAGAAGAAGCTGACCGCCGACGCCATGCTGCCCCCGCCCAGCGGAAAGGCCATGGCCAAGACGACCGAGGCCATCGTCTGCATCGGCGCCTCGACCGGCGGCACCGAAGCCCTGCGCGCGGTGCTGGAAGACCTGCCGCCGGATTCGCCGGGCATCGTCATCGTCCAGCACATGCCCGAAAAGTTCACCGCCTCCTTCGCCAAACGGCTGGACAGCCTGTGCGCGGTCTCCGTCAAGGAAGCCGAGGACGGCGACACCGTGCTGCGTGGCCGAGTGCTGATCGCGCCGGGCAACAAGCACACGATCCTGGAACGCAGCGGCGCCCGCTACTACGTCACGGTCAAGGACGGTCCGCTGGTCACTCGCCACCGGCCGTCGGTGGACGTGCTGTTCCGCTCGGCGGCGCGCTCGGCCGGCTCCAACGCCGTGGGCGTGATCATGACCGGCATGGGCGACGACGGGGCGCGCGGCATGAACGAGATGAAACAGGCCGGCGCCTACACGATCGCCCAGGACGAGGCGACTTCGGTGGTGTTCGGCATGCCCAAGGAAGCCATCGCGCTAGGCTGCGTCGACCGCGTCGCGCCGCTGCATGCTCTGGCCAAGGAAATCCTGAAGGCTTCCAGCCGGTAGCACATAGATTCAGGTCCCCGACTGAACCTATGAACTTCGTCACTCCCGCGCTGAAATGAGAGGGAATACACCGACACCGTCAAAGGTCGGTCGCCGGCGCCCGGAAGCGGACATGGCGATCATCTGTTCGGGGTGGGTTGCTGCCATTGCGCATCGATCGGGTAGACGACAAGCTGTGGTCATGACGGCGCAGAAATTGATGTACGAGGACCGTTGGGGGCCAATCGGCGCAGCCCTCTACCGCACGATTATACCTGCGGGGCTAGTCGGACTCATTGTCCTCGCGCTCCCACTCATTTGGGTGACCAGCATCTATTTATTCGGGCTTTATCCGGTCCTCGTTGGCGGCGTTGCATATGCCTCGTGGCGTAACGTGACGCTTTCACAAGGGGCCGCTCGGCTTGTGGCCGGTACACTGGGTGCTTTGCTAACGATGGTGGCCGCGCTACTCGCAATCGGCTTCTTCATCGGCAGTGGCGGTGTCTGATCAGGACGCGGCAGGCGACCGTCTAGGATGCTGGGCGGACGTTAGGGCGTGAGCTGCACCCAAATGGTAGGAACCTGATACCTCTCAGCCCAGGCTTGGCCCGCTGCCAAGGCCCTCTCAAGAGAGATGTCATCCTCAGCAAGTGAAGCGTACATGATAGCTTCACCGGACGGTTTCCATGAACCGCCGGTACCGAAGAACCGACCATCGTCGGAGGCGTCGATGGTCAGCCAGCGCTGGTCATCGCCAAGATCCGGCATCTGTTCGCCGGGCGTGAGATAAACGACTTCGGCCATGAGCTGATGGTGCTTGAGAGCGCCTAGGTCCGCAATCGGCGGTTACAGGCGCGCCGAGGTCAGACGAAGGAAAACGGTGGCTGCGAGAACGCCGGCGACCGCCCCGACGGCAGAAAGCAGTGTGGCGAGGGCTAGGCCGAGCATTGAGGGCCGTTCACCCACAAGAAGGAGAAGTCCGCAGGTCGTCAGCAGTACTGCACAGGCTACAATGAGCGGCGTTTTGCCCCGAAGGATCAATCGGGCAACGGTGCTAAGCGCGAAGGCGATAGCTAGAACGGTCAGGTGCGGAGCCATGCTCAAGTGTAGCTCGGCTTGAGAATGTCCGACTAGGGTCGAAGTTTGCCATAGGCTTCTGGCCCGTATCCGGACCTTCAGATCACCACCGCCAGGATTTGTCGGTCTCGGTGAACTCCCACCCTTGTGGCGGGAACCCCTCTATCCGCCGCAGGTGCGGGAGAGGCGGCTTGCGTCTTGTCGGCTGCGCCAGGGGCCGCCACAGGCGGGAATGACGGGGATTTTGGCGGCGGTGGCGCTCCAGGAGGTCGTCCTAGAACAGCAGGTCGTCGTCCTCGACGGCCTCGGTTTCCGCCGGCGCCTCGATCATCGCCAGGTCCAGCCCTTCCGTCAGCGCGGCGTGGACCTCACGTTCCTGGGCCATGGTGTAGCTGCGAGCCAGGTCGGTCAGCAGCGGCGACAGGGCGCCCATCAGGTCATCGACCTGGACGTCGCCGGACAGGCTCTCCAGCTCGGCGGCGGCCTGGTCGAGGTGGTCGCCGACCTGGCGCTGGAAGTCGAAGCGAGCGGCGGCGCGGCGGAGCATCTCGACGACGTCGGCGCCCTGGCGGGCGGCGTCGACGAGGCCGCCTTCGACGGCGTCGCCGGTCTTGCGGATGCGGCCGACGGCCTCGCGCAAGGCGAGGGCTGCGCTGGCCGCGCCGTCCTGGCCGTTGGCTTGCGGCTGGGCGTCGGCCGAGGCCGAGAGCGACTGCAGCGCCGTCAGGGTGCGGGCGGCCGAGGTTTCCAGGTGACCGGCATGGGCGCGCAGCTCGACGGCGATAACGCCCAGCGGCTTGCCGGTCTCGCCGATGCGCGAGCACTTCAGCGTGGTGTTGAGCGCCATCATCTGCACGTCGGCGCGCATGTTCTGGATGCCGTGGATCTGGGCGGCCAGGTCGCGGGCGGAGCTGGCGGCCGAGTGGCTCACATCCGCGGCCTGGCGGGCGCCCGCGTCGATGTCGTCCACGAGCGCGAAGGCCTCGCCGACGCTGGTCTCCAGGCCGCGCAGGAAGCTGGTTTCGCCGTTCGACGAACCGCCCTGGGCATGGTCTCGCAGGCGCAGGATCTCGCTGGCGTCGCTGGCGATGGCGCTGACGCTCTGGCCGATGCGCGAGACGTCGCGGTGGAAGTCGTCGATGGTGGCGGTGAGCTGGGCGGCCAGCAGGCGGTGCACGAAGGCCTCTAGCCGCTCGCGCGCCTGCGCGGAGAGGGCGCGGGCCGGGGCCGAGGTTCGCAGCAGCGTCAGACCCTTCTGGACGTGCTCGATGCGCTGGCGGGTGATGTCGCCGATCTGCAGGGCGGCCAGGGCCGAGCCGATCTTCTTGCGGACGTCGCGGACCAGTTCGGCGACACGGGCGGTGATTTCAGCGATTTTCGCCTGGTGGTCGGCGATGGCGGCGGTCTGCCCGACCAGGGCGTCGGGCACGGCCGGCAGCAGGCCGTCGCAACGGCGGCGCAGCTCGTCCTCGTGGCCCAGGGCCGCGCGCAGGGCGCCGTCCATGCTGGAGAGGTCGTTGCGGAAGGTGTCCAGCTGGGTGCGGCCCAGCTCGATGCAGTCGCAGATCTCCTGGGCGAAGATCGCGAACTCCGGGCCGGCGGCGGCGATGCCGCCCGAGGTGATCTTGATGTTGACGCCGAAGACCCGGAGGTAGGCCAGGTGCTGGCGCATGTCCTCGATACAGGCGGTCAGGGCGTCGCCAGCGCTGACCAAGGCGCCCAGGCGGTCGCGGCGCGCGTGCAGGGCGGCGGGCAACTCCCGCAGCTGGTTGGAGGCTTCGCTCAGCTGGCGGGTCGCGGCGGCGACTTCCTGGCCTTCCAGGCCCTCGCGCATCCGGTCCAGGGCGGTGATCAGGGCGCTGGTCCCGTCCACGACCTGCGAAAGGACTTCGCCCACCTCCACGAAGCGACCTTCGATCGCGCCACGCGCGGTTTCCAGGCGCGCGTGAACCCCGCCGTCACCCGCATGGGAAGCTGAAAACGCCAGGGATGAGAGGGCCATGAGCTCGCCGTGTGAACCGTGGCCGACAAGATCATCCACAATGTGCGAATTTGGCGTAAAGGCCCGCCATGGTGGCGATTTTCCGTCCCCAAAAGAAGGACGGCGGACGGCCCGAAGGTCGCCCGCCGCGCGAGGTAGGAACGGAAACGCCTTACTTAGAAGGCCTTTTTGACGCCCAGTTCGATGGTCCGGCCCAACGGGTTGCCGGTCCATGGGTCGTAGCCGAACTCTTCCTGGGCCGGCGGCGGGTCGCGATCGAAGATGTTCGCGACCGTCGCGGTCAGGGCCATGTCGTCGCCCAGCTGCAGGCGGTAGGTGAAGTCGGTCGTCACCCAGGCCTTGCCGTCTTCGCCGTACTGGACGCCGGCCCGCTCATCCTTGACCGCCGAGACGTAGTTGACGCCCAGGCGGAAGTTCTGGCGGCCGAGGCCATAGTTGACGCCAAGGTTGGCGCGCAGCTTCGGGGCGGCCTGGGCGAAGGTGGCGAAGTTCAGCGTGCCCAACCGATCGTCGCCGGTCGAGATGGTCACGCCATCCAGGGTCGTCGGGCCGGTCTTCAGCTCGGTGACGCGGGTGGCGGTGAAGCTGACGTCCAGATCACCGGGGCCGACCGGGAGACCGTAGGTCGCTTGAACGTCGAAGCCCTTGGTCGTCTGGCCCGGCCCGTTACCGTAGCGGGTGGAGACGGCGGAGAAGCTCCCGACGCCGCTCATGCCCACCGCGCAGCCGCTATTGAAGGTGATACGGGCCAGCAGGGGCTGCTTGGCGACATCGCAGGTGGTGATCGTGCCGCCGGCGCCGTTGAACACCAGGCTGGCGATCTGGTTCGGGTCGGCGACCTGGCCGATCTGGTCCTTCGTGCGAATGTCGAAGTGGTCGACGATCAGGCGGAACTTGTGATCGTCGAACAGGCCACGGCTCTGCCAGATCGCGCCGATATTGGCGGTCTTGGCGGTCTCGGGCTTGAGGTCGGCGTCGGTGATGAACTGCGCCGCCAGCCAGTTGCTGGCCGCCACGGTGTAGGTGCGCGCGGCCACCGTGATGGCGCCCGGCGTCACGCCCAGCGGCGGGGTCTGGTAGTTGGTGCCGTACGAGCCGCGCAGGGTCAGGGGACCCCAGACGTTCCACTTGCCCGACACCTTGTAGACGGTGGCGCCGAGGTCATTGGAGAACTTTTCCTTGCGGGCCGCCAGCTGGATGTCGACGGTCGAGAACAGCGGCACCTGCAGCTCACCGAACAGCGAGTACTGGCTCTGGTCGGCCTGGACCGGGAGAGTCGGGGCGAACAGGACGAACGGGCCCGGCGCGTCGGGCGTGCAGCCTCGGAAGTTCGGATCGTTGGTCGGCAGCGGATTGGCTGGAAGGTTCGGCGAGCCCGGGCCGTTGGCGCTGGTCGTGCCGGCGGGCCATTCGCACTGGACCGTCCCGTTGTTGAACGGGCTGGAGACGATCTGGCGGCTTTCGAACGAGCGGTACTGGGCGCCGAGCGCCCAACCCACCTCGCCGCCGGGCAGCTTCAGACCCGACAGGCCGTTGAACACCAGGTCGGCGGTGAAGTTGTTGCTCTTGGTCTCCACCGCGCGCGGATCGAACATCCAGAGGGAGAGATCCTCGGGGTTTTCGTGGCCGGCGATGTAGTTCGGGTTGGCCAGGCCGCGCACGGGTTGGCCCTTGAACGAACTGGAGAAGGGGTTCCAGTACTGGCAGCCGTTCTTGCCGGCGGCGGCGGCGTTCTGCGTGCCGAAGCGGGTCGGATCCAGGTCGGTGGCGTGGCAGTTCGAGCCGCCGAAGCCATTGAGGGCTTCCTGCAGGCGATAGCCGATGGTGTCGGCGTGGGTGTTGTAATTGTAGGCGTCGTTATAGGTCAGGGCGAAGTCGTAGCCGACGGCCTTGGCGAACGGCGCGAGGTCGCCCAGGTCGCCAGTGACGCCCGCCGAGACGCGCCAGACCTTGTTGGTGATCTTGTCAGCCACGCCGAAGCCGTCGCCGCCCGAATAGTAGGGATTACCGCCGTGGCCGAACAGTCGGTAGGTGATCGGCGTGAAGCCCGAGGCGCCGACGATGCCGTGGGCGGTGGCGAATTCGGCCGCGAACGGGTTGCTGATCGGCACGTAGAACTGGTTGACGGCGCCCGTCGTCAGGGCCGGGCCGCGCGACACTGGCTGGGCCGGCGAACCCATCACCTGCGGCAGGTCCACCTTGCCGTAAGAGGCGTCGGCGTGGAACTTCATGCTGTCGGTGATCTGCGCCTTCAACTGGGCGTAGAGCCTGTAGGTGTCCTGGTTCTCCACCAGCCGGTAGTACGGGATGTAGTTGTAGGCGCAGGTGTAGGCGTTATCCATGCGGCCGCCGACGGCGGCGCAGCTGGCGGCGCTGAAGTCCGAGACGATGCCGCCCAGGTTCGCGCCCCACTCGCCGGTGTCCGTGGCGGTGGGCACGGCGGGCAGGGGACCGCGCGGCTGCCAGCCCGTCAGGTTGGTCAGGGTCGACCATGGGGCGGGATTGTAGCCGGCTCCCGGCGTCAGCGAGGCCTTGGTGAAGTCGCGCTCCAGCGTGTTCAGGCGCGAGCGGTGCTCGTACTCGGCCGAGACCAGCAGATTGACGCGGTCTTCGCCGATGCCGCCCATCACGCCGACCGAATAGTCGCCCTTCGAGCCCTTGATGTGCTTGTACTGGGCCTGGGCCTCCATCCCGACGAACCTGTCACGGGTGATGAAGTTGACGACGCCGCCGGTGGCGTCGGCGCCGTAGATCACCGCCGCGCCGTCCTTGAGAATCTCGGTGCGCGCCAGGGCGATCGAGGGCACGTTGGCGGTGTTCTGGTTCATCCGCCGGCCGTTCAGCAGCACCAGCGTCTTGTCGGCCCCGAGGCCGCGCAGATTGTAGTTGACCGAGCCGACCAGGGCCGGGCCGCCGAAATAGTAGGACTCGCCCGTCGTCGGGCCCGAGATGGTCAGGCTCTTGGCGAACTCCAGCGCGGTCGGCGAGCCCTGCTTTTCCAGCTGCTCCTGAGAATAGACCTCCACGGGGAGGGCGGCGTCCAGCGCCGAGCCCCGGATGTTGGAGCCGGTGACGACGATCTCCTCGACCTGGGTGGAGGGATCGTTGGTCGTCTTTTCCTGACCCCTTAGTACTTGACTTTGGGCCGGGGCGCCCAGGCCCGCGATCCCGATCAACAGCGCGACGCCCGACGCGCTCATAAGCCCAATTCTCATGTGGCGAACCCTCCCGTTGAACGAGTCTCTAACGCTCATTCTCACAAGAGTGAGTATTGTAGCCTCACCGCGATGGCGTCAATGATCATTGTTCGACGACCTTGGAGCGCGGCTCTGACACGGCGATTGCCGTTAGGGGAACGATTGACAGGGGCGCGCCGGGCCGACTACGCGGCGGACGGTAGGACCAGGAGGACGGTTTGGCAGGAGCCACCGCGGAGGAGGCCAAGGAGCGCCCGCGCACCAAGGCCGAGCAGCGCGCCCAGAGCCTCGAGCAGATTCTGGACGCGGCCGAGTACCTGTTCTCGCAGAACGGCCTCCACGGTGTGACGCTGCGCGACGTGGCCGTGCGGGTGGGCATCCACACCACGCTGCTGAACTACTATTTCAAGGACAAGACCAACCTGTTCGAGGCCGTGTTCGCCCGGCGGGCCGGGGTCACGTCCGGCCGGCGGATGATCGCCCTGGAGCAGTACGAGCAGTCGGTGGGCGACAGGCCGACCGTCGAGGGCGCGCTGCACGCCTTTCTCGATACCGATCTCGACCTCTACTACGAGGGCGGCGAGCACTGGATGAACTATGGGGCGTTCTGCGCCCGGGTCAGCAACACGCCCGAGGGCGCGGCGCTGATGGACGAGCACTTCGATCCGGTGGTCCTGAAGCTGGTCGGCATCCTCAAGCGCGCCCTGCCGGACTATGCCGACGAGGAGATCTTCTGGGGCTACCACTTCGTCTCGGGCGCGCTGATGAACACCCTGGCGCGGACGGGCCGGATCGACCGGCTATCCAGCGGCCTTTGCCACTCCGACGACTTTCCGGCGATCAAGAAGCGGATCGCGCGGTTCATGGCGGCGGGCTTCATCGCCCTGAAGGAATAAAGCCCGCGCGCGGTCTCTAGCTCTGCTCGGCCCGGCGGAAGATTCGGGCCAGCCACAGGAAAAGCCCGATCGCGATCACATAGAACGGGACCAGGGTGTAGAGCGCCATCTGCAGCGAATTGTGCGGATGGCTGGTTTTGAAGAAATCGCTGGCCGCGCCGACATAGGTCGGACCCAAGCCCAGGCCGATGAAGTTCATGACCAGCAGCAAGAGGGCGCCGGACATCACGCGCTGGTCGGGGCGCACTTCCTCCTGGACCAGCGCCACCGACGACGACAGGTAGAAGTAGTTCAGGAAGGTCGGGCCGATCAGCAGGGCCAGGGCCAGCGGCCAGGTCGGGGCCCAGACGAAGCCGATATAGAACGGGATCGCCAGGGTCAGGGAGATGACCGGGGCCATGGCGTAGACGACCTTCGACCTCTTGCGGAAGCGGTCGATCACCCGACCCGAGACAAAGATGCCGGCGCTCATGCCGATGCCGACGACCAGGGCGTACCAGACGGCGACTTCGCCGAGCGCCATGCCCTTCTCGCGCATCAGGAACAGGGTGGTGAAGTTACCCAGGCCATAGGTCACGAACTGGGTCGCGCCGCTGCCCAGCGCGGCCAGCACCAGGGTGGGACGCGAGAAGAACATCTTCAGAGTCGACCAGAAGCCGGCCTTGGCGACCTTGATCTCGGTCCCGTCCAGGCCGCCGCGCGGCGGTTCCTTGACCACCAGCGGCAGGATCAAGGCGGCGGCCAGGCCGACGATGCCCAGGATCACGAAGGCGTAGCGCCAGTTGAACGCCGCGGCGATCGCCGCGCCGAAGGCGATGCCCAGCGCAGCGCCCACGGGCGGGCCAAGGTTGTAGATGCCCAGCGCCGTGCCGCGTCGGCCGGCCGGGAAATAGTCGGAGATGATCGCGTAGGAGGGCGGCACCCCGCCGGCCTCGCCGAAGCCGACCGTCATCCGGGCGAAGGCGAATTCGCCATAGCCGCGTGACAGGCCGCAGGCCACGGTCGCAGCGCTCCAGATTCCGCAGGCCAGGGACAGCACCGCCACGCGGTTGGTGCGGTCGGCCAGCCAACCGACCGGAATGGCGATGAAGCAGTAGAACATCGCGAAATAGAGGCCGCCGATCAAACCGAGCTGGCTATCGGAGACGTGCAGGGTGTCCTGGATCGGCTTGGCCAGGATCGACATCAGCTGCCGGTCCAGGAAGTTCAGCACATAGACGAACCACAGCATGCCCAAGACTAGCCAGGCGCGGCGGCCGGGGGCGGGGTGAGGGTGGTCTGGACGCGCGGACAAGGCCGCGGCGCCATCGCGCTCGAGGTCGTTCAAGGTTTCCTCCCAGCTGCCCGTTCTCGAGCCTTGCTTGCAGCGAGGATGACCTCAATACCGGCCTCGCGTCAATATTCACACGCGAGTGAGTGAGTGTTGACAGCGGCCCAGATCACCGCCACCGTGGGCTCACAACGTCGACGCAAACGATCGACGCTCGTTAGGGGAGTGAACGCCATGAAGGCTGGACTGCTTGCGTCGGCATGCGCCGTCGCGCTCGGCGTGTTTTCGACAACACAGGCGCTGGCCCAGGCGGCCGGCGGCGATCAGGGGAGGGGCGACCGCAAGGACGCCGATCTGGTGGGAGAAGTCATCGTCACCTCGACCCGCCGTCCCGAAAAGCTGCAGGACGTGCCGCTCAGCGTCACCGCCTTCGACCAGAAGGAGCTGACCGCCAAGGGCATCGTCGGCTTCGAGGGCCTGGCCCGTCAGACGCCCGGCGTGGTGTTGAACCGCGCCACCGCCAACTTCAACAACTTCACCGCCCGGGGCATCGCGACCAACGGCTACGGCGCGAACCTGCAGAGCACGGTGGCCGTCTATGTCGACGAACTGCCGATCTCGACGATCGGCAACACCACGGTGCTGGATCCCAACCTGTTCGACGTCGAGCGCGTGGAGTTCCTGCGCGGCCCGCAGGGCACGCTGTTCGGCTCGGGCTCGCTGTCGGGCGCGCTGCGCATCCTGACCAAGGCGCCGAACCTGTCGAGCCGCGAGGGCGCGGCCCTGGTCGACTTTGGCCTGACCGGCTCGGACTCCTTGCGCCAGCGCTACAACGGCATGGTCAACATGCCGATCGTCCAGGACAAGCTGGCCCTGCGCGTGGTCGGCTTCTACCGGCACGAGGAGGGCTATCTCGATAACCTTGGCACCGGCGTCCACAACTCCAACACCCTGGTCGACTGGGGCGGCCGCGCGACGCTGCTGTGGAAGCCCAACGAGCGCCTGTCGGTGAAGGCGTTGTTCTCGTACGAGGACAGCAACCCGAAGGACTCGTCGATGGTCAATCCGGCCCTGGGCCGGAACAAGCGGGTCTCGGACCGGCCGGACCAGTTCGTGGGCGAGATGCGCAGCCACAACGTCACGGTCGACTACCAGTTCGACGGCGCGCACTTCACCAGCTCGTCGACCTATTCGAAGTTCGACCAGAAGTTCTATGTCGACCTGGCCGGCACGTTCGGCGGCGCGATCGCCTTCGCCCTGGACGCTGGCGGCTTCCAGAAGACCTTCGTCGAGGAGGCGCGTCTGGCGTCCGATCCCGGCGGCAAGCTCGACTGGGTGGTCGGGGGCTTCTATCTCGATCGCCGCCTGGACGTGGACTACTTCTACCGCTCCAATCCGGCCTTCCTGACCTCGCACGGCATCACCGGCCTGCCGGACGAGTACTACCAGCGACAGTACACCCACATAAATTCGCAGGAAAAGGCCGCCTTCGGCCAGCTGACCTATCACTTCAGCGACAAGGTCTGGCTGACCGGCGGCATGCGTTATGGCCGGGTCGAGGCCCAGGGCTTCACCGAGGCCGGCGGCTATAGCAGCGCCTATCTGACCAACGCCCTGTTCGGCATCCGCGGGCCGCTGATCCTGACGCCGTTCGCGGCGGCCAGCGGCGTCAAGGCGACGGGCAGCAAGCCCTCGTTCAAGGTCAGTCTGTCCTACAAGCCGTCGTCGACCCTGACGACCTACGCCACGGTGTCGACCGGCTTCCGCACCCCGGTGGTCAACGCCTTCGCCGGCCGGGCCAGCCTGGTCAATCCTAGCGACCTGATCATCCCGAACGGCGCCTCGTCCGACGACCTGACCAACTACGAGGTCGGGGCCAAGGGGCGGTTCCTGAATGGCCTCGTCTCGGCCAATCTCGCCGTCTACCTGATCGACTGGAGCAACATCCAGGTCCAGGCCAATCGCGTCTCCGACAGCGTCCAGTTCGCCACCAACATCGGTGCGGCGCGCAGCAAGGGGATCGAGCTGGAGCTGCTGGCCTTCCCGACCAAGGGCCTGACCATCGGCCTGAACGGCTCGCTCAACGACGCCAAGGTCACCGAGCTGACCCCGGCCGAGGCGGCGATCTCCGGCGCGGTGGTCGGCGCCCGCCTGGCCTCGCCCAAGGTGCAGGGCTCGCTGTTCGTCAACTACGGCTGGGACCTGACGCCGAAGGCCAAGGCCAACCTGTCGGTCGTGCTGCAGCACGTCGGCTCGTATCCGGGCTCGTTCCAACATGTGCCGGGCCAGCCGACCGTGACCAGCGCGACCTATGGCTTCACGGACTCGTATCAGAACGTCAACGCCACCTTCGCCGTGGCCATGGGCGACACGACGATCGGGGCCTATGTCGAGAACCTGTTCGACGACCACTCGATCACCTACGTCCACCCCGAGGCCTTCATCGCCAGCCGGTTCGCGACCATGCGGCCGCGCACGGCCGGCGTGCGCCTGGGCTATGCGTTCTAGGAGATGGGGATGAGCAGCTCGCGCAAACGTCTCCTGGTATCAGCCCTGGCTGTTCTGGCGATGGCTCCGGCCGTCGCCAGCGCCCAGGCCCCTGTCGTCAAAGCCCCGGCCGGCGCCGTGCGCGGCGTCGCTCAGGACGGCCTGGAGATCTTCAAGGGCATCCCCTACGCGGCGCCGCCGGTCGGCGCGCTGCGCTGGAAGCCGCCCGCCGCCCCGGCGACGTGGGGCGGCGTCCGCGACGCCCTCGACTTCGGCCCCTCGTGCCTACAGCCCAAGCCGCGTGCGGGCAGCATCTACGCTTCGCCCCTGAAGGCGTTCAGCGAGGACTGCCTGTCGCTGAACGTCTGGACGCCAGCCAAGGCCGCGAAGGCCCCGGTGCTGGTCTGGATCCATGGCGGGTCGCTGATCGGCGGCTCCAGCGCCGAGGGCCTGTACGACGGCGCGGCCCTGGCCAGGCGCGGCGTCGTCGTGGTGTCGATCAACTATCGTCTCGGCGTGCTGGGCTACATGGCGCATCCGGAGCTCAGCGCGGAATCGCCAGATCACGTCTCTGGCAACTACGGCCTGCTGGACCAGATCGCGGCGCTGAAGTGGGTGCGGACCAACATCGCCGCCTTCGGGGGCGACCCGGCCAATGTCACCATCGCCGGCGAGTCCGCGGGGGCCTTGAGCGTCATGTACCTGATGGCCTCGCCGCCGGCCCGGGGGCTGTTCAGCAAGGCCATCGCCCAGAGCGCCTACATGGTCTCGACGCCGGACCTGCGCGAGCCCAGGTACGGCCACATCCCGGCCGAGACCATGGGCGCGGCCACCGCCGCCAAGCTGGGCGCCAAGAGCCTGGCGGATCTGCGGGCCATGGACGCCGAGACCTTGACCACCGGCGCTCTTTTGGCCGGTTTCCAGACCTTCGGCGCGGTCGACGGCAAGGTGCTGCCCAAGCAGCTGGTCGACACGTTCGACGCCGGCGAGCAGGCCCATGTGCCGATCCTGGCCGGCTTCAACAGCGGCGAGATCCGCTCGCTGCGCTTCCTGGCCCCTCCGCCGCCGGCCGATGGCGCCGCCTACGAGAAGGAAATCCGGGCGCGCTACGGCGACCTCGCCGACGATTTCCTCAAGCTCTATCCGTCCAGCGACGTCCCCGAGAGCGTGCTGTTGACCACCCGTGACGCCCTCTACGGCTGGACCGCCGAGCGTCTCGTGACCAAGCAGACCGCCGTCGGCCAGGCCGGTTACTTCTACCTGTTCGACCATGGCTATCCGGCCGCCGACGCGGCCGGCCTGCATGGCTTCCACGCCAGTGAACTGCCCTACGTCTTCGGCTCCGCCAAGAGCGCGCCGCCGGCCTGGCCGAAGAATCCGGACACGCCCGAAGAGGCCAGGCTGACGGCGGCCATGGGCGATTACTGGGCGACGTTCGCCCGAGACGGCGCGCCCAAGGCCGCCGGTCAGCCGGCCTGGAAACCGTACGGCGCGGAGCGCGCCTACATGGCCTTCGTCGCTGGGCCCCAGCCAGGCGTCCGCCTGCGCCCGGGCATGTACGAACTGAACGAGGCGGTGATGTGCCGCCGACGCGCCCAGGGCGACACGCCCTGGAACTGGAACGTCGGCGTCGTCGCACCGCCGCTTCCCCCTGGAGTGACTCAGTGCCGATAAGTAGTGCGCCGACGATTGACGGCGAGATGCAGGCCTTCGCCCTGACGCTCGACAAGTTCCTGGACCACGCCGCCAAGTGGCAGCCCGACGGCCAGGTGGTGACTGCGCGCGAGGGCGGACGGATCGACCGGGTCGGTTACGCGGATCTCCGCGACCGCAGCCTTCGGGTCTCTTCGGTGCTGGCGGGGCTTGGCGTGCGCAAGGGCGACCGCGTCGCCACCCTGGCCTGGAACACCCAGGACCATGTCGAGGTCTGGTACGCGATCATGGGCATGGGCGCGGTTTGTCACACGCTGAACCCGCGCCTGACCGCCGAGCAGTTGGCGGCGATGATCGTCCAGTCGCAGGCCCGTGTGCTGATCGCCTCGGCCGATCTCGCGCCCCTGGCCCGCGAGATCATGGACGCCGCGCCGCGGGTCGAACGTCTGCTGGTCATCGACGGCGAAGCCGCCGAGGGCGAGGCTCTGGAACCGCTGATCGCCGCCGCCAAGCCGGACGCGGTCTGGGGCCAGTTCGAGGAGACCGCGCCCAGCGGCCTGTGCTTCACCTCAGGCACCACGGGCGCGCCCAAGGGCGTGACCTATACCCACCGCTCCAGCTACCTGCACACCCTGCGCGCCCTTCAGGTGGACGTGATGGCGATCTCGGGCGCCGACGCCGTCTTGGCGGTGGTGCCGATGTTCCATGCTAACGCCTGGGGCCTGCCGTTCGCCGCGCCGGCGGTCGGCGCCAAGCTGGTCCTGCCCGGCCGTCACGCCGATGGCGCCAGCCTGGCCCGCCTGATCGCCGCCGAAGGAGTCACGGTCGGGGTCGGGGTGCCGACGGTCTGGCTGGGCCTGGTCGAGCACCTGGACGCCACCGGCGAGCGCCTGCCGTCGCTGAAGCGCATCATGGTCGGCGGCGCGCCGATGCCCCCGGCCCTGATGGAGCGGATCGAGCAGGGATTGGGCGTCACCGTCCAGACCAGCTGGGGCATGACCGAGCTGTCGCCCTCCGGCACCGTCGCCCCGCTGCACGCGCCGTCGCAGGCCGCGCTGTCGGGCCGTCCGGCCGTGGGCGTCGATCTGCTGCTCACCGACGCCGACGGCGTGGCCCTGCCGCGGCAGCGCGACGCGGAGGGTCACCTGCGGGTGCGCGGCGCGGCGGTGGTCGAACGCTATTTCGGCCACGAGACCTCGGCCACCGACGCCGACGGCTGGTTCCCGACCGGCGACCTGGCCCGCATCGACGCGGCGGGGAACCTGATGATCACGGGCCGCGCCAAGGATCTGATCAAGTCCGGCGGCGAATGGATCAATCCGGCCGAGATCGAGGCGTTGGTCGCATCCTTGCCCGAGGTGTCGCTGGCCGCCGTCATCGGCCGGTCCGATCCCAAGTGGGGCGAGCGACCGATCCTGCTGGTCGAGACGCAAGGGGAGGTCAGCGACGAAGCGCTTCTGGACGCGCTGCGTGGCCGGGTGGCGACCTGGTGGATTCCCGACGCCGTCTACCGCCTGCCGCGCATGCCCCTGGCGTCGACCGGCAAGATCGACAAGATAAGGCTGCGAGCGGAATACGGCGGCGGTTGACGCTTCGTCCGTCCACGCCTTTCGCCCAATGCCAGGAAGTCCCGCTCAGTGTCCGAAGCCGCCCCCACCCGTCGACGCACCACCAAGGCCGAACAGCGCGCCGAGAAGATGGAGCAGATCCTCGACGCGGCCGAGGAGTTGTTCTCGAAGCACGGGCTCCATGGCGTCACCCTGAAGGACGTGGCCAAGCAGGTCGGCGTGCATCACACGCTGATGAACTACTATTTCGACGACAAGAAAGCCCTGTTCGACGCGGTCTTCGCGCGCCGGGCGGTGGTGACCAGCGAGCGGCGGATGCGGGCGCTGGACGAGTACGAGGCGGCCTCGGGCGGCAAGCCGACGGTTGAGGGGGCCCTCCGGGCGTTCCTCGACACCGACCTTGATCTCTACATCGAGGGCGGGGAGGGTTGGAAGAACTACGCGGCCCTCGGCGCTCAGGTCGCCAACACGCCGGAGTGGGGCGCGTCGCTGATGGACAAGCATTTCGACCCTGTGGTGCTGCGCTTGATCGACCTGCTGAAGAAGGCCCTGCCGGACTGTCCGGAGGCCGATATCTTCTGGGGCTACCACTTCGTGACGGGGGCCTTGATGCTGACCCTGGCGCGCACCGGCCGGATCGACAAGCTGTCGGGCGGGGTCTGCAAGTCCGACGACTTCCACGCCGTGAAGGAGCGGATGGCCGCGTTCATGGCCGCCGGCTTCATCGCGGCCTGCGAGCGGCGCAAGGCCCAGGCCTAAAGGCGGCTTGCCCTGGGCGGGACGATTCTGTCAAAGATATTCACTAACAAGATAGTGACTTAAGTGCGAGCTTCGGGCTCGTCGAGTTTTGGGGCGAGAAAGGAAGAGTTTCATGATGCTGCAAGGACGCGTCGCGATCGTCACGGGCGCCGGTGGGGGGCTGGGCCGCGCTCACGCGCTGTATCTGGCCGGGCAGGGCGCCAAGGTGGTCGTCAACGACCTGGGCCAGGAGGCCGCCGACCGCGTGGCCGCCGAGATCGTCGCCCAGGGCGGAGAGGCGTTCGGCGTCGCCGCCTCGGTTACGGACGAGGCCGCCGTCAACGCCATGGTCGAGCAGGTCGTGGCCCGCTGGGGCCGGGTCGACATCCTGATCAGCAACGCCGGCATCCTGCGCGACAAGACCTTCGCCAAGATGAGCCTTGATGACTTCCGCCTGGTGGTCGACGTCCACCTGATGGGCGCGGCGGTCTGCGCCAAGGCCGTCTGGGGCCTCATGCGCGAGCAGGGCCATGGCCGCATCGTCATGACCACCTCGTCGTCGGGCCTCTACGGCAATTTCGGCCAGGCCAACTACGGCGCGGCCAAGATGGCGCTGGTCGGGCTGATGCAGACCCTGGCCATCGAGGGCGAGAAGTACAATGTGCGGGTCAACTGCCTGGCCCCGACGGCGGCCACGGGCATGACCGAGGGCGTGCTGTCGGCCGAGAGCCTGGCCTTGCTCGACCCCGCCTTCGTCAGCCCGGGCCTGCTGGCCCTGGTCCAGGACGACGCTCCGACCCGCACGATTCTGTGCGCCGGCGCCGGCCACTTCGCCACCGCCAACATCACCCTGACCGACGGCCGTTATATCGGCGGCGGCGCGGACGCGGGCGAGCAGGTGATCCGCCAGTGGGACGGGGTCAGCGACCGCGCGGGCGAGATCGTCCCGGCCTACGGTTTCACCCAGGCCGAGCGCGAGGTCGCCAGCGCGGGTCTGATCGCCAAGGCCGTCGGGGAACGCGCGTGATGCGCCAGGCCGTCATCGTCTCCACGGCGCGCACGCCGATCGGCCGCGCCTATCGCGGGGCCTTCAACGACACCCCGTCGCCGACCCTGGCCGCCCACGCCCTAACTCACGCGGTCCAGCGCGCCGGCGTGGCTCCGGACGAGGTCGAGGACTGCATCCTCGGCTGCTCGCTGCCGCAAGGCTACCAGGCCACCATCGGCCGCACGGCGGTGCTGCGGGCGGGTCTACCCGTCGAGGTCCCGGGCATGACCATGGACCGCCAATGCTCGTCGGGCCTGATGACCATCGCCACGGCCGCCAAGCAGGTCATCGTCGATCGCATGGACGTCATCGTCGCCGGCGGCGTCGAGTCGATCTCCCTGGTCCAGACGCCGCAGCTGCGGGTCGACCAGGATCCCGAGCTCGTGGCCCTGCACGCCGACGCCTACATGCCGATGCTGGACACGGCCGAGACGGTCGCGGCGCGCTACGGGATTACCCGCGAGGTCTGCGACCTCTACGCCCTGTCCTCGCAGCAGCGCGCGGCGGCGGCCCAGGAGGCGGGGCGCTTCGACGCCGAACTCGTCCCGATGACCGCCCGCATGAAGGTCGCCGACAAGGAGACTGGCGCGGTTTCGCATCGTGAGGTGACGCTGGCCCGGGACGAGGGCGTGCGTCCGGAGACCACGCTGGAAGGCCTCGCCGCCCTGAAGGTCGTGCGGCCCGGCGGTACGGTCACGGCCGGCAACGCCAGCCAGCTGTCGGACGGCGCCTCGGCCTGCGTGATCATGGAGGCGGGTCTCGCCGAGAAGCGTGGCCTGCAACCGCTGGGCCGCTATGTCGGCATGGCCGTGGCGGGGACCAAGCCAGACGAGATGGGCATCGGCCCGGTCTTCGCCATCCCTCGCCTGCTGGAGCGCTTCGACCTCAAGATCGACGACATCGGCCTGTGGGAGCTGAACGAGGCCTTCGCCTGCCAGGTCGTCTATTGCCGCGACCGCCTGGGCATCCCGGACGAGCTGCTGAACGTCAACGGCGGCGCGATCGCCATGGGCCACCCCTACGGCATGTCGGGCGCGCGCCTGACCGGCCACGCCCTGATCGAGGGCAAGCGTCGCGGCGCCAGGCACGTCGTCGTCACCATGTGCGTCGGCGGCGGCATGGGCGCGGCGGGGCTGTTCGAGGTGTTGTGATGGGTTTGTTCGACCCATTCTAGGAAACCTACGCTCCCTATTCTTGTCATCCCGGAAACCTCGTAGAGGCTGTCCGGGACCCAGGGGAACCGCAGTACGCTGGCCCCTGGGTCCCGGCTCTCCGCTTCGCTGCGGCCGGGATGACAAGGAATGGATCGCTCGTTCAGGCTCCTAAGCCGTCTTCGTCCCGAAAGCCGCCAGGAACGTCGCCACCGCGGCCTGAGCCTCGGCGTCCACTTCGGCGAGGGAGGGTTCGCCGACATAGTTGACCAGCCGGGCCTTCAGCAGGCGGTTCTGGCAGAGGCCGATGAACTGGTGGGCGGCGGCCAGCGGGTCCTCGGCATGGATGCGGCCGTCGGCCTTGGCCCGCGCCAGATAGTCGCCGAGAATCTGCGCGCCGCGCATCGGTCCGGCCTCGTAGAAGGCGCGGCCCAGGTCCGGCGTACGCTCGGCGGCGGCGGTGATCAGCCGGAAGTGGCGCATGTTGCGGTCCGACAGCACATTGGTCAGGTAGCGGCGACCCACGTGGGTGAGGGCGGTCTTCAGGTCGCCGCCGTCGTCGAGCAGGCTGAACATCGCCTCGCGCTGCCAGTCGCAATAGCGCTCGATATGGGCCTGGAAGATCTCCTCCTTGCTCTTGAAGTAGTTGTAGAGCGTGCTCTTGGAGCCGCCGACCTTCGACGCGATGGTCGACATCGACGCGGCGTCGTAGCCCTCGGTCAGGAACACCTCGGCGGCGATGTCGAGGATCGCTTCGCGGCGGGCGTCGCGATCCAGGCGGGGCTTGATCTCGGGCAGCATGATTCTTTTCCGACCGTACCGTACGGTCGCCTTGACTATAGCGCAGGTGAAGCCTACTTGCACCGCACCATATGACTATACCGTACGGTCACATCAAGGCGCTCGTTCATGCCGACCCTCTCTCCCCGCCGTAGCGTCCCCGTCTTCGCCGCCGCCAGCGCCCTGGTGCTGGCCGCATGTGCGAGCCTGCCCCCCGCGCAGCCCGCCCGCGTGGCGAAAACCCCTCAAGCCTACGAAACGGCCCAGACCCTGGCGGCTCCGAACGCTGACTGGCCGGCCGACGCCTGGTGGACGTCTTATGGCGACGCCCAGCTGAACGCCCTGGAGGACGAGGCCCTGAAGGGTTCGCCGACCCTGGCCGCCGCCGAGGCCCGCCTGCGCCGCGCCCAGTCGCTGGTCGCCCAGGCCAGGTCCGCCGACCTGCCGCAGGTCTCGCTGGGGGCCTCGGCCGCCGAGAGCAAGCAGAGCTATAACGCCGGCATCCCGCCCGCCTTCGTGCCGCATGGCTATAACGACATCGGCCGCCTGGCCCTCGACTTCAGCTGGGAGCTGGACTTCTGGGGCAAGAACCGCGCGGCCGTCGCCGCCGCCACCTCGGAAGCCAAGGCCGCCCAGGCCGACGCCGCCCAGGCCCGCCTGACCCTGTCGACCGCGATCGCCTCGACCTATGCCGAGCTTTCGCGCCTCTACGCCCAGCGCGACGTCGCCGATCAGGCCGTACGCCTGCGCCAGCAGACCAGCGACCTCGTCTCCAAGCGCGTCGCCAACGGTCTCGACACCAAGGCCGAGAGCGAGCAGGCCGCGGCCGGGCCGCCGGCCTCGAAGGCCGAGCTGTCGGCCATCGACGAGCAGATCGCCCTGACCCGTAACGCCCTGGCCGCCCTGGTCGGCGCTGGTCCCGATCGCGGTCTCGCCATCGCCCGTCCGGCCAATGCGACGATCAAGCCGTTCGGCCTGCCGGCGAACCTGCCCGCCAACCTGATCGGTCGCCGCCCCGACGTGGTCGCCGCCAAGTGGCGGGCCGAGGCCGCGACCTCGCGCACGAAGCAGGCCAAGGCCGCCTTCTATCCGGACATCAACCTGTCGGGCTTCATCGGCGCCCAGTCGCTCTATCTCGACAAGCTGTTCTCCAGCGGCTCGGATATCGGTGAGGTCGGTCCTGCGCTGCGCCTGCCGATCTTCGAGGGCGGTCGCCTGCGGGCCGGCCTGCGCGGCGCCGAGGCCGACCGGGACGCCGCCGTGGCCAGCTATGACGGCGCCTTGACCCAGGCCCTGCGCGAGGTGGCCGACGTCACCGCCAGCGAGAAGGCGCTCACCAGCCGTCTGGCGGACGCCCGCGCGGCCCTGACCGCCAACGAGAACGCCTACCGCATCGCGCGCCTGCGCTACGAAGGCCAGCTGTCGACCTACCAGTCGGTGTTGCTGGCCGAGCAGTCGGTCCTGACCCAGCGCCGGGTCGTCGCCGACCTGGAAAGCCGCGCCTTCGCGCTCGATATCGCCCTGATCCGCGCCCTCGGCGGCGGCTTCACCGGCGCCTGAACCCAACCCCAAAGCATCCGCTCGCTAGGACTTGCCCCTAATGTCCGATCAACAACCCGCCGCCTCCCAAGCCGCGGCGAACAACAAGCGCCGCCGCCAACTGACCCTGCTGGGCGGCGCCGTCGCCGTCGGCCTCGTGGGCTACGGCGCCTGGTGGCTGGTCTTCGACAGTCACTATGTCGAGACCGACGACGCCTATGTCGGAGCCGAGACCGCCCAGGTGACCGCCTTGTCGCCCGGCCCGGTGGCCAAGATCTTCGTGGTCGAGACCCAGGCCGTGAAGGCTGGCGACCCGCTGGTCATCATCGACGACGCCGACGCCCGCATCGCCGTCGCCCAGGCCGAGGCCGCCCTCGGTCAGGCCGAGCGCAAGGTGAAGGGCTACTTCGCCAGCGATACGGCCCTGGCCGGCCAGTTCGACGCTCGCCAGGCCGACGTCCAGCGCGCCGACGCCCAGATCGTCGCCGCCAAGGCCGATGTCGACCGGGCGCGCCTCGACCTCTCGCGCCGCCAGGCCCTGGTGGGGCAAGGCGCCGTCTCGGGCGACGAACTGACCAGCGCCCAGAACCGCTTCGCCAACGCCCAGGCCGCCCTCACGGGGGCTCAGGCCGCCCGCGCCCAGGCCCTGGCCAGCCGCGCGGCCGCCATCGGCACGCGCGAGGTCAACACCGTGCTGATCTCCGGCGTCTCGGTCACCGAGAACCCGGAAGTGAAGGCCGCGCAGGCCCGGCTCGACGCCGCCCGCCTGGCCCTGGCCCGCACCGTGGTCCGCGCCCCGACCGACGGCGTCGTCGCCCGCAAGTCGGTGCAGGTCGGTCAGCAGGTCGCCATGGGCACGCCGATGATGGCCGTGGTGCCGACGGCCCAGGCCTATGTCGACGCCAATTTCAAGGAAGTGCAGCTGGACAAGGTGGTCCCCGGCCAGCCGGTGGTCCTGACGTCCGACCTCTATGGCGGCGGCGTGAAGTTCCACGGCAAGGTCCGCGGCCTGGCCGGCGGCACCGGTTCGGCCTTCTCGCTGATCCCCGCCCAGAACGCCTCCGGCAACTGGATCAAGGTCGTCCAGCGCGTCCCGGTCCGCATCACCCTGGACCCCGCCGAACTGGCCAAGCACCCGCTGCGCGTGGGCCTGTCCATGAAGGCCAAGATCGACGTCGCCCAAGGCGGCGCCCAGACAGGCGCGCAGTAGTCCGTTACCAGGAGCCGCCCCATGGCGTCCGAACAATCCCAGGCGGCCGGTCCGCCGCCGATGACCGGCATCTTGCTGGCCGTCACCTCGATCGCCTTGGCGCTCGGCACCTTCATGCAGGTGCTGGACGGCACCATCGCCAACGTCTCGATCCCCACGATCGCCGGCAATCTCGGCGTCAGCTCCAGCCAAGGCACCTGGGTGATCACCGCCTTCGCCGTGGCCAACGGCGTCTCGGTGCCGCTGACCGGCTGGCTGATGGGCCGCTACGGGGTGGTGAAGACATTCGTCGCCTCGGTGATCCTGTTCACCATCGCCTCGCTGCTGTGCGGCCTCTCCTGGAACCTGGAGTCACTGATCCTGTTCCGGATCCTGCAGGGCGCGGTGTCCGGGCCGATGATCCCCGGCTCGCAAGCCCTGCTGATCATGATCTTCCCGCCCAACAAGCGGGGGACGGCCCTGGCCATCTGGTCGATGACCACCCTGGTGGCCCCGATCTGTGGGCCGATCCTGGGCGGCTACATCTCGGACAACTTCTCCTGGCCGTGGATCTTCCTGATCAACATCCCCGTCGGGATCCTGTGCGGCGTCATCTGCTGGCGCAACATGGCCAGCCGCGAGACGCCGACCCGCAAGCTGCCGATCGACCGCACCGGCTTCATGCTGCTGCTGGTCTGGGTCGGCGCGCTGCAGGTGATGCTGGACACCGGCAAGGAAGCCGACTGGTTCGCCTCGCCCGCCATTGTCGTCGAACTGTGCATCGCGATCATCGGCTTCATCGCCTGGGTGATCTGGGAGCTGAACGAGAAGCACCCGATCGTCGACCTGTCGCTGTTCAAGTCCAGCAACTTCGTCATCGGCACGATCGTCTTCTGCCTGGCCTATGCGGTGTTCTTCGGCAACAACCTGTTGCTGCCGCTGTGGCTGCAGACCCGGATGGGCTACATCGCCACCTGGGCCGGCCTGGTGGCCGCGCCGAGCGGCGTGGTCGCCGTGTTCCTGACCCCGTTCATGGCCCGGCTGATGAACAAGGTCGACGCCCGCTGGATGGCGACCTTGTCGCTGGCCGCCTTCGGCCTGTCGTTCTTCATGCGCTCGGGCTACACGCCGGACGCCAACTTCTGGGCGCTGGTCATGCCGATGCTGGTCCAGGGCGTGGCGATGAGCACCTTCTTCATCTCGATGGTGACCATCTCGCTGAACGGCATCCCGCCGAACCAGACGCCGGCGGCCTCCGGCCTGTCGAACTTCTCGCGGATCACCGCGGGCAGCTTCGCCGCCTCGCTGGCCACGACGATCTGGGATCGCGGCGAGGCCGTTCACCAGACCCGCCTGTCCGAGGTCATGAGCTCGGGCAGCCCGGCCTGGATCGATGCGGTGAACAAGCTGCAGGCCGCGGGCATGAGCCATCTGCAGGCGGTCGGGGCGGTCACCCAGCAGGTGATCAACCAGGCCTACCTGCTGGCGGCGCTGGACTTCTTCCGCGTCTCGGCCTGGCTGTGCGTGATCCTGATCCCGCTTATCTGGCTGACCAAGAAGGCTAACGCCAGCGGCGCGGCCCACGCGGCCGCCGACTAAAAATGAAGGGCGCTAGCCAAGCCGGCTAGCGCCCCTTTTCATGTCAGGCCGGAACCCCTGTCGTCAGTTGAGGTCGAGGCGGTCGGCGTTCATGACCTTGGTCCAGGCCGCCACGAAGTCCTTCACGAACTTCTCCTGCGAGTCCGAGCAGGCATAGACCTCGGCGAAGGCCCGCAGCTCGGCGTGGGAGCCGAAGATCAGGTCGACGCGGCTGGCGGTCCAGCGGGCCTCGCTGCTCTTGCGGTCGTGGCCGGCGAAGGCGTTGACCGCCGTCGGGGCCCAGGTCGTGCCCATGCTCAAGAGGTTGACGAAGAAGTCGTTGGTCAGCGCGCCGACGCGGTGGGTGAACACCCCGTCCTTGCTCCCGCCGGCGTTGGCGCCCAGCACCCGCAGGCCGCCGACCAGGACCGTCATCTCCGGCGCCGACAGGCCCAGCAGATGGGCGCGGTCGACCAGGGCCTCTTCCGGGGCCATGAACTGCGTGCCGCTCTTGCGGTAGTTGCGGAAGCCGTCCGACAGCGGCTCCAGCGGCTCGAACGACTCCGCGTCGGTCTGCTCGGCCGAGGCGTCCATGCGGCCTGGCGCGAACGGGACCTCGACGGGCGTGCCGGCATCGGCGGCGGCCTTCTCGACGGCGGCGGCGCCCGCCAGCACGATCAGGTCGGCCAGCGAGACCTTCTTGCCCCCCGTCCCGTTGAAGCCCTGCCGGATGCCTTCCAGGGTGGACAGCACCTTGGCCAGGACCGGCGGGTCATTGACCTCCCAGTCCTTCTGCGGGGCCAGGCGCACGCGGGCCCCGTTGGCGCCGCCGCGCTTGTCCGACTTGCGGTAGGTCGAGGCCGAGGCCCAGGCGGTCGACACCAGTTCCGAGACCGACAGGCCCGAGGCCAGGATCTTGTCCTTCAGCGCCTTGGCGTCGGCGGCGTCGATCAGCGGGTGATCGACGGCGGGGATCGGGTCCTGCCAGATCAGGGTTTCCTTGGGGACCAGCGGGCCGAGGTAGCGGCTGATCGGACCCATGTCGCGGTGGGTCAGCTTGAACCAGGCGCGGGCGAAGGCGTCGGCGAACTGGTCGGGGTTCTCGTAAAAGCGGCGCGAGATCTTCTCGTATTCGGGGTCGAAGCGCAGGGCCAGGTCAGAGGTCAGCATCCGAGGGCGCTGGGTTTTCGACGCATCGAAGGCGTTCGGGATGTCGGCCGGCGCATTCTTGGCTTCCCATTGGTGCGCGCCGCCGGGGCTCTTGGTCAGCTCCCACTCGAACTTGAAGAGGTTGTCGAAGAAGTGGTTGCTCCACCGCGTCGGCGTCTGGCTCCAGGTGACTTCCAGGCCCGACGTGATCGCGTCGGCGCCGAGGCCCGTGCCGTGCTTGCTGCGCCAGCCCAGGCCGCCGTCCTCGATCTGGCCGCCTTCCGGTTCGGGACCGACGAACGAGGGATCGCCCGCGCCGTGGGTTTTCCCGAAGGTGTGGCCGCCGGCGATCAGGGCGACGGTCTCCTCGTCGTTCATCGCCATGCGGGCGAAGGTGGCGCGGATATCGCGGGCCGAGGCGAGGGGGTCGGGGTTGCCGTTCGGGCCTTCCGGATTGACGTAGATCAGACCCATCTGCACCGCGCCCAGGGCCGGATGCAGCTGACGCTCGCCACTGTAACGCTCGTCACCCAACCACGAGCCTTCCGGACCCCAGTAGAGCTCCTCGGGCTCCCACTGGTCGGCGCGGCCGCCGGCGAAGCCGAACGTCTTGAAGCCCATCGACTCCAGGGCGACGTTGCCGACCAGAACATAGAGGTCGGCCCACGAGATCTTGCGGCCGTACTTCTGCTTGATCGGCCACAGCAGGCGGCGCGCCTTGTCCAGGTTGGCGTTGTCCGGCCAGCTGTTGAGGGGGGCGAAGCGCTGCTGTCCGCCACCGGCGCCGCCGCGACCGTCCGAGGTGCGATAGGTGCCGGCGCTGTGCCAGGCCAAACGGATGAACAGGCCGCCGTAGTGGCCGAAGTCGGCCGGCCACCAGTCCTGCGAGTCCGTCATCAGGGCGTGCAGGTCGTTGATGACCGCGTTCAGGTCGAGGCTCTTGAATTCTTCGGCGTAGTTGAACGCCTCGCCCATCGGGTTCGATCGCGGCGAATGTTGGTTGAGACTTTCCAGGCGGAGATTCTCCGGCCACCAGTCGCGGTTGGCTCGTCCGCCCTTGCCACGCCCCATCGGGCATTGAGCTTGCACGCTGTCGTCGACCTTGGCGTCCATCGTCGTTTCCTCCGCGCTGCTCGCGCCTGGCTGTCGTTTCCCCCGACCGCACCCTAGGGAGCCGCCGTTTTCGGCCATTGGTAAAATTGATTGTTCCTATCATCGCGATAGGTAAAATCTTTGCCCTGACGTACGCGGACGAACTTCAGCTCGGGCGCGGGCGCTCAACTGGGCCTGAGTGTCGTGGCGTTCGGGCGCCGCATTAAAGATTGGACAGGATTGCGCAATGTCCGGGAAGTCCCCTGGCATCGCGCGACAATTCTTGTCAGAAATGTGTCCGACTCGGCTGGGCGAGCAGTAACATTACAAACAGTTCATGATAGCGCTGAGCAAGACTCGGTGGGGGCAAGTGCTCATCGGCGAGAACCACTGGAAAGATGCTGTTATCTCACAGCTTGAGGCCGGCGATGTCTTCCGCTTGGCTGAGCCTAGTGGGGCGCTCGCTCATGGCGGCAAGATCTATGTGGTGAGGCAAGCGCCCCAAGTCATCGCCCAGGAATGGCCGGCCGAGGGCGATGCGGTCGTGGTCGCGTTCAGCGCGAAAGCCGAACCGCGAACGGCGGCCATCCGGCCAGAGCGCCCAACGCCGCCGAGGTGAAGGCGCGGCTGGAAGCGTTGTCCCGTAAGTACGGCGAACGCTTCCAGCCGGCGGACGGCTGGTCCAAGCTGGAGGCATGACGGACCGCTTCACCGACTCCGAAGTCCTGGCAGACGCCATCATCGCCAAGGTCGGCCGCCGCATCGTTCTGGGTCTGCCGTTGGGCCTGGGCAAGGCCAACCATGTCGCCAACGCCCTGTTCGCTCGGGCCATGGCCGATCGGTCGCTGCACCTGCACATCTTTACCGCCCTGACCCTGGAGCCGCCCCGCCCCAAGTCGGAGCTGGAAGCGGCCTTCCTGGGGCCGGTGATCGCGCGCACCCTGGGTGGCTATCCGGCCCTAGCCTATGCCGAGGTCCAGCGCCGCGACGCCCTGCCGGACAACATCGAGATCGACGAGTTCTTCTTCCAGGCCGGCACGCGCCTCTCCGTCGAGAGCGCCCAGCGCAGCTACATCTCCGCCAACTACACGCACGCCGCCCGCTATCTGCTGGATCGCGGCGTCAGTGTCGTGGCCCAATTGGTGGCCAGGGACGGCGACCGCTACAGCCTGTCCTGCAACACCGACATCACCCTGGACCTGCTGGCCGCGCGGCAAGCCGGGAAGGCTCAATTCCTGTTGGTCGGCCAGGTCAATGACGAGCTGCCGTTCATGCCGGGTGACGGCGACCTGCCGGCCTCGGCGTTCAGCCACCTGTTGGACGGGCCCGCCGCCCAGTTCCCGCTGTTCGCCCCGCCCAAGGAGCCGATTTCCGACGCCCACTACGCGATCGGCTTCCATGCGGCCGGCCTGATCCCGGACGGTGGCACGATCCAGATGGGCATCGGCTCGATCAGCGACGCGGTGGCCCAGGGCCTGATCGTCAGGCACCGCGACCCGACAGGCTTCCGCGACACCCTCGGTCGCCTGTCGCCGGCCGCCTCGCCGCCTCGGCACGGCGCGCCGTTCGAGACGGGCCTCTACGCCGCCACCGAGATGTTCGTCGACTGTCTGCTCGACCTCTGGAAGGCCGGCGTGCTCAAGCGCGAGGTCGACGGGGCGGTGCTGCACGGCGGCTTCTTCCTGGGGCCGCGCGCCTTCTACGCGGCGCTGCGCGAGATGCCGGCGGCGGACCGCGCCAAGTTCCAGATGCGGGCCATCTCCGGGATCAATGAACTCTACGGCGACGAGGCCGCCAAGCGTATCGCCCGCGTCGATGCCCGCTTCATCAACACCGCCATGATGGTCACCCTGCTCGGCGCGGTGGTGTCCGACGGCCTGGAGGACGGCCGCGTCGTCAGCGGCGTGGGCGGGCAGTACAACTTCGTGGCCCAGGCCTTCGCGCTGGAGGACGCGCGGTCGGTGATCACCCTGGACGCCGTGCGCGGGGCGGGGAAGGCGGCCCGCTCGAATGTCCTGTGGTCCTACGGCCACGGCACCATCCCGCGCCACCTGCGCGACATCGTCATCACCGAGTACGGCGTCGCCGACCTGCGCGGCCGCACCGACCGCGACGTGATCGTCGCCCTGCTAAAGGTGGCCGACAGCCGCTTCCAGCCGGCGCTGCTGGAGCAGGCCAGGGCCGCCGGCAAGCTGGAGCGCGGCTACGTCCTGCCAGCCGAGGCCCGCGACAACACCCCCGAGCGCATCGCCGAGGCGCTGGCGCCGGCCCGTGCGAGCGGCCTGGCGCCGCTGCTGCCATTCGGCTCGGACTTCGATCCGCTGGAGGAGAGCCTGCTGCCGACGCTCGGCCGGCTGAAGGCGGCGCAGGCCGAGCCGAAGGCCCTGCTCGGCCTGATTCTGGACGGCCTGGGGGCCAGGAGCGACGATGGGCCGGTCTTGAAGCGCCTTGGTCTTGAGCGACCTCGAGGTCTCAGCCAGCGCCTGACCGCCCTGGCCGTGCGCGGCGCCCTGCGTCGCTAGAGGGTTTCGAGTACGGAACTTCGTCCTGCCGTCGAGCGCTTTGCGCGTCGGCTTCTAGGTCAGGTCGTGACCAACGTCGACGTCCAGACCGAGAAGATCGAGCGCCGAGGCGCCTCGGGGGTCTCACGACCGAGAGGTGTTAAGGCATTGCCGTTCTCAAGCGGATCTTGAGCGTGCGGTGGGGGCGCAAGCTGCTCCTTCGTGCCCAGGTTCGGCCGCCAGGGCGCGGATTCAATGAATTCGCGCCCTGGCTCGACCCTAGCCTAGCAGGCCGTCAGTAATCCCAGACAGTCGCGACCCAGCGGAACGCATCGCCGTTGACCGCCACCAGGATCTCGCCGCTCGCCGCCGCCTCGCGCATCAGGCGCAGGCGAACGCGAGTGGCCTCCTCGGGGTCATGCTCGAAGCCGTTCTGCCAGTCGGGATGGTCGAACGCGACCGGGAAGAGCGCGTCGCCCGCGAAGGTCAGCTGGTCGCCACCGGACGTCACGCGTACGATACTGTGCCCAGGAGTGTGGCCGCCGATGCGCTGGACAACCACGCCGGGCGCGACCTCGTACTGCTCCAGGAACGTCTGGATCTTGTCCCCAAAGTCTTCCGCGAATTGTTGGGCGGTCGACCGAAGAACATCCGGGATCGGCGGCGGCCGCCGGTGGAGTGGCCGACGTGGATGGCGTTCTTCAGGTTCAGGTGGGTGGTCAGCACGGCCAGATCGGCGGCATAGGTGTCCATGTCGTTGCCGGTGTCCGTCTGGGTCGAGCGTCCGTGGCCGCGACGGTCATGGGCGATCACGCGGTAGCCCTGAGCGAGAAAGAGCAGCATCTGGTTGTCCCAGTCGTCCGCCGACAGCGGCCAACCGTGGTGGAAGACGATCGGCTGGGCGGTCTTGGGACCCCAGTCCTTGTAGAAGATCTGCGTGTCGTCCTTGGTGGTGACGTAGCCGCTGCCCATGGTCTTGGTTCCTGACGTGCTTTGGGGGGAGGAGGGGGGCGCCTGCGCCGCGCCTTGGGCGGACCCCATCCGTCCCTTGGTCTGGGCAGCTAGAGCGTAGGTTGGGCGAGCCTATGCCGCGGTATAGGTCGGCCGCTGGATCGGCGAAGGCGCAACGGGTCGGCGCACGCCCCGCCTCTCTGAAGGGCGAGGGCGGGTGTCACCCGAGACCGACAATTGCTTGCGGGGGCGATCTGAAGGGATTCGGCGTCTGTGCTGATGGCTTCGCGCGACCCTTCACAGTCCTTCAAACGGTCCGCTATGCGGCCCCCTTCACCGCCGACAGCACCCCCTTGGCTGCATTGGCTCGGCGGACGATTTGGTTGAGGCCATCAACTCGCGTGCAGTGGACACACGCACACGTCAGTGTGTATTGATGCGCACTCCCATTGATGACGCCGTCAACGGTGTGTATATACACACATGAATAGCCGTGACGTCATTGCCTCGTTGGAAGCTGATGGCTGGTACGAGGTGGCTCTGCGCGGCTCCCATGCTCAGTTCAAGCACCCAACCAAGCCAGGCCGGGTGACTGTTCCTCATCCGAAGCGAGACCTTCCGGTCGGCACGCTTCGCTCGATCGAACGTCAGTCCGGCCTAGACCTGAGGTAACAGATGGCCAACTACATCGCCCTGATCCACAAGGACGCCGGTAGCGAATACGGCGTCTTGTTTCCAGATCTGCCGGGCTGCATCAGCGTAGGCGCGACGCTCGACGAAGCGCGAGCAAATGCCGAAGAGGCCCTGGCCCTGCACGTCGAGGGTATGGTTGAGGACGGCGAACCAGTCCCCGCCCCGTCAACCTTGCAAGAGGTCATGGCCCATGCGGAGAACCGCGACGGAGCCGTGATCGTTGTTCCGCTGAAGTCGACTGCCTCCAAGGTCGTTCGTGTCAACGTGACCATGCCTGAGAATGTTCTGGCGGAGATCGACGCCTTTGCCGAAGCTCACGGCTTCACCCGTTCAGGCCTGTTAGTCCAAGGGGCTAAACGGGTGATGGAAGCAGAGGCGGCCTAGCCGCCCTCTCCCTACCCCTTGGAGGGGTGAATCCTGCGCGTCATACGAGGAGGCCGCCCCCGTCAACGTGCAGCACCTGGCCCGTCACATAGGTCTGGCGAGTGAGATAGAGATAGCTTTGAGCGATCTCCTCGACGTCTCCAGGGTGACCCACAGGCAGGCGTGCGGCCTCGGAGGCGTAGAAGGCCGCCCGTGCGTCCTCGCCCATACCCGCCCAGAGGTCGGTCTTCACCACCCCCGGCGCGACGCAGTTCACGCGCAGCGGCTTGAGCTCCACGGCCAATGCCCGGGTAGGCATCAGGCTATCCTGTTTCGAGATCCTCAGTCGCGACGCCCGTTCACGTGGGAGTTCCAACGTGGCGGCAAGGCGGTCGAGGTTTCCGTCACCAGCCGACTTATGCTGGACGATCCTTCCGCAGCGCTGGCGGCCTGCGAAGCAGGATCGGGACTCTTCCAGAGCTTTGAACTCGGACTTGAGCCTTGGCTCGAGGGCGGCCGTCTGGTGACCGTGCTCGACCAATGGGCGGAGGAGCGCTTCCCGCTCTATGCCTATTACGCGTCTCGCCACCATTTGCCAGGCAAGGTGCGCGTCTTCCTGGATTTCCTCAGCGCGACAATGGCGCCAGCGTCCTGCAGGTGACCCCGATCAAAATCCAACTTGGACCGCGTTTGCGCTTTCCATCCTTTCCGGCGGGGCGGTAGGCGGGGCTGCGCCAATAGCTACCTCCGCCCCGCTTGCCGGAACGAGACGTTCGCTTAGGCGTGGTTACACAACGGTGGTCGGGACGAGCCCCTACCATCTCGGATAGCTTCCCCGGTCTACTCCGTGATCGACGGAAAAGTCATGATCACCCGCAACCCACCGAGCGGCGCGAGGTATAGGGCCACGCTCCCTTCGTAGAGCTCTACGAGGTCTCGGACGATCGATAGCCCCAATCCATGGCCGGGCGTTCGCTCATCGAGCCGTTCGCCAAGGCCAAAGACATGCTCGTAGGCTTCTGGCGGCAGGCCGGGTCCGTCATCGTCGACGACGATCTCCGCAAAATCGCCCCGACGCCGAACCAGGACCTCCGTTCTCGACCTCGCCCACTTTCCGGCGTTGTCGAGAACGTTGCCGACAATTTCGCTGAGGTCTTGGGCGTCGAGCGCGACGATTGGTTGGTCTTGGTAGGTCACGCTGAACACCACATCGCGGCGCGAATAGAGGCGCGAGAGCGCCGCGACGATCGGGTCCAGGCTTGAGCGCACATCAGCAGCGACACCTGGCGAGCGCTTCAACGCCACCGCGCGCGCCCTGGCGAGTTGATAGTCGATCTGGCGTCGCATCCGCTCGCATTGCAGCTCGATGACGTCGGCGGTCTCGTTTTGCCCAACAGCGCGCAGACGCCCAGCTTCGTCCGTCAGCACGGCGAGCGGCGTCTTGAGGGCGTGGGCGAGGTTGCCGGCCTGGGTGCGGGCTCGCCGCAGCATCTCGAGATTGCCCTCCAGCAGAGCGTTGAGGTCAATCGCCAGGGGGCGCACTTCACTGGGAAGATCCTCCGGCAAGCGGCTCGCCTTGCCCATACGGACAGCCGACAGCGCGTGACGCATACGGGTGAGCGGTCGCAAACCAAACCAGACCTGAAGCATCGCGGCCCCGATCAGACCGGACGCGACGATCGTCAGCGACAGAAAGAGCGTCCAGTTGAACCGTCCCAAAACCTCGTCGAGAAGGCGTTGGTCGACGCCTATTCCCAACCGCAACGGCGGCCCATGCGGATTGGCGACTGAACGCTCCACTAGACGGAGCTGTCCGGAGGGCCCTTCGACGAAGACATGGCGCTCGACGCCGGGGGCGGGAAGCGGATCCGGCAACGGAAGATCTCGCCCAGCCAGGGACGGTGAGGTGATAGCCTGACCGCCCGCCGCTTCCACACGCCAATAGAAGCCCGAGTCCTTGGGCAGAAACCGGGGATCGCTGAGGCGGCGGTGCAGCGAGAGCTTGCCGTCAGGCCCAATGTCGATCAGCGCCGCCAGTTCGGCGGCATGGCCGTGCAGTTCGTCGTCGAACTGTTGCGTCACATGGGCCCTGAACAACTCGGACAGCAGGACACCGCTTACGGTGAGTCCTGCGATGATCCAGATCGCGGCGCCCACGATCAGGCGGGTGCGGAAACTGGTCCAGAGCTGGCGCATCAGGCGAACTTGTATCCCAGGCCCCGGATCGTGCGGATGGCGTCCTTGCCCAGCTTCTTGCGCAGGCGGGCGACATAGACCTCGATCGTGTTCGACTCCCGCGTCTCATCCAGGCTGTAGACGTGGTCGATAAGCTCGCCCTGGGAGACCACCCGGCCGGCGCGGTGCATCAGATAGGCCAGGACCTTCAGCTCGCGGGCGGTCAGTTCGACGGCGTCGTCGCCACGCTGGACAGTCCCTGCCTCGGGATCCAGTACAATGTCGCCGCGGCGCATGACGGACGACGAGCGGCCCGCCGAGCGCCGTGTCAGCGCCCGCAGCCGCGCCACCACCTCGGCGTTCTGGAAGGGCTTGCCCAGATAGTCGTCGGCCCCTGCGTTGAGGCCATCCACGCGGTCGGTCCAAGCGTCCCGCGCTGTAAGCACCAGCACCGGCATGTCGCGTCCTTCGCGCCGCCATTGCTTCAGAACCTCAAGGCCCGACAGGCGCGGTAGGCCAAGATCCAGCACCACGGCGTCGAAGTCGTTGGTTCGCCCCAGGAACAAGGCCGTCTCGCCATCGCTGGCCTGCTCGACAACAAAGCTGGCTTCCGCCAGCGCCGCAGCCAGGCGACGGGCGATCTCCGGATCATCTTCGACGAGTAGGATGCGAATGGCGGGTCTCCTCTGACTGACGTCCCAGCATAGCAGCACCGCCTGAAAGGAACCTGACACGGCGCTTTCAGGTTCGTTTCAGCTTCGCTTCAGGCAGGCTTCAGGCTGGCGGCGCATCAGGGCGGGATCAAGCCTTGCGAGACGCCCATGCCCCCCGCCCATCCTCTGATCGCCGCCGCGCTTGCGACCTGTGTTTTCAGCACCCCAGCCTTGGCCGCCGGTCCGATGGCGTTGAGCGCGGCGCAGGAGAAGGCCATGGGCATCGTTCTGGCCACCGCCAAGCCCGCGTTGGGCGCCCCCTTGGCCGCGCTTCCCGGCGCGATCACCCCCCCGCTCAACGACCGGCGGGTGGTCGCCGCCCCGTTCGCGGGAACGGTGACGCGGATCCACGTGCTCGAAGGCCAATCGGTCAAGGCCGGCGCGCCGCTGGTGACCCTGTTCAGCCGCGAGGCGCTGGCGGTGTCCTCCGAGCTCGTCCAGAGCCAGGCTGAACTGCGTGTCGCCGAGGCCGCCGCGGGCCGCCTGCAGCAGTTGGCGCGTGAAGGCGTTATCGCCGGCGCTCGCGCCGAGGAAGCCCAGGCCCGCCTCGCCCAGGCTCGCGCCATGGTCAACGAGCGTCGCCGCCTGCTCTCCGGCGCCGGCGGGACGAGCGGTGAATATGTCCTGCGCGCCCCGATCGCCGGTCGCGTGGCGGCCGTCACCGCCCAGCCCGGCGGCGGCCTGGAGGCCATGGCGCCCGCCGTGACCCTGGATCGCGCCGATCGCCTCTGGGTCGAGGCGCGGGTGTCACCGGAGGTCGCGCGCAAGCTGAAGGTCGGCTATCGGGTCCGGGTTGGCGACATCGCCGGACACATTGTGGCGCTGGGCGCAAGCATAGACCCCAAGAGCCGGTCGTTGCCCCTGCGCGCCGAACTCGACACCGCCACCGGGCTTGCGCCAGGCCAGACAGTCACGGTGACGGTTCTGAGCCCCGCCCCGACCGGCGCTCAAGCCATTCCCCGCAGCGCCCTGGCCCAGGACAGCGCCGGCGCACGCGTATTCGTCAAGACCGCCGCCGGATATGAAGCGCGGTCGGTGACCGTGGTGGGCGCGGCGGGCGCGGAAGCGGTCGTCACCGGGCTTCCCCCAGGCGCGCGCGTCGCGGCCTCGGGCGCCTCGCAGCTGAAGTCGGCGCTGGGCCACTAGGATGCGCAAGCTCATCGCCTTCGCGCTCTCGCAGCGCCTGCTGGCCGCCGTGCTGGCCATCGCCTTGGTCGGTCTGGGCGCCAACGCGTTCCTGAAGCTGCCGGTCGACGCCTTCCCCGACATCTCGCCGACCCAGGTGAAGATCATTCTCAAGGCCCCAGGGATGACCCCTGAAGAGGTCGAGAGCCAGGTCATCACACCGCTGGAGATGGAGCTGCTGGGCATTCCGAGGCAGGCCATGCTGCGCTCGACGGCCAAGTACGCCATTGCGGACCTGACCATCGATTTCGCGCCAGGCACGGACGTCTATTGGGCTCGCCAGCAGACCGCCGAGCGGCTGTCAAACGCCCTTGGCGCTCTGCCGGACGGCGTCAGCGGCGGCCTGTCGCCGATCTCGACGCCCTTGTCCGACGTCTTCATGTTCACGATCGAAGGCGGAGGCCTGACGCTTGAGCAGAAGCGCACTCTGCTCGATTGGACCGTCCGCCCCGCCCTGCGCGGCCTGCCTGGCGTCGCCGATGTCAACGTGCTGGGCGGCCGGGCCAAGACCTTTGAGGTCTCGCCCGATCCCGCCGCCCTGGCCGCCTCGGGCCTGACCGCCCAGGCGATTATCGACGCCATCCCGGCTTCGAACCGCAACGACGGTTCGGGTCGTCTCAGCGAGGGCGAAGAGGCCCTGGTCGTGCGCGTGGCGGGCGCAATTACCAGTCTGAACGATCTGCGCGACACCGCGATCGCCTTGCCCAGCGGGGGCGTGGCCCGTCTCGGCGACCTGGCGCAGGTCAGCGAGGGCGCCCTGACACGCTATGGGGCGGTAACGGAGAACGGCCGCGAGGAAGCCGTCCAGGCGATCGTCATCGCCCTGCGGGGCGCCGACGCCAAGGCGGTCGTCCGATCGGTCGAAGCGCGGCTGAAGGAGCTTCAGCCGTCCCTGCCCAAGGGCGTGACGGTGAACCCATTCTATAATCGCTCCGACCTGATCCAGCGCGCGACGGGAACGGTCAACAAGGCCCTGGTGGAAGCCACCGTCTTGGTGGTCATTCTGCTGCTGCTGTTCCTGGGTGATCTGCGGGCCGCGACTGTTGTGGCGGTGACCCTGCCGCTGGCCGCGCTGACCACCTTCCTGCTGATGCGGACCTTTGGCCTGTCGGCGAACCTGATGAGCCTGGGCGGGCTGGCCATCGCCATCGGCATGCTGGTCGACGCCGCCGTCGTCGTGGTCGAGAACACCGTCGAGCGTCTGGACAACCCCAGCATCACCGGCTCGCGCCGGCTGCACGCGATCTATGAAGCCGTCGCCGAGGTCGCCGCGCCAGTCACGTCGGGCGTGCTGATCATCTGCCTGGTGTTCCTGCCCCTGCTCAGCCTGCAGGGCCTGGAAGGCAAGCTGTTCGCGCCGGTGGCTCTGACCATCGTCTTCGCCCTGGGCTCGTCGCTGCTGCTGTCGTTCACGGTGATCCCGGTCCTGGCCTCGCTGCTGCTGAAGGCTCATGCGCATCGAGAGTCCTGGATCATGCGCAGGATCGGACCGTTCTACGAACGTCAACTGGCCCGCGCCCTGGCCCGTCCCAAGCCGGTCTTTGCGGCGGCGGGCGGCGGCATGGTGCTGGCGGCGATCGCCTATGTGCTGATCGGCAAGAGCTTCATGCCGACCATGGACGAGGGCGCGATCCTGATGCAGCTGGCGAAGCTGCCCTCGATCAATCTCGACGCCAGCGCCAGACAGGACATGGCCGTGCAGCGCGCGATCCTGGCGCAAGTGCCGGAGGTGAAGCGGATCGTCGCGCGTGTCGGCTCCGACGAGCTTGGCCTTGACCCCATGGGCCTGAACGAGACCGACAGCTTCCTCGTGCTGGCCGATCGCAAAGACTGGCGCAGGAAGGACAAGGCCTGGCTGACCGAAGAGATCCGCAAGGTCGCGGCCCAGTTTCCTGGGGTGGAGGCCACCTTCACCCAACCCATCGAGATGCGGGTCTCGGAGATGCTGACTGGCAGCCGGGGGGACCTGGCCGTCAAGGTGTTCGGCCCGGATCTCCAGACGCTGGGCGATCTGGCCGGCCGTATCGAGGAGACCCTCAAGAAGACGCGGGGAGCCTCAGACGTCTACACCGTCGCCGGAGACAGCGTGACCTATCTGCAGCTGGACGTCGATCGGGCCGCCGCTGTGCGGGTCGGCCTGTCCGCTCAGGCTCTGCAGCAGGAACTGCGCGCCCAGCTGGAAGGCGCGCCGGCTGGCGTCGTCTTCGAACAGGGCAAGCGCACGCCGATCCTGGTCCGGGGGCCTCAGGCCCTTCGCGAGGATCCCGTCCTGTTCGAACAGGCTCAGATCGCCACGCCTGATGGCGGCGTCGTGCGCGCTGGCGACGTGGCGCGCGTGGAACGCCGGGAAGGTCCGGTCAAGATCGATCGGGAGAACGCTTCCCGCTTCGCCGTGATCCAGGCCTATGTCCAGGGGCGCGACCTGGTCGGCTTCGTCAAGGAAGCCCAGGCCAATGTCGCGCGCGATGTTCCGCTGCCGCCCGGCTATCGCATCGCGTGGGGCGGACAGTTCGAGAACCAGAAACGGGCCGCCGCGCGTCTCGGCGTGGTGGTGCCGATGGCGTTGGGCCTGATCTTCCTGGTCCTGTTCATCAGCCTGAAGTCCACCCGCCAGTCGCTGCTGATCCTGGCCAACATCCCGTTCGCGATGATCGGCGGTCTGGTGGCCCTGTGGATCTCGGGCGAGTACCTGTCGGTTCCGGCGTCGGTCGGACTGATCGCCCTGCTCGGCATCGCGGTGCTCAACGGCCTCGTCCTAGTCTCGCACTTCAATGAGCTGGTCCAGCGCGGCCGCGACGTGGCGACCGCTGTGACCGAGGGGGCGCGCCGCCGGCTGCGGCCCGTGCTTATGACCGCCAGCATCACGGCGCTGGGCCTTGTGCCACTACTGACCGCCACCGGCCCCGGCTCCGAGATCCAGCGGCCGCTCGCCATCGTCGTGGTCGGGGGTCTGGTGACCTCGACCCTGCTCACCCTGATCCTGCTGCCCATCCTCTATCGCCGCTTCGGCGTAGAGCCTGGGGCCTCAGTGCTGGAGGCTTCATCGTGAAGGCCATTCTTCTCGCCGCCGCGGCCGGGCTGGTCCTGGCCTCAGCCGCCACCGCCGCCGACACCGGCTGGACGCGCCCGGACTTCCTGCCGAGCGACGCGCTCATTCTGTCGGCGTTGGAGGGTTCGCCAGAGCTGGCGGAGGCCCGGGCCTTTCAGCGCGGCGCCGAGGCCGAACAGCGCGGCCTGGCCGCCGGCCCCTACGAGACAACGATCGGCCTCTCGAGCGACAGACGCCGGGTTCGGGGCGAAGGCGACTTCGCCGAATGGTCCTTGCAGGTCAGCCGGCCCCTGCGCTCGCCGGGGAAGCGTAACCTGGATCTTGCGGCGGGCGCGTCCGGCGCTCTAGCGGCGCGCGACAGCGTCGACGACGCGCGCCACCAAGCCTCCCTGCGCCTGGCCGGCCTCTGGATCGAATGGCTGGAAGCCGAGGCCCGCATCACGGTCGACCGTGACGAGATCGCCGTCGAGCAAAAAGAGGTCGCGGCGCTGCGGCGGCGGGTCGAACTCCGGGACGCCGCCTTGCTAGAGCTTGAACTGGCGCAAGCGGCCCTAGCCCGAGCCCATGCGACCCTGGCTGAAACCCAGGGACGCGCCGAGGCGGCGCGCTCGGCGCTCGACATGCTCTACCCAGGCCTGCCCCCAGCCCAGGCGCCGAGCTTGTCCGAGCCCGTGGCCCCAACCCGCGCTCTGGACGACTGGATCCCCGTAGTCGTCGCGCGCAGCCACGAGATCACCATCGCCAAGGCCCTCGCTGACCGCGACGGCGCGCTCGCCCGGCGAGCAAAACTCGACCAGCGCCCCGACCCAACCTTGGCGCTTCGCGTCTTCAATGAGCGGGGCGGCGCCGAAACGGGCGCAGGTTTCACCGTCAGTATCCCCTTCGGCGGCGGCGGACGATCGGCGACCGCTGAGCGTCAGGCCGCGTCGGCCTCCGCCGCGGAGGCGCGCTATCGCATGGTGGCGCGCAATGTCGAGGCCGAGGGACGCAACGACGTGGCCAAGGCCCGATCGGGGCTCACCGCCTGGGCGCGCAGCCGCGAAGCCGCCGCCGCCGCCGCTCAGGCCACGGATCGCGTGCAGCGCGCCTACGGGCTCGGCGAGCGGGACCTGACGGACCTGCTCGCGGCGCGTCGCCAGCTGTTTGACGCGCGCCGGACCGAGGTCTCGGCCCGCGCCGCCGCCCAGGGCGCGCTGCTGCGACTGGCGCTGGACGCCCATGAACTTTGGCTTTCGGAAGAGGAGGCGTCGCAATGATGGCCATGATCAGCTTCGCGCTCGCCCTGGCGCTTTCACAGACCGGACCGCGGCCCGACGTGGTGATCGGTGAGATCGGCAGCCGTGCGTTCGTTCTGAAGTCGGTTCACCTCGATCCACGTCCCGACAATCGCCCGGTGCTGCGCGGATGGATGTGCCGCCGAGCGGCTGGCGCATCCATCCGCCGTCTCGCCGTCGCGGCTGAAAACGCGTCAGGCGTGACGATTTGGAAGGGCGTCGTGGCGACGCCCAGCTTCGCCCCTGGCCGGACGCATGAATGCCGCGTTCTGAAGATCGACTTGCCGTCGGAGATCGCGCCTCAAGCCGTACGGTGGCGCCTGGAGCGCCCTTAACGGCGGACTACGACTTGCCGTCACCCGTTCTGCAAGAGACCGAACACGGTGTTCCCAGGGCGGCGCAACGATAGATGCAATACAAAAAACGGGTCATTGGCGACAAGCGACCGATTGTGTTGAAAAAGTCCGGTTGAGGCGGGGCCTGCGGCCTGATTCACTGCTGTTGTAGCAGGAGATCGCGGCCATGATGGGCGAGCGTCGGATCGAGCAGCCGGCCCTGTTCTACGAGTTCTCGCTCGATGGGCATGCGCCCCAGGATCACCTGCTGCGCGCCATCGATCGGTTCGTCGATCTGGACGGCGTGCGAGCGCATTTGGCGCCTTTCTACAGCGCGATCGGCCGGCCTTCGATCGCTCCCGGAGCTGATGATCCGGATGCTGCTGATCGGCTACTGCATGGGCGTGCGCCGGGAGCGAGGCTTGCAAGCGTCCCTAGCCCCGGGCCGCGCCCGCTATCCACCTCCCCTAGAGGGCGAGCTGATCCGTGTCGCGCATGGGCTTGCCCAGTGGCGCAGAGGCGCCGTACCACGGCCACCCGACTTCGCCTCACGGGGCGGCCAGGCGTAGAAACAGGGGGCAGGCCTTGGGCCGGCGTATGTGGCGTCAGCCCTTTGGGGTTTACTCGTCGAAGGGCCCGTTGGCGATCACATCGACCCACGAGGGGGCTTTGTAGCCGGGAACCAGCCGCTCGCCGAAATCGCGGATGAAGGTGGCGCGGCGGCGGCCAGGATGTTGCGGCTCGAGGTTTCGAAGAACCGCATGGCCGTGGCGTCGTCGAAGGTCGGCGAATTGACGACATCGATGACGACCTGGGCGCCGACGAGCGCCTCCTCCAGTCCTTGGCCGGTGATGACGTCGACGCCAGTCCGCCGCGACGCGGCCGTCTTCGGAACCGGGGCGACCCACCTCAATGTCTATCTCAGCGACTATGCCGGCGCCAATCGAGCCAACGCCGTCGTCTGGTCGGTAGGCGACGAACTGGAGCTCATCGCGGCGGACCTGCGCGCCAAGGGGGGAGGCTCGAGGAATATCCCGAGGGCTTCGACAGGGTCGTTGAGGGCGTTCCGGTCGCCGGCGAACGTCGCAACGAGCCTCGATGAGAGAGCAGAGGCCTTGCTTCTCAGTCTGTGAGAGCAACGGGCAGGGCGAAAATCATGCGCTCACCCCTAAGCGCACCAAGGTCGGAAAAAGCAAACCTTTGCCCCGCGCTTCGCGAGACGATCGGCGCGTGGAAGCGCGCCCACGCGGCGTCAAACGCACGTTTGCTTACTATGTGCTTACTTGAGCGATTTCGATGATGTTCTCTTCGCGAGTGGTGGAGACCCAAAGCACTGATTTGCTTTGGGTCTCCATGGTGCCACGACAGGGACTCGAACCCTGGACCTCAGCCTTACCAAGGATGCGCTCTACCACTGAGCTACCGCGGCGAAGAGGAGGGGCGTATAGCGAGGTGAATCGCGAACGCCAAGCCCAAAATCGTCTTGACCGACGATCTTTGTCGCCGCACCCCCGACGCATGGCGATCAGCGACGACAAATCCACCCGCGAGGCCAGGCTGGCCGAGGCGCTCCGTACGAACCTTCGCAAGCGGAAAGCCGCCGCCCGTGGGCGTTTGGACGATTCCGCCCCTGCGATCACGGCGGCGGAGGCCGCGCCGAAGCCGTATAGCGTCGTTCGCAAACTGCTGGGGATAACTCATCGCGGCGGCGAGCGGGTCGAGCTGGCGATCGAGCTCTCCGCGCCGTTTCCGAATCCGGATGGTCAGGGTTGGGCGGTCGCGGTGCGGCTGACGGGCGACGGCGGACAGTTCGACACGGAGGTCGGCAAGGCCGCCTTCGGGCGCGATGGACTGGCGGCGACGCGTCAGGCGATCGAGCTGGCCCAGGTGGCTCTCGACCTCGCCAGCACGACCCATGAGCTGCGCTGGCCGGACGACGAGCGTCCCTACGATCTTTCGGCTCCAATTTAGAGGCGCAGCCCTTGCAAGCCCCCTTGCAACGGATAGAACCCGCCCCTCACATGTTGAACCGCGCGGCGACCCCCACCCCGCGCGTTCGAGGGACCTGAATGGATCGCATCGCCATCACCGGCGGCGCGCGGCTGAACGGATCGATCCCGGTCAGCGGCGCCAAGAACTCCGCCATCAAGCTGATGGCGGCCAGCCTGCTCACGGATGAGCCGCTGCGCCTGACGAACATGCCGCGCCTGGCGGATACGCGCTTCCTGGGCAAGCTGCTGTCGCGCCTGGGCGTCGAGGTGACCGAGCGCGACGGCGCCGACGGCCAGGAAACCGTGCTGCACGCGGCCGAGATCACCAGCGGTTTCGCGCCCTATGACCTGGTCCGCCAGATGCGCGCCTCGTTCAACGTGTTGGGCCCGCTGGTCGCCCGCTCGGGCCAGGCCAAGGTCTCGCTGCCTGGCGGCTGCACCATCGGCGCGCGTCCCGTGGATCTGCACCTGCAGGCGCTGGAGGCCCTGGGCGCCAAGATCGACCTGCACGAGGGTTATGTCTACGCTCAGGCCCCGCGCGGCCTG
>Ga0255334_1000326_pt1 | contig 43077 bp, 61 predicted proteins | sample EtOH5_35cm_T3_12_FD_202080 | JGI IMG/M metagenome (GOLD analysis project Ga0255334, IMG submission 202080) | Sandy soil microbial communities from University of British Columbia, Vancouver, Canada - EtOH5_35cm_T3_129 | ecosystem: Engineered > Artificial ecosystem > Sand microcosm > Unclassified ...
AACCAGACCGAGACGGCAAAGGCGTGCCTTGCAATGGCTGACCGTTGGCAAAAGGCAATGGATGCTGCTCGCGACGTCCTGGTGCAAGGGAAGGGGACGAGTGATGGCGTTTGACTGGAACGAACCACTTAGTAGACGCGAGCTTTTCTGGGGGCGGTTCATGGCGATAACAGGCCTGCTTCTAGGCGTCCTAGTGGGCATCTGGATAGGCTTTGTAGTATGGGGGACGGGAGTATGAACGAGGAGCAGGATGAATCACCCGTAGCTGGTATGCCTAAAGTCTTGTATCTCGGCACCATGCTAGCTGCACAACGACGGCGTATCGCCGCCCTGGAGCGTGACCTGGCGCGGGTGCAGGAGGAGCGGGACGACTGGAAGCGCCGCACTCGCTGGCATAACGAGGTCAGGCGGGCAACGCTACGCCGTGCAGAGCAGGCTGAACGTGAGCTAACAGAGGCGCGGGCAGAGAACGAACGGCTAGTTAGCCAACATCGCAGCCCAGTTTACTCAAAACCCTGGTCATTTGAGGTATGTAAGGACTGCGACCGGAAGAACCACGTTGGCTTTCGGGTCAGTGACCGCATGTGGCAGTCAGTTATGGATGACGAGCAAGGCGTCCTTTGTATCGATTGTTTCGACTCGCGAGCCACTGCTAAAGGTATTGATTGGACAATTGAGCCGGTGGATTTCTTTCCGGTTAGTACAATTGCAAATCAGAAATGGGGCGAGATCGAAGCATCAGAGCCACAACGTCCTAATGACTACGACGCCCTCCTCCAGGTGCTGCGGGAGCTGTTAGTACGCCTGCTCATCTTCCTCGAAGCTGTGACTCGTGACGGCAACTCCGGCCCCATCATCGAACACACCCAACTTCATAAACTCCACGACATCCACTTGCCGGACTACCAGTGCGAAGCCTGCGAACTGGCGAAAGAGATCAGGGCTATGCTGGCAGCAGGAGCGTAGAAGGATGACGGACAAGACGGTGCGACTGATTCCGTGGGCGCTTGGGCCTGCCGGACTGCAGCTTACCGAGAAGGAGGGTGACACTTACACAATCACGGCTGTGCGAATTGCTCAACCATTAGTTAATCACCTCAACGCCCTCGAAGAACGGTGCGTCCGCTACGAGGCGGCGCTGCAGGAGATTGCTAGTCACAATATGGAAGATGCTTACAACATCGACATCGCTATCGCTCGCGCTACCCTTGATGCTGATTAACCTTTGCCCATGCGCCTGCGTTCTAATAAAGTGGAGGACTTAGAAGGAGAAACCTATGGACAACTACTCAAGTGCATTGACCGGAACTATCGCACCAGACATCGCAACGATGGAGACCTTACTCAGCATGGCAGACCAGGTGTCCGCCGCCGCAACCGACGTCGAGGAGGCATGGCGAACATTCTGCTTTGGCAAGAACGCAAGCCCGCCAAGCTTGCAACCTGAGCCACCCCCACCAGAGAACCGCTTTGAGTATTCGCGCGAGAGCCTCAGCCGCAGTGTGACGCGTCTGCGTCAGATGGCTGACAACATTCGCTCGCGCGCCTAGAAGGAGCAACAGATGAAGAAGTACATCCTGTTTACCGCTATCGCGCTGTTCGCCGGCCTCGCATTCGCACCGCCCGCAAGCGCTCAGGAAGTACCTGAGCGCGGGTCCATCACCATCGAACTGGACGCCAAGGGCAACACCCACGGGCGCAACTTCGACTTCCGCTTTAACCCTGGCGCGGACTTCAATCTCAAGGACAACGAAAGTGTAACCCGCAAGGGCCTGCGCAACGACGACTACGAAGTCCTGCTATTCGAGCGTGGCTGGGTCATCACTGATGTGGACTGCACTGGCGACAATCTGAGCGAGGTCTCCTGGGATGAGGCCAGTGTCAGCATCGAACTCAACTCCCACGAGGACATCGAGTGCGTGGTAGAGATTGACACCGAGGACGAGCCAACGCCCACGCCTACAGTCGCGCCCCTACCCACTACGCCGGTCCCGCCTGCACCAACCCCGCAAGTCCAGACCGGCTGCATCATCAACGGGCAGGCTGTCATGCTAGTAGGCAACGTGCAGTGTCCAGCAGCACCAACCCCCACGGCAGTGCCGGCACAGGTTGTGGCCGTGCAACCCGTGAGCCCCATACGCCCGCCTGCTACAGGCAGTGGTGGCCTATTGCCCGTGCTCGCAGTGCCTACCTTCAACGCCATTGGCGATGACGACTACGGCTACGACGGCGGTGGTAGCGGTTACGATGACGGCTACGACTGCTACGACTAGACAGCCGAGCTGACCTCGGCTAATATCTAAGCGCAGTCCTCCTTGCACTGCATGCTTCGTCCCATGAAGGCCCCCAGGTTCCGCGACCACCTGGGGGTTTTCATATCCCGTGAGATTTGGCTAGGTTTGAAGGCTTGACTCTACTACATCATGATGTAGACTCTAGACATGCCAGAGTACACCGAGTTCAAGTGGCCCATGCAGCAGGAAATCTATTTCCGTGGATGGAAGAGTAGGCTGCTATTTCTCTGGCATGGTCATGCCACATTGAATTGCCATGTCACAATGCGAACGACAGCGGAATCCATAGATATGGATTACATGTACTTCGTAACTACAATTACCCCACACAAAGGAGGAAGTGACTAGCGACCAATGGTTATCGCGCTGACCAGAATCATGTGTAAGCAGTGTGGCCACGGCTGGATGCCACGAGTGGAGAATCCAGTCAGATGTCCGCGCTGTGGTAGCTACAAATGGAATGCACCAAAGGAGTAATGAATGAACGATTTGCTAGCAGAACTCGACGCGCTTAGCCCTGAAGTCCTCGACCAGAACGAACTCCTGCGCAGCCGGCGCAAGCCTGAATGGGCCAAGGTTTATAACGAGTTCGAGGCTGACACCACCTTCAGTGAAGGCACTGGCAGAGATGGCAAGCGCCTGCTCGTGCTCAACTGGACCAACATGAACATCATCCAGAGCGACGTGCCCTGGACTGGCACCGAGGACTCAGACGAGTTCCCGGTGAGCGACCGTGCTAACTCCAAGATGGGATTCCTGCTCAAGAGCCTGCCCGCTGGTAAGAAGTTGAGCGACCTCAACAAGCAGCGTGTCCACTACCGCCAGGGCTTGTGGCAGCAGAAGGATGCGGCTGGTAACGTGCGCCTCAACGACAAGGGCTTCCCGGCCTACGAACTGTGGTACTGGGAAGTCGTGAGCGTTGGTGCAAAGGGCAGCAACGGTGCCAAGCCCGCGCTCTCTGATGAGGACTTCGAGGCGAAGGTGCCACTCGTGGTGGGATTGACCCACGCCGCCGCTATCGAGGCAGTGGGTGCGGACGTGATCTCGCGCGGCCTGCTGAGCAAGCGCCTGCGCCAGGTCGATGGGGTCTATGAGATGGTGAGCGCATGACCACCCTCAAGGGCACCGCCAAGTACAACAAGGCCAACGTCCTTAAGCAACTCCGTGAAGCTGAAGCAGCGGTTCTGCGCACCATCCAGACCCACGAACAGGCGCTAATCCAATGGCGTGAGTCTGCCCCACGCAAACTAGCCGGAGCCATCGAACAATATGGCGACGGCAAACAGGGCTACCATTCCTCAATGTTCAACTTCGAACCGCCACGATTGAACACAGCCTGTGCAGACTACCGGGTGCAAGGATTGAACAAATGCATCCTCCGCATTGAGGCTATGGCAGGAGATCGACAAGATGGAGCAATTACCCTTCGTGGAGATGACCCGCTGTGGGATTACGTCGGGCTTGCTGCCTGTCTATAGGGTGAACGCGTAGTTCACCACTTCCCCGCTGGGCGCAAGGAGACTTACGCTCGGCTGGGAGGGATGGGTAGTTATACCTAGGGTGTCGTCATTCTAGGTGAAGTAAGTCGGGGATGGACGCGTATGACGCCCGCCGCTGCACTGCTCATCTCGCCAACTTGGAGGGACGGCATACATGCTTGACGGGGGCTTGCCTGCCTCCCTCCAACTTAGACAAGGAACCAGGTAATGGCACGAAGGCAAGTTGAGCTACAGGTTAAAAATTGTCACGCGGTAGGACTGAACTTTACCCACCAAGGCCTACACGACCCTCACATCTGGCACCAGAAACGGCAAGTTGGCCAACAAGAGGGGCCGCAAGATTTCTTCTGCTACCTGTGGTGCCCTGGTGTCGAAGCAGTAGAAGAGGTCGTTTCTAAGTGATCACAGAGCCAGCACCCCACCTGCACTCGCAGGTTCTCAACACTCTCAAGAGCGAGTACGCATTGAGTGATGATGAGCGCCGACGCACGGGGGCCTTCCATGTGAGCGAGCTCGTGTACTGCCTGAGTCGCTCATATTGGAACCGCATAGACCCGCTGCCACCCAGCGATGACGAGACCCTACTCTGGAGCCTCGGCTACGGGTACGAGCGCGTACTCATCTCGCGCCTGCACATGGAGCCCATCGTGGTAGATGGCATCATCGGCACACCCGACTTTGCCTTCCCAGATGGCACGCCCGCGGACCTCAAGACCACCAGGATGGCACCAACTACTAGCCTTGGATGTGCCATCTGTGGGGAAAAGCGTAATGGTCACCCCGGTCGCGCAAAGGCAGGACATCCTTATACAAAGAGCGAGCCCGTGCCCTTCGTGATGCCGGAAGGCTGGGTGCGCCAGTTCAAGAGCTACAGGTACATGCTTAATCGTGGCGTGATATGGATGAGCACTGATCCTCGCTGGACTTTCGGTGTTGTAGTCGTCCACCTGATCCAACCCGACATTCGCGCCTACCTGCTCCACTTCAGCGAGCCAGAGCTATTCGCCCACTGGCAGTGGATGCTAGAACGCAGCAACACCCTGGAATCCATGCTCGCAGCACAGGACCCACAGCCCTTCATCCACCAGATGGATTTCGAGTGCGACCACTGTTCGCGTAAGCTGGATTGCCAGCTCGCACAATCATTGCAAGGAGGAAAGTAAATGAGGTACTTTCTCGATACTGAGTTCATCGAAGACGGCAAGACGATTGACCTGATTAGTATCGGCATCGTCTCTGAGGACGGGCGAGAGTTCTATGCACAGCGCATCGCGGCCAAGTTTAACCTTGCGTCCGATTGGGTAGGGAGGAACATCTTTCCATCCCTGGAGCATTTTGACGTAATCAAGTTTGGCCGAACTTGCCAGTCGGCGGGTGGTGACTTAGGTAATCGGTGCTCGTCATCATGTCCCTGGTGGTCAAACCAAGCGGAAGCCATCAAGAAGTTTTGTGATCCTGACAAGTACGGCAGGCCCGAGTTCTGGGGCTACTACGCCGACTATGACTGGGTCGTTCTGTGTCAACTTTTCGGCACGATGATGGACTTGCCCAAGGGCTGGCCGATGTACTGTCGCGACATCAAACAGCTTTGTGACGACAAAGGCAATCCACGCCTACCGGAGCAGGGCAAGGGCGAGCACCACGCACTTGCGGACGCGCGTTGGAACAAAGTCGCGTGGGAGTTCCTGCAAGGAGGAGAGAAATGAGCCGGGTGCATCTAATCCTGGGCGAAGCAGGCACAGGCAAGTCCACCTACGCCCTTAGCGGTGAAGGGCAAGTAGACTACTACGAGTTGGACATGGGCAGCTTCGAGCGCGCTGCTGCTGGCATCAACCTGAACGAGGGCAAGGTGTCACTGCATACCTACCCACCACCGTTGACCAACCTCATTGAGCCGGTCAAGACCAGCACCGTGAACCCCGCTGTGCCACTGAGTGTCCATGCCCTAGAGGGCTGGCGTGAGATGTTCTGGCAATTCGTGAAGGACTACCTTGAAGGGCTCAAGGGATCAGGCTACCCAGTATTCGACACTGAGACCAAAATGTGGCTGATGACCCGGCAGGCATTCCTCCAAGAAGTGCAAGAAGCTACCTCCAGCGAGAAGGAGCGGCTTAACTCATTGGCCTACACAGAGCCCAATGCCCGCTACGACCAGATCATCACTGCTGCCAAGGCGCGAGGCAAAGACCTCATCCTAATCGCCCATGAGAAGGAAGTCTGGGTGAATGACAAGCCCACTGGCACCTACACCCACGATGGCAAGAAAGAAGCGGCTAACCTCGCGGATGTAACTCTGCGCTTCACCATCCGCAACAAGCGCCCTCTAGCCACCATCCAGAAGGCAGGCGCAGGCGGCATGGAACTGGTAGGCCGTGAGCTTGTGTCACCCACTATCGCCAGCGTGAACGAGTTTCTTGACGCGGCTACCAAGATTCGCAAAGCTGGCATGAGTCTGCCAGACTCTAATGATGAGCTGCTAGAACTGGCGGCAGCGCTCTAGTGACTGCCAAGTTCCAGCCTGGAGACCTGGCTCGCGTAGGCGGCAAAGGCCGTCCCCTGCCAGCGTGCTACTGGTGGCTCAAGCGTGGCCAGATTGTGCGCATCCAGCGCGTCGTAGGCCGCATAGCCGATGGCCACCTGGAATACCAGCTCGCCTCCCGGCGTGGTAGGCCCGCTTGCGTCCTAGCCTCGTATGACCTGCGAAAACTGGAAGAGAGGGATCGGGCTAAGGGTGCTGGCAGGAAGGCCGCTGAGCGCGCTCAGATTGCTCTTAAGTAATAAGGAGCCTGCGATCATCTACCTCGATAGTCATGAGTCCGTAGAGTTCGAGCTCGCGCTCTCCCAATGTGTGGACGTGGAGCGCTACCAACTAAACCCTGACAAGCCTGACCTCTACTGGATAGATAGCGCTGGTAGACAGCGCGGCTGGGAAAACAAGCAGAGTGGTGAACTACTCGGCTCCCTTGACTCAGTAGAAGAACAGCTCACTCGCGAACTCGAAGGAGTGGACTACCTGGGGCTGACCGTGCGCGGCATCATCACTCCTACACAGGATGGCTACTGCCAGATCTGGCAAAAGGCGAAGAACAACCCGCGCATCTACGTGGCCGACCAGGTGTACCGCACGCACTACAAGAGCTATGCCGCCTGGACTTCGCGCTGTGAGGCCAACGGCATTGTAGTGAAAGAGGCGGCAGACCTTGCAGGGTTGGTGCTCCAGGTCGTGGCCGAGTACGAGAATTCGATGAAGGACGACTCGGCCCACCACACCTTCAACCGGATCATCGTCCTCAAGCAGCAGGTGAACGAGTGGGACATGGATAAGCGGCGTGTGGCCTTGCAGATCATGGGCTGCGTACCAGGCGTGGGTAAGGAGATAGCCCTCGCACTGAGCGACCACTTCCCCAGCCTCAAGACCTTGATGGATACGCTAGAGAGTGGCGCTGAGAAGGAAGTCGCGGCTATCCCCCTGCGCTTGAAGGAAGGGGTACGTGGTCGTACAATCGGCGCGTCGGCTGTGTCGGCTATGAAGAAGGCACTAGGGATATGAGCGTCGCCTTCAGCCCGATGGCTACTATCTCACTCCAGGTCCGCAAGAACGGCAGCGAGTTCATTCGCTTCCAGGCCCAGTGCCCAGCCCACCTCGCCAAGTCTAGCGACTACCAGGGCATAGACCAGACCGGCCTGCTCTTCCGCTGCAAGGAGACAGACAGCCACATGAGCCACCTGTTCCACGCAAAGGCTCCCAGGGACATACCACACACACCAGACCAGGTGAAGCTGTGGATGGATGCACATCGGACGGCACGAATCAGTAGCAAGGAAGTGAGGAAGCGAGGAGCATGAAGGTCGTACATTGCAAACGTGAACCCTACGATGTGTACATAGGGCGCCCCTCCAAATGGGGTAACCCGTTCAAGGTTGGCGCGGAGTACCAGGGCAGAACCCTACAACGCGGTGATGCGGTAGAGGCTTACCGTGATTGGCTGTTCTACAGCGACGAAGGACTCAGGTTGCTGGAAGACATTAACGAACTCGATGGCAAGGTGCTGGGCTGTTGGTGCAAGCCTCGTGCCTGCCATGGAGATGTACTGCTTGAGGCAGTGGAAGTGAGGAAACGCGGTGCCTGACCAAAAATGGCTCAGCCAGACTATCGAGGATATGGAAGCTCTGCTCATGCGCGAGCCCTGCGAGAACTGTCCTCAAGATGGACCCGAGCTGAGCGTGGAAGATGCGCGGCTCAGGCTCCTCCAGCGCCTCAAGGATTGCGGCTGGACCAAGAGCCGTATAAGGCATTATCTCAACACCCACTTGCCACTATCTGTGGTAAAGTAAGCAGGCCGAGGGTGGCTCGGCGAAACGGGAGAGGCTCACCAACAAGGCGAGCCCCTTCTGCTATCCAGAGCCACCCCACTCCAAGAGGAAACGGGAGAGACTACCTCAAAGCTCACCTTTCTGCTGAGGTTACGAAAGGAATCTACGATGGGAACTGAATATGCAATCGCGGAGTTGGGTGACTCACTCGGCAAGGCAATCGATGGACTCATCAAGGGTGGTGGGAGCCGCTTGGACTGTCACTCCCCCCACGGGTACGACTGTCGCATCTACTGGGTGAACGAGGTCCTACGTGTGGACATCTGTGGACTGCGCGAGAAGTCTCACACAACACTAGAGCCCGCCTTCAAGGTAGCCACTGCGCCCTTCTGGGAAGTGGTGCCTACCTACACTGATAGCCCTGACTCGGTTGGTTACCCCTAGCAGAAGAGCGAGCCTAAGAGCGTAGACCTCTCCCGTTTCTTCCCGGGGTGGGGTTCCGATGCGGCGTTAGCCGCGCGAAGTGCGAAGTTGCTCGACTACCCAAGTCACTGCGCTAGGCACGAAGCTCAGCACGATGGTGATGTACATGATGGTGTCCACGTCGTCCACACCCAGCACGCGCGCGATAAGCATAGCTGTGGCGCTGATTACGGGGGTCGCGGTCTCGGTGGGGCGGCGCTGCAAGATGTTAGGTCGCGGTTCTGTGGTCATCCTAGTCTCCCTTGTAGCCATTCATTGATCCGGTTGAGTACGTCGCGGTCGTAGGGGTGCATTGAGTCGCGGTCCCTGTGCCAGTAGGCCGAGTAGAGGAAGCCTATAGCGTGGGCCGCTTCCTCGTTTGTGGGCAGTGGTGTGTACGTGGGGTTGAGCGCGGCGATGAACTCACCCCAGGGGAACAGCACCCCTGGGTCAGACTTACCCACTCGCCGGCCCTGAGCGGTCTCCTGGTGGCCCACAAAGCCATTCATGGCATGGACGGCAGGCACACCGAAGTCCTCGACGTAGCCCTGGCAGACCAGTATCAGCTTGGCAATCTGCGCGTCCGTGAAGCCGTCACCCTCTACGCCCTGTTCGAGCTCTATTCCCCAGTGGGTGACGTTGTGTTCCTGGGCGTGCCATGCGCTGAAGTTGTCGGGGATAACACGGGCAGCGCGCCCGTCACGGGCGATGACCCAGTGGGCGCTGACCTTACTAGCAGGATTCGCGAACCAATTAAGTGTGCCCTCCATTTCGCCCGGGTTCATCGATATGCCTGAGCGCGTGGAGTGGATGACCACACCCTGCCCGCTTGGTGGCATATGGTTGAAGTGAGGGCTCGTGCTAGTCAGGTCTGGGGTGATCATGGATGTCTGTGCTCGCTTCTACAAAGTCGCCAATAAGGCGCGTGAGCTTGGCTATTGCGACATCGCGCGCTTGGGCTTGTGTGGTGTGCAGCTCTATCCAGCCGTTAACCTTGTCCATGTTAGCCTGCAAGTCGCGGCGTAATCCACCGACACCAAACATGTCCTGAATGTTCTGCCCTATCCAGTTGCGTATTCGCTCCACGCGAGGGAAGAGCATAGCGATGAGGGTGATAAAGCCGATACAGGCTGCGAAGAACGCTGCGAGTTTGTCCCACGGGAAATCGATGAGCGTTTGCAGCATGAAATCCACGCCTTACTTTAGCACATTAAGCAGTTGCACCGGGTACAACACGGAAAGTAATCGCGGCACTCTCTATCTCCTGCCAGTCGCTAAGGGTCGTGGTGCTGCGGGGCTTGAACTTGATCTGTGTGCGTTCAGGGAGCCACGCCATTGGCTTGTCGTAGCCCGCACCTAGTAGCCGCTGGACGTTCTTCGTGTTCTGTAAGGTCGCAAGCCGGTTAAGCACGGACTGCAAGGGTTCATGCTGCTGGTCGGCTGGCAGGATGAAGGTCACTTCCTCGTTAGCTGGCCACTGGCTGACGAAGGTGAAATTCACGGGTAGCAAGTTGGGGGTCTCCGCGCTACTCGCCTCGTGGTCGCCAATAAGCCGGATGATGAGCGTGTCGAAGGTGACGCCGGGGTCGAGGCTGCTCTTGATTGTGGAGTCTACAAAGGTCTCGGCTGCTGCATCGAAGGTAATGTCTACCTCGGCGCTGGCGATGGTGAGGTCGCGTCCCGTATCTACCAACACGCGCAAACTCCCATAACTCGTGTTGTTGTCGATGCGCAGGGACTGGCTTGTCACTTGGGTAAGCGTCTTAAGCATCTCCGGTGGGCCGCAGTCGAGTTGGATGATCTGTACATAGAGTGGGCCATCCTGCTTGACCTGTGTGGTGTTGGTCAAGTGCGGGTCGTCAAAGGGGTCAGGTGGTACGAACTCGCGGGCGACCGCGAGGCTGGTTGTACTTACCGGGATGACCCGGTAGGCGAATCCCTGCTGTGCGTAGTACGGGCACTCTGCCCATTGCAAGGTCTCGTTGGCCAGCGCGTTGCTCTTGGTTTGGAGCGCCCAACTCGCGTGCCACTTGCCGTCGAAGTAGAGCCAGCGCTGCTGCTCGCTGGCGTCGGTATAGGTGGTGTCTACGATTAGTACGTCGCCCACACTGAACATCTGCACTAGCTTGATGGCATTGCCACCGTGGTGGATGGGCATGCCGAGGTCACGAGAGTAGCCATCGCTGCCCACCAGCACTACCTGGTTGAACAGGTTGGACCGAGGGCCGCCACCTACAGCCACGCCGCCAAGATAGGTAGAGAGCAGCCCACAGTAGGACATCCCGGTAGCTGGATAGCTGATGCTGGCCACACCTACACTGGTGATGTCGAAGTAAGCGAGTCTGCGCTGAGAGGTTACGGCTGAGCGGTCATTTGCTTGCGGCACGAGGCAGGCGATCCTGCGCGTAGTTCCACTACTAGAGGTTATTGGGACTGCAATCCCGCCTGTGGGGAAGTCGAGTATGGTCAGCGGCAGATACCAGTAAACGGTGAGCGCCACGTAGTCAAAGGTGATCGCGTTCGCATCGAGGTTGGACTGGATGATTAGCCCAAAGCCGGGATTGTTGATGTCGTCGGCTGTCCAGGTAGTGCCCCAGAGCGTGGCCGGCCCGCCGTAGTAGATGGTCTCATCAGTAGTGCTGTACTCCAGGTTATTGCCCTGTTGCTTGTTGTCGCCTGTCGCAACAAATGCTTTGAGAAGCTGAATCGTCGTGTCGTCGGCATTGGCCGCAACGTTAGTCTCAGCTCGCTCTACTCTTGCCGTGATGCCGTTGATGATGGCGTTGCGCGGTAGGCTGAACCCGTAGCCATAGGTCCATATCTGGGTTGTGTTGTCGTCCGAGCCCGCGCCGGTCTGCCAGGTTGCAGTAGTGTCGCTGTCGTCAGTGGCGGTGAGTGGGCTCAGCGTAGTCGCGAAGTAGGCTGACTGTGCCGTGCGCTGGGTGTAGTTTCCCACTGCCTTCGTGGAGGACTGGAGCGTTATCCCGCGCTGGTACCAGATAGTCATGGACACGGCAGCAATGCTTACCGTGGTGGTGTTGCCACTCGTGCCAACCTTTTCAATGGAGATACCCACGCCAAAGTCTGCATCGTTGACGATAGTGGGCGTAAGTGGCGCTCCCCATGTGTCGTTGTACTCGCCAAAGACACTGGCATAGAGTAAGCCAGCAACTGGGCTGATGTCCGGCGTGGTGCCGATGGCCTTGTCCTCGCCAAAGAGTGCGGCATCAGCGTCGAACAAGCGCACACTCTTGTAGTTCCACTCTGACATGACCTCTGCGCCACCACTGGGAATCTTGGCCCAGACCATCACTTCTAGCCCGGTCACGATATCGGTGGACTGGAGAGCGAAGCCGAAGGTGTCCACGTAGTAGTAGTGGGTAGTCTCGTTGTCCTCCACCACCGCCGTGGCGAAGTTCTCAGCCGTGGGGTCAACATTGGTGAGTGTGATGCCGTTGCCAGTGTTGGACCATGCGACCGTGCCGATTCCGCTGTTGTCCGCACCTGCGCCTGCGAAGGTCTGGCTGGTCGCGTAGGTCGTAGCGGTGGGGTTAACGCTGGTGCTCAGGTCAAAAGGCGTGGGCATGGTGAGTAGCGCATCTGTCTCGTAGACATAGCCCACCATACGGATACCGCCAAAGATGCCGCTCATCACGTTGATACCCAGCTCTGGTATGGGGACAATCCAATCGCAGCAATCGCCGCTCGTGTAGGCGAAGATGCTGGCCCAGGTAATGCTATTCGCTGTGGGGTCGGTCGTTCCCTTGATGCCGTCAGTGGTGCCGTCCTGCGCGCCAATGGTGAAGTAGCGCGTGGAGTTCCATACGGCATCGGCTATCGCGCCCACGTTGTCGGTGATGTTGTCATTCGTGGAGGGCACGATAGGTATGGGTGAAGAAGTGCTCGTATCTTTGATTAAGTAAGGGCCGACACACATATAGGCGCGGCGGTCGTAGAGCAGGCCATGCACGCGCTTATTCGCGGTTACGTACCCGGAGAAGTCGGCAGTGATGAGCGATGTAGTCGTTGTCAGCTTGTAGGGTAGGGCTGCAATCCCAGGGATATGGCACTGGATGCCCTCATTGAACCAAACGTGGTGCTTGTCCTTGCGCCAGTCGCCAATGAGCGCCGAGTCCCACAGGCCACCGCTGAGGTCATCGATAACCAGGGTGTTGATGCCAACGCGCGCGTCGTGCTGGGCATCTTGGGCGTGGCGCGGGGGGAACTGCTCTACATAGCGCAGAGGGCTGACAGCACTGGCATTGAACTTGATCGCGCTGGTGCCTGTACCCCACTCGATACCGACTGAGGACATGGCGCTAGCCAAAGTCCACCCCTACATCGTTAAAGCCGCGCTGGTTGCGCAGGTCTTGCGGGGCTTGCAGGTTCTCCCACTCCTGACCATAGAAGTCGAGGTCGGCGATGGTGCCATAGATGCGGCCTATGTCGCCGGTGATGTAGGTCTCACTGCCATCGATAGGCACACGCTCGCGGGTTAGTCTGCGCTGGAAGGGCTGAGTCGGCGAGCCGGTGAGTACGCGCAGTCCTTGCAGGGCCATCTCGCGGGCACTGGGTTGAGCGGTGAGCAGGCGCACAGTGCGGATGCGGTTGTAGCTACTCACTAGATTCGTACCCCGCCACTGGACCCTTGCCATCTTAGCAGCGTAGGCCGCTCGGTCCTGCGTGCTAGCCAGCGCTCTTTGTACTCGCGCTCACCCAAGGCTTCGAGCTGTCGCCACTTGGCCACGTCCTCACCATAGCGCTGGCCAATGAGTGTCTTAATCTTTGCGGTAAGCACATGCGCCGGCACGACTGTGGTGCTGGCGTCGGTGGTGAACAGTGTACTCACGCCATAGGGCGCGCTGGCTGGACATTCCACTGTGAGCATTACAGGGTCTGTCCGCCAGAAGTCGCTAATCATTTCCACCCAGGCGGGGTTGGCGTCACCGTAGTGAGCCACCAGCCGGTAGTCTGCACCATCTCGCAGACTTACATAGTTAATTGCTGGCGCAACCCATTGGTTGGCACCCTGCGCACCCTGTCGCAAATCACCACGAGCGATGCTCTTAAGCTTGAAGCGCTCATCTATCCAGGTTGGTAGCTGGAACCAGTTTTGCGACTGCTTTACGAACCACATTGCCTGCACGTCTATCTGGTCAAGGTTAGTCGTACCCACAAACCGGCCAATGATGCCCTCATCATCAGTGGCGAGGTTAATCGTGCGCCGTGCGTAGACCCACTCTTCCTCGGTAAGCGTCACGTCGAGGTCGAAGGCGGTGCTGCCGTTGTCGAGGAAGCGCCAAGTCCAAGTACCAGTGTCGGCCTTCGCAATCATATGTGCGGTAACTGTGCCGCCTTGTTCTACCTTCATAGTCGTGGAGGTAGCTGTACCACCGCCTGCCGTGTCCGTGAAGCTCATAGACTGCGAACCCCAGAGCACCTGGGCCGCCGTGGTCTGCTTAGCAGCGGTGACGTTTGAGGTCGTCCAGCTCGTGGTACCAGAGTCTTGCATATGCCAATCGTCAGGCCCGTGGGCCAGCGGCACCATGCATTCAATAGGGATGTACTCCAGCGCGTCGTTGAACAGCGGGCGCAAGCGGGCGATAGGGATGCGCAACAGGTAGAAGGTTGAGCTCGTGTCCGCCGTGTAGTTCGCGCCAAGGTTGGTGATGGTGGCTGTGCCCGCAGAGACGGTAATCGTGCCTACTGGCCGTTCCTCGGTGTTATCGCTCGCATAGCCGAACCAACCTTGGAAGCGCGTAGCAGGGGTTGCTGTGCCTAGCTTGATGATCTCGGCATCAGTGGTGGTGAACGAAGTCGTGCCCACGTTTGCCGTGAACTTGTAGCCAAGCGCGCCTTCTTCGACGTTCATGGCAGCTATCTCGTCGAGGAGTTGGTCGAGCGCAGCGAGGAAGGTGGTAGTGGCCAATTACGCGCCTTTGACCTTCTTCAAGTTTGGGTTCTTGCGCTTGGCAGCGGGGCTAGCCTTACGTGCTCCAGCCGCTACAATCGCAGCGCCCTTCTTGTAGTTGCCTTTACCAGCAGACATCGCCGCTGCTTTGAAGCCCATACCCTTGGCCATCTAACACGTCCTTCCGTTGAGTGAAGCCACTCGGCTGGTGTCTAGTATCGAGATGAGTTTATCACCATCCTGGTCCATCCAGAACGGTGCAGGCGGCACGCTGTAGCCAAAGAAGCCGCCCAGTCCTGAGTCGGGGTCGCCGCTGATCATGCGCAGGTCCACCAGTGTGACCTTGCCGTCGAAGTTCAGGTCTGCCTTGAAACAGGAGCCGCGCGCTTGGTAGTCGCGAATCTCCTTGCGCACGTCGCCCACCGAGGTAGCGGCGATTGCGAGAACCGAAAGTAGCACAAGTCCAACGAGTAGCTTCTTCATTAAGCCGTCCTTTTCCATGCATAGACTACAAAGTATGGTGGCAGATGACTGGGGGCGTCGTGCGCTGAGTGAGATAGCGCAGTTACACCGCCTGCCGGGTTCTGGGTCGTGACGCCGGTAGTTGCGCTCTTTGTGCTCAGTGTTAGGTTCTCAAGAGTCCCACTCATCGAAGTATCGCCAAGAAAACCTGATTGGCTGCCGCTTGCTGTTGGATAGCGCTGCTCTAGATGCGCATGACCGGGATCAGTGACCGCGTGCGTGTGGTTGATAACACTGGTGTGATCGGAGTGTCCAGCATGCGTGTGCGTCTTGGCACCCCCTGTCTCCTCGGCAACATCGAAGGCCGCGTCGTCTGTATCCTGACCGACGAGCATCTTGCCAGCGGCAATCTGCGTCCAAGTGCCGTAGCCCAGCAGTGTCGCGGGATTCGTGCTCACCACCGCAAGGAACACTGCGCCCACAGGGAAGGCTTCACTCCCACCGGGATGCGTGTGGCTGGTGTTCGCCAGCCCCAGTGCCTCGTGAGTTGCAAGGTTCGGGTGTACATTAGGATGTACATGACCTGCGCCGCTGTAGATCATGCCCATCAAGCCACCTGTGTTGCTACGCGGTAGAACTCAACAATGATGAGCGCCTTGCCCGCTGTTGGCTCAGTGCCGCCGTTCACGTAATAAGCCTCGATTTGGCGGCTAGTCGCGTTGTAGCCAGCCGAGACGCCAGCCGTAACAGTCTTGATGCCCGTATTCGTGACATCTGTGGCCGTCGCAAGCGCGTCATCGTCAGCATCCCAGCCCACGCTGATGTTGTCCGTGCCATCGCTATTGAAGCCCTCGGTGACCTGAATGATTACTGTGGTCACATAGGCATCGGCAGGTAGCGTGCCGAGGATGGGGTTCTGTGCGTCATCTGCTACCCATGCAGTCAATCGCTCAGTGGGCGCTGAGCCGCGGCCAAAGCTATAGCGGTCGAGCGATCCCGTTTCTTCCTCGGCGATGCGCATAAGCTGGTTAGGCGCGGCCACGTCGGTCCAGGTGAGTGTAGTCTCGAAGGCGTAGGTATTGGCCCAGTAGCTGACCCGGCGCGTAGCCGAATTATTAGTGATTGTCATGCCGCCGCTGGTCACCTCGAAGCGGTTCTTGAAGAACGTGCCGTCGTAGGCTTCGCAGTTAATTGGCGTTGGCACCTCAATGGTGCGGTTGTGTTCACAGAGCCAGCCATCTATGCGGTCTGAACCAGCGGTGATTGCGCCCTCTAGCTTGATGCCTGAGTCATAAGCCGTGCCATTGATCGTGTTCTTGGCGACATGCGCACCGTCAGGCTTGGATGTTGTGGAGCAGAGTAGATGGATTCCCTCACCCGCGAGGCCGTTCTGGATGACATTATTCTCAATGTTGGCGTACATGCAGTCGCCCGCCGTCCCGCCGCCTTTAACCTGGATGCCAGCTACGCGGGTATAGTCCACGCGGCAGCGATAGACGTTTACGAAGTCTGTTCCCACGAAGAGCAGTCCACCTGTGTTGGCTGTCTGGTTGCTAAATCCGGTGAACCACAGGTCTTGCACGGTGACATGGTTAGTACGCGAGCTTGGTGTGGCCGATGTGAGAAAAGGGCTGGCTGTACCTGACTTTTGACGAAGTTGCGACTGCTGCCCTTCAATGATCATATTGCTGTAGTAGGTCAACGTCGTGAACACGTAGAAGCTGGTGGGTTGGGGAATAATTACCTTGCCACGTCCATAATCACTGGCCCGGTCAAAGGCGTCTTGGATGGCAAGCGTGTCATCGGTTACTCCATCACCCTTCGCGCCCGTGACCGTGAACACACCTGCGCTGCTATTCGTAAGGCCGTTGGCGTTGAGGTGGCCGACCTCACTACCGTCGAAGAGAAGCGCGTAGCGGTTGTTCGCCGCGTCATTCTTGAAGCCGCGATACCTGCTGCTCGTGGCCACTAGAACCGCCTTAGAAAGGTGCCGTTATCCGCTCTCCAAAGCGCTGTCATATATGGCGTATGGAAGCTGCTGGGGCCAGTATTGCCGTAAGTGTGCAGCGTGACCGCATCTGCGCTGGTCAGGTTACCATCGCCACAGGCGAACCAGAGGCAGTCTGCATCAATCAAGCGCGTCAACGCGTCCGAGTTATTGCCAATATCAGCTGTCGTCTGGGCGATTACAGGAATGGTAGAGTTCGAGGCTGTGGCGAAAGTCCCGCCATTGTACGAGCCTTTGACCTGCGTAGCACTCCATGCAGCGACAAAGGTGGCAATTTCACCAGTAACCCATGTGCCTGTGGGAAACGCGTCTGTACCCGTTGAGCGGCGCACGTCCCAGCCCGGCGTACCGGCGAAGACCATAATCCTGTCAGTTCCAGTGCCCCAGTAGAAGAAGTTGCTGGCGGTCGTTGGTAGAGCCGAGGCGTTGCCAAAGCCCATACGCATGCGCATCGCAACCCAGCCCTGTGTTGGGCTGAATAGTCCGGCCGTAGCAATTCGCACACGCGCAGCTGTTCGCGACGCTTGCGCACCATCAGTCAGTACGTGAGGCGTAGCCGCCGAGCCTGTCTCACACATCCAGCGCCCGTGATAGACCGTGAGCCCCTGCTGGCTGTCGGTCTCCCAGCCACAAGTCTCGGTGATGCCCAGCGCCCCTGTAGTCGCTGTCGTGCTGTACTTTGTCGGTGTCGCGGTCAGCGTGATCTGTGAGCCAAGCTGTTTGCCGCCTACTGTGTCTGAGATGTAGAGCTTGACTGTGCCCGTGCCACTTAGCCAACAAGAGAACGTGTACTGGGTCGAGCCAGCGCCACCGTCGATGAGCTGCGAAGTGCCCTCGGCAGTAGCAGCATTAGCCGTGACGGTCTTGAATCTGGTGGTGTCAGCCCCTACCAAACCGCTCGTCTCGCGCGTGGTCGTCGCGCCCACGTCGATGATACTCGTGGTGTTCGTCTTGGCGTTGGAGTTCAGCGCGAGGTTCGTTGCTGCTGCCCAAAGGCCAAAGGAACTGTCACTCTTGAGGCCATCGCCTTGGTCGGCTGCGGCGCGAATGCGGTCGGTGACTTCGTTACCACTGACCGTTAGCGGCCACTCGCGCATATGCGGGGAGTAGAAAACGCTCTGACGTGTTGAGCTAACCACTTAGATTGCCCAGAGCGTGATGGACATGAGCATATTGGCAGTTTCAGCGGTTTCCCCACTCAGGTCCTCCAAGAGCCCGTAGAGAATGCTGCCCGCTGGCAGGTAGCCGAAGGTAAGACCATCTACCTGCGCGCGCGACCAGACTCCCTCGTCCACCATCGCGGGAAAGGTAATTGCGCCAAGGTAGCCATCACGGTCCTCGGCTCCCATTGCCTTGGCCACATTATCATTCAGCACACTGGTTGAAGGGCTGGCGCTGAATAGGTGCAGCCTGTAAGACGCGGTAATTGAGTCCTCATTGCAGGTGATGTCGGCTTTGAAGATCGTTCCTGGACGGCTATCCGTTACCGCGAAGTTCGTGAACACCCAGGGCGAACCAGAAGTTGCGCTCTCGGACACGATATCGCCCGCCGTGTAGTTACCAGCAGCAGCGATAGCTTTGGTCACGCGCGAGCGTACCGAGTTGAGCGTAGTGCCGATAACCTTGATGGGCAGCGGCGTACCCTCGTCTACATTGACAGCCTCAGTCGTGCCATCAGGGACATAGAACAGACCAACTGGCAGCGCATGCTGCTCGTCTACAGGGCGAGCAGGTTCATGCTTGTGGTTAGGGTCAGCATCTTTATCGGCTGGCTCGTGAATCTTCCAGTACGGTACGCTCAACGGATTCTCCTTTCAAAGGGCGCAGGGTCCGCTTGCGCTAGAAGGTTAAGCCGCGTGAGACAACGGGTCGCTGATCACCACCATCGAGACGATGGCAAAGAAGGTCGTCGCCTGCCCTGATGCCCAGATGTTGAGGCGGGTGAACGTGCCAGGGTTGTACATGATCGGCCAGTTGCCAGTGTCACGGGCGCTCCAGTTGTACACGGAGTAGTGGTTCGTGCTGTCGTCGTCAGCGGTGGCAATGGTGACGATCTTGTCAATCTGGTGACGCATAAACTCAATGGCGTCGTCCATGTAGACCGCGCCCGTACCTGTGCCGCCAGCAGTGATGCCCTTAGTGGAGGTGGCAATGTCGGTGCGGTTGTTCTTTACCGTCGCCGTGTCCAGCGAGGTGGGCGTGTACGTGCCACCAGAGCCGTAGGCCGCAACTGCCTCGAAGAGCAGTGTGGTGCCGTATGCTTCCACGCCAAGCTGGATGTTGTACGGGATGGCGAGCGTGCCAGCAGGGACGCGAATATCCACGTCAGGCGTGGTGTTCACGTAAGCGCCGGCCGAAGTCGCGGGCGCGGTACCCGTGCCAAGGTTGATCGTGACGCAGTTACCAGCAAGCGCCTGGCGCAGGAGCCAGTCGCCGGTGAACGCTGTGCCATCCAGCATTCCCTTGAAATCGACGGGTGAAGTGGAGCTGCTACCCAGCAGTCCAGTAACCGGAGTTACTCGCATATCAGCCATTGATCTTTCCCTTCATACCCTGTGGGAGATTGCTAGCGGTTAGAGGCCCGCTGGCACTGCCTTTACCAACTCGTGCTTGAACCGCTTGTGACCCTGAAGGCCCTTTGCGGTAGGAAGCACTGCATCGCACTCATCACAGGCAAAACCAGTAGATGCAGTTGTGGTTACAGAGTTAGGTGACACCACATCAACCTGACTGAACCCACTCGTTTCTGCGAGTGCTCTCTGGCCAGCTAGTTGCATAATTGCCGCGGTCTGCTGCTTGCGGTCTGCGCGCTCTTCCTCGCGTTCCTTGTCCTCTATGAATTCCTGGAGGGTGGCCCAGGACTGAGGGTGGCGATGCTCGGCGTGTGTGCGCTTGCTGAGCCGAGTGCGCAGGTGCTCGGCAGGGCAAGGTGCAATGCTGTCCAGACCCGCCTCTTCGAGCAACCCGCTCACTCGCTCCTCGCTGTCCTCGGCCAGGAAGCAGCGCACGTTGCCCTCGCGAAACCTGGGCGCTTCCTCCTGGCGCGTGGTGAAGCGGTACTTGCCACCGCGCATCCGCTTGAGCAGCGCCGCCGCTGCCATGTAGCGCGGGATTTCAATCTCTTCACCATTCTCCATTGACCAGAGCTTGACCAACGTGCGCCCTGGGCTCCATTCCTGGAACAGCATCTCCTGCGAGTCGCCAGCTTCCAGGTCGCGGAGTTGGCCGCGCAGGTCACGCGCCTGTTCGAGTTGCTCTGCAATACGCTGAGCGGTCATTAAAGTTGTTTCCTTCCTGTGCGCCGTGCGCGTTCATCGTTGTAGCGGCGGTGGACTTCCTCGTGCGGGTACTCATTGCGCTGGACTGTCACCGCAGGACCAAAGCTGGACTTATTACGGATGATCTCGTGGCGCTGCTCCTCCTGGCGAATGATGTCCTGGAAGAGCGTGCTGGACTCCTTATGCTCGGCGATGCGCTTCATCCAGCGGTCGTCGTTGCGGTGCTGCTCACCGTGCCAGCGCATCAGCCCCACGGGGTTCTCTCCATAGCTGGGCATGAGCAAAGGCGGCATGTAGCCGTACTCGCTGGCAGGACCGAAGTCCTCCTCATAGCAGGCGATGGCGTCACCACGGATGACAAAGACTTTCTCCAGGATGCGCATCTGATCGCCAATGTCCTTACCCATGAAGCGACGCTCAGGACCACACCAGTAGCCCCAGCACGGCTCGTCGGGGTGAACCTTGTCCGCCATGATCTTCATCAGTCTTTCCCTTGCATCGCGTGCCCACAAAACACGCAGCGCTGAGATAGTCGGATGCCTGGTGAGTGTCCGTTAGCGCGACACCAGGTGAACCAGCCCCAGAGATGCTTAGCTAAAGTGAGCAAGGCCGTCCTCATCTACAAAGGCAGAACCATCGACAAACACATGACTCCCCTTGTCGAAGTAGTTAATGTTCACGGGGCCGCGGTAGCCGGTGACGAACCAGAGCTCGCCAGTACGCTCGTCACGGAGTCGCCAGTAGTCGTCGGCATTGGCTTCAGCCCGCTCCCGTGCGTAGCAGAGCCGCCAGTGGGACTCGCGCCCGTTGGGGAAGGGGTGGTCTGTGCCAACCTGACAGGTGGAATGGTCGTGCGCCGGCGTGATGTCGCAAGCGCCACCCTCAACGTGCGAAGGCGATACCCCTGGGAGGTATACATAGGCCGTTTCCCCCTTCACCTGGAGCAGGCAACGCACCATACAGCGACCAGAGCGCTCGGCATCCTGGAAGTCCCACTGGCCCACGAGCCGGTCAGCCAGCCACGTATCCGCGCCCAAGCGGAAGCGCATCTTGCCTGTGCTTCGGCTGTAGTCGAAGGCATAGGTCTCGATGGTGGCAGGCGGCTTAATTGCTAGCACTGGCCTTCTTCTCCTTGACCTCTTCGAGCGTCACGGGCGGCGCGGGCACGAACTCCCAGCCGTTGTCAGTGACGACAAGCTGGTCAACTGAAAACTCACCAGCCTTGAGGGACTTGAAGTCCTCGATGGCCTTACGCTGCCCAGCCTCCAGTGCCTCGATAGCGTTGAGTGCCTGCGTGTAGTTTTGCAAGAGAATCTGACTCACCAGACTCATTACCGGCTCGCCTCCAACACGGCTACTTTCTCGTTCAGTGCTTGCAGTGCGGCAGTGAGATGACCTACCGCGTTCACTGGGCTGAATGCCATCTTGCGACGGCCCTGCATTGCCCATGGCGCTTCCTCACCAAAGATGCCAACGAACTCCCCAGGAGGAGCCCAAGTGCCAGCAGGTACAAGATCAGGGTCGTAGGTAAAGCGGTGGACTGGGGTGTCTACGACAGTCTTGAGTGCTTCGCCCTTGCAGATAATGCCCAAGTCGTTCTTGAACGCGCCAAGAGAGGCAGCCGCCCAAGTCATCGTACCTGAGCCGTTGCAAGTAAGCTGGAATCCACAACAGGCAGCGTCGGCAGCAGGCAATGTGTAAGCGCCAGCAGCGGCGGCAGCCGGTGTGATGGTGGTGGTCCCTGAGGTTGCGCCTGCCAGGGTTAACGTGCCAGTACTGGTGCCACCAACACCGACCTGGAGAATGGCAGTCGCGGCAGCGCCACTGATGCGTACCTTCTCAACAGGAGAGCCTGCACCATCGGCAGTCGTCCAGAAGCGCAGGATACCCATAAGGTCATTCGCGCCCACGGCAGCACCAACCATCACATCGATGCGCGCAGCCTGAGTCTCGTTGTCGCCACAGGCTGAGTCCGTACCAAACCAGCCGATCTCGCCCAGGATTTCACAGGCAGCAACAGCGGTGAGTGAGCCGATGGCCGCATTGCCACCCTTGAGTAGATTGATGCTAGGCGCTACAGCCGAGGTGTTGGTGGCGTTGAACGATGCAACGAGCAACGAGCCAGTAGCCTTGTCTGTGCCTAGAATCTGCACTTCAGGGATGAGGTTCGTAGAGCCGTCGCCGTCAGAGATGGTCATACGCGAGGCGTTGCCGACAATGATGCCATCACTCGCGCCGGTGATGATGTCGCAGTTAAAGGTAACGCTCAGGGTATGGGTCGTCGCCAGGTCAAAGGTCGTGGCCGAAGCCGTGGAACTCATCACTCGCGTACTATTCACATAGGCTTCGAGTGACGTGTTCACTTGGTCGAAGAACCAGCCTCGATGACGCGGACTTGTGGGAGTGTTTTGCTGGGGCATTTGTGCCTCCTGTGCTGAAAGTCAGCACTTGAACAGGAGCTAGAGGGGTGATTGCTCACCCCCTTCACCCTACGTTAGTTACGCGGCCCAGTCGCGGTTGCCAACAGCGCCGAAGTAGTCACACTCCAGCAGCGGGTCACCAGTTGAGGAGGCTGCAAGGTGGAGATGCGGGAACAGGAGCGCCGTGCGGGTAATCGTGCCTGCGGGGATGGTAGCCACGAGCGTGAGCCCGTTGGAGTTTGCCATCGAGGTGTGACCAAAGTAGCCGCGGGCTTCACCACTGGGGTCCACCTCGACACGGGCGATGTACCACGAGTCGGCGGTGAGTGTGCAGCCAGCGCGGATGCCCAGCGAGCCCAGCGTGGTGGCGTTGGAGTTCAGGCTGGCAACCGCGCCACCACAGCGCACCAGTGCTGAGGTATCGGCCACACCAGTACTGGAGGACATGAAGCGGAAGTCATCGGTGGTCGCAGCGGTGTCGGTATAGAAACCAACTACTTCGCCGCCGTCGTTCGCCGTGAGCGTGGTGCCTGACAGCGTGAACGGATTGACCGTCTCAGTGAAGGAGATGGTCTCCTGGAAGCCACAGAACACGCGCAGGTCGGTAGCGGATGCTCCCTTGAACCGCGCCTCCATAACAAGAGTGCCGTTCGTGGAAGGCTGCATGGGCGAGCCAAGGATGGCGATACCATCGGCAGCGCCGGCAGCACCACTAAAGGACGCAACGCCACCAGACTCGTCCACCGTGAGGATGAAGTCCACAGCGCCGCTGATCGCCACTAGACAGATGTCGTTGTAGCGCGTGCCTGCCGTGGCGTCCGCAATGGACGCGGTCGCGGCATAGCCGTGGAAGTCCTCAAAGACCTGGATTTTACCGAATACAGACTGAATAGCCATTGTTTAACCTCGTGCGCTTTCTTCGCAACTAGTTAGCTGGCCGGAGCCGTGGTGTCAGAGACGTGGGCGTAGCAGAACACCTGCGTACCACCCGACGTGTTCTCGATGAAGCAGTATTCGTCCACCATCGAGACGACATCTGCGCCACCACCGAAGTAGATGTCACGGTCGCGCTCGGTCTTGATCGACATGCCATTGATCGCGATGACTCCCTCGCGAGAGTGGGTTGCACCACGGGCATTGGTCGAGGAGACGCCGGTGGGAGAGATGTTGCCGTCCTCGAAGATGTTGGAACCCACCACTTTGCCCTGGAAGCCCTGGCGGAACGTCTGCTCCGTCATGCCGCTGGGGATGGCGTAGGTGCCAAGCGGAGCCAACTGCTCAAGCTGAAGGTCGTAAATCTGGAAGCCGTGCAGGACGCTGAACACTTCACCCATCGTGGGTTCCGTGGCGTTGGAGGTCGCGTTCTGCTTGGCTGCCGCGATGTGACCGTGCGAGAGCGGGTTGCCAGTGCCGGGGGACGCGGTAGTCGCAAAGGTGGAGAAGAGGGCAATGTAGTCCTCGTCCTTCTTGCGCGCCATCGCAGCACCGGCCAGCGTGCCGAACTTCGAGGAGACAATCTTGGCGATCTTGCGGTAAGTGCGGTCGGTAATCTTCGTGATTACCTGCGTCATCACCGGCTCACCCTGGATCAAGGAGCCGCTGAGCTGCTGGAAGTTGCGGTTGTCCTGGGACTCGCCAATGTCCTGCGCCGCAATCTGCGCAAGCTGGTACTGAGTCCAGGCGAGGCCGGTGCCTTCCTGCTGCGAGCGCACGTCACAGGTGCGCATCCAAACACCGTCGTACTCGCGGACGATACGCGCGTCAATAACCATGTCATTGAGCGCATCGCCAAGGGTACTGGAGAGGACTTCTCCTACTGCCATTGGTTAATCCTTCCTACTGCGTGGCGGCACGGATGCGCTCGCGGGCAGCAGTGACTTCGGCAAGAGGCGTCGTGGCAACCCAATCTTTGTCCGCCAAGTTGCGCTGGTCTTGCGAGATAGACGTTGGAGAACCGGTAGAGCGGGCCTGTGGCAGACCTGTGCGCTGGGCACCGGGCTGAGCAGCCGCGCGCTTACCGGCGATGAAAGCCTTGACCTTCTCTTCTTCGAGTTGAGCCTTGGTGTAGCGGCCAGTAGTGGCCTGCTGTTCGCGGGCCTCAGTGATGCGGTCAAGGAGCGTATGAAAGTTCTCGATCTTGCCAGCTTCGTAGTCGGCGCGGATCGTCTTGGCAGCATCGCCCAGCTTTGAGTCCACGTAGTCAAAAGTGTGATCCCACCAGTCAGCATCACGAACCGTGGCTACCTGAGCGTGGTGAGAGTTGAAAGTCTCGACTACGCGGTTGACCGCATCCTTGTTCCAGCCCTGCTCCTCAGCGAAGGCGCGAATGGCCTGCGCACGCTGGGCGAAGGAGCGGCGGATGCCATCTAGCTGGACACGGGACTGGTTAAGGCGCTGCTGCTCCTCAAGAGTACGGCGTTCTTCCTGACGAGCCGTGGCTGACGCTTCCTCACGGACGCGGGCAGCATTGGCATCAAGAAGGGCCTGGGTGTCGGCGTCTAGTTCTGTACCAGTGGCAGCAGCTTCGGTGCTGGGCTCACCCTGAGTTGCCAGCCCCAGCGCGGCACGAGCTTCATCTAACTCGGCAGCATCGGGAGCGGTTTCCTGGATGGACTCAGCCTGGGTTGCTACTGGGGTGGCCTGGGTAACTTCGGCTACATCAGTGGTCACAAAGAAGCCTCATAGCTATGCGCTAGAGGCCCTTATGCGCGAGTGGGCTCGATGAGTTGCTAGAAGGATGTCACTTTCTTGCAGCGGTGACAAGGGGGCAGGGTTACACCATTGAGCTGCTGGATATTTGGCACGATGGCGAGAAGGCGCTTACAGAGCTGGCCGTTGGGCAACGTGCCGGTGCAGCGTATCTCGACCATGCCGAGGACTTTAGGCGGAGACTCTGTGGTCATTTGCGCTTCATACTCATCAAAACCCGCCGCGGGTCAAGGAGTTGCACTGGCCGCTGGGCTCGCGGGTAAGGAGCCTGTGGCGGTGGCTGACCCACGGGAGTGACATCCACACGCTCAGGGCGGTCGCCCTCGCCTATCACGGCAGTAGGATTACCCGTGCGCATATCCATAATCACCTGCGGGCCGGGAGTGGTGAAGGAGCCACCATTGGCCATCGCAGGCGCGTAACCCACACGGCGTGTCGCCTCAGCCGGCACAGGGTTAATCTGTCCCTCGCGACGCGCCATCGAGACCTCACCGAAGAAGTTGCGATCGGGGTTGTCCTCACCCTCGCGTCCAAGGCGGTAGAGAAACTGCTGACCAGGATAAGTCGGGTCTGCCCAACGACTCATTGCAGAGCCGAGGCCAGGACCATACTCCCGCGAAGTGAGCAACCACGGCGGAACCATGCCATAGTCGCGCGATTCGTAAAGCTCGCCGGTGTAGGGCGTGTTGAGCGGACGGTAGCCACGGTCTGTCAGTTGGCGCATGGCAAGCTTGTAAGGAGAGAGATTGCCTCCACCGATACGCTCGCGCGAGATACCAGACATGTAGGGAGGAGTACCCACGGTGAGTGAGCCACCTTCGGCCATCGGCTGAGCGCCCTGGCGCAGGTACTCGTCCAGCTGATCTTCTATATCAGAACCATAGCCATAGCCAGTAAGCGGGTCAGTCCCTGTGCCAGTAGACAAGCCCCTAAGTTCGGCCAAGAGGTCTGCCGCTCGCTCCTTCCGCATAGCGGAACGCTCTTCCATTGCAGGCTGGAAGAAAGCGGACTGGACTCGCGCTGGATTCATATCAGGATAGGCCGCTGACAGACCGGCACGAATTGCTCGTTGCTGGCCATAGGTCGCGTAGTCCTTCGCAAAGTCACCAGTAGGAGTAAGACCAGAGGCTGCGAGCGTCATCTTTACAGTGTCGGGGTTTACGTCAAAACTGCTACCCCCGCCGTAATCCACACGCTGCATGTAAGGAGTGCCCTGCTCGCCACGAAGTATCTGCGCATCTGTGCGTGGCTGACGAATGAAGTCGCCGGGGGTACTCGCAGGAGTATTACCAGTCGTAGCGGGCGCAGCACCAACGGGCGCTGGAGCATTCGGCGCGGCCTCATTCCCGCCAGGGATGATGCCAAACGCTTTCCACAATTCAGATACTTGCTGGCCACCCGTAGGCTTGGCTTGACCAGCGCCTGCGCCAACGCTATAAGGCTGCTCATTGAAGCGACGCTCACCACGCACTGTGTCTGAGACGTACCTAACACCTTGGCCAGAGCGCGGGTCCTCGATATACCAGACTGTGCCTACCTGATAAGTGCGAAGGCCAGCGGCTTTTGCGCGTTCGACAGCAGACTGAACATCCTGATCAGTGAGCGCGGCAGAAGCGGACGCAGGCAGAGCTACGCTGACATTAACTGGTCGCTCTAACCCCGGCACCTGCTCAGCAATAACGTTTCCAGCCTCGTCACGAGTGATGACCTTGCCACTGATAATCTGTGGCCTATCCTCCGCAGGAACAATTGCAGTGCCTTCCTCGGCAGGCAAATCCTTCTCAGGAGCACGAGTACGTGTGCCGTCAGGCTGCTCGATGTACGCGAGCCGACCAACATAGATAGTCTTGGGCTGCTTGCCCCCACCCACATTGCTGGCGATAAACTCTCTAACCCATTCCGGGTCCTCGAAGGAGATGCCCGTAAGTTCCTGGTTGTACTCGTTAAGCCTGCTCATTTAGCTTGCTCCACTGCATGGTTCAAGAGGCCGGTTAGCAACTGCTGAAGAGACTGAGACTGCAAAAGCTCACTCTGCTGTGCAGGAGTCAACGCTTTGAACTGGTCAGAGTCTAGCATTTTGCCAAGAGTGTCGTTAACTGGGCCGCGCACTCGGTCTCGCGAAGCAGTCACGGCCTTGGTAAGAAGGCGCAGTTTCTCTCCTTCGCCAAGCTCGTCCCACGCGTTAGAGTTCACCAGTGCGTTAAGCAATGTGTACGTGTTTCTGCCTGCGCCTTCCTGATAGAGATACTGCTGCTCGCGACTGAGCGGGATATTCGAGATGGTGTTACCCACGAAGCCGACCTCAGCACTTAACTCTTCCAGTGCCCTATCAACATCAGACTGGCTGGCAGTAGTGACGTTAATCGGGCTAAAGGGCAGGCCCTCACGCGAGGATTCCTCACCAAATGCGGTAAGCCGTGGCGGGACCTGTTGCGAGAGTCCAGGAATACCAGTCTTGAACTGCTCTGTCAGGCTCCTAGGGTCACGGTAGACCGGATCGGTGGCCTGCGTAACCTCGCGCACAGCACTGCTCGCAGGCACGAACCCGCTAAAGAGCCGTCCTGCAAAGCGTTCGCCATAACGAGATGGATTGTCGAGCACATCCAGAAAGTTACTCAGCCCTGATAGATAGGTCTGACTCGTGAGGTTGTTGCCCAGCGTTTCCGCCATCTGCCACGCAGCTTCGGTCGCTGACTTGTCCTTCCGGTCGCGCACGAACTCCACAACAGCAGCAAGCTGCGCCAAGGGCTGATTGAAGGGCTCAAGGCGCTGGTACTGAACCCACCTGTCACCCACACGGATCGAGTAAGGCTGCTTACCCTCGCGGTAGAAACGGTCTCGTTCGGCAGCATTCTGTGGAGCCGCGCCCGTGATGTCGGTTGTGCCATTTGCCACCATCGCCGCCATGCCAGCGCCAATGCTTGAACCAAAGGCAATGCGTGACAACTGGTCAGCGGCTTCGGGATTGCCCTTGGCAATGTTCGACCAGAGCTGACGGTTAGCGAGTCCAAGGGGTGAGCGCTCCAGGCCAGCGCCGAGCAGGTTAGCTGGCGTGCGCACGAAAGGAGCGACGTAGCGCAGCCCCGGCACGTTCTTCTGTGCCTGCATCAGGGCCGAGCCTATCTTCCCAGGATCATCGCGGAACAGCCGGTACTCAGCCTCGCGAGTAGCATTCTCGATGATTCGCGGCGTGGGCAGACGTTGCAACTCAGCTATGCGCTCCACAAGGGCCTGACCTTTGCGCCCTTCACTACGAGCCTGGCGAATGATCTCTGCTTCCTTCGCACCGTTGAAAGCGACTTCGAAGTTCAGTGCGTCGTTGGCTTCGTTAATCGTCGTAGGAGCACGGACAGCACGGCCAGTTATCCCCTTCTCGAAGGCGCGCACGGTGTCATACTTCGATGGCCCCATTGATTCGCCAGTCTTGAGAACCCGCAACGCTGAGCGAACGCCCTTGGGCAGACCTTGCGCCATGCCAACAGCATCGGCTGGAACCTCCTCGAAGAACCGCGCTGTATCTCGCGGAGCCCACGGCGCGCGGTGGAGCGGCACATCGATAGCAGCCGCTAGAGCGCGCTCGGGGAGTCGCGAGAGAGTAAAGGCTGTGTTGCCCAGCGCATTTGCAGATGCTGAAGCACTCAGGATCGAGTTCTGCCACCAGGTGAATACATGGTCTGCTAGTGAAGCGCGCGGAACTTCGGCCCGCTGGCCCTCCATGAGAAGCTGAGGAGCGCCTTCACGAGCAGGAACTGATGGCCCTACGCTAGGCTCCTGTGCCGCGCGATAGAGACGCTGCTGAGATAGAGATAAGCCTTCCGGTGGTGTAAGCGGTGGAATCTCTAATCCAGCACCTTCGCCCGTAGGCAAAACCTGCTGAAGAGTCTCATCACCAAGTCGTGGCTGCTGTGGCGGGAGCGTCTGACGCGGCACCTCACCACCAAAGAACGCACCTTGGCCACCAGTAGGAGGCGCTGGCGGCTCGCGCGGAGGCTGACCACCACCCATATCCGCCTGTGCATTATGACTACGCAACCGCTCTGCCAGTTCCTTCGTCGTGCCAGAATCATCTAACCCAGCATTACGAACAGCATTCTGGAATGCAGCCTTACGAACTGTCGTAGGATTACGGTCATAGCGGTTAAGCAGTGAGCCGATTGGCTCATTCACCACAGGGCGTGTAGTCTCGAATGGCGGCCTAGATAAAGGAGTTGAAGGAATCTCACCTTGCAGACCCGCGCTCACCTTGGCAAATGTCTGGGCAGCACCAGGGTCAGGAGTGACGTAACTGCCCACACGCGGCACTCCCTCAAATGGAGTGGCCGTCCCATGGAACATCTCGACTTCTCCAGGAAGAAGCGCTTCACCCTCACCCAGAACGCGCGCCCCAGGTCCGCTTATTACTTTGGAACCCGTAGAGCCCGCTAGCGACGGCGGACCAGGAAGATCGCCCAGTGCTTCGGGTCTAACCGCTAAACGGATAACACGCGGTTCAAAGATATTCTCGCCGGCGGAGAATATGCGCCCAGGAAAGGCGGCTATATTGCGCGCCCCACGGCCTATCTCACTCATGAAAGGCAAGGCCGTGAGCGCCAAGTCGCCAGCGGTCACAGGAACCTGAGTCTCACCGATGAACTGGCCTATGTCGCCAGCGATGCCCACGGCCTGCTGAGACGGCGGAGTGTAGCCTGAGGGCGTGGGAAAGCGCGGGTAGACTGCACTCGCTAGATTCTCCAACGCGCTACGGAATGCGCCACCCACGGCAGGCTGGACAGTCTCGCGAAGGAAAGGAGAAACACCGGGGATGTCTGTGTTGTAAGCGTCCATCAGCGCTGGAGCGATGTTCGCCACGCCTACATAGGCGTCAGGCGCATCCCCAGGTCGCAGGTTCGGGTCATTGCGCAGGAGGAAGCGGCCGACATCACTTACGTAGCCGCCAAGGTCGGAGAGAAACCCGCGGATACCACCTGGTGAAGGGGGCATGATGGGCGAAGGGAGCGGCTCAGCACGTGCGCCAAACCTGGCACCCTGGTATGGGTCAGGCAGGTCTATGCCCGGAATGTCCGTGAGGTCAGGCGCTATCTGGCCCAACTGCGGGACTTCAGCAGGCTGAGAGACACTCTCCCAAGAGGCACTTAGCTGCTCAGGCAAGGGCGCATAGGGTCTCTGCTCAGCCGTAGCCGAGCCACCAGTCATCGGCTCTACAGGACCGTACCCATCTGGAAACGGAGGGCTGAACCTGCCACCATAACCACCATAGCCCTCTCGTGGCTCAGAGCCGGCGCCACTCAGGGGCATATTCCACGTCCCTGGACCAGACCCCCCCTTATCTATCGCTGGGTCGTAGTTAGGCACTTCCAGCCAGTTACCATACTGGGGCTGCGGGCCAAGGTCGTTATATTCAGGCTGCTCGTAGTCCTGGAGCACGGGCGCACCAAACTCTCGCCAGTCCTTTTCAAGGGCGAGACGCTTGCGTTCTTCCCAGTCGTCTAGGAGGTTCACGTTACAGGGTCTACCGACTCCCAAGAGCCATGAATATGCTCACGAGCATGGAGCGCGAGTCCAAGTGAAGCCATTGGATGCTGTCTGTCCCATGCGACACTATTAGTAGGAATGTCCGTGCCGTCATCATCCTGCCACTCATAGGCAATGAGATAGGCGTGAATTCGACCAGACTCGTAGCGACGGACAAAGTTGCCCAGGTCGGCGGCTAGACCCTCATCTGCTTGTGATGCAACCTTATCCCACTCGTTCATTCGACCCCTCGCACGAAGCGCAGGTAGAGCCGGCGCATGTCAGCCTGCATCTTGGAGAACAGCCACGGAACTTTGATGAACACTGCCCAGGGGTGAGAGAGTGGCGGCGGCACAAGACCCAGCTTAAAAGCCTTGATATAGTCGGGGTCGAGAAGCATCTCCAGTTCGGCAATACGGCCAGCTTCGTCCTCTGGATAGGCGGCTACCAGCTTGAGCATATAGTTGCGCAGGCGCGTCTCGGCACTGACGTCTATCCCCGGCGCGATTAGCAACTTGGGGAACATGCTCTCGAAGCGCGCCCGGTTCTGCTCACCCATCTTGGCAATAACTCTACGATGTATCTCTACCTTCGCCTCCTCGGAGACGGCAGGCGTAATGACTTTGTAGAGCGCGTTGAAGGAGGTCATTAGCTTAGTGGTACTTCATTCATATGTCCGCATGAGGGACACTGCAATAGCTTTGCAGATGCCGGATAGACAGCCACCCACTCTTTCGGGCAATAGTTGCACTGAACTAGCCCCGAAATCCAGCCTAAGTTGCGCACTTTCTTGGCCACTAGCGCGCTACTTTCAACATCTGGCGCAGTTTCTCACCCTTGCGCCGCCCAGTCTTAGAATGAACCTTGCGGTCAATAGGGCGCTTGTTCTTAGGCTGGAAACGACGAGCCTGTTTACTCATTTAGAGAGCTCCCGCACCTGCGCTGGTGCCGCCCGTGGGCTGCGAGACTGGCGGCGGGTTCACATTAGGAGTAGGAGACTGGCGCGGCCTGCCAACGGGCGAGACCGGCGAAGGCGGCGAAACCACCGGCATAGGCGTGAGCAGGCTGGGGTCGATGTCCCACATCTCCGCGAGAACCATATCGATGGTTGCCTGGAATACCTGGTCCTGCTTGGGCTGAAGGAGTTCGCGCTTGCGCTCTTCCTCCAGGAGCTCCATCTGGCCCTCGACATCATCGAAGTCCCAGAGACGCAAGACCTGGAAGGAATCAAAGACGCCTGCTTGCTTGCCCTGAATGGCAGCCTGGCGCTTCTTCTCCTTGCCCTGGGGAGTCTCTTTGCTGGTCTCCAGGTAGAGACCGAAGTCGTGAGAGAGTTTGGAGGCGGTGACATAGACGCGCTGGTTGGACTTCGCACCGCCGCGCATCGTGTGCTCGTTGCCCGTGAGAGTCGCGTAGTAAGGAGTCTCCGCGTCTTTAGGAGACTGGTAGTCACGGAGCCGGATGGCGTGCCACTGGTCCTCTTTGCACTTAAGGATGAAGTCGTCAGTCTGCGAGAGCGGCCAGTCGAAGGGCAGGTGGGCCTGCTCCGCGCCGATTACGTTGGCAGTGCCAGTGCCTTGCGCGGCCTCGGTGAAGTTCTCACCCCGGAGCCACTTGTTGGGCTTGGCCTGCTCGAACTCCAGCTTGGCCTCGTCATAGACCTTGATCAGGAGCTGGCTGGCGTTTACCGGCCACTGGTAGAGTTTGCCCTTGGAAATCGTAATCTCACCTGAGTTGGTCTCAGGGACTTGCATCACCGGACTCTGCCAGAACTCGTCGGGCAGGCGCGGGATGGCCTCCGTGGGGATGGAGCTGGCGTCCAGGTAGACCCGCTCCGTGGAGGAGTCGCGGTTGGCCAACGTGTGCAGGGTGGCCTTGGCCCAGTTCATCACCGTGGCGGCGACAAAGAGCTTGAAGTTGAGCGGGCGGAAGTAGAAGTGCGGGTCGGCAGCATCAAGAGCGTTCGTGCGGCCCGCGATTAGCCGTAGTGTGGGTGCATGGCGGTAGGGGAGCGTGTACTCGTGAACCTTGAGACCACCTGAAGGATTCGCCGTGGTGGAGTTGCGGATAACCTCCATGCCACTCCACAGCGGGTGATGGTCGGGACAGATGGGACAGAGGTTGTCCCAGTCGCGGTACTCGCAGATTGTGACCCGGACTTCGCGGCTCAACTGAGATGAGGTATCAACCGTGACATCTTCGCTTAGCCAACCCAGCTTGCCGTCGTTGGCAATCGTGGGGTAGTAAGTCGTGCCCGCGTCCTTGTCGATTTGCGTGCCATCCACCGCGTAGTCCTCGCGCGCGGCAAGATAGGGGACTTTGTAGTCGTAGACGATAGCCTGGACCTGGTTGGAGCGCATGATTGTGCCGCAGGCAAGGTCGGCCACGGACTCGAAGTACCAGGGGTGAGTGCGCTTCTCCAACTCGGCCTTGCGCTGTTTGAGGTCGGTGGTCTCCGGTTCCGGCTGGTCGTGGCAGAGCATGCGCATCCACTTGAAGCCATAGCGGGCCTGGCCGGCGGCGATAGCGCGGTCTATCCAGCGACCCTGGTTCTCGATGTCCCAGGTACGCGCGGCCCAGAGAACCGCGTCCTTGGCGTCATGCTGAGCGTCGCCAGAGAGCTCCACGGGCGAGGAGCCGAACCGCGTGGGGTTCATCGTCAGGATGTCGATTACGTCGTGCTCGCAGTCCTCAAGGTCGGCGGTCTGGTAGTCGTCCAGCTCTGCACCCAGCTTCGGGTTGAGTTGGGGAGCGTAGTGGCGGTGGACGAGCTGGTCGTACTTCTGGCGCTCGTGACGCGCCGTGCTCCAGAGGTTGTTGACCTCAGTGAGCCAGGAGTCTAACTGATAGTCTTTCAGCATCTACACGCCACTATACAGCCGAGGAGTCACCGCGCGTCTAGCATTGAGCACCTTCGCACTCGCTGGTAGAGGACGCTGGCCCTGAGCTTCCATGAGCTCTTCCACGGCGTACTCGGTCGCTGCTACCCGGTCCTCGGCGATACGCACGGGAATTAGCTCTTCCATAATAGAAGATTCGCGCTTCTCCCAGCGGTAGAGATTAAGCTCGTTCCAAAGTTGCTCATTGCCGTGGCCATCCTTGACAAGGACGAGCGTGGGCGGGCTGGAGTTGAACAGCGTATCCATCATGTCGATACGCTGCTTGCGGGTGCCGGGGCCACGCTTTGCCACCTTGCCGCCGAGCTTGTGGCCGAGGTACGCCTGGTTGGGGTCTACGCGGATGCGCGTGATCTTGAAACGCTGCATCATGCCGCGGATGGCGGCTTCAAGCTCGGTGTCGTCGTCTGTGACGTGGCACTCGCGAATCCACCAGCGGCCCGTGGGACCGATTTGCACGGCCACTGCCGCCTTGGGGTGAACATCGCCATAGTCCACACCGATGGCGCCCATGCCCCACTCGTGCGGGAGAACGTGGCATTCCTGGATATGAGCTTCGCGAGAGAGCGTGTAGATGGCGTTCTCCATTCCCTGCCAGTCGCCAAGGCGGAACCGGAGATAGTTGGAGCCTTTCTGCCGGTCCAGCTTGCGCAAATAGGCTACTCCTTCCTCGGTAGGAGTGCCATCAGCGTTGAAGAACTTGGGGTTGTCCTCGATCCTGGTGCGGATACGGTGAGTCAGGCCGTCCACGCAGCGCAGGTTCAGCCAGTGGCGGTCGAACGTGGGGTTACAGTCCATCCAGAGCTGCATGACCCTGATGTTCCCACGGCGCAGGCGGGTAGTAATTTTCTCGCAGTCGTCCTCCGTGCCCTCGGTCGCCTCATTGAAATAGGCCCAGTCGTACTGAGAGCTAAGCACCTTGTCGGGGTCGTCCATGCCGCCCACGACGATAGAGGAACCATTAGGATAGCGGTAGCCGGCAGGCTCAGACTTGGAGCCGCCAAAGAACTTCACGCTGTCAGCCGGGTGGAGAATCTCCGTGTTGAAGGTGTCGAGGCAGGTGGAAGTCAGGTTCACCTGATACTTGCGGACAATGAGACCCTTGGTGCCGGGATAGCGCAAGTTGAGCAGGTGGGCGTTGGTGAGGATGGTGTAGGTCTTGCCGGTGCCTGAACCGCCTTCGAGAAGGACTTCATCTTCGAGGCACTGCATGAACTCGGCATTGCCGCCACGGAACTCCAGACGGCGGACTTCCTCACGAGGGGGAGCAGCGGTAGTCACCCTAGCCTCCACCCTGTTTTAGACCGCGTACCTAACGGGTTGCGAATTTCAGCGTCGTAACTGTGAAACTCCTCGTCCTGCTGTATCTGGAAGTCGATAGGCAGTCCTGTAACTTGACGGCCCCAGAGCGAGACGGCAACGTTGATGGTACGAATCATCAGGTCAGAGTCGATGACGGTCGGCTCATACTTCAGGCGATTAGGGGCGAGCATCCGCACATCTATATCGCGCCAATGATCGTCAGCGCGGGCGACGGAGCCGACGAGGTACGGCGTTTCGCCAAACGCTTCTTTAAGCTGCCTGCCCCACTGATCGAGCAGGAAGATGTCTTGTGGCCCGAGTGAAGTCGCCCTAGTCACTGGGGAACCGAGTGCTCCATCGCGACTGTGAGCATGCTGACCACGATATCCTCGCCCATCTCGGCAACCAGCGCGTCACGAATCTGGCCAAGGATGCGCAACTCGCGAAAGGCGAGTTTGTCAAAGGAGCGGTCAAGAGCCGCACCTGCGTAGACCGCGCGCTCACACCAGAAGCCGAGGTCGAGAATCTGGCTCATGCGAGCGTGGTCCTTGGTAATTCCAGCTTTCCACAGGCGCAGGTCACTAACTTGCGCTGCCGGCTCCTGCGCGGAGTAACCAGTGTTACACAAGTCTGGCTGGTGCTGGTGATGCTGGAGGAGTAGGTGCGATTGAAGGGCTCGCGCCAGTCGATCTCTTGGCCCCACTCGTGCGTTGCCCAGTAGTAACCGCGGGGGAGAGTGTCCATGATCACGCTCACGTGAGTAGCTTCGCGAGTACCCAGATTAGCGCGAGCCAGAGGAGTACGAGCCAGAGTCTCATTTGCGCCCGAGTATACACCTACTCGCGCGAACTGTTAACTTGACAGAGCCCTCTACACTTGGGCGGAGGGAGGGGCCTCGGCCCTCAGCGGAGTCTGGCAGACTACCAGTGTATGCATTATGTCTACTAGCCTCCAAAGTATTTCGAGGGGAAAGTGCCAGAGACACCATTTCTTATACTATATACTATAGAGAGTGAAGAGAGGGTAGCTAACGTTTACGTATACGTAAGTAGGGAGCGGGGAGCCGGGCCGCGAGCTCGCGATGCTAGTGACTCGGCAGTGTGATGTTGACTTCGCGGATTAGCACCAGGTTACCGGACCCAGTGTCACCAGTGCGCGGCAGCTGGCCTAGCTCTTCGGCGATGGCGTGCAGCACAGCGCGCTCTTCGCGGACCACGGCATCATTGAACCTGGTAGTCTCACCTACTACTTCGCCGTCCTTGTCATAGCGCACGGAGCGCTCGGTGTACCCATGCTCCGCTTTCCATTGCTCAATCTCAGTCGCGGTATCGTGCAGTCGCTTGAGTCGGCGAGACTTGTTGCCATACCCGTAGACCTGCACGTTAGCTTCGAGCTCGGCCAAAACCGAATCTAGCCGGGCTTTGAATGCAGGATGGGCGCGAGTCTGCTTAACCCATGCAGTAGAGCGTTCGCATGCCACCGCTACTTGGTCGAGTGATGCACCCTTGTCTGTCAGGTCGAAAGCCTTGATGCGCCGGCGGGTCCACCACCGCGGCCATGATTGGCTAGCAGGTGGCGCGACTTCGGCAGGTTCGACGGCGTAAGTAGTCACTAACCTAGCCTAATCTGCACGCGAGGCACACGTCAAATCCCCAGATTTACGCAGGTTCGCACCCTTGCAAGTTAACTGCACTTGCTATATTCTGTAGGTACTTAGAGGGAGGGAAGAGCAATGACACTCCTAGACTTCAACAATCCAGACACGTTCGAACCCTACTTCACGGAATTAGCACGTGATGCTAGTGACGAACAGCTACGTGCTACGTGCCGAGTCGCCTACGAACGGCAACAGGACGGAACACTCAATGACTACATACGTGCAGGCAGAAACGCCGCTAACAAGGAATTGAGACGGCGCGGCATCAACGCCTAGCCTCTCGCTAGTTGAAGGGGGAAAGAGCAATGACACGGCTACCGAACAGTGAATTCGCAGGCTACGCACTAATCAGTGATGCAGGTTTCGGCAAGTACGACGACCGCACAATCGCTGGCATCATGGATGCGCTACTCGATGACCTGACACTAGCTGGCGTTCTCGATGCGCTGGCAAGCGCTTGCCGTGAAAAGGCGGAGCACCTTCGCTCTAACTGGCAGGATGAGGCAAGCGCACGCGTTTGGGATCGTGAAGCTCGGCAGATTGACAAGCTCACAATGCGGCAAGTCCGCACATTCTAGCCGAAACGGGCTCCGGCCCGTCGCGCATGATTGGTCACATGCGCCTGATGAAGGCAGACCACACACACACAAGGAGACGACTCAATGGCGCACACATGGAAGCCTAGCCCCATCCAAGCCAAGCACATCGAAGTTAACCGGATTCTCGCGGCTGCGGGCTGGCTGATACCTAACAGCCGTAAGGGATTGGCCGTCCACGTCTACGACGGTGGTGAGCAAATCACCTATCGCTTCGGTGAAGGTGAACGCAACGCGATGTATCGGGCATCACGGGCTATCACGCCAGACGAAGCACGCAGGATAGCTCGCTCCTAAACCCGCCCATTGACAGACTTAACCACGCGTGCTATATTCTAGGCACACTGAAGGAGGAGAGATGACAATGGACTACGAAGCAATCGACCGCGAGATGAGCAAATGGCTAGTTTCCTGCACGCGTGGCAAGGTGAGGTTCTTCCTCACGCCCGAAGGCACCGCAACGGACAGGCTCGACCGAGCTGCCCGCTTCAATGACAGGGATGCAGCCTTGAAGGCAGCACTGAGGGAGCGCGAGGACTACGCGTGGCGGGGGATGTTCGCATGGGAGCCAGTGTCACGCCCGGCAGCATCCATCACGAAGTAAACAGTAGGCAAGGTGCCTGCTAGTAGCGCAAGGAGAAACGAATCATGAAGGCAATAACCTGCAAGTACAAGGCTGATGCGCTCAGTCTGATTCGCCAGCACGTACTCAATACCTAGTCTCTCGCTAGTTGCGAGCCTCACAAGATACTCGCGGCTAGAGGGTGACTGAGTAGTTACCTCAGCAGTGCAAGGGAGAGAACGCAATGACGCCACGTATGTACCACACCAAGGCCAAAGCTCAAGAGTGGGCAGCACAGATGCGCGAAACCGGCTGGCCTAATGCGCGAGTGGTAGCTGCCAGTCAGCTAGACTCTGACTACCTTAGCTATGGTGGTGATGAGCGCTGGCTAATACGCGTAGCGCCTGGCGCTTACGAGCTGGACGACAGCACGATAGGAGTGCCACGATGACTAGCGCACGTGACACCTGGCGGGCAGCAAGGGCAGCTCGCGACGAAATCTGGCAGCGCATGTCTGATCGGCTCAATGAGCTGGACCTCGCAGGTTACGACGCCCTCAAGCCTGAATACGACGCGGCCAATGAGCGTGAAGATGCGGCTTTCAAAGCCTTCATGGAGGACACGCGCCGCCTTCATGACTATCTCGTAAGTATCGGAGACCGGCTAGACGTGGCCGCGGCGCAAAGGCTCATCGCTCAACACGAAGCAGACGAAGCAAGCAAGGAGTAGTGACCACTATTATGAATATCAACTTTGAATCCTTCCTCCCCAGGTATGAAGAGTACATCAAGCGCGGACTCTCGCCTGGAGTAGGTGAGCGCGATGGGCAGATGTGCATTGAAGCCGTCGTTTGTGCCGCGCTGGACCTACCCCATGGGGATAACCCTGAATGTGTAGCTGATGCCGTGCGCTCGTACAAGATCGGACTCAATGATGCAAATTGGAGCTCGCCAGAGGCACGGGCTGCTGGCCTACACGACCTTGGCATCGCTCAGGTAGGGTCAAAGGGCGTAGTAGATGACACTGAGTTCGCCCGCCTTATGCAGGAACGCACGATTCGCGTGCTAATACCTACGCTCTTTCGTGAGTTGTTCCCTAACCAGCCTGAACTACTGGCTGCTGCTGACCGCTGTGAACAAGAAGGCACAGCAGAGGCGGCAGGAGGGGCGGCATGGGCGGCAGTAAGGGCAGCAGAGGCGGCGGCAGTAAGGGCAGCAGCAAGGGTGGTAGAGGCAGTAAGGGCGGCAAGGGCAGCAGGATGGGCGGCTGAGGCGGCAGGAGCGGCAAGGGCAGCAGGATGGGCGGCAGGGGCGGCTGAGGCAGCAGCTGGACACACAAACAAGTACCTCCTGCTCAGTGCATCTCTCGCCCTTGAGGTACTGCGCGAGCTTGGCAGTCCTGGCTGTGCTTACGTGTGAGTAGTGACCTCGCAATCATCCTCGTGCTAGTAGGGCTGGTAGCCCTGGAATGGTGGAGAAAATGACCACGATTGCTGACATCAAGAAGGCTGCGAGCAATGCGCGTCGAGTTGGTTACCAAATCAACAAGGAAAGTATGACTCATGCTGAAAGTGTAGGAATTTGGCTGCGCGAAATCATGCTGCTGGAAGCGCGCATTCGTTCTTATGCCCGCGAGCACGGGGTTGGGTCCATATGACCCCTCTCCTCTTCTGCATCCTCGCCATACTAAGTACCGCGTTCGGCCTGTACTGGGCACTGGGTCCGTGGCATGAGCCTTAAGCCTTACATCAAGCCCACTGAGACCGGCCAATACTGGGTTATCGTGGGCAACTGGGCATTCCCGTACTTCAAGCAGCTCTGCAACACAAAGACTGAAGCACGAGCGCTCATGCGCTGGCTCAAGAGTGCCGGCAAATGAATGATCTTCACGAGCCGGCAAGTTTCATCCACCCGCCTGTGAGCTACGATTTGACCGACATAGACCTGCCACGCCACTGTGACCGCTGCGGTGGCTGGCTCCCGCTAAGTAATAAGTGGGAGGTGGAGCAGGACGAGGGTAAGCTCGTGACCTACTACCAGTGCGTGAAGTGCGGCACTATGAACGTGCTGACGCTGGCAAATTGGTGCAGGTGACCACGGACACGGCTTCATGCAAATAAACGCGCTGAGCAGGCTGTACGTGCCTCACAGGGGTATCAGAGAGGGGAGCTATGAGCATGAGTGTATGGATAAGCAGTCGCAAGAACCCGGATGGCACCATCGAGAAGTTCCGTGCTGAGGACATGGGTGGATACATCTGCATCGAGCAGCTCGATGGATTCCAAGGCGATGAGGGAGTAGCGCATCTCCACTTGCCAAGAGAATCATTCCTGCGATGGGCGCGAGCGCAATCAGTACCTCGGCGCTGGAGATTGCCATGGCACGAGTTGCAGGCTTAGCACACTGGACCAACACACGTGAGGGTCACCGTCCCTCCAAGACACGCATCGGGCCGACGCATGAGGTCCCTGCTGGAAGGAGCGCCTTTGGTAAGAAGCTAAGGAACAGGCAGAACAGGCGTCGCTCACGGCGCAATATGAGGAGGACATTGGGATGAACGAGAAGCTCCACGAGAAGGGCATTACCTACACCCATGAGCGCTGGTGCCAAGGCTGTTCGGCGCAGACTGTCCACCGTACCTACCTATCGGGCTATCGGGGCCGGGTCACAGTCACGATCATCTGTCTGGCCTGCGGCCACAGTGGAGGACGGGTCTGCTAACCTCTAGCCGGGTGTAAAGTCCAGCACGCGCCGCTCTCTAACTCGAAGGGGGCGGCGTTTTGCTATCCAGGTACACCCTTGTGACGCCCATTTAGATTCACTGTGACGGTGTGACGGGTCTACAGAGTATAGAGAGAGAGCCACAGAGGGACACATATAGATCTCTCTCTATATCTCTATCTCTCTCTCTCACTCGTCACTTTGTATTTGGAAAATGGATTTTTGCCAGTCACACCCTTGTCACTACACCCGTCACAACTGTCGCTGCCAAGCGTCCTCGAAGTCTTGCCGCCTGTAGCCTCGTGCCTGTTTCTCATTCTCTTGGTAGAGACGCATTCGACTGGGCCGTATGTCGTACTCACGCAGGAGGCGGGCCAGATGCCAAGCGGTTAGTTCGTAATCCCGATTATGGAACTCGACATGATGCCAGCGTAGCTCCTCATTGCCGAGAAGTAGGCCAACGATGTCCTCGCTGTAGAAGGCGTCCCGATCCTCGGTGTCGAACAGTTCCTTGATGTCTCGCAGTAGTTCAATGCCCTCGCTCACCTCGAAGTGGCGAGAATGCAGGATGCGCGCTGTTTCTCGTGCTCGCTCAGGCCAGTCCATACCAAACAGGTCAGCGATAGCAAGCAATGGTTCCCAAAAGTCCATCTGGCGTGAGCTGAGGAAGTCGGGCAAGGCAGGCTCATACTCACCTAGATAGTTCTCGCATTGGACTAACCAACGTTGGTAGCGAGGAAGTAAGGGAGCCGCTGCTGCTGCCACGATGCGGTCGCGTGCTCGCTCGACCGGATCAGTTGCTAGCTTGCGGCGCATGACGATGGGAATACTGCGCCCTTCCACCGTGTCGGGTAGTAAGCCCAGCCCAGCCAGTAACTTGGGACCGAATACACCAAACTGTCGCAGCACCCAGTTAGGCTTCTCTAAGATGGAGACAGTAGCGCCACGTCTGAAGCCGGCGTCTAGCACACCACGCAGGAAGTCGTCACCCTGGCGCTGGAAGATGGTCTCCACCTCGTCAATCATCAGTGTGGGCGGCGGGCTAGTGTCGAGTCCGCGCCTGATAGCGGCAGCGGTGGCGTGCGCAGTCTGCCAGGGCCGAGCGCAGATACGACCCAGCACATCGTAGAGCGTGGTCTTACCACTCTCCTTGTCAGCGGACATCAAGTGCAGGTAGGGTGTGACTTGGGCTGCACTGATAGCGTGCGTGTGCGCGACCCAAAGCGTGGCCGCTACTGCCGCCTCGTCACTGAGGACGACAAAGCGGCGGATGTAGGAAACTGTATCGTCTAAGAGGCTAATATCGTCAGGGGTTAAGCGCTCTTGCAAAAGAACAGACCACCTTTCACTAGCCACCCTCTGGCTAAGCGCTACCACACACTTAGAGAGAGGGGCCAGTGGTAGGTGGCCAGTTCCTATGCGTATTTTAACCCAGGGAAGAGGGAAGCGCTACTCATTCAGCGCCTTTTCGTACCGCTCGATCATCGCTTGGGTCCACCGCCGCTTGCCCAGCTCCAGGTCGGAGAGCAAGGGCTGGCTCACCTCCATGCGCAGGCTCATCTCCAGTAGGGTGATCTTACGAGCCCGACGCTCTACTCGCATCTCCGCACCCAGTTCGGCAGCATTGGGCAGGTGGCCACTCCCACCACACATGGGACACGGCCCGCCAATGAGCAGCCGTGGTGCCGGCAATCCTGCGTAAGTCATACGAATCCCTCTTGACTACTTAGGTTATATGTGCATACTAGACTCGTAGTGAGGAGGAAGTCAAGTGAGTGACCCACTGCACGATGAACAGTCACCCGAATCGCGAGCTGCGTTAGAGAGACAGCTGCAGGAGGCGATAGAGGCGCGTATGCGACTTATAGATTCGTGGCCTGATAAGCGGTTCGATGAGCTGAGCCGAAAGATAAGCACGATTCGTGCGGTGCTGAGGAGGCGTGATGACTGAGTTAATAAGCAGGTCTTTGGCTGCTGAAATTCTGCGGAAGTTGGCTGACCGTCTCGAAGTCGACGCGAAGATTCGCATCACAAATCTTGAGCATCAGGATTGGGATTCACTTCGCAAAGAGCAGGTGACGATCAAATGGGAGAGGGCGCTGTGACTAACGACCCCATTGCTGACGAGGGGCGGTGGCACGTTGAGTATCGCAGTGACTCAGGCTACTTCATAACCGACGGCGTCTTAAGGTTTTTGGTCTACCTCCAAGAGACCGCCATTGAGGTACAGCAGGAACTCAACGCCCTTGAGGACGAGGTGAAGCAGGCGCGGTTCGAAATCGCTACTCTTCGTGCTCAGCTAGAACAGGCTGAGTCGTTCCACCTTACTCCCACTGAAGAGATGCAGCGAATCGACGCAGCATGGAAGGCTGAACTCGCCTCACTGCGTGCTGAGAATGAAGCAACGGAGGACGAGGTGAAGCGGTGGCGGAATGCGCTGACTGCCGTTGTTAACGCAGACATCGGTGCGGATAG
>Ga0255334_1000328_pt1 | contig 42993 bp, 35 predicted proteins | sample EtOH5_35cm_T3_12_FD_202080 | JGI IMG/M metagenome (GOLD analysis project Ga0255334, IMG submission 202080) | Sandy soil microbial communities from University of British Columbia, Vancouver, Canada - EtOH5_35cm_T3_129 | ecosystem: Engineered > Artificial ecosystem > Sand microcosm > Unclassified ...
GCTGCTCGCGCTCGTCGTGGTGCGCATCCAGCTGCTGACGACGATGGCGCTGACGGCGGCCGGCACCGTGGTGCTGGCGGTGGCCTCCGCCCTGACGCTGCTGCCGGCGCTGCTCGGCGTGGTCGACCGCCGTCGGCTGCGCGGCGGCGTGCACCTTCTCCAGCACGCGCGGCACGACGACGAGGAACGTGGGCCGGAACGTCCGCGCGTCCCTGCCCAGATCGGCGGCCGACGGAGCGAGGCCAATCGTGGTCCGTGCCGCGATGCACACCAGAGCGATCACGCGGGCGTACACGTGCGCCAACGGCAGGAACAGCAGGAGGCGGGGAGTGTCGTCCCAGACGACCGACCGCAGGGCGCCGGCCGTGTTCGTGGCGTGGACCGCGAGGTTGGCGTGCGTCAGGCGGGCACCGCGCGGGCGCCCGCCCGTCCCGGAGGTGTACACGATCGTCGCCAGGGCGTCGCCGGTGAGCGCGGTCCACCGTTCGCGCACCCGCTCCGGCGGCACCGTGCCGCCGGCGATCGCGAGCCGGTCGAGCGCGCCGTCCTCGAACACCCACGGTCCGTCGTCGGCGGCCAGCTCGGGCCAGGCGGCCGCGGCCCTGGCGCGCATCTCGGAGTCCTCGACGAACAGCGCGACCAGCCCGGAGTCCTTCGCGATCCACGAGATCTGCTCGACCGAGCTGGTCTCGTACAGCGGCACGGCCACGGCCCCCACGCTCCACAGGGCGAAGTCGGCCAGCAGCCACTCGTACCTGGTGCGGGACATGATCCCGACCCGGTCGCCGGCGCCGACGCCGGCCGCGACCAACCCGCGGGCCACGGCCTCGACACCGTTCCACACCTGGGACGCGGTCAGGACGCGCCAGCCGCCCGCGTCGGGAACCTCGAACAACGGAGCGTTCGGCATCCGCCGGACCCTGTCCAGCAGGAGTGCGACGGTGGTCTCGGCGGCGCCCGATCGGATCCCGTCATCCCATGGCAGGCGCCCTAGCGTGCGCGCGTCGTCGCGCGTGCGGGTTCGCCGACAGTCTCAGGCTCGGTTAGCTCGGCGCGCTGTCGGCATGCCAGGCAGGCCTGACCGGCGGGCGAGTTCTCCCAGATCTCCGCCGACGTGACGGCCCAGCGTTCGGCCGTCGGGCGGCACTTGTCGGTGAGGGCGTCGACATCCTCGGGGCTGGACATGTCGGTGGAGTGTGCCCCGGAGCGGTGCACCATGCCGGCCAGCGCCCCGGGGTTGTCCAGCAGCGGGCAGGGACGCAGCATGTTCTCGTTGAACGGCTGGCCCTTGCGGTACTCGGCGAACAGCGGGCTCTTGAGGGCGTCCAGCAGCGAGACGTCGTGGATGTTCGCGGTGGAGTAGTGGATGAACGCGCAGGGCTCCACGTCGCCGTTGGCGTTGATGTGCAGGTAGCGGCGGCCGCCGGCGATGCAGCCGTCGACGTACTCGCCGTCGTTCCAGAAGTCGAGGAGGAAGATCGGCTTCTCCTGGCGGAAGCGGCGCACCTGCCGGTACATGAACGCCCGCTGCTCGTCGCTGGCCATCAGGTCGGTCGGTGAGCCGTTGCCGACCGGCATGTAGGTGAAGTACCAGCCGAACGTGCAGCCCAGGGCCATCATCTCGTCGACGTAGTCGTCGCCGCCGACCGCCTGGACGTTGGCCGAGGTGTAGCAGGTGGAGAACCCGAAGGCCAGGTGCCGCTCGTGCAGCAGGTGCATCGCGCGCACGACGGCCCGGTAGACCCCCGTCCCGCGCCGGGCGTCGGTCAGCTCCTCGGGGCCCTCGATGCTGATCGCCGGCAGGAAGTTGCCGACGCGGGCGACCTCGTCGGCGAACGTCTCGTCGATGAACGTGCCGTTGGTGAACGCCAGGAACATGCAGTCCGGGTGCGCCTCGCACAGCCGGATGATGTCCTTCTTGCGGATCAGCGGCTCACCGCCGGAGAACAGGTAGACGTAGGTGCCCATCGCCGTGCCCTGCTCGACGATGCTGTCGAGGGTCTCGTAGCTCATCCGCATCTTGTGCCCGTAGTCGGCCGCCCAGCAGCCGAGGCACGTGAGGTTGCAGGCCGTGGTGGGGTCCATGAGGATCGCCCACGGCACGTTGCACCCTTCGGCGGCCATGACCTGCTTGCGGTGCCTGTTGCCGACGACGAACGAGTTGACGACCAGGTTGCGCAGCAGCATCTTGCGCTGGTGGGGGTCGATGTCGGCGTAGATGCCGGCGATGTACCGGGTCCAGTTGTTCTCCGGATCGTTCAGGACCTTGCGCACGGCTCGGTAGGAGTTCGTCTGCTGGGTCTTGTCGAAGCGTTCGAGCCAGTCCAGCAGCTTGGGCGCGTTCGTCTGGAAGTCGCCGTCGATGTAGTCCAGTGCCTTGCCGATGCCGTACGAGGTGATCTGGTCCTTCACAATGGCCACGATGTGTGCCCTCCGCCTCCGTCTCGAGCCCCTCCGAACGGGCGACGTCCGCGTCGGACCGGCTGGCGCGTGCTGGCACGAGGACGCGTGTCGGTAAGGGGCTTCCCGTAACAGCCGATAGATTACTCTCGTTTCGTCGGTAGGGACTCGTTGCTCGCGCGCCGTGACGCTGCGAAGGAGGGATGGCGGCATGCGGACCGGTCGAGACGAGCTCGACGGCGAGAGGCCGGTGCTCGGGGTGGCGCTGTCCAGCGGGGCGGCCCGGGGAGCCGCCCATGTCGGCGTCATCCGGGCGCTGGCGGAGGCCGGTCTGGAACCGGACGTCGTCGTCGGCACGAGCGCGGGGGCCCTGATCGGCGGTGCCTGGGCGTCGGGGATGTCGCCGGAGCTCATCGCCGAGCGGGTGCTGTCCGCCACGTGGTCGGACTTCGGACGGCCGCGCCCCACCCGCGCGCTGGCCCTGATCGAGACGACGGCGCTGCGGGCGAACCTCGACCGGGTCTTCCGTCATCGGCGGATCGAGGACCTGCCACGGCGGTTCGGCGCGGTGGCCACGGACCTGGGCCGCCGGCGGCCGGTACTGCTGGACCGTGGCGACGCGGCGCGTGCGGTGCAGGCGTCGATCGCCGTGCCCGGGGTCTTCCCGCCGGTGCGCGGCCAGGCCGGGTTGCTCGTCGACGGGGTGCTCACCTCGCCCCTGCCGGTCTGGGCGGCCTGCGCCCTCGGTGCGACGCGCACCATCGGCGTACGGCTGAAGCCGGAGGCGACACGCCCGGGCCCTGCCGAGTTCGCTCGCCGGAGGATGGTCCGGCCGGTCCGGGCGGTGCAGCCGGACCTGGAGATCGTCGTCGACACCTCGGGGTGCGCCTCCTGGTCGACGCGCGACGTGCCACGCCTGGTCGAGCTCGGCTACCGCGCCGCGCGTGACGCGATCGACGCAGACGTGGTGCAGCGCCTGGCGGGCGGCATCCGTGCCGCGTGCTGACCGCGTCCTGCGCTACGAGCCGTTCGACGGGTGGCTCGCGGCGGGCGCGCGACGAGTGACCGGCGTCGCCTTCGGCCTCGTCGTGCACGCGCTCGTGCGGCTCGACACGTCCAGCCTGCCGTCCGACCTCATGCTCGGGCGGCGCGCTCTGCTCGTGACGAACCACCGCAGTCCGCTGGACTACCTGGTCGTCGTGTGCCTGTGCTGCGAGCGCGGGCGGTGGCCGGCGATGTTCGCCCGCGAGGACTTCTTCGCTGCCCGACCCTCTCGGTACCTGCTGCGGACGCTGGCGCTGATTCCGGCGGCACGCGGTCGCAGTGCGCCGGAGGGGCTGCGGCGTGCGGTCCGCCTGCTGGATCGGGGGCAGGTGGTCGCCATCGCCGCCGAGGGCGGGTTGGTGCACGCGGCGGACCGGCCCGACGGGGTCGGCCGCTTTCGCGGTGGGGCCGGGCGGCTCGCGGTGGACGGTGCGGACGTAACGGTGATGACGATCACCGGGGCCGACGAGGCATGGCCGCCGCGGCGCCGCCTGCCGCGGGTGGCACTGCCTTGGCGTCGTCCGGCGGCCGTGGTACGCGTCCGGCGCGTCGCGGTGGACCCACGATGGTCGCCCGCCGCGGCCGGCGCCGCGATCCGAGCGGAGATGGTCGACCTCGTGGCGCCCGCTGGACCGGCTGGGCCGGCCGTCGTCCTGCCCGGGGGCTGACGGCCGACCGTGGGCGGCGACGATCCATCACCAGTGGTCGTGTGCGGAAGTTCGTTGGCGGTCAGGTCCAGGCGGTGGGGTCGGGGCCGACGACCCGCCTGCAAGTCCGCGCCTGACTCGGCCCTCGTCGGCCCGGCGCTCCGTCGATCGGTGCTTGTAGTCCGTCACGAGACGTCTGCTGTGAGTAGCGCTTGCCCGTCTGAGGTCTGCAGCTGGATCGAGGCGATCTGGTCGGGGGAGCGGTCGGTCGCGGCCGGCACCGTGATGGTCCGGCCGGGGACGGCGGTCCAGGTGGCGACCTGCTCGCTCACCCCGTCGTCGTCGATGAGGATCAGGGCGAGGGTTGTCCCGGCGGTGTAGGCCCCGGAGGATCTGGTCGAGGTGTAGCTGCAGCGCAGCTCGATGCGGGTGCCCCAGGCGACGTCCTCCAGAGTGAGTGTGGCGGTGACGGGCGACGCGGTGACCGGACGCAGGGCGATCTGCTGGGTGGCCGGCCCTTCCCGTCCGACCAGCGCGATCGGCGATGCGGGCAGCACGAGGGCGAGCACCGCGGCCGCGGCGGCGGCGAGGGCTGCGATCGCGATCCGCCGCCGCCGACGAGCCGTCCGGAGCCGCAGCGACCACAGGAGCCCGGCCAGCACGGAGTCGGGCACCTGCTCGTCCGGGGGTCGGGGCACGGTGGCGGCGACGGGGTCCTGCGCGGCGAGCCGGGCGACGACGTCGGGCGGGATCATGTCGAGCAGAGCCGGCAGGGCACCGGCTTCGTCGACGGCAGCCCGGCAGGTGGCGCAGCCCCGTAGGTGCTCCTCGAATGCCGTCCGCTCCGGCTCCCCGAGCGAGCCGAGGACGTAGGCCTCGACGTCGACCAGCCACGGGTCGGTCACGACGTCACTCCCTTCTCCTCGAGCGCGAGGCGCAGCGCCCGCAGCGCGTAGTGGGTTCGTGACTTCACGGTGCCCTCGGGGATGCCCAGCAGCCGGGAGGCCTCGGCCACCGAGAGCCCGCGGAAGTAGCACAGCAGGATCACCTGACGGTGCTCGGTGCTGAGCCGGGCCAGCGCGTCGGCGACGATCCATCCGTCGAGCACTTCGTCGGTCCACGCGTCGCCGGTTGCCGTCTCCGGGACCTCGTCGGTCACGACCTCACGGTCCTGGCCGGCCCGCCACTGGTCGATCAGCAGGTGGCGGGCCACCGTGAACAGCCACGACCTGACGGCGCCCGGTGGCCGTGACAGGACGTCCGGGTGGCGCCAGACCCTGATCAGCGTCTCCTGGACCACGTCCTCGGCGCGCATCCGGTCCCCGCCGGCGAGCCGGAGCGTGTAGGACCAGAGCCTTCGGCCGTGCTCGGCGTGCAGGGCGACGAGCACGTCGGTGGTGCTCGTCGCCATGGCATTCCTTCCCGTGCTCACCCGTGGATCGGCTGCCCGTCGGCCCCCAGCACCCACCAGACGCCGTTGACGCCCTGACCGTTGACGTCGCCGGCGGTCGCGTCCTGAGCCCAGTAGTACAGCGGCCAGCCGCCGTAGGTCACCTGGGTGGTGCCGTCGGTCCGTTCCGCCGTGCCGAGCAGCGCGGCGTCGAGCCCGTCGCCGGGTACCGGGTCGCCCTGCGTGAGCAGCGGGGGCCACGCGGACGCGCACTGGTCGTAGCAGGTGCTGTCGGAGCCCTGGGTGTCGTTGTCGTACATGTACAAGGTCAGGCCGTCCGCGTCGACGAGCACGTCGCCGAGCGAGGTGCTGCCCAGGCCGACCGCGGCTCCGCCCCCATCTGTGGCGGCGGCCTCGCCCGGGCTCGTCGACTCGCTGGGTGCCTGCTGGGAGGGAGTGCCCTCGTCGGACCCGCCGGAGGACGAGCAACCGGCCAGGACGAGCAGGGCCGCGACGGGCACGACCACGGACCAACGCCGGTGCCGCCGGTCACCTCGGACCGCTCCTGTCACCATCATGGGACGCCTCCTTCGTCGTGATGCGCTGACAGGAGGTAGTACGCGACCGCGTGCGGCTCGGTTCACCACGGTTGGGTCTGAACCACGCCGGGGCGCCGTCCGTACTACTCCACGGGTCCGTCGACGGCCGTCGGCCCACCAGGAGGTGACCGTGAATGGCCTCGTCGTGATCCGTGCGCTCACCGCGGCGTCGGTGATGCTCTGCGGTGTCGTGCACCTCGAGCTGTGGGCGCAGGGCATGTCCGCCCTTGCCGTGGTCGGCCCCGCGTTCCTCGTCAACGCTGTCGCGGGGCTGGTGCTGGGCGTCGTCCTCATGCTCTGGGAGCACTGGCTCCCGCTCCTGGCGGCCGGGGGTTTCGGGGCCGCGACGCTCGGCGCCTTCGTGCTGTCGACGACGGTCGGATTCTTCGGCGTGCACGAGCAGTGGCGGGGTGCCGCGGTGTGGCTTGCCGCCGTGTCCGAGGCTCTGGCGATCGTCCTCGGCCTCATCGGGGCGATCGCGCTGGCCCGTGGCCCCGGTGCTGGCACTGGTGCCAAGGTCCGACTGCTGGCACGACCCGGCGTGAGGGATGACTGAGGCATTCCCCGGCCGTCGGTGAGCGATTCGTTCGGCCCCGCCGGCGGAGGGTCAGTCCGCGCACACATCGCATCGCGACCAGCGTCGACGAGCCACTGGCGTTCGCGACCCGGCAGGTGAGGAGAACCCCGCACTCGGCGTGCGCGGCTACCGACTTGTGTCTGCTGACTGGCACGATGCTGCGCAGCGGAGCGAGGAGGCGCGGTGACGGCCCGGTCCTGGGTGAGCGGTGAACAAGCTGGGCCTGTCGGCGGGGCAGTACGCGGCGACTGTCACGTCGGTGGGGGCGACGCCGCGCGAGCTGCGCCACCGCGAGGCGCCGATCGTGCTCGGGTTCGATGCCGACGACCTTCCGGGGTCTGCGCGCGGCCAGCTGCTGGCGCCGTGGCCGAACCGACTTCCACACGGGGCATGGACCTGGAAGGGACGGGCCCTACAACTTCCCGTGGACGAGCCGCATCGCGGCGACGCTGCGAACCACGGGCTACTGCGCTGGTGCGAGTGGACGGTCGTCGAGTGCGAAGCGGCGAGCGCCGTGCTGGAGCACCTGCTGCCCCCGACCCCCGGCTACCCGTTCGCTGTGCGATTCGTCGTGCGGTATGCGGTCGAGGCGGATCGCGGTCTGGTCAGCCGACTGCGTGCCGTCAACCAGTCGGCTGAGCCCGCGCCGGTGGCGCTGGGCACCCATCCGTACCTGCGCCCCCTCGGCGGTGGTCGCATCGAAGTCGCCGACCTGCGCATTCCCGCCGCCGGCCGCCTGCTCGTGGACGGCGACGGAACCCCCGCCGGCGTCGAGGCGGTCGCCGGCACGCCTCACGACTTCCGCTCGGCTCGCCGCTTGGGCGACCTGGCGATCAACGACGCGTTCTGCGACCTCATCCCGAACTCGGACGGTGTCGTGCGCTCCGAGCTGACCGACGGGACGGGTGTCGTTGCGCTCGAGTGCGGTTCGTCTGCGCGTTGGCTGCAGGTGTACACGGCAGATGGGGTGCAGGCGCCGGACACACGCTGCGCGGTTGCAGTCGAGCCGATGACCGCGCCGCCGGCGGCCTTGGCGACCGGGGACGGGCTGGCCGTCCTCGACCCGGGTGAGGCGCTCGACCTCGAGTGGTGCATCTCTGCGACCGGCTTCGGCGCGGGGCGAGCGAGGTAGCCGCGGCGGCTTGGCGTGCAGGGGCTATCGGTCGGACTCGCCGGGGTCGCGCGGTGCCTGCTCGTCGAGTTCGTCGGCGAACGCGTCGTGCAGCCCACGGTCGTGCACGTGCGCGCGCATGAGGTCGATGGCGGCCTCAGCGACAACGCCTCGCCCAGCCACGGCCTGAACCCCACGACTGCCGAGCCGCAGTCAGGGCTGTTCTTCGGCAAGACCGACGATCTGTGGTCGTTCGGCAAGCCGGCCGGCTGGGGCGGCCCCTGGTGGGAGACGCCCGTCGAAGCCGGCGTGCCGTCCGACCCGTACCTGATGACCGGATTCGACCAGAAGTGTCTGAACGTCGAGAACTTCGCAGACTCCGAGATCACGATCGCGGTCGAGATCGACTTCCACGGACATGGACGGTTCGGTGCGGTCGACAGCCTGACCGTCCCGGCGCACTCGACCGTCGCACATGTGTTTCCCCCAGGGTTCAGCGCGCACTGGGTGCGCCTGGTCAGCGACCGCGACACCGTCGCCAGTGCCCAACTCTTCTATACCTGAGAGTGCACCAACCGTGCTGCCTCCGGGTCAGTGCCACGGCGCCGTCCTGCAACCGAACCTACGGCTGGCCGACTCGCACCCCGTCGACGCAGACCTCCAGGTCGGCGCTCTTCTCCGGCCAGAAGGCGACCAGGCCGGCAAGCCGCGTCGACTCGGGCAGCGGGGTGCGGTACCCCCAGGCCACGTCGGTCAGCTTCACGTCCCCTGCGGTGACGGTCCAGTACGACGCCGTGCCCTTGTACGGGCAGTGGCTCACGGTGTCGGTGGGGGTCAGCAGGTTCATCCGCACGTCGACCCGCGGCACGTAGTACCGGGGGACCAGCCCGGTCTCGGTCAGGACGACCGGCCGGTGGGACTCCGCGACGATCTCCCCGCCGACCACCACGCGGACGTGCCGGCTGGACGGCAGGGCGTCGATCCGCACGTACGGGCTGCGCGGATGGGTGTGGAGGACCTCGTCCTCCGCGAGCCAGGTGTCGAAGGACGACCACGTCAACGTGTACGCACCGCGCATCGCCTCGACCGGCGCCTCCGGGTACCGCTGGGCCGCCCGCGGCAGCACACGGTCGCCCACCACGACGTCGAACACCTCGCTGGGGCCGAGCACCTTGGACCGCGGGCCGTTGCCCGCGGCACGCAGCTCCACCTCCAGGTCGGCCGGCGCGAAGAAGTACTGGGGGTAGTAGGAGTGCTCCCAGACCAGCAGCGGTGCGACCGAGTCGACGACGAGGTCGCCCGCGCTGAAGGCGCGGGTCCTGGTCTGTCCCGGCTGGACCGTTCCCGGGGTGATCGCGAACGGGTTCTGGACGATGTCGGGCATGGTGGTTACCTCTCCCCGTGGCTCGCCCACGGTGCTGGACGCTTTGTGCGTCGGTAAACCGATCAATCGCCGCGAATGTTCCATCGCCCAGCACGCCAGCCTCCCGCCCTGGCCTGCGCAGGTACCGGCGCAGCTCGGACACCTCGCCGATGCGCAGGACGCCGGCCGTCGAGCCTGATCGCCGGCGCGGGCCGCAGCCCGGTGATGGCCCAGGAGCCGCCACACGGGCGGGCCCGCGTCGGGCGGAGTCCTGATCGGCGCGTCAGGCGCGCCACGGCGACTTTCCGACCGGCCCGTGATCGGCGGAGGACGCTCGTGGCGACAGGACCCGCCATGGGATGAGCGCTCGGCGCTCGGGCCAGGGCAACCCGCCGCCGGCATCGTGGGGCGTGATCGTCACCCGTGACCGGCTCCGGGTGGCTAGCCTCGTCGGTGCCCGACGACCGCGTCCGGCACGGACGCGACGGGAGAAGGCCGATGGCACTGCTCGACGGCAGGACGGTACTGGTGACCGGGGTGCTGACGGAGGGCTCGATCGCCTTCCACGTGGCCCGGCTCGCCCAGGAGCAGGGCGCCCAGGTGGTGCTCACCTCCTTCGGCCGCCAGCAGCGGTTGACCGAGGTGATCGCCAGGCGGTTGCCCGGCCCGGTGCCGGTGGTCCAGCTCGACGTCACCTCGGCCGAGGATCTCGCCATGCTCTCGGAGCGGGTCGCCGAGCACGCCGACCGGCTGGACGGGGTCGTCCACTCGATCGGGTTCGCGCCGCAGTCCGTGCTCGGCGGGCACTTCCTCGACGGACAGTGGGCGGACGTTGCGACCGCGTTGGAGATCTCGGCCTACTCGCTGAAGTCGCTGGCCGTCGCCGCGCAGCCGCTGATGGTGCGGGGCAGCTCGGTGGTGGGTCTGACGTTCGATGCGAGCGTCGCGTGGCCGGTCTACGACTGGATGGGCGTGGCGAAGGCGGCGCTCGAGGCGACCGCGCGCTACCTGGCGCGCGACCTGGGGCCGGCAGGGGTGCGGGTGAACCTCGTCGCGGCGGGCCCGGTCCGGACCACGGCGGCCAAGGCGATCCCCGGTTTCGAGGCGATCGAGGGTGGCTGGGCGGCCCGCGCCCCGCTGGGCTGGGACGTCGCCGACGCCGGACCGACCGCGCGCGCGGTGGTCGCCCTGCTCTCGGACTGGTTCCCGGCGACGACGGCCGAGATCGTCCACGTCGACGGCGGCGTGCACGCGATGGGTCAGTAGCGCCCGCCACCTGCACGGCTCTGCTGCGCAGCGGGCTTTGGTCCCGGCTCCGCGCCTGCCCTCAGCCTACGGTGGCGTAACTTACGCTCCCGTAGGTGTGGAGAGGTGCTGTGCCGACGTCGTCCCCGCTCCGACCGCTCCGGCGGGCGTTGCCCACGATCATCCAGGGCGGGATGGGCGTGGCGGTCTCCTCGTGGCGCCTGGCGTCGGCCGTCGCCCGCCGCGGCCAGCTCGGTGTCGTCTCCGGCACCGCGCTCGACCTCGTGCTGGCCCGGCGGCTCGAGGACGGCGACGCCGACGGGTCGGCCCGTCGCGCGATGGCCGCCTTCCCGGCTCCGGCCCTCGTCGAGCGCGTGCTGACCCGCTACCTGCGCCCCGGCGGACGAGCGCCGGGCACCGCCTACACGCCCGTGCCGCGGGTGAGCCTTCGGCCCACCCGCGCCGGTCAGGAGCTCACCGTGCTGGCGGGGTTCGTCGAGGTGTGGCTCGCCAAAGAGGGTCACGACGGGCCCGTCGGCGTCAACTTCCTGGAGAAGATCCAGATGGCGCTGCCGGCCGCCGTCTACGGTGCGATGCTCGCCGGGGTGGACGCCGTGCTGGTCGGCGCGGGCATCCCGCGGCATCTGCCGCACCTGCTCGACGAGCTCGCGGCGCATCGGCCGGCCGGCATGCCCGTCGATGTCGCCGGCGACCCCGGCGGTGCGCATGCCGTGGCCATCGACCCGCCGGCACTGCTCGGTCCGGGCCTGCCGATCCTGGACCGGCCGCTGTTCCTGGCGGTCGTCTCGAGCGAGGTCCTCGTCGCCTACCTGACCCGGGACCCCGCGATCCGGCCGGAGGGCTTCGTCATCGAGGGCCCGCGTGCGGGCGGCCACAACGCGCCTCCGCGGGGGCGGCAGGTGCTCGACGAGCGCGGCCAACCGGTGTTCGGAGCCCGCGACGACGCCGACGTCGCGAAGGTCGCCGCCGCGGGGCTGCCGTTCTGGCTCGCAGGTGCGCAGGGCACGCCCGAGGCGGTGCGCGCGGCCGTCGCCGCCGGGGCGGTCGGCGCCCAGGTGGGGACCGTCTTCGCGTTGAGCACCGAATCGGGCCTGACCCCGTCGCTGCGCGGCCGGCTGCTCGCCCGGGTCCGCGCGGGCACCCTCGAGGTGCTGACCGACGCCGTCGCGTCGCCGACCGGCTTCCCGTTCAAGGTCGCCCAGCTCGAGGGGTCGCTGTCCGACCCGGCCACGCGCGGCGCGCGGCCGCGGCTGTGCGACCTGGGCTACCTGCGTTCGGCCTACCTCAAGGACAACGGACAGGTGGGGTACCGCTGCCCGGCCGAGCCGGTCGCCATGTTCGTCCGCAAGGGCGGCTCGGCGGAGGACACGACGGGCCGTGCGTGCCTGTGCAACTCGCTCACGGCCGATGTCGGGCTCGGCCAGACCCGCCCGGACGGCCGGGCGGAAGAGCCTCTGGTCACCCTGGGTTCCGACCTGACCGGGGCGAGCCGGCTCGCCGCCCTCCACCCCGACGGCTGGTCCGCCGACCAGGCCCTCGACTGGCTCCTCGCCCCCGCGGTCCACGACTGACGGTCGTCACGGGGGTCGATGGGTCGGCCCGCATCGCAGGTCCGGCCGACGGCGCCCCGCCCGTGGTCCCTGCGGCCTCAGCCGCAGCTGTCGCAGACGCCGGTCCCCGGGAGCGTCATGAAGCACGAGGGGCACACCGGCTCGGGGCGCTCCGGGACGGCGTTGCGCCGGGGCGCGGGACGCCGTGCGGTCGTCGTGCGGTCGTCGCGCCGCGGACCCTGCGGCTCGGTGACGACGAAGCCGCGCTTGCGCAGCACGTCGGCGGCACCGTGGGCCCCGCCGTGGAACTCCTCGGACGTCGCGACCCGGCCGGTGGCGTAGCGGTGGGCGACGCCGACGATCGCCTTGGAGTCGTAGTCGCGCCCCTCGTGGACGAGCGCGTAGCCCCGGGACGGGTCGAACCCGTAGACGCCGAGGAAGGCCTCGCCGCCGCGGGCGTCGTACTCCTCGATCGCCTGGAGGATGTGCTGACGCGTCACTGCGGAGAACGTGGCCACGGTCCCGAGCGTACGGTGTCCGCGGGGCCGGGGGCCGGGCGGAGTGCCGTCCGGGGCGGCGGTAGGCTCAGGTGCACGGTCCGCCCGCCCGGCTCTGTCCTGGCCAGATCCGCGAGGAGCTGCCGAAGGTGACGAATCCCCGCCCTGCCGCGGTCGTCGTGCTGGCCGCCGGGGAGGGTACCCGCATGCGGTCCGCCACCCCCAAGGTGCTGCACACGCTTGCCGGTCGGTCGATGCTGGCGCACGCGCTCGCCGCCGCCCGCTCGCTCGACCCGGAGCGGGTGACCGTCGTGGTCCGGCATGGGCGCGACCTCGTCGTCGACCACCTGCGCCAGGTGGACCCCGAGGCGATCGTCGCGGACCAGGACGAGGTCCCGGGCACCGGGCGCGCGGTCCAGGTGGCGCTTGCCGCGCTCGACGAGCGGGGCCCGCTGAGCGGTGCCGTGGTGGTCATGGCGGGCGACGTGCCGCTGCTGGACGGCGGGACGCTGGCGCAGCTGCTCGCCGCGCACGAGGACGACGGCAACGCGATCACGGTCCTGACCACCGAGGTGGCGGACCCGACGGGCTACGGCCGGGTGCTGCGTGGCCCGGACGGCGGGGTCGTGGGGATCGTCGAGCAGAAGGACGCGTCCGACGAGCAGCGCTCGGTCCGGGAGGTGAACACCTCCACCTATGTGTTCGACGCCGACGTGCTGCGCGGCGCGCTGGGCCGGTTGGGCCGCGAGAACGCCGCCGGCGAGGTGTACCTGACGGACGTCGTCGCCCTCGCCCACGCCGACGGCCTGCGCGTGCGGGCGCTGCGCACGGACGACCCGATCACGGTCGAGGGCGTCAACGACCGGGTGCAGCTTGCCGTGCTCCGCGCCGAGTACAACCGGCGGATCCTCGAGGACTGGATGCGCGCGGGCGTCACCGTGGTCGACCCGGCCACCACGTGGGTCGACGTCGACGTGGACCTCGCGCAGGACGTCACGCTCCTGCCCGGCACGCAGCTGCACGGCGCGACGGTCGTCGCACAGGGCGCGACGATCGGGCCGGACAGCACCCTGACCGACTGCGAGGTCGGCCCGGGCGCGAGCGTGGTGCGCTCGCAGGCCACTCTCGCGGTGATCGGCCCCGGCGCGCTCGTCGGCCCCTTCTCCTACCTGCGTCCGGGCACCGTGCTCGGCGCGGACGGCAAGATCGGCGCCTTCGTCGAGACGAAGAACTCGACGATCGGCACCGGCTCGAAGGTGCCGCACCTGAGCTATATCGGGGACGCGGAGATCGGCGAGGGCACCAACGTCGGTGCCGCCTCCGTCACCGCCAACTACGACGGCGCGCACAAGAACCGCACCGTCATCGGGTCGCACGTGCGGATCGGCGTGGACACGATGCTCGTCGCACCGGTGAGCGTCGGGGACGGCGCGTTCACCGGTGCCGGCACGGTGGTCCGCCGGGACGTGCCGCCCGGCGCGCTCGCGGTGAACGCGACCACGCAGCGCAACATCGACGGGTGGGTGCAACGCACCAGACCCGGTTCGGCGGCCGCCGAGGCGGCCGAGCGGGCGACGGGCCCGCACGCCGGGGCCCCTCCGGGCGGGCCTCTCACCGCAGAGGAGCCCGACAACCCGGAGGACACCACCCCATGACGACCGGCCTGGTCACCCACGACGGCGAGAAGCGGCTCGTCCTGGTCTCCGGCCGGGCGCACCCCGACCTGGCGGCGGACGTCTCCGAGCACCTCGGCGTGGAGCTGGTCCCCACCACCGCCTACGACTTCGCCAACGGCGAGATCTACACGCGGTTCGGGGAGTCGGTGCGCGGCGCGGACGCCTTCGTCCTCCAGTCGCACTCGACGCCGGTCAACACGTGGATCATGGAGCAGCTGCTCATGGTCGACGCGCTCAAGCGGGCCTCGGCCAAGACGATCACGGTGGTGGCGCCGTTCTACGGCTACGCCCGCCAGGACAAGAAGCACCGCGGCCGCGAGCCGATCTCGGCCCGCCTGATGGCGGACCTGTTCAAGACCGCCGGTGCGCACCGCCTGATGAGCGTCGACCTGCACGCCGCGCAGATCCAGGGCTTCTTCGACGGGCCGGTGGACCATCTGTGGGCGATGCCGATCCTCGTCGAGTACGTCAGGACGCGGGTGGACGTCTCGAACGTCACGGTGGTGTCCCCGGACGCCGGGCGCATCCGCGTCGCCGAGCAGTGGGCGGCCAAGCTGGGCGGCGCGCCGCTGGCGTTCGTGCACAAGACCCGCGACATCCGGCGGCCCAACCGCGCGGTGGCGAACCGGGTGGTCGGCGACGTCGAGGGCCGCTCGTGCGTGCTGGTCGACGACCTGATCGACACCGCCGGCACCATCACCGAGGCGGTGCGCGTGGCGCTCGAGGCGGGCGCGAAGGACGTGCTCGTCGCGGCGACCCACGGCGTGCTGTCCGACCCGGCGTCCGAGCGACTCCAGTCCTGCGGCGCGCGCGAGATCGTCGTCACCGACACGCTGCCGATCCCCGAGGAGCGGCGGTTCGAGCAGCTGACGGTGCTGTCCATCGCGCCGCTCATCGCGCGGGCCATCCGCGAGATCTTCGACGACGGCTCGGTGACGTCCCTCTTCGACGGCAACGCCTGACGGGCCCCGGTCGCCGCCGCGGGCGCAGTTGCGCCCGCCCGCCGGTCGCCCGCCCGCCGGTCGCCCCGCCTCACTTCGGTGTTTCGGTGCCATCTCGGTGCATGCATCCACCGACGTGGCACGCAAGCACCGACCTGACGGCGCCGGGCGGGGCGCCGCGCGGGGCGGGCGGGCTTCTTCCATCGAGCGGTCCACAGCCCTGGCCGGGCGCCGTCGCGTTCCGGAGCGCGTTCGCCGGGCGGGCACGACGACCACCCGTGGACGATGGTGCCGCGGTGCTGCGTCCTGGATCACCACTGCCGGTCCCACCCGTGCCCCCGTCGGGGCTGCACCTCGCGCGCGACCATGATCACAACGCCGTCGCGGCGCACGTCAGACGCGACGAGTGGGAGCGCCTCTCCCGTGGTGCCTACGGCGCCACGGCGGCGAGGTGGGGCCGGAAGGAGCGCGCGCTGGCGAAGGCTCGCGCGGTGCACGAGCGGCTGGTGACGCCGCACTGGTTCAGCCACGAGACGGCCGCTCTCATCTGGGGGCTGCCCGTCTGGCAGGTGCCCGACGTCACCCACCTCCGGCGGCGCGGTCGCGCCGGGACGGGACGCGACCGGTCGGTGGCGCGGCACGCCGGGGAGCTCGACGAGCGTCACCTGACCGTCGTCGGGCATCTCCCGGTCACGGACCTCGAGCAGACGATGGTGGACTGCGCCCGTTCGCTGTCGCCGCTCGGTGGGCTCGTCGTCGCCGACGCCGCACTGCGGGCCGGCGCCGACCGGGGCACGGCACTGGCGATCCTCGACGCGGAACCCGGGCGTCGCGGCGTCGCTCGGGCGACAGCGGTCATCGAGCTGGCCGACGAAGGCGCCGAGTCCCCCGGCGAGACGGTGACCCGCTACGTGCTGCTGCGCGAGGGGCTGCCGCAGCCGCAGACCCAGATCCCCGTGGTGACGCGGCTCGGGACCTTCTGGGCCGACCTCGGCTGGGAGGAGTGGCGGGTGTTCCTGGAGTACGACGGCCGCGTGAAGTACGCGGACACCGAGGCGTGGGTGCGCGAGAAGCGCCGGCACGACGCCGTCGTCGAGACCGGTGCCCACATGCTGCGGGTCACCAAGGAGGACATCCCGCAGCGTGCGGGCCTGGCGGCGCGGGCGCTGCGCCTCCTGCCGGCGGGGATCGCGCGCGTGAACCGCCCGCTGCTGCGCGGCTGATCGCCGCGGCCGGCATGAACGGCGCGCGACTTCGGTGTTTCGGTGCCGGATCGGTGGATTGATGCACCGATCCGGCACCAAAACACCGATCTCGCCTGGGGGCGGGGTGGGGAGGGCCGGCCAGCGGCGGTTGGGTGGGGAGGGGCGGGGGCCGGTAGGATGTCCGGGCTGCCTCGGCGAGGGATGTCGGACGGTCGCCCTGGTGGCTCCTCAGGAGCCGCCGACGGGGGTGGTCCCGCAAGGGACCGGTCCCGGGCCTCCGGTTCACCGTGATCGACTGGGCCGGTTCGCCTCCGCGTGCCCGTCCCGCGCCCCGCGTCGAGGCCGTCGCTCAAGCTCCCATGCGCCGATGCGCCTGGTGCCCGTACCGGAAGGAATGACCATGGCCGAGACCAGGCTCGTCGCCACCACCCGCACCGAGTTCGGCAAGGGCGCCGCCCGCCGCCTGCGCCGCGCCCACCAGATCCCGGCCGTCCTGTACGGCCACGGCGCGCCGCCCGTGCACCTCGCGCTGCCGGGCCACGAGGTGATGCTGGCGGTCAAGCACACCAACGCGCTGTTCGAGATCGTGCTCGACGGCACGTCGACGCTGGCCCTCGCCAAGGACGTGCAGATCGAGCCGGTGCGCAACGTCATCGAGCACCTCGACCTGCTGATCGTCCGCCGCGGCGAGAAGGTGACCGTCGAGGTCCCGGTCCACGTGATCGGCGAGTCGGCCCCGGGCACCATCCACGTCGTCGAGACGCAGACGCTGTCGCTCGAGGCCGAGGCGACGCACCTGCCGGACCGTGTCGACGTCGACATCGAGGGTCTCGAGGAGGGCGCGATCATCCACGCCGGCCAGGTCACCCTGCCGCAGGGCTCGTCGCTGGTCACCGAGGCGGACCACGTCATCCTGACGGTGTCCGTGCCGCGTGCCGAGGCCGCCGAGGAGACCGAGGGCGAGGCCGGCGAGACCGCCGCCGAGGCATCCGCCACCGAGCAGGACTGACCCGAGTGACGTCCGGGCCCGCCGCGCGGCGGGCCGGGCAGGAGGTGCTCGCGTGGCCGAGGAGCGCTGGCTCGTCGTCGGGCTCGGCAACCCCGGCCCGGAGTACGCCGGCAACCGGCACAACGTCGGTGCGATGGTGGTCGACGAGCTCGCGCGCCGGCTCGGTGTGACGCTGGGCCGCGCCGGCGGGGTGCTCGGCCGGCGCCCGCAGGCGGCCGCCGCCGAGGCGCGGCTCGGGGTGCTGCCGGGCGGCGCGCCCGGCCCGCGCGTGGTCCTCGCGCGCCCCACGACGTACATGAACGTCTCCGGCGGCCCGGTCGCGGCGCTGGCCACGTACTACGGGGCACCGCCGGAGCGTGTGCTCGTCGTGCACGACGAGCTGGACATCCCCTTCGCCGACGTCCGGCTGAAGGTCGGCGGCGGCGAGGGCGGCCACAACGGGCTGCGGGACGTGTCGCGGGCGCTCGGCACCAAGGACTACGTGCGGGTCCGCGTCGGGGTCGGCCGCCCGCCGGGCCGGATGGACGCCGCCGACTACGTGCTGCGGGACTTCTCCGCGACGGAGCGCAAGGACCTCGACTGGCTGCTCGGCAGGGCCGCCGACGCGGTCGAGGCCGTGGTCGCCGACGGGCTCGACGCGGCGCAGCTGAGGTTCCACACGAAGGCGTGAGAATTCGTCGGAAGTTCACCTCGGTGCCGTGTATCACCCGCCATCATGGGGTGAAATCGGACATCTCGGACTGACCGGACGAAGTGTGGCGAATACGCTCTTATCCGTACAACACGGATGGGGGCGAGCACATGACGATCATCGGCGACGAGCCGAAGACCACGACGGCCGAGCTTGCCGCGCTCGTCGAGCGCCGGCGGACGGCGGCGGCACCACGCCGGTCGTGGGCCTCGACCGAACCCTTCGTCGCCGGTGAGCGCCGCGAGCTCGAGGGCGTTGAGGGCGTCTCCTGGCGCAATGCGTCAGTGGTATATGTCTACCGGGCAGCGGCGCTGGACCTTGCTGCCGCCGCGTTGAGCCTCGTCGCCGTGGTTCTTGTCGGGAGCGTCGTCGAGCTGGAGAGCGCGATCCCGGTGTTGCTGGCCGGTGTCTCGTTCGTGGGCGCGATCGCTGTCTGGCACGGGTACGACGGCAAGGCCGTGGGAGACGGGGCGCGCGAGTTCCAGGCCGTGATGCGGGCGGGTGTCGCAGCTTTCGTCGTGCCGGCGCTGGTCGCCGCGCTGGTCCAGAGGCCGCTGCCACGCGTGCACGTCGCCGTCCTCGCCGCGCTGATGACGGTCGTGGGCATGGTCGCGCGCCGTCTGCTGCGCCGTAGCCTGCACCGGGCGCGACGCGACGGGTGGGCGATGTCACGCACACTCGTCGCCGGCGACACGGACTCGGTGCACCGCACCATCGAGCAGCTGCGCCAGGCCACCCACCACGGCTACCGCGTCGTCGGCATCTGCCTGCCGGCGGTCACCGATTCTCCCCCGCAGGACGGCGTGCCCCTGCTGGGTGCGTTCGCAGACATCGCGCAGGTCGCCTACGACCACCAGGTCGAGACGGTGATCATCGCGGGCAGCGAGCTGACGGGCGACGCCCTGCGCCGGCTGTCGTGGGCGCTCGGCCGGGCCGGTGCGGACCTGGTCGTCGCCCCCGGGCTCGTCGAGGTGCTCGGCCCGCGGGTCAGCGTACGGCCGACCGTCGGGTTGGCGCTGCTCGAGGTCGAGACCGTCCCGCCGCGACGTCGGCTGTTCGCGAAGAGCGTCCTCGATCACGCGCTCGGCACGGCGATTCTCCTCGCGGTTGCGCCGATCATCGGTGTCGCCGCTTTGGCCGTCCGGCTGACCAGCCGCGGGCCAGTGTTCTTCCGGCAGCGCCGCGTCGGCATCGACGGCCGCGAGTTCACCATGATCAAGCTGCGCTCGATGTACGCGGACGCCGATGCGCGCAAGGCCTCGCTCCGCTCCGAGAACGACGGCAGCGGAGTGCTGTTCAAGCTGCGCGATGACCCGCGCGTCACGCCCGTCGGCAGGATTCTGCGCCGGTTCTCGATCGACGAGCTGCCGCAGCTGTGGAACGTAGCGAAGGGCGACATGTCGCTCGTCGGGCCTCGGCCGCCGCTGCCGGAGGAGGTCGACGGCTACCAGGACCAGGTGTTCCGGCGGCTGCACGTGCGGCCAGGCCTCACGGGGCTGTGGCAGGTGTCCGGTCGCTCGGACCTCTCGTGGGATGAGTCGGTGCGTCTTGACCTGCGGTATGTCGACAACTGGTCCGTCGCCATGGATCTGCTCATCCTGTGGAAGACCGGGCGAGCCGTTGTCATGCCGAAGGGCGCGTACTGATGGGGGCCGGGCAGGTCGTCGTCGGCTACGTGCCCGGCGGCTTTGACATGCTGCACATCGGGCACCTCAACGTCCTCCGGGCGGCCCGCGAGCGGTGCGACCGGCTCATCGTCGGTGTGACGGTGGACGACGCACTCCTGGCGATGAAGGGGCGACCGCCGGTGATCCCGCACCACGAGCGTATGGAACTCGTCGCGAGCCTCCGATTCGTCGACGATGTCGTCTCCGACTTTTCCCAGGACAAGCGCGAGGCCTGGCGCCGCCACCCGTTCGACGTCCTCTTCAAGGGCGACGACTGGAAGAGATCCCCCAAGGGCGACCGCCTTGAGCGCGAGATGGCTGAGGTTGGTGCGCGAGTGGTCTACCTCCCGTACACTCCGTCGACGTCGTCGACGATGCTGCGCCAGTTCATGACCTCCGGCGTGGCCAACGAGGTGGTCGCCTGATGGGTTTGTCCATCGCCATGATGGGAACCCGAGGAGTACCCGCACGTTACGGTGGGTTCGAGACCGCGGTCGAGGAGATCGGGTCACGCCTCACCGAGCGTGGGCATCGGGTGCGTGTCTACTGTCGCAGAGGGAACTCCGCGGAGTCCGTCGCCTACAAGGGCATGCAGCTCGTGACTCTGCCCGCACTGCGGCACCGTTCGCTGGAGACGCTGAGCCACACCGGGATCTCGGCGCTACACCTCGTAGCCCACCGGACGGACGTCGCCTTCGTCTTCAACGCCGCGAACGCGCCGTGGCTGTCGCTCTTGCGCGTCGCGCGCATTCCAGTTGCCACTCATGTCGACGGGCTGGAGTGGCGACGCGCCAAGTGGGGTCCTGCCGGACGTCGCTACTACCGGGCCGCCGAGACTGCGTCGGTGCGCCTGTCCGACGCCCTGATCGCGGACGCCCACGGGATCGCCGACTACTACCGGGCCGAGTACGGCGTACCGACGACGTTCCTCGCCTACGGGGCACCGATGCTCAGGGACGCAGGCCACGAGCGGCTGGACTCCCTCGGACTGAAACCTCATGGCTACCACCTAGTCGTGGCGCGGTTCGAGCCGGAGAACCACGTCCATGTGATCGTCGGCGGTTTCGTCGCAAGTCGCGCGGGTCTGCCCCTCGTCGTCGTCGGATCTGCTCCCTACGCTGACGAGTACACCGCGCAGATCCACGCGCTGGCGAACGGTGACCCGCGGGTGCGCTTCATCGGAGGTGTCTGGGATCAAGACCTCCTGGACCAGCTCTATGCCAACGCGCTGACGTACTTTCACGGCCACTCGGTCGGCGGCACCAATCCGTCGCTGCTGCGCGCCGTCGGTGCTGCCGCGCCCGTGGTCGCGTTCGACGTCCCCTTCAACCGCGAAGTGCTCGGTCCTCAGGGAGCCTTCTTTCGCACGCACGGCGACGTGGCTTCTGCGGTGCACGCGGCGGAAGGCGCGGTTGCTGCTGGACTGAAGCGCGGCGCGCTGCTCCAGCAGCGCGCCGCCGACTATGACTGGGATGACGTTGCGGCCGGTTACGAGACGCTGGCACAGGAGCTGCACGAGCGCCGGGCGCCTGGGCCGTGGCGGAGAGCAAGGCGCCGCCGGGTCGAGGAAGGCCCGGCGTGGCGGATCTGACGGTCGCGGTGCTGACCTTCCGCCGGAACGTGGGTCTCCGGGATCTGTTGCCGATGCTCATCGCGGAGGTCGACGTACTCTCGACGCGTACCGGGATGAGCGGGGAGATCCTAGTGGTTGACAACGACCCGGAGGGTGGCGGCCGGAAGGTCGCGACCGCCGTGGATGACGGGCGCGTCCGGTACGTCCACGAGCCGACGCCCGGCATTCCACCCGCCCGCAACCGGGCGCTCGACGAGGCATCGTCGTCCGCACTCCTTGCCTTTATCGACGATGACGAGCGACCGGTAGCCGGGTGGCTCTCCAATCTGGTCGAGACCCACCAGCAGTCCGGGGCGGCGGCGGTGACTGGCCCGGTCGAGTCGGTCTTCGACGGCGAGCTCGACCCGTGGATCGCGAACGGGGGGTTCTTCCGACGCGTTCACAACCTCGGGCGCGTAACGGGCGACGTCGTCCCCGCCGCAGCGACGAACAACCTGCTGCTCGACATGACGACGGTTCGCCGGCTCGGTCTGCGTTTCGACGTCAGCCTTGGCATGGCGGGAGGCGAGGACACGTTGTTCACGCGCCAAATGGTCGCCGCAGGTGGCCCCATCGTATGGTGCGCGCAGGCACGGGTGACCGACCACGTGCCTGCGGAAAGAATGACTCGGCGATTCGTGCTGGGCAGGGTTCGGGCGCAGGCCAACGCCTCCGCCGCCGCCGCGATCAGGGCTGCCGGGGGACCGGGTGCCCGAGCTCGGGCGCGGACGCGGTCGGCGGTAGCCGGCGCTGCGCGCATGGTCGGAGGCGCACTGCGCGCGGCCGTCGGCACGATCCTGCGCCGCGACGACCACCAAGCCGCGGGCCTGGCCACCGCGGTCCGCGGCCTCGGTTCCCTTGCCGCCGCGTTCGGACACCGCCTCGAGGAATACGGGCGACGGGCCGCTCCCTGACTGCCGGAGCGGTTGCGCGACGGGTGAGTCGGTCAGTGTCCGCTCGCGACCCGCAGCTTCATGAGGACCCAGCGCGGGTGCAGCAACGCGGCACCGACGATGTTCCCGACGAAGCTCAGCGGGCGTCGCGTGATCCATGCGAGACCGGCTCGTCGGTACATCAGGGCGCCGCGGTCAAGGCGCGCCCAGCGCCTGCGGGTGCGCGCATCCGGGACGTTGGCGGCTGCCCAAGCGTCGTAGCCCATCGCGGCCTCGCCGACCATCTGGCGCGCGTTCCGGTATCGGATGTATCTCGTCATCATGCGCTGTCCCGAGATGTGCGAGAACGACATCGAGGAGTCGTGGATCCGGTAGAGCACCCCGGGGGTGTGCAGCACACGGACTCCCCAACCGCCGACGTACACCAGCCGGTTGAGCAGCTCGAGGTCTTGTGCGCTGTCGAACGTCGGATCGTAGAGCCCGACGGAGTCGAGGGCCGACCTCCGGTACGTGATGGCGGGATGCGGGATGAGCACCTCGGCGGCGCGTGAGCGCATCTCGGCGAGCGCCGCATCGTCGGTTGGCCCTACCGCCACGCGGCCGGCGATCCTGCCGCTCGGACCGAGGTACTTGCCCTCGGACGAGACCGCACCGAGATGCGGGTTCGCCTCCAGGGCGGCGACCTGTGAGGCGAAGCGACCAGGGAGCACCACGTCGTCGTGCTCGGCAACCGCAACGAACTCGGCAAGGCCGGCCGCGCGGATTCCCGCGTTCAGCGCTCGTGAGACTCCGAGGGCTTGGTCGTTCCGGATCACCCGCAGCCGTCCATCCCGTCCGGCTATCGCGTCGATAAGCCCGCTGCTCCCGTCCGTCGAGCCGTCATCGACGACGACGACCTCGCTGGAGTCCGGGAGGTCCGCGAGGACACTCCCGATCGCCTGTTCGACGAAGGCCGCGGCGTTGTGTACGGGCACCACCACGCGAAGCCGCACGCCGGTGGTTGGCAATCCGGTGGTGGACGTGGCGACCACGGCTCCCCTTCCGCGTCATTGTTCTCGGCGATCATGCCATGGCCGTCGGCCCGTGCCAGTGGCTGAAAAACCGCTCGCACGACGGTCAGCGGTCCGGATTCGTGGTCGAATACCGGCGATGGAGACGTTCGCCGAGACTCTCGCACGCCTTGGGAGCGCCCAGAAGGGGGCGGCTCGGAGCGCCCCCGCGTACTCGCGCTTCGTCAACCGAAGGCTCGGGCGGGTGTGCGCCGCCGTCGCCTACCGGCTCAGGCTCACGCCTAACCAGGTCAGTGCTGCCAGCGCGGTGTTCACCTTCTCGGGCGTGGTCCTGCTGGCGCTGCTCCGGCCGTCGTGGGGCCTCGGGCTCGCGGTCTGCCTCCTGCTGGTGGTCGGCTACGCCCTCGACTCCGCGGACGGACAGGTGGCCAGGCTGACCGGCACAGGGAGCCCCGTCGGTGAGTGGCTCGACCATGTGATCGACTCGGTGAAGGTCGTGTCGCTGCCCCTGGCGCTCTTGGTCGGGCTGTTCCGCGCGGACGTCGTCGATGACGGGTGGCTCCTCGTGCCACTGGTCAACGCCATCGTCTGGTCCGTCCTGTTCTTCGGGATGATGATCACCGAGCAGCTGCGTCGAGCGCACGGCGCGAAATCCGAAGCGCGCACGAAAGGGCGGCTCCCGTGGCTGAGGTCGGTCCTCGTGCTGCCGACGGACTACGGCTTGTTGTGCCTGAGTTTCGTGGTCTACGGCGAACCCCACGTCTTCCTCGTCGTGTTCGCTGTGATCACGCTGGGGATGCTCGGCTTCGTCGGGCTAGCGCTGCCGAAGTGGTATCGCGACATCCGAGCGCTTCCCGCCCGGATTCCCGGCGACGTATGACCGATCGGGTTCGAGCGCTCGTTGACGGGTACTGGTGGGTCGAGGGCCCGCCGTCGAACCGCCTCGTGCAGCGCGAGCTCATCCGCCGATGGGCCTTGCGGCACCCGGACGATGAGCTTGTGCTCGTGGTTCCGCAGGCGCACGTCGCGCAGGTCCGTGCGGATCACGACGTGCCGGAGGGCATCGCGATCGTGGGGGCCAAGCTACGCCCCCACGGCCTCGCGGTGATGGCGGAGTACCGCTCGATAGCGCGCCGGGTCGGAGTCCAGGTGGCGATGACGCACAACTTCGTGCCGTGGGGCTTGCCCAGCGTGGTCTTCGTCCACGACGTCCTGTTCCAAGAGCACCCCGAGTGGTTCACGCTCGGCGAGCGCCTGTACCTGAAACCCATATCGTTCATGCTCGGCAGGGCTGACGTCGTCGTCACCTCGTCGCAGCACGAGGCGAGCCGGATCGAACGCCTCAACCGGGGCGTCGCGCACGTCGGTGCGATCGGTATCGCTCCCGATCCCCGACTCACCGAAGGGCCGGGTGAACGGCCGCGGGGGCTGCCGGATGTCGACGAGTTCGTTCTGACCGTCGGCAGGCTCAACGTGCGCAAGAACCTCTCGACGACGATCGCCGCAACGCTCCGCAGTGGCGCGATCGGTACGCGACGCCCGCTCGTTGTCGTGGGCGAGCGCGACGGCCGGGGTCCGGTGTTTTCGCGCGAGGTGCACCGTGCTGTGGAGACGGGTGCCGTGGTGTTCCCCGGCCGAGTCACGGATGACGAGCTCGCATGGCTCTACCGCCACGCGAGCTTGTTCGTCTTCCTTTCCCTTGACGAGGGATTCGGCCTGCCACCCGTCGAGGCGCTCGCCTTCGGGACGCCGGTCGTGGCGAGCGATATCGCGGTCTTTCGCGAGACGATCGGTCAGCACGCGCGGCTCGTGGACCCGCTCGACATCGATTCGGCGGCAGCGGCCATCGCCGCTCGGCTGCGGGAACCCGGCGGGTCGACCCCCGTGGCGCCGTTGAGCTGGGACGATGCTGCCGACGCGCTGCGTGCCGCCGTCGCGTCGGTGAGCGGGGCCGGCCGTGCCTTCCGATGAGATGCGCCCCGGGCTCGTCGTGGTGAACTACGGGTCCTCGGGGCTGTTGCGGGCGAACCTCGCAATCACGACTCGAAACCTCGACGCCGTCGTGGTTGTCGTCGACTCCTTCTCCACCGATGGCGAACGCCGGGCGGTCGCTGCGCTCGCGGCGGAGCGGGGATGGAGCCTCGTTGAGACGCACGAGAACGTCGGCTTCGGTCGCGGGACGAATCTCGGGGTCGAGCAAGCGCTCCGGCTCGGCGCTGACGTCTTCGTGCTTCTCAACCCCGACCTGTCGATCGACGGCATCGACGTCGCTCGGCTTGTCGCGCGCGTCCGGATGGACCCGTTGGCGCTGGTCGCCCCGCAGATTCTGACTCCCGACGGGAGGCCCTACGCCGCGACGACGACCGACCTGCTGCTTGACGACGGCACGATGCGGACCAGTGCCCGCCGACCGGACCCGCCCGACGGTCGACCGTTCCGGGAGTGGCTGTCGGGAGCCTGCCTCGCCTGCAGCGCGGAGCTGTGGCGGCGGACGGGCGGCTTCGCGGACGAGTACTTCCTCTACTGGGAAGACGTCGACCTGTCGTGGCGCGTTCAGCTGGCCGGCGGAACGCTGCGGGTGGACGCCGAGGTGACGGCCATCCATGACGAGGGGGGGACGCAGCCGCGCCCGAACCGGCGGGCGAAGTCGGAGACCTATTACTACTTCAATATCCGCAACCGGCTGCTCTACGCGGCTCGCTGGTTGTCGCCGGTGGAGCGGCGCCAGTGGTGGCACACGACGCCGAAGGCGGTCCGCTCGGTGATCTTCCAGGGCGGGCGGCGCCAGCTCGTCACGTCGATCGGTCCCTGGCGTGCGGCGTGGCGCGGCGTTCGCGACGGCCGGCGGTTCCTGCGGACATCATCGGTTGCGGCCCCGTAGGCGAAGGGCCTCGCGATATGCGTTGCGGTGGGCCCGCCCGGCGTCATCCCACTCGCGGCGCGACAGGTCGGGACGCGGTGCTCGTGGAGTCCGGGCGCAATCGATGGCGCGGCGGATGTCGTCGCCTGTCAGGACGCCCGTGAACGTGTGCAACCAACCCGGCCCGACCTCATCCGCGAGGATCCTGTTCGCTTCGTTGTCGGGCACGAGCACGGGTCGGTTGAGGGACAGGGAGAGGAGCGCAGCGCCCGAGTTGTGCATGTGCCGGTAGGGGAGCACGACGAGCTCGCCGGAAGTGATCGCGCGAGCCAGGTCGACATCGTCGAGGAACCGGAAGTCCAGCGTTGTCGCCTCGTCCCCCGCTGCTGCACTCCGGATCTCGTCCTCGAGGTCCGCTCCCGATGGCGAACCGGCGACGAGCAGTGTGAGGGAGGCATCCTCGCGCCTCGCCTCTCGGAACGCGGTCACGAGACCTGCGACGTTCTTGTAGCCGCGCACCAGGCCGGCGAAGACGAGCCTGCCGGTGACCGGAGCCCCCACCGGGATCCGAGCGAACCAGTCTCGGTAGTGACCGTGGAGGATCGTGACCGTCGGGAGCCCGGTTGGCGGGGTCGCGGGGTTAAGGACGATGTGGAGAGTGGTGGACCGGTCGACCAGGCGGAGCCACGCGTAGTCGAGGCGGCCGAGGCCTGAGGGCCGCTCGAGATTGTGCAGCGTTCGCACCACTGGGATGCCGGAGATCCGGACGCGCAGAATGAACAGGTACGCGAAGAGGAGCCGCACGGCTCGCCGTGACGGCGAGCGTCCGCCGAGGCGGGTCTCGGGCCAGTGCATGTGGACGACGTCGTAGCCACCGATGAGTGCTCGTCGGTAGGAGAAGAGCAGCGACTCGACTCCGGGTGTGCGCTGCAGCGCCCGATGCAGCATGGCGATGTACGGGTTGGTCGTGGCTCGGATCTCCCCGAAAGGCTGCAGAACCCGGATCGGCTTGCCGATCTCGTCGGCGACCACTCGTCCTCCCTGATTGAAAGCGCGTCGAGCTCCGACGCTACCCCGCGGTCGTCCTCGACAGGTCCTCGGGCGGCGAGCTATGGGTAGGGTCTTCCATCGACGAACCCTGGGGTGAGGTGTGGCGGCTGTGTTCACGCGACCAGGCTCGACCGCGCGTCAGGTCGGGATCACCGTCCTGACGAAGGTTCTCGTCATGGGGATTGCCGGCGTTGCCGGCATCGTCACAAGCCGCCTGATCATCCAGCACTACGGGGTCGACGCGTTCGCACAGTACGGCCTGCTGAACGGACTGGCCTCCCTCGTCCCGTTCGCCGATCTCGGCATCGCGGCCGTCATCGTCAACACGGTCGCCTCTTCGGCGCGGCCGCGAGAAGACCTCGAGGTACGCCGCACGATCACCAGCGCGTTCCGGATCCTCCTCGTCTCGGCGGGCCTGATCGCCGCGTTCTCCCTTGTCGCGGGGATCGCCGGCTGGTGGCCGACGCTCCTCGGCGACGGGCTCATCGCGCGGGGGGGTGCGCTGGCGGCGACGCTGTGCGCCGTCGTCTTCGCGGTCGCACTGCCACTCGGCGTGGGACAGCGGGTCCTCGTCGCACTCGGCCAGACGACGAAGCAGACAGCTATCACGGGCATCGCCTCGCCTGTGGTGCTCGCGGGTGTTGCGTCGTCGGTCGCCCTCGCATGGGCGTTCGGACCCTACGTGGCGGTCATGTCCTATGCAGCGAACGCCGTCGTCGCACTCGTCTGCCTGGTGTTGGCGGCCCGCCTCATCTCGCCTCAGCTGGTCGCGGCGGTGCGGGACGTGCCTAGGCTGCGGACGGTCCCCGGGGTGCGCGTCGTTGATGTCGCTTGGCCGATGCTCATCCAGATGATCGCACTGCCCATGGCGATGCAGACGGATCGTCTGCTGCTCAGCCACCTCGGTACGGCAGCGGAACTCGCCGAGTACAACTTCGGCGCCCAGATCTTCGGGCTCATCAACCAGGTGGTGGCGACCGCGGGCGTCGCGCTCTGGCCGATCTACGCCCGGGCGAGGGCAACTGGCACGGTGGACAGCCCGATGCGTGCCACCGGTGCCTTCACAGCGGCGGCCACGGCGCTGGGCCTGCTTCTGTGGCTATTCCTTCCGATGCTGACCTCGATCGTCACGCAGGGCCAGATCGAGGCGCCATGGACGCTCGCTCTCGCGTTCGTCGTGTTCGTGACATTTCAGGCGACCAAATACCCGCTCGGGATGTACATGACGGACGCGCGTGGCCTGCGATTCCAGGTGGCGCCCATCCTCGTCATGGTCCCGGTCAACCTGGGACTGTCCGCCCTGCTGATCCCGCCGCTCGGGTCAGCCGGCCCGGTCGTCGGCTCCGCGGTGGCAGTCCTGGTGTGCCAGGTGGTCCCCAACTGGTGGTATGTGCGCCGGGACCTGGCCAAGCGCCGCATCGAGCTGGCCGCAGTCGGCTGATCTGCGTCAGCGCGCCGCCGCTGTGCGGTACCAGGCGTCGACCAGCGGTGGTAGCCGATCGAAGCTCCACCGCTCATGCGCCACGCCCGGCTCGCGGAGCGTCTTGTCGAGGGCGACCGCCAGGTTCGCGGCGATGTCGCCGTCGAGCAGCACGGGTCGAGCGTTGTGCGCGGCTAGCAGGGGCGGCCCACCGAGCGGGAGACAGACGACGGGGGTGCCCAGTGCGCTCGCCTCGGCGGCGACCCATCCCGCTTGGTCGTGCATCGACGGGAAGACCATGGCATCTGCGGCCGCGAAGGCCGCCAGGACCCGGTCGCGTGGTTGGTGGCCCATGAAGCGCACCCGGTCGGCCACGCCGAGCCGGGAGGCCATCCGGCGGAGCGCCCTCAGCTCGTACCCCGTGCCGTACACGTCGAGCCGCCAGGCGGCCAGGAGCGGGTGAGCCATCGCCGCGACGGCGAGCCGCCCGCCCTTCCAGGCCAGCAAACGGGCGGCGAAGACCGCGACGTGCACGTCGGGCTCGGTCGCCTGCCGGGCGGCGGCAGGCAGCTCGCCGAACGCGGCATTCGGCTCGACGACGACGGGCGCGCGACTGCGGAAACGATCGGCGACGTCGTCGTTCTGGGCGACGACGAGCGAAGCGCGGCGGGCCGCGGCGTCTCCCCAGACCCGGCGCGGCACCCCGGTGGCGACGATACGGAACAGCTCGGTGACGGTGCCGCGCAAGCCCAGCCAGCGTGCGAGCCTTCGGACCGGCATCGACGACGCACCGCCGACCGGGCCCCAGACGAAGGCGGGCCCGTCGAGCCGAGAGGCGCCGGAGGGCATCCAGTCGTTGGCGAACGTGACGTGGTGGACCACATCGAAGTGGTATTGCCGGTGGAGTTCGCCAGCGCAACGCGCCAGGCGGCGTTGCCAGGCGACGTAGTACCAATAGACGTCCCACGCTCGTCGCTTGAACCTGAGCACTCGTGCCGGCAGTTCCAGGTAGACGACCCGCAGGTGGGCGGCCAGACCGGGGTCCTCGGCGCGTCTCGCTTCGATAGCGGCGCGGAACCGCTCGCGGGTGACGACCCAGACGTCGTGGTTCACCGCGGCAGCGGTGGCGAAGGCCCAGCCGGCGTTTGCCTCGGGCTCGTCGCCCGGTCCGCAGGCGTACGCACTGACGAGCACCCGAAGCCGCGGCCGGTCCGGCGCCGCGCTCTCCTCGACCATCCCGGCCTCGCCCTGTCCTTCGCTCGGCACCCTTCGCCACCAAGCCATACCACGGCGCGGTGCTCGCCCGTCGGAGTTCACCCGCGCCTCGGGCCGACGATGCACGAATCCGCGGCATATCCTGCGGAGCCTGGTCGGCTGGCGCCGGAAGACGGGCAGAGGGAGCTGATGAGCGGGCAGGCACTGGCGAACCGGGTGCCGCGACGGGCATGGCTCGTGGCTGCGGTCGTGGTCGCAGCGGTGGCGATCGCGCTGAGCTTCACCCTGTTCGCCCGCGGCGAGCCCACCGCCGGTCCGTCGAGCACCGCGAGCACGCTCGGAACGGGTCCTGCAGCGACATCGTCGCCGAGTTCTCCCGCACTTGAGCCCACGGCCGCCCCAACGAAACCTCCCGCCACACCTCCGGCTGAGTCGGAAGACCCCGTTCCGGTGGTGACGGTGCCCATCGACGGCGAGGCCGAGGTCACCGAGCAGGTGACGGCGCGCGTGAGTGCGATCGAGGCGGTGGACGGCGTGGCGAAGGCCCCCGGCGAGGTGGGCGGACCGTCCGTGCGCGTGACCATCGAGATCGACAACGGCACCGCGACCTCCGTGGACCTGCGCACCGCAGTGGTCAATCTCTACCACGAGCCGGATGCCACGCCGGCCGCCGCGCTGGGCCAGCCCGGGGCGTCGGCGTTCCCCACATCGGTCTCGGCTGGCGAGACGACTTCGGGAGTCTTCGTCTTCCGCGTCCCTGTGGAAGCACGGAGCAAGGTGCGAGTCGAGCTCGACCTGCGCATCGGCGGCGTCATCCTCGCCTTCGAGGGTCCTGCGCCGAGCTGAGCGCCGAAGCAGGGGTTTGCCCCGGTTTCACCCGATCCGCCCCAAGGTTCACCCGATAGATCCGGGGACTTTGACCGTGATCGCGCCTAATGTCCGATTCGTCGGAGTAGTCCGTCGCTCGAGGGCGCCCCGCCGTGTGACGGGACCGCGTGGGCTGGCAAGAACGAGGGAACCATGAGCATCGTCACCACCGTTCTGCGCCGCGGCGTCGCTGCGGCCGCCGCCGGCGCGTTGATTCTCAGCGGCCTCTCCGCGATAGTCGCCACCCCGGCCGGCGCCGCCGCTGGCGACCCTCTGCCGGAGACGGTCAGCGCAGACGCACTGCCGACGGTGCAGATCGACGGAGTCGCGTGGAAGCAGGTAGTGGTCGGACAGACCGTCTATGTCGGCGGCAGCTTCACCAAGGCGCGGCCTGCTGGTGTCGCCGCCGGTGGTGCCGGCGAGGTGGCGCGGTCGAACATCCTCGCCTACAACCTCGTCACGGGACAGTTGATCGCCTCATTCGCACCGGTGTTCAACGGCCAGATCAACGACCTTGTGGCGTCGCCCGACGGCAGGACGCTCTACGTGACCGGCAACTTCAGCCGGATCAACGACGTGTTCAGGTCTCGCGCCGCGGCCCTCGACATCCCGAGCGGGACACTGAAGTCGTGGCACCCGAACCTCAACTCCTACGGCAAGGGCATCGCCTACGGGTCGAACGGCACGGTGTACGTCGCGGGCAACTTCACCCTTACCGGGAGCACCACCCGTCAGCGGGTTGCCGCATTCGACCCCGTGACGGCAGCCGTGCTGCCGTTCAATGTGCCGGTCGACGACCGCCAGGTGAACTCGGTGCGGGTATCCCCAGACGGCACCACGGTGGTCATCGGTGGCAACTTCACGGCTGTCGGCGGCGTGTCCAACCCGGGCTACGGCTTGGCACGACTGGATGCGACGACGGGTGCCAGCCTGCCGCTGCCGATCAACGACATCATCCGCAACGCGGGCGACAACTCCGCGATCAACACGCTCAACAGTGATGACACCGGGTGGTACGGCGACGGCTGGCACTACGGCCGCGGGGGAACCACCGAGGGCAGCTTCAAAGTCAGCTGGGACACGGGCGAGCTGATCTGGCTCGAGGACTGCCACGGTGATACGTACGCGGTGCAGCCGTTCCGGGGTGTCGTGTATGCGGCGTCGCACAAGCACTACTGCGGGAACAGCGGGGGTTTCCCGCAGACAGACCCGTGGAGCTTCCACCACGGCACGGCCGTGACCGACGACGTGCGCGGCGTCAACACCGCTGACATCTACGGGTATCCGGACCACCCGGGCACGCCGCGGCCGCAGTTTCTCGAGTGGTACCCCGCATTCGTCCCAGGCACGTTCACGGGCCAGGACCAGGGGCCGTGGACCGTGGCTGCCGCGGGCGACTACGTGCTCTACGGCGGCGAGTTCCTCGGTGTCAACAACACCCCTCAGCAGGGACTTGTCCGCTTCGCGGTCCGCTCGATAGCACCGAACAAGGTCGGGCCGGAGAACAAGGGCCCATACTTCGGGCTGGCCGGTTCGTCGTACGCCAGCGGCCTCGTGCGGCTCTCCTGGCCCGGCAACCCGGACAAGGATGACGCGACGGTCCGGTACGACCTGTACCGCAACTCGACGTCCAGCGCGCCGATCTTCACGCAGACGGTAACAGCACCGTTCTGGCAGCAGCCGACGATGACGTTCACGGACAAGAACCAGACGCCGGGATCGACGCAGCGGTATCGCGTGATTGCCACCGACCCGTATGGCAACCAGGCGATGTCCGACTGGATCAACGTGACCGTGAGCGACGCGGTGATCAGTCCGTACGCGCTCGGTGTCATGGACGACAACCCGACCTCCTTCTGGCGGCTCGGTGAGCCGAGTGGGACGATCGCGTTCGACTGGACCGGTGCCAGCGACCAGAACCTCAATGCCGGCGTCACGCTGGGTAGCGCCGGTGCCATCAACGGCGACGCCAACACGGCGGCGCGGTTCTCGGGCACCAACACGGGCTATTCGGCGGGGACCAACGCCGTCGCCGGGCCGGACATCTTCTCGATCGAGGCTTGGATCAACACCACGACGACTCGCGGCGGGAAGATCGTCGGCTTCGGCAACAACCAAACCGGGAACTCCACGTCGTACGACCGGCACGTCTACATGACGAACAACGGTCGGATCGCGTTCGGGGTCTACCCGGGCGCGGCGCGCACCATCACGTCCACGACCTCGTACAACGACGGCGCATGGCATCACGTCGTCGCAACGCTGAGCTCCGGCGGCATGCAGCTGTTCATCGACGGCAAGCGGGTCGCGCAGCGCACCGACACGACGTCCGGCCAGGCGTATTCGGGCTACTGGCGGATCGGCGGCGACAACCTGAGCAGTTGGTCGAGCCAGCCCTCGAGCAGCTATTTCTCGGGGGTCATCGACGACGTGGCGATCTACCCCGGCGCCCTGACGCTCACGCAGATCCGGGCACACTTCACGGCGTCCGGTCGGACTGTCGACCTCCCGCCCGCCCCGACGGACGCCTACGGCGCCCTGGTCCACTCCGCCGAGCCGGACCTGTTCTGGCGGTTCAACGAGGCTTCGGGTTCGTCACTGACGGACTCCGGGACGATCGGCAACAACGGTGCTCTCAACGGCAGCTACTCGCGTGTCAGTGGGGGCCCCGTGGCGGGCGTCACCAACAACCGCTCGGTCTCGTTCACGAGTGGTGGGGGCACTGCCTACAGCACGGCTCGGTTCGTCAACCCGAACCCGTACACGCTTGAGGCTTGGTTCAAGACCACCTCGACCCGGGGCGGAAAGATCATCGGCCTCGGGAGCAGCCAGACGGGCTCGTCCTCCAGCTACGACCGGCATGTCTACATGCGTGACGACGGCACCCTGGTGTTCGGCGTCTGGACCGGCGCGGAGAACACGATCGCCTCGCCGCTGGCGTACAACAACGGCGAGTGGCACCACGTGATGGCCACTCAGGGCGCGAGTGGAATGGTCTTGTATGTCGACGGCCAGACGGTGGGCACCAACCCGCAGACTGCGGCCCAGGACTACGCCGGCTATTGGCGGGTCGGGGGTGACACCGTGTGGGCTGGTGCCTCACAGACCAACCTCATCGGCCAGTTCGACGAGGTTGCCGTCTACCCCCGGACGCTCACGGCGCAAGACGCTCTGCTGCACTTCGGCGTGGGCGCAACCGGCACCGCGCCCAACCTGCCGCCGATCGCCACCGGCACGGCGACGCTCGTCGGTCGGACGCTGACCGTCACGGGGTCGGGGACCGACACCGACGGCACCGTAGTCGGCTACGGCTGGGACTTCGGTGACGGTGTGACTGCGACGGCCGCGAACCCGCCGACGCACACGTACGCCCTGTCCGGAACGTACATGGTCACGTTGACGGTCACGGACGATCAGGGTGCCACCGGAGTGTGGCAGCAATCGGTCACCGTGGAGAACGCCGCACCGGTGCCGGTGTTCGGCGTGGTGACCCACTACCTCGACGCGTCGTTCGATGCCGCAGGCACGGTAGATCCCGACGGCTCGGTCTCCACGTACGCGTGGACGTTCGGCGACGGCGCGACTGCGTCCGGTGCGACGGCGTCGCACACATATGCGACCGGGGGAACCTTCCCTGTGACCCTGACGGTCACAGACAACGAGGGCAAGCAGACCGCGTTGACGCAGGACGTTACGGTCGCTCCCAATCAGGCGCCCGTCGCGGCGTTCGTCGTGCAGCCCGCGGGCCTCTCGGTGACGTTCGTGCCCACCGGGACCGGTGATCCCGATGGGGCGGTGGCGTCGTACGCCTGGACCTTTGGCGACGGCGCTACGTCGACTGCGGCGTCCCCGACGCACGTCTACGCGACCGAAGGCACGTTCCCCGTCATGCTCATAGTGACGGACGGCGAGGGACTCTCGTCGGTCCCGGCGACGTCGAACGTGGTCGTCGTGGCGAACAAGCCGCCTGTCGCCGACTTCACCCCGGTGATCACGGATCAAAGCCTGAGCGTCACGGCCAGCGCGAGCGACCCCGACGGCTCCGTCGTCGCCTACACGTGGCTATTCGGCGACGGCGCACAGGCGATGGGCGCCACCGCGCAGCACACCTACGCGGCTCCGGGCCTGTACGCGGTGACACTCACCGTGCGCGACGACCTCGGTGCAGAGACGACACTCTCGAAGGACGTGGCTGCCACTGCTCCGACCGTCTTCGCGCGCGACGCGTTCCCACGGACGACGACCTCGGGCTGGGGCACCGCGGATCTCGGCGGAGTCTGGACGAACTTCGGCAGCGCGTCGCAGTACGCTGCCTCGGGCGGGACCGGCGTCATCACGTTCCAGCAGGCTGGGTATACGCCGCGCCTACAGTTGCGATCAGTCAGCGCCCTCGACATCGACGAGACCGTCCAGTTCTCGCTGGACAAGATCGGCAACGGAAGCGGTACGTACGTCTCGCTCACCAGCCGGGGGAACACCTGGTCGAGCCTGTACCGGTCCCGCGTACTGGTGAAGGCCGACGGCACGCTGAACCTCTCCTTCAGCCGGCTTGCACCGGCCGAGGCGACCATCGCCTCGGCGAACCTCGCCTCGCCGGCGTTGGCCGCGGGGCAGGTGCTCTACGTCCGCGCCCAGACGGTCGGCTCCAACCCGACGACTCTGCGGCTGAAGGTTTGGACGGGAGCGACGGAGCCGGCAGGCTGGCAGCTCACAGCGACCGACAGCACGGCGGAGCTCCAAGACGCGGGCGCCGTCGGCATCGACACGGTGCTGTCGAGCAGCGCCACCAACGCGCCCGTCAAGGCGTCGTTCGACAACTTCGTCGCCGGAACACCTGGCGCCGTCGTCGCCCCGAACACGCCGCCGGTCGCGGAGTTCACCGCGGCGGTGACCAACCTGCTGGTGTCGTTCGACGCTGCACCGTCGTCGGACTCCGACGGTTCGGTGCTGGGCTGGTCGTGGGACTTCGGTGACGGCTCGGCGGCGGGTAGCGGCACGCAGGTGCAGCACACGTACGCGGCGGCCGGCACGTACCAGGTGACCCTGACGGTGACGGACGACGACTCCGCCACGGCGAGCGTCACGCACCCCGCTAGTGTCACCGCGGTGCCGGTGCCGAACACGCCGCCGGTCGCGGAGTTCACCGCGGCGGTGACCAACCTGCTGGTGTCGTTCGACGCTGCACCGTCGTCGGACTCCGACGGTTCGGTGCTGGGCTGGTCGTGGGACTTCGGTGACGGCTCGGCGGCGGGTAGCGGCACGCAGGTGCAGCACACGTACGCGGCGGCCGGCACGTACCAGGTGACCCTGACGGTGACGGACGACGACTCCGCCACGGCGAGCGTCACGCACCCCGCTAGTGTCACTGCCCCAGCCGGTCAGGTGGTGGTCGCCCAGGACGCCTTCTCGAGGACGCTCGCCACTGACTGGGGTTCCGCGGAGATCGGCGGGGCATGGACGCGCTTTGGTGCCGCCAACCAGTACTCGGTCGATCCGGGAGTGGGATCGCTGAAGGCACTCCAGGCCGGATGGACCCCGCGGATGCGTCTCGCCGGTGTCGCTGAGCTGGACACGGACGTGGTCAGCTCCTTCTCGCTCGACAAGATCGGTGACGGCGGCGGGACGACACTGGCGCTGACCTCGCGGGTGGGAGCGTGGAGCAGCCTCTACCGCGCCCGGACGTGGGTGAAGGGCGACAAGACCGTCAACGTGTCGGTGTCGCGCCTGGCCCCTGCCGAGACCACGCTCGCACAGGTGAACGCTGCCGGTCTGACCGTGAACGCGGGGGACACCATCAATGTCCGCGTCCAGACACAGGGCGCCAACCCGACGACGATCCGCATGCGCGTGTGGCTCGCCGGCACGGCGGAGCCGTCCACCTGGCAGGTCACGGCGACCGACGCGACGCCTGAGCTTCAGGACGCCGGCAGTCTCGGGTTCGACGGCCTGCTGAGCGGGTCCTCGACCAACGCCCCGGTGATCATCCAGATTCGCTCGTTCGTCGCGGTCAGGTTGGAGGACTGACCTCCACATCGCCCTGCGAGATGCCCGGCGCCGAGTCGATCGGCGTTCCGGGCATCCCGCGTCTCGCGATGGGAGAGTAGGGCCCGCGCCCGACCCGGGGCGCTCGACGAAGGGGTGGCCGGTGGCGCTGAGCGAGGTGTACGTCGACCGCCCGTGGCGCCGCCCGCTCAATCGCGCTGTCGCCCTCCTCGGAGTCGTCGTCATCGGCGCCCGCCTCGACGTACGCCAAGGAATCACGCTCGGCATCGTTCTCGCTGCTGCGCTCGCGCCGGTGTGGTGGCGTACGGCGTGGGCGGTGGTTGGCTACCGGTGGCTGGCCGTGACAACCGCTCTCGCCGTCGGTTCCGGGATCTGGCTGACGTCCCTGGCGTCGCAGGGACACGCGACCAACTCCACGATCGCCATCCGAAACAGCGTGCTGCTCGTAGGCGTCCTGGTCATCGTGGGGTTCGTCATCTGGGCGCGCGGTCATGTCTCGGGGCCCGCGGTCGCCCTCGTATTCGGCCTTGCGATGCTCGTGACGGTGCCGAAGACCGGCGCGTACGCCGGAAACCCGTGGAAGTTCGGGTACGCGACACCTGTGACAATCGTCCTGCTTGCTCTGGCGTGGTGGTCAGGACGGCGGCTCGTCCAGGTGCTTGTGGCCATCGCCGTCGCCGCGGGCTCGGCAATCAACGACGGGCGCTCGGCGTTCGCCATCCTCTTCCTCGTCGCCTGCGTTCTCGTCTGGGAGGGCCGCCCCGCCAACGCATCTCGCAGGGCGAGCGGCATCCGCGCGGTGGTCTTCCTCCTCGCCCTCGGGGCTGCGGCGTATTGGCTGATCCAAGCGCTCATCCTGGAGGGCGCGTTCGGCGAGGCCACAGAGGTGCGCACCCAAGCCCAGATCGAGCGATCCGGGTCCGTGATCGTCGGCGGCCGGCCCGAGATGGCAGCATTCACAGCACTGCTGGCCCATCGGCCGATCGGGTTTGGCAGCGGGACCATCCTTGGCAGCGACGACATTCTCGTCGCCAAGCAGGGAATGGCCGGCATCGGTTACGAACCGAACAACAACTACGTCGAGGTGTACCTCTTCGGCGGGCAGATCGAGCTCCACTCGGTCATCGGAGACCTGTGGGCCTGGGCGGGATTCGCGGGACTGGCTCTCGCGCTCGTGCTCAGCGTTCTTGTCGCCTCGGGCACTGCGCGCACGATTGGCGCGTCCACGAGTTGCGCGTTGCTGCTCTTCCTGGCATTTCGCTTCGCCTGGGACCTGATGTTCAGCCCGTTCGTATCTTCCGCTATGAACCTTGAGCTGCTGCTCGGGCTCGGGCTGGCCAGGGGTTGGGTCTTGACTCGGGCGGCACCGGCCTCGCGCTTCACGGGAGAGGTCGGCGTGGATCAGCTGCGGGCTTTGCCCACAGGCGCTCGAAACAGCCACGCGTGAGCCTCGGCGCGCCCGTCCCGATCCGGCAGGGACGCCAGCACCTCCGCCGGTACGACAGGTACCGAGGCCGCGCGGACCAAAGCGTCCGCCAGCGCTGAGCTTGAGGCGTGGGCAGGCAAGACGTAGTGGCCGTGTTTCCCGAGCCATGGAGCAAGCCCGGTCTCATCGGTCGTCACCACGGTGCAGCCGTGCTGGAGGGCCTCGACGATCGGGAGTCCGACCTGCTCCCGCCATGTCGCCGATGGCTGTGACGGGAGAACCAGGACGGACGCCTCACGCAGGCGCTCGTGGATTGCGGCGCGGGGTGGGTCGACAAGCACCGAGACGCGCGGGTCCGCGTGTGCCGCGTCGACGGCCGCGGCGAGCAGCGGTCCCTTGCCGATGATCTGGAGAGTGGCGCCCTCGAGTGCATCGGCCGCAGCCGGCCACGCCTCGAGCAGGAGCGAGAGCCCCTTCCGCGGGACGAATGCGCCGAGGAAGACGAAGGCTCGAGCGATGCGTGGCCTTGGTGTGCACGAACAAGCGGTCGGCAGTGCCGGGACCGTGCGGACATCTTGGCCCGCTTGGGGGACGCCGTAGAGCACGCGGTAGGTCTCTGCGGCCATAGGCGTCCCGAACGCGACTCGGTCGGTCCAACGCCAGACGATCCGCGAGAGGAGCCACTTCGCGCGGAAGCTCGCGCGTTCGCGCAGCGATCGGGGGGAGTACTCACGCCGGGGGTCGCTGTTCCCGATCGCATAGGTGACGACGAGCGGGCGCTGTCGGATGTGGAGCGCATGGCGCACTCGCAGGGTGGCGATGCAGAGAGCCGCGCGCCCGGCACCGGCGAGGTAGGCAGGCTCGGTCACCTCGAGCACATGGACGTCCGAGCGCCACAGCAGGCGAGCGGCTCGGAATGACCCGGCTTGGCACGCTCCGACCCGCTCGGCCAGGGCGGCGTCGAAGTCGTATCGTCGCGTGGCGTAGAGCAGCGATGTCGGGGGATCGTCGCCCGCCCGCTCGAGGTGTGCCGTTCGCGCCTGATCGTACAGGCGGACGTTGACCCGAAGGCTGCTCACCGTGCGGGCTGGTCCGAATTCTCGCGATCCGCTTCCGCTAGGCCCGCCGCCGCGTCGTCCGGCGCTTGATCCTCGCCCGTTCCGTCATCGTCGGTTTCGGCAGAGGTCGTCGGAGCCGGGATCGGTTCGTCGCTAGGAGGCACCTCGGTCGGCCCGTTCGGCGATGGTGCGACGGCCGGGTCATCGTCGGCAGTCACGACGGGCTCGTCGATGCCGGCCGCGACGACAGTCTCCGTGGCGTCGGCGACCACCGCGGTGTCACCCGATCGCCCAGCCGGCGGACCGGACGTGGTCGAGTCCTTTCGCGGCAGGAGCTGAGGGCTCCACATGGCGCGCGACGTGCCCTGACCCCGGTCGCGGCGCCGCAACCGGGCGCGCGCCCCGTACCACGACCGCTGCGTCGACTTCTCGTCATACGCGTAGGTGTGGCCTGTCCCCGTGCCGTCGTCGACCCCGTTTGTGGCAACAAGGCCAAGGCAGGTGGCCCCTATCTGCTGGAGCGAGGCGAGCGAGGCGCGCACCTGCTGACGCCGGGTGGAGCGCAGCCGCGTGACCAGAAGGACACCGTCCGCGTGGCGCCCGAGGATGGCAGCATCGATGACGGGGAGCAGGGGCGGCGAGTCGAGGATGACCAGGTCATAACTGGTGGTCGCAGTAGCGAGGAGATCGCGCATCATCTCGGAGTCGAGCAGCTGACTCGGGTTCGGCGGCGTGTCCCCGGCCGGTAGAACGGCCAGGTTCGCGGGACCCCACGACTGAACGACGTCGTCGAGGCCGGCCTGGCCGATGAGCGCCGTCGTGAGTCCGATGCTGCCCTCGATGCCGATCGCCCGTGCGATGGCCGGACGGCGCAGGTCGGCGTCGATCACCAGCACCTTGGCGCCCTTTTCGGCAACCGCGGCCGCGAGGTTGACGGCCGTAGAAGTCTTGCCCTCTCCTGCGATCGAGGAGGTGACGACGATGGACCGAATCTCCTGTGTGGTCGTCAGATACTGCAGGGTCGTCTGGAGCCGCCGGAACGACTCGGCGCGCGGAGATCGCGGGTCGCCGTACACCGTTCGGTAGACCATCGCCGGCGACTTCACGCGGACGATGTCGCTCAGCACAGGAAGTCCCGAGACGCGCTCAAGATCGGCGCGGGTGCGGATCCGGGTATCGACCAGCGTCATGAGCAGGTCCACGGCGACGCCGGCGAGTATGCCGAGGATCAGCCCCGTGGCAATGAGGAACCTGGTGTTGGGCTGGAAGGGCACGGTCGGCTCGACCGCGGGCGCGATTACCGAGACCAGGATCGCGCTGGCACCGGAGTCGATCTGCGGCGACAGGTCCTGGACCGTTCTCGACAGCTGACGGGCGACCGCGTTCGAGATGTCCGCGGCGCGGGCGGGATCGGTGTCGGTGGTAGAGATCTCGAGGATCACCGTGTTGAGCGGGTTGTTTGCCTTGACGCGATTCCCAAGGGCTTTCGCAGTTGTGTCGAGACCCAGCTGGTCGATCACGGGATCCAGCACCACCGGCATGCTCGCCAGGCGGCCGAACGAGGTGACCGAGTTCTGGATAAAGTTGGATCCTTGAACAAGCTCACCTGCCGAGCCGCCCTCGTTGAGGGAGACGAACACGCTGGCCGTGGAGCGGAACGTCGCAGGAATCGTCTGCGCATACAGCCAGCCGCCCAGCGCACCGAGGAGCCCGAGAGCGGCGATGACCAACCATCGCTTGCGCAGCGCCAGAAGGTACTCGTCGAACTCCACGATGGCGCGCTCCTCTCCGGTAGGACGAAACGGATCGTCTCACACGGGCCGCGCGAGGGGGACCGGCTGCGCCGCGAAGCACCCGGCGCCGGGCGGGTGACATTCTTGAGCTCGTCGCCCTTCAGACGGGCGGACCACGATGGGACCAACGACCAGGTCGATCGGGACGGGGGCCAATGCGCGAGCTGCGAGTCGTCTACGAGACGGGGCGCGACCCCGTGGCATGGGAGCGCGAACACGCGCTCGGCAACGTGCCCTCGCGGTGGCCCTACGGCCTCGATCACCTGGGGAACGCGGTCCCGACGACGGCCATGGCCGCACGTCCGGCGGGCGCGGTCCGTAGGGCGGTGATGGCCATGCGGCGCGATTCGGCCTCCGCCGGCTCCGCAGCGCTCACGTGGGACGAGAACGCGGCTGTGCACCTCCTACCGCACTCCGGCGTCTCCAGGCACACCGGCGTCATCTGGCTGACCGACCAGGCCGCTGCCGGCCGCGACCTGAGGAGACGGCTGGCGTGGCTGTCCGGGTTCACCTCGGCATGGGTACTCAGCTCCGCTCAGGTCGCACCGCTGGAGCGGCTGCTCGGGTCACGCGCGCCACGGGTCGACCATGTGCGCTTCGGAGTCGACCACGACTTCTTCGGTGTGCAGACCTACCCGGAGTCGCCCCTGGTGCTGAGCGTCGGTGGCGACCGTGACCGAGACACGGCGACGCTGTACCGCGCGATGGCGCTGGTGCGGGAAGCCATGCCGGGGATGAAGATCGTGGTGCAGACGAGCTCGACGCTCGTTCCGCCGGCTGGGGTGACGAGGGTGGATCGCCTGTCCCACACCGAGCTTCGCGAGCTGTACGCGCGCGCATCGGTCGTGACGATAGCAACCCGTCCCAACTTGCATGTCTCGGGTATGACCGTCAGCTTGGAGGCCGCATCGACCGGCCGCCCGGTGGTGATCACGGCGACGGCCGGCATGTCGGACTACGTCGTGGACGGGAAGACCGGCATCCACGTGGCCCCGGGCGATGCGGAGGCGCTCGCGGCGCAGACGGCTGACCTTGTGCGCGACCCGGACAAGGCGCGGGAGCTAGGCACGGCGGGCCGCGGGTTTGTCAGCTCCGCCCGGACGACGGCACACATGTGTGAGGAGCTGCTGCACGCCATCGCCGGTCGTCGCGACTGAGATGTTTCGTGTGGAGCGTGAGGTGGCGGGCTCAAGATCGCATTCAGGACCGCATCCGCTCAGGCGGTCCGAAGGAGGACCAGCCGGCCGGGACGCCCAGAGATCCCGACACGGCACCCGTCACCGGCACAGCGACGCCCGTTGCCGCCTCCACCCCGGCCGCCGAAAGCGTGTAGTCACCGCTGACGGCAGCCGTCCCCTCGAGTGCACGGGAGTGCGGGTCGTTCCCTGTCCCGGCGCGGAACTCGTCGAGACTCCGGTAGGACACCAGAGCGGAGCCGCTGGCCCACTGGATCAGGCGCGTCGGATTGCCCGCAGTCTGGCGGTTGTAGAGGTTGCCGTCGAAGGTGATGCCGAGATCGCTGGCCCGCGTGCCACCGTTCAGCCCATGGACCTGGACACCCGAGACTGAACCGGGGGCGGCCGAGATCGCGTTGTTCCGCACAGTCACATCGCGCAGCTTCCACGGCGCAGCCGGGTCCGTGCCCGTGCGGTCATCCTGGAGCATCCGAATCGCGTAGAGGGTGTTGCTCGCGATGACGTTGTTCGAGACGTTGATGGTACCGGCATCGTAGATCTCCAGACCGGCCCGGGCGTTCCCCACGATATAGTTGCCGGCCACCACGACGTTCTCCGATAGCTCGACCTCAAGGCCCGTGCTGGCATTGCCGGCGATGGTGCTGTTGAGGATCCGCGAGTTGCGCATCGAGACGTCAAACCAGAGGCCGCCGCTCGCGTTGTTCGCGAAGACGCTGCGCAGCACGCTCACGTTGTTCGAGCTGTGCAGCTTGGCACCACCGGACGCCGGAGCGTCTTTGAAGCGCTCGGCGTTGTTCTCGGAGAACACCGAGTCGGCGATAGTCAGGTCGTCGGCCTTGCTTGCGACGAGCCCGAGCATGCCGTTGCCGGTGACCGTGAGCCGCGAGAATGTGTCGCTTCGGGCCCAGACGTAGACGCCGACGGAGGCATTGTCCTTCACGACGAGGTTCTCCAGCG
>Ga0255334_1000329_pt1 | contig 42987 bp, 35 predicted proteins | sample EtOH5_35cm_T3_12_FD_202080 | JGI IMG/M metagenome (GOLD analysis project Ga0255334, IMG submission 202080) | Sandy soil microbial communities from University of British Columbia, Vancouver, Canada - EtOH5_35cm_T3_129 | ecosystem: Engineered > Artificial ecosystem > Sand microcosm > Unclassified ...
GGCCGGTGGCGCGGAGTCCTGTCGGCGGTGCGGACCGGGAGGTAGGGTCGGCCACCGTGACCGAGCCCAGCCTCGAGGTGCTGCTCCTGCGCCTCGACCCCGAGCTGCCCGTCCCCGCGTACGCGCACCCGGGGGACGCGGGCGCCGACCTGGTGACCCGCGTGGACGTCACGGTGGCCCCGCAGCAGCGCGTCACGGTCCCCACGGGCGTCGCGATCGCGCTGCCGGACGGCTACGCCGCGTTCGTCCACCCGCGTTCCGGCCTCGCGGCCGGGCACGGGCTGACGATCGTCAACGCGCCCGGCACCGTCGACGCCGGGTACCGCGGTGAGATCTCGGTGACGCTGCTCAACACGGACACCGCCGCGCCGGTGGTGCTGCGCCGCGGCGACCGGATCGCGCAGCTCGTGGTGCAGCGCGTCGAGCGCGCGCGGTTCGTCGAGGTCGAGCGCCTGCCCGGGTCCCACCGCGGCGAGGGGGGCTTCGGCTCCAGCGGCGGTTGGTGACCGGCGTCGCACTAGAGAGACACTGTTCGCAGCAGCACACCGGCGCGCACCCCGCGCGCCCAGGAGGGGAAGCACCGTGGCCCTGTTCCGTCGTGGCGAGAAGAACGCCGCCCCCGACGAGCCCGAGGAGACCGGCGACGACGCGGTCGCACTCCCCGCGCCCGATCGCGCCCGGGGACCGTGGGACTCCGAGGAGCCCATGTCCGACCTGCCTCGCATCGACCTCGGGTCCGTCCGGGTCCCCGGCGTCGAGGGCATGCAGCTGCGCATGGACGTCGACCAGAAGTCCGGCGTGGTCACCGCGGTGAACGTCGCGATCGGCGACTCGGTGCTCCAGCTCCAGGCGTTCGCCGCACCCCGCACCGAGGGGATCTGGGACGAGATCCGCGGCGAGATCGCCACGTCGATCACCGCGCAGGGCGGCACGGTCGACGACCTGCCCGGCCCGTTCGGGCGCGAGCTGCTCGCCCGGATGCCGGTGCGCACGCCCGAGGGCCGCACCGGCCACCGCCCGGCGCGCTTCATCGGCGCCGACGGCCCGCGATGGTTCCTGCGGGGCGTCGTCACGGGCAAGGCCGCCGTCGACCCCGACGCGGCGGAGCGGCTGGAGACGGTGTTCGCCCAGACGGTGGTGGTGCGCGGCGCCGAGGCGCGCCCGCCGCGCGACCTGCTGGCGCTGCGGCTGCCGGGCGCCACGCCTTCGCCCTCCCTGGAGGGGGACGGCCCGCGGCCCGAGCCCGAGTTCGACCCGCTGACGCGCGGTCCCGAGATCACGGAGGTGCGCTGAGCCATGGGATTCAAGGAGCGTCTCCACCGCGTGCTCGCCTCGCAGGCGGAGATCGAGGCCGACGAGGAGCGGGCGGCCGCCGCGCGCTCGTCGGGCTGCACACCCGTGGCCGACCTGCGCGACCGCGCCCGTGCCCGCGTCACCGGCGTGCTGAGGTCCGTGACGCTGCGCCCGCGCGAGGAGGTCCCCGCGCTCGAGGCCGAGCTGTACGACGGCACCGGCACCATCGACCTCGTCTGGCTGGGCCGGCGCGAGATCCACGGGGTCGAGCCTGGCCGGCGCCTGTGCGCCGAGGGGCTGGTGTGCCTGGTGGACGGGCGGCGCACGGTGTTCAACCCGCGCTACGACCTGGCGCCGCGGCCCGGTGAGTGACATGCCCGACGAGACGGCGCCCGGCGATCCGCAGCGTGGCCTGCGCGCGCTGACGGCCGACGAGTTCTCGGCGCTCGACGCCGTCGGGGGCGTGCGCGGCGTCGTCGAGGCCGTCGCACCGGGCCTGCTCTTCGTCGTCGTCTACCTCGCCGCAGGCCAGCGGCTGGCGCCCGCCCTGGTCGCCTCGCTCGGGACGGCGGTGCTGGCGGTGCTCGTCCGGCTCCTCCAGCGCACGCCCGTGACGCAGGCGCTCTCGGGCTTCCTCGGCGTGGTGGTCGGCGTCGTCTGGGCCTGGCGCACCGGCCAGGCGGAGGACTACTTCCTGTACGGGCTCTGGGTCAACGTCGGGTACGGCCTCGGCACGCTGGCGACGATCGTCGCCGGCTACCCGCTCGTCGGGCTCGTCGTCGGGTTGTTCGGGCGGCAGGGCCCGCTGGCCGGCGGGCCGTGGTCCGCGGCGGTCGCGTGGCGCACGGACCGCGTGCTGCGGCGCCGGTACGCGATCGCGACGTGGCCGTGGGCGGCGATGTTCGCCGCGCGCCTGGCCGTCCAGGTGCCGCTCTACCGCGACGCCGAGGTGGCCTGGCTGGGCACGGCCAAGCTCCTGATGGGCATCCCGCTGACCGCGCTGGCGCTCTGGGTCAGCTGGCTCCTGGTCCCTCGGTCAGCAGCTTCTGAAGATCCGCCTCCGACGCGTCCCGAGCCGTGACGAACAGCAGCTCGTCGCCCGCCTCGAGCGTGTCGTCCGGGCTGGGGGCGATGGGCCGGTTGTCGCGCACGATGCACGCGAGCACCGTGTCCAGGGGCCAGATGATCTGACCGACGAGCACACCGGCCAGCGGCGACCCGGTCGGCAGGGTCAGCTCGAGGATGTCGGCGCGCGACTGGTTGAAGGTGAAGATCCGCACCAGGTCGCCGATCGCGACGGCCTCCTCGACCATCGCGGTCATGATCCGCGGGGTCGAGACGGCGACGTCGACGCCCCAGGCCTCGTCGAACATCCACTCGTTCTTCGGGTTGTTGATCCGCGCGACCGTGCGCGGCACGCCGAACTCGGTCTTGGCCAGCAGGGAGACGACGAGGTTCGCCTTGTCGTCTCCGGTGGCGGCCACCATGACGTCGCACTGCTCGGCGTGGACCTGGCGCAGGCTCGGCAGCTCGCACGCGTCGGCGAGGAGCCACTCCGCCTCGGGCACCTGCGCCACGCGCATGGCGGTGGGCTGGCGGTCGATCAGCGTCACCTCGTGGTCGTGGGCCAGCAGCTCGCGGGCGATCGAGCGGCCCACGGAGCCGGCGCCGGCGATGATCACCCTCACTCGGCCACCGCCTCGGGACGGGACGTCAGGACGCGCTCGACGTCCGGCAGGTCGGCGACTCGGACGAGGACGTGGACCACGTCGTTCTCCTGAAGCACGGTGTCGGTATCGGGGAGCACCCCGTCGCCGTAGCGGGTGAGGAACGCGATGCGCGCGCCGCTGGCGCGCTCGAGGTGCCGCAGCGGGCGGCCCCACCAGTCGGGGTGCACGTCCACCTGGGCGAGGCTGATCTGGCCGGAGGAGTCGCGGAACTCGTCGGTGGCACCCATCGGCAGCAGCCGCCGCAGCACCTGGTCGGTGGTCCACCTGACGGTGGCGACCGTGGGGATGCCGAGGCGCTGGTACAGCTCGGCGCGATGCGGGTCGTAGATGCGGGCGACGACGTTCTGCACGCCGAACGTCTCGCGCACGACGCGCGCGGCGAGGATGTTCGAGTTGTCGCCGTCGGCGACGGCGGCGAACGCGTAGGCATCCTCGATGCCGGCCTGCCTGAGGGTGTCCCGGTCGAACCCCATGCCGGTGACCTTCTTGCCCTCGAACGATGCGTCGAGCCGACGAAAGGCGTCGGCGCTCTGGTCGATCACGGCGACGGAGTGGCCGCCGGTCTGGAGGGAGATCGCCAGGGTGGCACCCACCCGGCCGCAGCCCATGATGACGAAGTGCACGGGTGATCACGCTATACCGGGTGGTGACCACCGGCCCCGTGTCATGTGGGGCCCGCCCGATCGGCATAGCATCGGGCATCGTGCCCGACCTGTCCGACGCCGCCAAGCGCCTGCTTCTGGGGCGCCCCGTCCGCAGCGAGCGGCTCGGGCACACCCTGCTGCCGAAGCGCATCGCGCTGCCCGTGTTCGCCTCCGACGCGCTGTCGTCGGTGGCGTACGCGCCCGACGAGGTGCTGCTGACCCTGTCGATCGCCGGCGCCGCGGCGCTGACGGTGTCGCCGTGGGTCGGGCTGGCGGTCGTCGTCGTGCTCGTCACCGTGGTCGCCTCCTACCGGCAGAACGTGCGCGCCTACCCGTCCGGTGGCGGCGACTACGAGGTCGCCACGGTCAACCTGGGCCCCACCGCCGGCGTCTCGGTGGCCAGTGCGCTGCTGGTCGACTACGTGCTGACGGTGGCCGTGTCCATCTCGTCGGGTGCGCAGTACGCGGCCACCGCGATCCCGGTCCTGCGCGGGTACGAGGTGCCGTTCGCGATCGGCGTCGTGGTGCTGCTGACGCTGATCAACCTGCGCGGCGTGCGCGAGTCCGGCACGGCCTTCGCCATCCCGACGTACCTGTTCATGGCCGCGATCGGGTCGCTCGCCGTGGTCGGCGGCGTCCGCTACCTGATGGGCGACCTGCCGCTCTCGGAGAGCGCCGAGCTCGGCCTGGTGCCGCAGGCGGGCTTCGAGTCGGGTCTGACGGGGCTGGCGGGTGCGTTCCTGGTGCTGCGGGCGTTCGCCTCGGGCTCCGCGGCACTGACGGGCGTCGAGGCGATCAGCAACGGCGTGCCGTCGTTCCGGAAGCCCAAGTCGCGCAACGCGGCGATCACGCTGACGCTGCTCGGCGCGATCTCGATCACGATGATCATGTCGATCCTGGCGCTCGCCCGCGTCACCCGGGTGCGGTTCGCCGACGACCCGGCCACCCAGCTGCTCCGCGACGGCGTGCCGGTGGGCGAGGACTACGAGCAGCACCCCGTGATCAGCCAGCTGTCCGCGGTGGTGTTCGGCGGCACGGGCGTGATGTTCGTGCTGATCGCGGTTGTGACGGGCGTGATCCTGGTCCTCGCGGCCAACACCGCGTTCAACGGGTTCCCCGTGCTCGGCTCGATCCTCGCGCGCGACGGCTACCTGCCGCGCCAGCTGCACACACGCGGCGACCGGCTGGCGTTCTCCAACGGAATCGTCACGCTGGCACTCGGCGCGATCGTGCTGATCTGGGCGTTCGACGCCGAGGTGACGCACCTGATCCAGCTGTACATCGTCGGCGTGTTCGTCTCGTTCACCCTGAGCCAGCTGGGCATGACGCGGCACTGGACGCGCGAGATGGCGACGGAGCCGGACGCGACGCGCCGCCGCGCGATGGGCCGCTCGCGGGCGATCAACATGTTCGGCTTCCTGCTGACGGCGACGGTGCTGGCGATCGTCCTGGCCACCAAGTTCACGCGCGGCGCGTGGATCGCGATCCTCGCGATGGCCCTCGTGTTCGTGCTCATGAAGGCGATCCACCGGCACTACCAGAACGTCCGCAAGGAGCTGGAGCTCGGCGACGACCCCGCCGAGGCGCGGGCGCTGCCGAGCCGCGTCCACGCGATCGTGCTCGTCTCCCACCTGCACCGCCCGACGATGCGCGCGCTCTCGTACGCCCGCGCCTCCCGGCCCCAGGTGCTCGAGGCGGTGACCGTCGGCGTCGACCCGGACGACGTCGTCGCGCTGCGCGGGCAGTGGGACGCCCTCGACGTCCAGGTGCCGCTCAAGGTGCTCGACTCGCCGTTCCGGGAGATCACCCGGCCCGTCATCGAGTACGTCCGCTCGATCCGCCGCGAGAGCCCGCGCGACCTCGTGGTCGTGTACATCCCGGAGTACGTCGTCGGCCACTGGTGGGAGCAGCTGCTGCACAACCAGAGCGCGCTGCGCCTCAAGGCGCGGCTGCTGTTCACGCCGGGCGTCCTGGTGGCGTCCGTGCCGTGGCAGATGGCGTCGAGCGCCGGGCAGACCGGGCTCGAGGAGTACAGGGCGGGGACGCTGCCCAGTGGCTACTGACGGGCTCGTCGAGCTGGAGGTCGGCCCGGTCGCGCACGGCGGGCACTGCGTCGCGCGGCTGGAGGGCCGCGTCGTGTTCGTCCGGCACGCGCTGCCGGGCGAACATGTTCGGGCGCGGCTGACGGAGGCGGACCAGGGTCGCTCGTTCTGGCGGGCGGACGCGGTCGAGGTGCTCGACCCCTCGCCGGACCGCGTGCCGTCGGCCTGGCCCGCGGCGGGTCCGGGCGGCGTGGGCGGCGGCGAGCTGGCGCACGTCGCGCTGCCGGCGCAGCGGGCGTGGAAGCGGGCGGTCCTCGCCGAGCAGCTCCGGCGCCTTGCGCACGACGAGCGCCCGGTCGAGGTCCTCGCCGCGCCGGGGGACGACGAGCGCGCCGGCCTCGCGTGGCGCACCCGCATCGACCTGGTGGCCGACCCCCAGGGCCGCGCGGGGATGCACCGGCACCGCTCGCACGACGTGCTGGCGCTGGACGGCATGCCGCTGGCTTCCGACGCCGTCGCCGCGCTGGACCTGTTCGGTCGCCGCTGGCCCGCCGGCGCGCGGATCGAGGCCGTGGTCCCCGCGGGGGCGGCCTCCGGCGTGGTGCTCGTCGACGGCGCGCCCTTCGACCTCTCCCGCGGCAGGCCGGACCCGCGGGCGAACGCCCGCTCGACGGTCCGCGAGGAGGTCACCACGCCCGCGGGGCACTGGACGTACCGGGTGGCGGCCGGTGGGTTCTGGCAGGTGCACCGCGAGGCGCCGGGTGTTCTGGTGGACGCGGTGCTGAGCGCCGCGGGCGACCTGTCCGGCGCGCGCGTGCTCGACCTGTACGCGGGGGCCGGGCTGTTCACGCTGCCGCTCGCGGACGCGGTGGGCGAGGCGGGCTCCGTGCTGGCTGTCGAGGGCGACGAGCGGGCGGTGCGCGACGCCCGCCGGCTGGTGCACGACAGGCCGCAGGTGGTGCTGCGCGCCGGCGAGGTCGGCCCCGTGCTCGGCTCGGGGCCGGGCGGCGCCGACGTGGTGGTGCTCGACCCGCCGCGTACCGGTGCGGGGCGTCGCGTGGTCGAGGCGGTCGGCGCGCTGAAGCCCTCGACGGTGGTCTACGTCGCGTGCGACCCGGCGGCGCTGGCCCGCGACGTCGCGCTGTTCGCCGCGCAGGGGTACGCGCTGGACTCGGTCGTCGGGCACGACCTGTTCCCGATGACCCACCACATCGAGGCGGTCGCCGTCCTGACGCGCTGACGCGCGCGTTCCGGCCTACGGTGGAGGCAGCGGCGGGACCGCACCGTCGCGGACGGGAGGAGTCATGGGCGCCACGCGCGAGGAGATCGTCGAGCGGCTGGTCCGGGCGAAGAAGACCGTGACCGAGGAGCTCGGCAAGCAGGGAACACCGGAGTACGACCACCGGGCGTACGAGCGGGCCGTCGAGGCGGAGCGCAGGGCCGCCGACGAGCTCGCGGCGGCCGAGTCCTGAGGATTCGACCGTCGGCTCGGGCGTCGACCGTGCCGTTCGGGCGACGAGCGCGCGAGGCCAGCTCGGGCACGGAACCGGCCGGCCTACCCAGGGCGACCAACCGCTCCGCCTGCTCGACGAGCCCGGGCCGGCACGGCCGTCTCGGTGGCGGAAGTCACTGCGGCGGTCACGACCAGCCTTGACGCGGAGCCCACGCCAACCGTTCCAGTCCGACCCCGCCGCACGTGAGACAGGTGTCAACCACTGTGACACCGCGGGTGTCCCACTGCTACACATGCGTCTCACGTGCGGCGGGATCCGACTGCCGGACGCCGCGGAGCGGCGCGCGCCGCCCGGCAGGACTGGGCCGCGACCGGGGGGCCAGGTGATATCTTGATGTCGAGATAAATAGCCCGCATAAGGAGCCGCAGTGAGCAGCGTGGATTCGTTCGGGTCGAAGGGGACGCTCGAGGTCGGCGGCACCGCCTACGAGGTGTACCGCCTGTCGGCGGTGGACGGCCTCGAGCGCCTCCCGTACGCCCTGAAGGTGCTGGCGGAGAACCTGTTGCGCACCGAGGACGGCGTCGACATCACCGCCGACCACGTGCGCGCGCTCGCGCAGTGGGATCCGCGCCGGGAGCCCGACACCGAGATCCAGTTCACCCCGGGCCGCGTGATCATGCAGGACTTCACCGGTGTGCCGTGCGTCGTCGACCTCGCCACGATGCGGGAGGCCGTCGCGGAGCTCGGCGGCGACCCGTCGCGCATCAACCCGCTCGCGCCCGCGGAGCTGGTGATCGACCACTCCGTGCAGATCGACGTCTTCGGGCGGCCGGACGCGTTCGAGCGCAACGTCGAGATCGAGTACCAGCGCAACCACGAGCGCTACCAGTTCCTCCGCTGGGGCCAGACGGCGTTCGACGACTTCAAGGTGGTGCCGCCGGGCACCGGGATCGTGCACCAGGTGAACATCGAGTACCTGGCGCGCGTGGTGATGACGCGCGAGGTCGCCGGCGTGGTCCAGGCCTACCCGGACACCTGCGTCGGCACCGATTCGCACACCACGATGGTCAACGGCCTGGGCGTGCTCGGCTGGGGTGTCGGCGGCATCGAGGCCGAGGCGGCGATGCTGGGCCAGCCGGTGTCGATGCTGATCCCCAAGGTGGTGGGCTTCAAGCTGTCCGGCGAGATCCCCGCGGGCGTCACCGCCACGGACGTGGTGCTGACGATCACGCAGACGCTGCGCCAGCACGGCGTGGTGGGCAAGTTCGTCGAGTTCTACGGCGCGGGCGTCGCGGCGGTGCCGCTGGCCAACCGCGCGACGATCGGCAACATGAGCCCCGAGTTCGGCTCGACGGCGGCGATCTTCCCGGTCGACGAGGTGACGCTGGACTACCTGCGGCTCACCGGGCGGTCCGATGAGCAGGTGGCGCTCGTCGAGGCCTACGCCAAGGCGCAGGGGCTGTGGCACGACCCGGAGCACGAGGCGATGTACTCCGAGTACCTCGAGCTGGACCTCTCGACGGTTGTCCCGTCGATCGCCGGGCCCAAGCGGCCCCAGGACCGCATCGAGCTGACGCAGGCCAAGTCGCAGTTCGAGCGCGACCTGCCCACCTACGTCCCCGCGCTCGCGGGGGTCGACGAGGCCGCGGACGAGTCGTTCCCCGCCTCGGACTCGCCGGCGTTCACGCCGGCGCCGCACCCGACGTTCGCCGTCACGGACTCGAACGGCAAGCAGTTCGAGCTGTTCCACGGCGCGGTGGCGATCGCGTCCATCACGTCCTGCACCAACACGTCCAACCCGTCCGTGATGCTCGCCGCCGGCCTGCTGGCCAAGAAGGCGGTGGAGAAGGGCCTGACGACCCAGCCGTGGGTCAAGACGTCGCTGGCCCCGGGCTCCCAGGTGGTGACCGACTACTACGAGAAGGCGGGGCTGTGGCCCTACCTGGAGAAGCTGGGCTTCCACCTGGTGGGTTACGGCTGCACCACGTGCATCGGCAACTCCGGCCCGCTCGACGAGAAGGTCTCCGAGGTGGTCAACCAGCACGACCTGGCCGTCGTCTCGGTGCTCTCCGGCAACCGCAACTTCGAGGGCCGGATCAACCCCGACGTCAAGATGAACTACCTGGCCAGCCCGCCGCTCGTCATCGCCTACGCGCTGGCCGGCACCATGGACTTCGACTTCGGGTCCGAGCCTCTCGGCCGCACGCAGGACGGCTGGCCGGTGTTCCTGCGGGACATCTGGCCCAGCCCGGAGGAGGTCCAGGCGACGATCGACGCCTCGATCGACCGCGGGATGTTCACCGCCGACTACGCCGACGTGTTCGCCGGCGACGACCGCTGGCGCTCGCTGCCGACGCCGGAGGGCGACACGTTCGCGTGGGACCCGCAGTCCACCTACGTGCGCAAGCCGACGTACTTCGACGGGATGGGCGCCGTGCCGGAGCCGGTGACGGACATCGCGGGCGCCCGCGTGCTCGCCAAGCTGGGCGACTCGGTCACCACGGACCACATCAGCCCCGCCGGCTCGATCAAGCCGGACAGCCCGGCCGGCGCCTACCTCGCCGCGCACGGGGTGGACCGCAAGGACTTCAACTCCTACGGCTCGCGCCGCGGCAACCACGAGGTGATGATCCGCGGCACGTTCGCCAACATCCGGCTGCGCAACCAGCTGGTGCCGGGCGTCGAGGGCGGGTTCACGGTGAACCTCCTCACCGGCGAGCGGACGACGATCTACGACGCCTCCGTCGCGTACCAGGCGGCCGGCGTGCCGCTCGTCGTGCTCGGCGGCAAGGAGTACGGCTCGGGCTCGTCGCGCGACTGGGCCGCGAAGGGGACCAGCCTGCTGGGCGTCAAGGCCGTGGTCGCGGAGAGCTTCGAGCGGATCCACCGCTCCAACCTGATCGGGATGGGCGTGCTGCCGCTGCAGTTCCCGGCGGGGGAGTCGGCGGACAGCCTGGGCCTGGACGGCACCGAGACGTTCGACATCACCGGGATCACGGCCCTCGACGACGGCGTGACGCCGCCCACGGTCGCCGTGCGCGCGACGAAGGCCGACGGCTCGGTCGTCGCGTTCGACGCGGTGGTGCGCATCGACACCCCCGGCGAGGCGGACTACTACCGCAACGGCGGGATCCTCCAGTACGTGCTGCGCCAGGTGGCGGGCGTCGCCTGACGCCCGAGATGGGCACATCCAACCGAGATCGGCACCAGGAGATGCCCATCTCGCGTGGAGGTGCCCATCTCGGCTGCGCAAGGGCGGGTGGTGTCGCGACATGATCCGGGTATGGGACGCAGGGGCACGGTTCTGGCGGGGCTCGTCGTCGGCACGCTCGCGCTGGCAGCGTGCGCGGGTGGCGGCGACCGGGACCTGACCGTCGAGCCGGGTGGCGACCCGGGGGAGCACGGGCTGCACGTCGGCGCCGGCTCCCGGGTCCCGGTGAGCCTCGCCGACGCGGCCGCGGCCTCGTCCGTGGTGGACGCGACCTGGCGGGCCGGGTTCCTGGCACTGCGGGCGTCCGACGAGACCACGGGCACCGTCGCCTCGCCGGCGAGCCTGGTGGTCGCGCTGGCGATGCTCGCCGAGGGCGCCTCGGGGCAGAGCGCCGCGGTGTTCGACGAGGTGCTCGGCGCCTCCGGCGACGCGCGCACCGACGCGGTGAACGCCCTGACCACGGTGCTTGCCCGCGACGAGGGCGACCCGGCGGCCGTGCAGGCCGACGAGCTGCCCGAGGTCCCGGTGGTGCACGTCGCCAACCAGGTGGTGGTCGACGACGACCAGACGATCGCCCCGCCGTTCCTCGACCGGCTCGTCGCCGCCTACGGTGCCGGCGTGCTCGTCACGGACCTGGCGACCGACACCGGCACGAAGGACCTCGACGCCTGGGTGAACAAGCACACCGGCGGGCTGGTCGAGAAGTCGGCGATCACGCCGGACCCGCAGCTGGTGATGGTGCTCCAGAACGCGATTGCGCTGGCCGCGGCCTGGGAGGATCCGTTCGCGTTCGAGGGGACGCACGACGAGCCGTTCACGCTCGCCACGGGCGAGCAGGTGAGCGTGCCGACCATGAACCGCGGTGGCGACCGCGCCTACGCCGAGCGGGACGGCTGGCGCGCGCTGCGCCTGCCCTACACGTCCGACCTGCACGCCGACCTGATCCTGCCGCCCGAGGGCTCGCCGGAGGCGGGCGACCCCGCGTCCGCCGACCCGGCCCTGGTCGCCGCGCTCGTCGCCGACCTCGATGCCGCGCGGCCGAGCCGGGTGCTGTTCTCCCTGCCCAAGCTCGACCTGACGAGCACGCTCGAGCTGCTGCCCGTGCTCGACGCGATGGGCCTGGGCCACCTGCTCGACCCGGACACCGCCGGCCTCGACGGGCTGCTGGTCGACCCGCCCGCCCCGCCCTACGTGGGCCAGGCGTTCCAGCAGGCCGTGCTGAAGGTCGACGAGGAGGGCACCCGAGCCGCAGCCGTCACGGAGCTCGGTGTGGAGGCCGGCTCGGCGCCGGTGTTCGACGTGGAGCTCTTCGTCGACCGGCCTTTCCTGTTCGTCGTCGGCGACGGCGAGAGCGGCTGGCCGCTGCTCCTCGCCTCGATCCTCGACCCGCGGGGGTGAGGGATCGCCCTGGTCCTTCCCCTGATCTCCGGCGCAGGGACTGGACGCGCCCTCGCACGGGCGCCAGGGTTGGCGCCGTGAACGGTTCGGGCGAGATCGCGCTGCGCCTCCGGGGGCTGCGCAAGGTCTACCACGCGGCAGAGGGGCCGGTGGTGGCCGTCGACGGCGTCGACCTCGAGGTCGCGTCGGGCGAGATCGTCGCCTTCCTGGGGCCCAACGGAGCAGGCAAGACGACCACGCTCGACATCTGCCTCGGCCTCGTCGCGCCCACCGGCGGGTCCGTCGAGGTGTTCGGCGGGACGCCGCGCGACGCGGTGCGCGCGGGCCAGGTGTCCGCGGTGCTCCAGTCCGGCGGCCTGCTGCGCGACCTGACGGTCGGCGAGACGGTGCGGGTGATCGCGGCGCTGCACGGCGTCCCCGAGCGCGTGGGCCTGGCGATGGAGCGCGCCGGCGTGACGGAGCTGGCGCGCCGCAAGGTGCAGGCGTGCTCCGGCGGGGAGCAGCAGCGGCTGCGGTTCGCGCTCGCGCTGCTGCCGGACCCGCCGCTGCTGGTGCTCGACGAGCCTACGGCGGGCATGGACGTCGGCGCGCGCCGCGCGTTCTGGGAGGCGATGCACGCCGAGACGCGGGACGGCCGCACGGTCGTGTTCGCGACCCACTACCTCGAGGAGGCACAGGCGTTCGCGCCGCGCACGGTGCTGCTGGACCGCGGCCGGATCCTCGCGGACGGCCCCACCGCGCAGCTGCGCGGGCTCGTCGGTGACCGCACCGTCGTCGCCACGCTGCCGGACGCCGGGGCCAGGGTCGCCCAGCTGCTGGCACTGCCGGGAGTGCGGGACGTGCTGCGGGAGGGGGAGCGCGTCACCGTGACCGGGACGGCGTCCGACGAGGTCGCGCGCGTGCTGCTGACGCAGCTGGGCGGGCACGACCTGGAGATCGCGGCGCCCACGCTGGAGTCGGCGTTCCTCGCCCTGACGAGTGAGCGAGGGGGTGCGGCGTGAACTGGACCTTCCTGCGGATCGACCTGGTCCGGAACCTCCGCGACGTGGCGAACGTCGCGTTCGTCATCGGGCTGCCGGTGGTGATGTATGTGATCTTCGGCGGCGCGTTCGGCGCCGGGGACGACGTGGTGGGCCGCGGCAACACGCGGTTCTCCATCATGTGCGCGATGGCGGCCTACGCGGGCAGCGTCGCCACCACGGCCGTCGCGGGCACGGCGGCCGTCGAGATGCTCCAGGGCTGGGGCCGGCAGCTGGCGCTGACGCCGCTGCGGCCGCGGGGGTTCGTCGCCACCAAGGTCGTCGTCGCGCTGAGCGTCGCGCTCGGCGGGGTCGGCGCGGTGCTCGTCGCCGGGCTGGTGACGGGGGCGAAGGCCGACCCGCCGTGGGTGTGGTGGGTGACGTTCGCCGTCGCGTGGCTCGCCTCCGCGGTGTTCGCGCTGTACGGGCTGGCCATCGCGCAGATCTTCCGCAGCGAGAGCGCGGTGAGCATCGCGTCCGCCTCGCTGGTGCTGTTGGCGTTCTTCGGCAACCTGTTCGTCCCGCTGTCCGGCAGCGTGCTCGAGGTGGGCCGGTGGACGCCGATGTACGGCTACGCCGGGCTGGTGCGCTACCCCCTGATGCAGGGCGAGCTGGTGCGGACGGGCCCGGGCGCGGCGCCGACGCCGGACCCGCTGTGGGCGCTCGTCCTCAACTTCGCGGCCTGGGCGCTCGTGTTCGCCACGATCTCGGTCTGGGCGGTGCGCCGCGGCCGGCGCCGGCAGTAGTCAGCCTGCCGACGGCCCGGAGAGGTGCACTCCGAACGTGCCGGCGGTCAGCGTGGCGTAGGAGCCGCGGACGGTCTCGGTGAGCACGTCGAGGTCCACCACGTCGAGGTCCCGGACGTACACGCACCCCGTGCCGACCCTGTGCGGCCCGAGGCGGGCGAGCTGGTCGCCGTGGGCGTCGACGCCGTCCATCAGGTAGACGGTGATGGCGCCCTTGCGCGGTGAGAACGACGCGGCGGCCATGTCGCCCTCCCGCCCCGAGGGGTAGCGGTAGTGGTACGTGCCGAAGCCGACGATCGACGGCCCCCACATCGCAGGCTCCTCGCCGGTCACCTCGCGGTACAGCCCGACGAGGCGTTCGGCGTCCCGCCGGCGCCGCTCGGGCTCCACGCCGGCGAGGAACGCCGCGACGTCGACCCCGGTCGGCACCGTCTTCGGTGCGTCGTCCATCGCGTCAGTATCGGGCGGTCAGGCCGAGGCCGCGAGCTCGCGCAGCGGGATGGGCCGTGGGGTCGGCGGGCATCGAGGGGACCCACGCCGCGGCCCGTGCGCGGGCGCGGCGGCGCCCGTCACAGCGGCACCGGGACCTCGCGGGCGGTGTCCCACGGGACCGCCCAGCCCGTCTCGTCGAGCACGCGGTCGAGGACGTAGGCGGTGAACCCCCACACCAGCACGTCCGCGACCAGGAAGGCGGGCCCGCGGTACGTGGCGCCCGCGCGGTGCAGCACCGAGGTGGCGCGGTTGGCGGGGGCGACGAGGTCCGCCACCGGGACACGGAACACGTCCACGGTCTCCGCGGGGTCCGCGGCCGCGACGGCGGACGGGCGGGTCCACCACGCCAGCACGGGCGTGACGAGGTTGCCGCTGGCGGTGACCGGCAGCTCCGGCAGGGTGCCGAGCACCTCGACGCCCGAGGGGTCGAGGCCGGTCTCCTCGACGGCCTCGCGCAGCGCCGCCGCCTGTGGGCCGGTGTCGCCGGGGTCGATGCCGCCGCCGGGGAACGAGACCTGGCCGGGGTGGTGCGTCAGGTGGGGGGAGCGCGCCGTCAGGAGCACGTCGAGGTCGTCGGCCACGGCTGTGTCGTGTCGCTCTGCCGGGATGTCGTCGAGCACGCCGAACAGCAGCAGCACCGCCGAGCGGCGCGGCACCGGACCCGAGGCCCCGGGCGGCCGCCACACGGGACGCCGCTCGGCGAGGTCGCGGAGCGTTGCCCGCGCGTGGCGGCCCACGCTCACGCGCGTGCTCGCACCGCGTCCGCGAACGCGGCCAGGCCCAGGGTCGCCGCGGGTTGGAGCGCGCCGAGGTGCTGGCGGGACTCCAGGCGGATCGCCTCGGCGTCGGCGCGCTCGAGCTCCGCGACCATCGCCGGGGTGTCGAGCCACAGGTCCAGCAGGGTGGTGCTCACCTCGAGGTGGAACTGGAGCCCCACCGCGGCACCGGCGCGGAACGCCTGGACCGGCGTGACGTCCGTCGAGGCGAGCAGCGTCGCACCCTCCGGCAGGTCGACGGCGTCGTTGTGCCAGTGCAGCACGGTCGGGTGCGCCCCTGCGGGCGCGAGCACCGGGTCCGGCGCCACCACGTCGACGGGTGCGAAGCCGATCTCGGTGCCGGCGCGGCGGTGCAGCCTCGCGCCGAGTGCGAGGGCGAGCAGCTGCATGCCGAGGCAGACGCCGAGCACGGGGACGTCCGCGGCCACCGCCTCGGCCAGGAGCCGGCGCTCGGCCGCGAGGCCGGGATGCCCGCGATCGTCGTCCGCGTCCTGCGGCCCGCCCATCACCACCACACCGGCGAGGCCGTCGAGCGACGGCAGCCGGGGCGCGGGGTCGTCGACGACCGTGCGGGACGTGATCGGCACGCCGTCGAGTGCCGCGGAGATCAGGCCGGGGCCCTCGTGGGAGACGTGCGTCAGGAGCAGGACACCGCGCTGGGCCACCGGCGCCTCACCAGCCGTCCGGCAGCGGCCGGCCCTCGTCGAACCCCGCCGGGGACTGGACCCCCACCACCGCGCGGTCGTAGAACTCGGCGATGCTGGTCGCTCCGACGTACGTCGCCGCCGAGCGCACGCCCGCGGTGATCTGGTCGAGCAGGTCCTCGACACCGGGCCGCCTGGCGTCCAGGTACATCCGCGAGGAGGAGATGCCCTCCTCGTAGAGGCCCTTGCGCGCGCGGTCGAACGCGGACCCGCCGCGGGTGCGCGCCGCGACGGCGCGGGCCGAGGCCATGCCGAAGCTCTCCTTGTACAGCCGGCCGTCGGAGTCGGTGTGCAGCTCGCCGGGGGACTCGTGCGTGCCGGCGAACCAGGAGCCGATCATCACCTGCGAGGCGCCGGCGGCCAGCGCGAGCGCGACGTCCCGCGGGTAGCGCACGCCGCCGTCCGCCCAGACGTGCCGGCCGAGCCGGCGCGCCTCGGAGGCGCACTCCAGCACGGCGGAGAACTGCGGCCGGCCGACGGCGGTCATCATCCGGGTGGTGCACATCGCGCCGGGGCCTACGCCGACCTTGACGACGTCCGCGCCGGCCTCGACCAGGTCGCGCACACCCTCGGCGGTCACCACGTTGCCGGCCACCACCGGGACGGCCGGCGCGAGCGAGCGCACGGCGGCCAGGGCGTCGAGCATCCTCCGCTGGTGGCCGTGGGCGGTGTCGACGACGAGCACGTCGACCTGCGCCTCGACCAGCTCGGCCGCCTTGCGCTTGACGTCCCCGTTGATGCCGATCGCCGCCGCGACGCGCAGCCGCCCCGCCTCGTCGAGCGCCGGGCTGTAGATCGACGAGCGCAGCGCGCCGACCTGCGTCAGCACTCCGACCAGCAGGCCGTCCGCCCCGACCACCGGGGCGAACCGGCGGCGGGCGCGGTGCAGCTGCTCGTACGCGGTGCGCAGGCCTCCCGCGCCGCCTCCCTCGACGACCGACAGGTCGAGCGTCATCGGGTCGTGCGCCATCACCTCGGCGACCTGCGTGTACCGGTCGACGTCGCCGCAGTCGGCCTCGGTGACGACGCCGACCGGACGGCCGTCCTCGATCACGACGGCGGCGCCGTGCGACCGCTTGCCGATGAGCGCCATCGTCTCGCCGACCGTGTCGTGCGGGGCGACCCGCACCGCGGTCTCGACGACGCGGTGGCTGGCCTTGACCTTGCCGATCACCTCGGCGACCACGTCGACGGGCGTGTCCTGGGGCAGCACGGCGATCCCACCGCGGCGGGCGACCGTCTCGGCCATCCGGCGCCCGGCGACCGCGGTCATGTTGGCCACGACGACCGGGATCGTCGTGCCGGTGCCATCGGTGCTCGTCAGGTCGACGTCGAAGCGGGACGACACCTCGGAGCGGGACGGCACGAGGAACACGTCGCCGTATGTGAGGTCGTGGGCGGCCTGGTGGCCGGGCAGGAAGCGCATGGGCTGGTTCCCCCCTTTCGAGCCATCGTAACCGTCGCACTCAGGCGCAGGACGGGCGCGAGCCGTCGGTGCGGGCGACGACGTCACTGGGCAGCCCTTCGAACCGGACGCCGTCCGCGTCGGCCTCGACGAGCACCCGTGCCTCGCCGAGCGGCAGCCCCTCGATCCGCACCGGTCCGAGCACCGGCAGCGCGGGGCCGGCGTGCACCGTCCCGTGCGGCAGGCAGGCGTCGAGTGACAGCGAGGCGCGGACCAGCTCGTACGGCGCGGCGGTCGCCCACGCCTGCGGCGAGCAGGAGTTCGGGTACGGCACCGGCCAGGGCTTGTCGGTGCGGTCGAACCCGCAGAACAGCTCGGGGAGCCGCCCGTTGAACAGGCCGGCAGCGTCCGCCAGACCCCCGACCAGCCGGTCCAGCAGGTCTCGGTAGCCGAACCGGGCGAGCCCGGCGGCAGCGAGGGTGCTGTCGTGGGGCCAGACGGACCCGTTGTGGTAGCTGACCGGGTTGTAGGCGCGCATCCGGGCGTCGAGCGTGCGCACGCCGAACCCGGTGAACGAGCCGGGATCGAGCAGGGTCCGCGCGACGTCGCGCGCGCGGTCCTCGGTGACGATGCCCGTCCACAGGCAGTGGCCCTGGTTCGAGGCGACGGCGTCGACGGGCTGCTTGTGGCCGTCGAGGGCCAGGGCGAAGCACCGGCGGTCCGGCAGCCAGAACGCGTCGCCGAACGCGACCCGCAGGCGATCGGCACGGGCGAGCCACCGGGCGGGGTCGTCCCCCGTGTGGAGCACGCGGGCCAGGTGGGCGCGGGCCCGGTAGGCGGCGTACACGTAACCCTGGACCTCGGCAAGGGCGATCGGCCCGGTGGCGAGCCGGCCGTCGGCCCAGCGGATCGAGTCGTGGCTGTCCTTCCAGCCCTGGTTGATCAGGCCCCGGTCGGTGCGGCGCCGGTACTCGACGAAACCGTCGCCGTCGCGGTCGCCGTACTCCTCGATCCACGCCAGCGCCCGGTCCACCGCCGGCAGCAGGGCGGCGACCTCGGGGCGCGGCGCCCCCCACCGCAGCACCCGGTCGAGAAGCATGACGAACAGGGGCGTCGCGTCGATGCTCCCGTAGTAGACGCTGTCCCCGCCGAGGGCCAGCGACAGGTCGGCCCCGAGCCGCACCTCGTGGAGGATCTTGCCGGGCTGCTCCTCGGTCAGCGGGTCCTCGGCGCGGCCCTGGAAGCGGGCGAGCGTCCGCAGCGTGCCGAGCGCGAGCCGGGGAGCGAACGGCGCCGCCATCCAGGCGGTCAGCAGCGAGTCGCGGCCGAACAGCGCCATGAACCACGGGGCGCCGGCGGCGACGACATCGTCCTCGGGGTGTTCCGGGTCGGCGATGCGCAGCGCGCCGAGGTCCAGCTCGGTACGACCGAGGGCGCGGTGCAGGCCCGGGTGGCCGACCTGGAACCGCGGGGCGGACGCCCGCCAGACGCGCATCCGTTGCGACGGGTGCGCCGCCTCGACCGGCCGGTCGGCGGGGAACGGCGGCTCGAGCTCCTCCTCGTCGACCGACGCGACGACCTCCACGGGCACGGTCCAGACTCCTTGGGCGGGGATGACGACCCGCTGGGTCAGCGTGTGGTAGCCGGCGAGCGCGCCGGCCCACCGGACGCGCACGCCGCGGCGGGACCCGGTGTCACCGCCCGTCGTCCAGTACGTCAGGGCGCTGTCGTCCACGCGGTGGCGCACGTCGACGCTGGCCCGGGTCACGCCCTCCTTGACCTCGAACAGGTCGGCGAAGTCCACGTCGACCTCCAGGCTCAGCTGCGCACCGGCGTCCTCGGTGCCGTAGTTGCGCACGGTGACGTCCTCGCGCATCCCGTCCCCGACCAGCCTGCGGCGCTCGACGACGAGCGTGGGCTCGCCGCCACCGCGCCCGGCGACGCGGCCGACATAGGTCGCCTCGTAGGGCTCGGCGGGCAGGGCGGTGAGCGCCTGGACCGGATGGCCGTCGAGTGTCAGCCGCCAGGTGGACAGGACGCGGGTGTCCCGGACGAACAGCCCTTCGGCGGTACCGGTGTCGAGGTCGCCGTTGCCGGCGCAGACGCAGAAGGTCGTTCCTGCCACGAGCGTCGTCACCGGCTCCAACGGGCCCGTGCTCAGCGCGGTGGGTGGCTCGGGCGCGGGCGCCTGGTCGGTGGTCGCCACGGAAGCCTCCTCGGGAACCGGGTGTGCGTCGGGGACGACGGCACACGATGAGCAGATGGGACTTTCGGTGTATCACTACTGGTGTCGGTTCGAAACCGCGGCAGTGCACCGTCGCCTCGTTCGCGCGCAGGCCCAGGTCCTGCGCAGGCGCTCCGGAAGCTCCGCGAACCACGGGGGGTCGGGATGACTGAGACGTCGACGCCGGACGGTCGTCCGGCTGTCCGTTCCACGCGGCCGCTGCGCATCGCGATGGTCGCGCCGCCCTGGTTCGAGCTCCCGCCGCGCGGGTACGGCGGGACGGAGGCCGTGGTGGCGGCGCTCGTCGACCAGCTGGTGCGCGACGGGCACGAGGTGGTGCTCGTCGGCGCCGGTGTGCACCACACACTGGCCCAGCGGTTCGTGCGCGTGCTCCCGACCCCGCCGACGGCGCTGCTGGGCGACCCGGTCCCCGAGGTGATCGTCGCGGCGGCCGCCGCCCGTGCGCTCGACGAGCTCGACGTCGACGTCGTCCACGACCACACGCTGGCCGGGCCGCTGCTGGCGAGGGGGCGGCGCGTGCCGACGGTCGCCACCACGCACGGGCCGGTGACCGGCCTGCTCGCCGACTACTACTCACAACTCGGCGAGAGCGTGCGCCTGGTGTCGATCTCTCATGCCCAGCGGGCGTCCAACCCGGTGCTGAGCTGGTGCGGCACGGTCCACAACGCCGTCGACGTCGGCTCGTTCGCGTTCCGCGACAGCAAGGACGACTACGTGCTGTGGATCGGCCGGTTCAACCCGGACAAGGGGCCGCATCTGGCGATCGACGCCGCGCGTGCGCACGGGTTGCGGATCGTCCTGGCGGGCAAGCTGAACGAGGCGCCGGAGCGGGCGTTCTTCGACGCGGCGATCTCCCCGCGCCTGGGTCCGGGGGTCGAGTACGTCGGAGAGGCCGACGCGGCGCTGAAGCGTGAGCTCTACGCCGGTGCGCGGGCGCTGCTGTTCCCGATCCAGTGGGACGAGCCGTTCGGGATGGTGATGGTCGAGGCGATGGCCAGTGGCACCCCCGTGCTGGCGATCGGCCGCGGGGCGGCACCGGAGGTGGTCGAGCACGGGCGGAGCGGGCTGGTGGTGCGCGACTTCGACGAGTTCGTCGCGGCCGTGCCTCGCGTGCTCGACCTCGACCCCTACCCGTGCCGCGAGGTGGCGAGCGAGCGGTTCGACCTGCCGGTGATGGCGGCCGGGTACGCGGCGGTGTACCGGCGGCTCGCCGAGGGGCAACCTGGAGGGCTCGCGACGCCGTGGCATCGCCGCCGGCCGCAGGTCCCGCGCGACGGTCGCGATGGTCCGGTGCATGGCGTCGACGCAGTTCGGGACGCCATCGCCTGACGCGCGCACTACCGTCGGGACGCCGAGGTCGTACAGTGGTCGGCCGGGCGTCCCCGCGACGCCCCGGCGCCCGACGACCGGCCGGCGGCGCCGTCCGGCGCGCACGGGAAGCGGTGAGGGTCAGCGTGGGTCTTCTCCAGGCGATCCGGTCGCCGGCCGACGTGCGGCGCCTGACGCCCTCGCAGGTCGATGCCCTCGCCGCGGAGATCCGCCGCTTCCTCGTCGAGCACGTGTCGCGCACCGGCGGCCACCTCGGGCCGAACCTCGGCGTCGTCGAGCTGACGATCGCGCTCCACCGCGTGTTCGAGTCGCCGCGCGACACGCTCGTCTTCGACACCGGGCACCAGGCGTACGTCCACAAGCTGCTCACCGGCCGCACGGACTTCTCGGCGCTGCGCCGCAAGGGCGGGCTCTCCGGGTACCCGAGCCGCGCCGAGTCGGTGCACGACGTGCTGGAGAACTCCCATGCCTCCGCCGCCCTGTCCTGGGCGGACGGCATCGCCAAGGCGCACGAGCTGCGCGGCGAGCCGCTGCGGCACACGGTCGCGGTCGTCGGCGACGGCGCGCTGACCGGCGGTATGGCCTGGGAGGCGCTCAACAACATCGCGGCGGGGGAGGACCGCCGGCTCGTCATCGTCGTGAACGACAACGGCCGCTCCTACGCGCCGACGATCGGCGGCCTGGCCCGCTACCTCGACACGCTGCGCACCACGCGCTCCTACGAGAGCGTCCTCGAGTGGGGCAAGTCGACGCTGCGCCGCTCCGGCGCGCCGGGCCGCATGGTCTACGACGCGCTGCACGGCATGAAGAAGGGCGTCAAGGACGTCCTGGCGCCGCAGGGGATGTTCGAGGACCTCGGGCTGAAGTACATCGGCCCGGTGGACGGGCACGACGAGCGCGAGGTGGAGCGCGCGCTGCGGCGCGCCAAGGCCTACGGCGGGCCGGTGATCGTGCACGTCATCACCGAGAAGGGCCGCGGCTACGTCCCGGCCGAGCAGGACGTCGCCGACCGGTTCCACGCGGTGGGGCAGATCCACCCGGAGACGGGGCTGCCGCTGGCCCCGTCGCGGTTCGGCTGGACGGGCGTGTTCGCCGACGAGATCGTCGCGATCGGCCGGCACCGGCGCGACGTCGTCGCGATCACCGCCGCGATGCTCCAGCCGGTCGGACTGGCGCCGTTCGCGGAGGCGTTCCCGGAGCGGGTGTTCGACGTCGGCATCGCCGAGCAGCACGCCGTCGCCTCGGCGGCGGGGATGGCCTTCGCCGGCCTGCACCCGGTGGTCGCGGTCTACGCGACGTTCCTCAACCGCGCCTTCGACCAGGTGCTGATGGACGTCGCGTTGCACCGCGCCGGAGTGACGTTCGTGCTCGACCGCGCCGGCCTGACCGGCGACGACGGCGCGAGCCACAACGGGATGTGGGACTTGGCGATGCTGGCCTCGGTCCCGGGCCTGCGGCTGGCGGCGCCGCGTGACGAGGCGACCCTCCGGGCCGCGCTGCGCGCCGCCGTCGACGTCGACGACGCGCCGACGGTGGTGCGATACCCCAAGGGCCCGGTCCCCGAACCGGTGCCCGCGGTGGAGGACCGCGACGGCGTGGACGTCCTCGCGCGCCACGAGGGCGGCGCCGGGGGCGGTGCCGACAGGCGCCGGGTGCTCGTCGTCGGCATCGGCGCGACGGCGCCGACCGCGCTGGAGACAGGGCGCCTCCTGACGGCGCACGGGTTGGCGGTCACCGTCGTCGACCCGCGCTGGGCGCTGCCGGTGCCGGCGGCGCTCGTCAAGCTCGTCGGGGAGCACGACCACGCGGTCTGCATCGAGGACGGGCTGGTGGACGGTGGCGTCGGCGCGTTGCTGGCCCAGCGGGCTCGGGAGCAGCAGATCGCCGTGCCGGTGCAGGCGTTCGGCGTGCCGCGGGCGTTCCTGCCGCACGCCAGCAGGGACGAGCTGGTCGACGACCTGCGGCTGCGTCCGCACGACATCGCGGCCGAGGTGCTGGCGGCCCTCGACCCGCGCCGGCTGCTCGTTCCGGGGACGATGGTCCCGAGACATCCCATGATTTAGGGGATACCGTCGTGGCCAGGACCGTTGCCGTCGCAGGGAGTCGCTCACATGCCCCACGCCGTGCCCGCCCGCGACGCGCCCGACACCCTTCCGGGAGCGTGGCTCGGCTTCGTCGGAGGGCCGTGGGTCGACGACGTCGACGTCCGTGACTTCCTCGAGCGCAACTACACCCCGTACTGCGGCGACGCCGGCTTCCTCGCCGGCCCGACCGAGCGCACGCGCGCGCTGTGGGCGACGGTCTGCGAGCACCTGTCGGCCGAGCGGCTCGGCACCTACCGGGTCGACGCGACGACGCCGTCGCGCATCACGTCGCACGCGCCGGGCTACGTCGACCGGGACGCCGAGCTCGTCGTCGGCCTGCAGACCGACGAGCCGCTCAAGCGGGCGATCATGCCCAACGGCGGCTGGTGCGCGGTACGCGAGGCACTGGAGGAGCACGGCTACGACGCCCCGGCGCACCTCGAGGAGATCTTCACGACGTTCCGGCGGACGTTCTCCGACGGCGTCGCCGACGTCTACCCGCCCGCGGTGCGCGCGGCGCGGGCCGCCGGGGTGATCGCCGGGCTGCCCGACGACTTCGGTCGCGGCCAGATCATCGGCGACTACCGACGCGTCCCGCTGTACGGCGTCGACGCGCTGATCGCCGCCAAGCGGCTCGAGCGCGACGGGCTCGACATGGAGCGCTCGACCGAGGAGGTCATCCGCGACCGCGAGGAGCTCGCCGAGCAGATCCGCGCCCTCGGCGACCTCGTCGCGATGGCCTCGTCGTACGGCTGCGATGTCAGGCGGCCGGCGAGCACCGCGCGCGAGGCCGTCCAGTGGCTCTACCTCGCCTACCTCGCGGCCATCAAGGAGCAGAACGGCGCCGCGATGTCGCTCGGTCGCACGTCGACGTTCCTCGACGTCTACCTTCAGCGCGACCTGGTCACCGGCCGGATCACCGAGGAGCAGGCCCAGGAGCTCGTCGACGACCTGGTGATCAAGCTGCGCCTGGTGCGGTTCCTGCGCACCGTCGGGTACGAGGAGCTGTGCTCGGGCGAGCCGACGTGGGTGACCGAGACGATCGGCGGGATGGGGGAGGACGGCCGCCCGCTGGTGACCAAGACGTCGTTCCGTTTCCTGGCGACGCTGTACGACCTCGGCCCGGCGCCGGAGCCGAACCTCACCGTGCTGTGGAGCGAGCGGTTGCCGCAGGGGTTCAAGGAGTTCTGCGCCCAGGTGACGCTCGACACCTCGGCGGTGCAGTACGAGTCCGACGAGCTGATCCGCACCGCCTGGGGTGACGACGCGGCGATCTCCTGCGCGGTGTCGCCGATGCGGATCGGCAAGCAGACGCAGTTCGTCGGCGGCCGGGTCAACCTCGCCAAGGCGCTGCTCTACGCGATCAACGGCGGGCGCGACGAGGTGACGGGCCGCCAGGTGGCGCCGATCACCGCGCCGGTCGAGGGCGAGGTCCTCGACTACGACGACGTGCTCGCCAAGCTGGACCGCACGCTCGACTGGCTCGCCGAGACGTACGTCGACGCGCTGAACTGCGTGCACTACATGCACGACAAGTACTCCTACGAGCGGCTGGCGATGGCGCTGCACGACCGGACGGTGCTGCGGACGCTCGCCTGCGGCATCGCGGGGCTGTCGGTCGTCGCCGACTCGCTGTCGGCGATCAGGTACGCGACGGTCCACGCCCTGCGCACGACGGACGGGCTGGTGACGGAGTTCGCCGTCGTCGGCGAGTACCCGAGCTTCGGCAACGACGACGACCGGGTCGACGAGATCGCGGTCGGCCTGTTGCGCTCGTTCATCGCCAAGGTCCGCCGCCTGCCGACGTACCGCAACGCGCTGCACACGCAGTCGGTGCTCACCCTGACCTCGAACGTCAGCTACGGCCGGATGACCGGCTCGACGCCGGACGGCCGGCGCTCCGGTGAGCCGTTCGCGCCGGGAGCCAACCCGATGAACGGCCGGGACACGCACGGCATGCTCGCCTCGGCCCTGTCGGTGGCCAAGCTGCCGTACACCGACGCCCAGGACGGCGTGTCGCTGACCAGCTCGATCGTCCCGGCCGGCCTGGGGCACACGCGGGAGGAGCGGGTGGCGAACCTCGTCGGCCTGCTCGACGCCTACATGCTGTCCGGCGGCTACCACATGAACCTCAACGTGCTGGAGCGCGAGACGCTGGTGGAAGCGATGGAGCACCCGGAGCGTTATCCCGACCTGACGATCCGGGTCTCCGGGTACGCCGTGAACTTCGTCAAGCTGTCGCACGAGCAGCAGCTGGACGTGCTCTCACGCACGTTCCACGCGACGGTCTGACGTCCGGTCTCCCGACGAGCGCACAGGGGAAGGGTGAGATGAGCACGCCTGCGGACGCGATCGTCACCCTCGGCACGCCGCTCGTCGGCGGCTCGACCGTGCGGGCGAGCGGCGCGGGGACCGCCGGCCTGGCGGAGGTGGGCTTCGACCGGCCCGAGCGGCTGGCGGCCTGGCGCACCGGCGAGCTGGGCTCGCTGCACTCGTGGGAGCTCGTCACGGCCGTGGACGGCCCGGGGACGCGCCTGACGGTGTTCCTGGCCGGCTGCCCGCTGCGCTGCCTGTACTGCCACAACCCCGACACCCTCGAGATGCGTCGCGGCACGGACATCAGCGCCGACGAGGTGCTCAAGCGCGTGGCGCGGTACCGCGGGGTGTTCCGCGCGACGGGCGGCGGGCTGACCCTCTCCGGCGGGGAGCCGCTGTTCCAGCCGGCGTTCGTCGCGAAGGTGCTGCGGGGCGCCAAGGAGATGGGCGTGCACACGGCGCTCGACACCTCCGGCCACCTCGGCGCCGCCGCGACCGACGAGATGCTCGACGACCTCGACCTGGTGCTGCTCGACGTGAAGTCGGGGCTGCCCGAGACCTACACGCGCACCACCGGCCGCGAGCTCGCGCCCACGCTCGACTTCGGCCGGCGCCTGGCCGCCCGCGGCGTGACGATGTGGGTCCGGTTCGTGCTGGTGCCCGGCCTGACCGACGCGTGGGACAACGTCGAGGCGGTCGCCGACTACGTGGCGACGCTGCCGACGGTCGCCCGCGTCGAGGTGCTGCCCTTCCACCAGATGGGTCGCGACAAGTGGGAGTCCCTCGGCATGGCGTACGAGCTCGAGGACACCAGGCCGCCGTCGCCCGAGCTGGTGGATCGGGTGTGCGGTCAGTTCCGCGCGCGGGGCGTCGAGACCCACTGACGCCCGGGCCTCGCGTCGCCCCTCACCCCCACGTGTGATGAATCTCACATGACGCTGTGCCAGGTCGCCGTAAAACATGGGACCTTTGGCGGAAGTCATCCCATGACATGCTCCTAACGTGGTCGGTGACCCACAAGGAGGAGCGCATGACCATCACCGAGCTTCCCGGCGTAGGCACCGACCAGTGGGCCTGGGACGGGTTCGCCCCTGGCCCATGGCTCGACGCCATCGACGTCCGGGACTTCATCCAGCGCAACTACACGCCGTACACGGGGGACGCGGGCTTCCTCGCCGGCCCGACGGCCAAGACGCTGCGCACGTGGGACACCCTGGAGCGCGAGTACCTGTCCGTCGAGCGGGCGCGTCGCGTGTACGACGTCGACACCCACACCCCGGCGGACGTCGACGCCTTCCCGGCCGGCTACATCAGCGCGGACGACGACGTGATCGTCGGGCTCCAGACCGACGTCCCGCTCAAGCGCGCGATGATGCCCAACGGCGGGTGGCGCATGGTCGAGACCGCGATCCAGGAGGCCGGCAAGGAGGTCGACCCCGAGGTCAGGCGGATCTTCACGACGTTCCGGAAGACCCACAACGAGGGCGTCTTCGACATCTACACCCCGCGCATCCGCGCCGCGCGCTCGTCGCACATCATCACCGGCCTGCCGGACGCCTACGGCCGCGGCCGGATCATCGGCGACTACCGCCGCGTGGCCCTGTACGGGGTCGACGCGCTGATCGCCGCCAAGGAGGCCGACAAGGACTCCGTCGCCGACCAGCCGTTCAGCGAGAGCTGGGCGCGGTACCGCGAGGAGCACGCCGAGCAGGTCAAGGCGCTGAAGAAGCTGGCGAAGCTCGGCGAGATCTACGGCCTGGACCTGCGCCGCCCGGCGCGGACGTTCGCCGAGGCCGTGCAGTGGACCTACATGGGCTACCTGGCGAGCGTGAAGAGCCAGGACGGCGCCGCGATGAGCATCGGCCGGCTCTCCTCGTTCTTCGACGCCTACGCCGAGCGTGACCTGGCCGCCGGAACCCTGACGGAGGAGGGCGCACAGGAGATCATCGACGCGCTGGTGATCAAGCTGCGCATCGTGCGGTTCCTGCGCACGGTCGACTACGACCAGATCTTCTCCGGCGACCCGTACTGGGCCACCTGGAGCGACGGCGGCCTCGGCGAGGACGGCCGCACGCTGGTGACCAAGACCTCGTTCCGGCTGCTCCAGACGCTGCGCAACCTCGGCCCGGCGCCCGAGCCGAACATCACGATCTTCTGGGACGACGCGCTGCCCGCCGGGTACAAGGACTTCTGTGCCGCGATCTCGATCGAGACCTCGGCCATCCAGTACGAGTCCGACGAGCAGATCCGCGCCCACTGGGGCGACGACGCCGCGATCGCGTGCTGCGTCTCCCCGATGCGCGTCGGCAAGCAGATGCAGTTCTTCGGCGCACGCGTCAACGCGGCCAAGTCGCTGCTGTACGCGATCAACGGCGGCCGCGACGAGATGTCCGGCAAGCTCGTCGTGCCCGGGCACGAGCCCGTGCGGGGCGAGGACGCGCTGGACTTCGACGAGGTCTGGGCGAAGTACGACGCGATGCTCGACTGGGTGACCGCCACCTACGTCGAGGCGCTGAACATCATCCACTACAGCCACGACAAGTACGCCTACGAGGCGATCGAGATGGCGCTGCACGACGACGAGATCGTGCGGACCATGGGCTGCGGCATCGCCGGGCTCTCGATCGTCGCCGACAGCCTGGCGGCCATCAGGTACGCCAAGGTCTACCCGGTGCGCGACGAGTCCGGGCTGGTGGTCGACTACGTCACCGAGGGCGATTTCCCCGTCTACGGCAACGACGACGACCGGGCCGACGAGCTCGCCCAGCTCGTGGTGAAGACGGTGATGGACAAGATCCGCCACCTGCCGATGTACCGCGACGCGGTGCCGACGCAGTCGGTGCTGACCATCACGTCGAACGTCGTCTACGGCAAGGCCACCGGCTCGTTCCCCTCGGGGCACGAGGCCGGCACGCCGTTCGCGCCGGGCGCCAACCCCGAGAACGGGATGGACACGCACGGCCTGGTCGCCTCGATGCTCTCGGTCGGGAAGCTCGACTACGAGGACGCCCTCGACGGCATCTCGTTGACCAGCACGATCACGCCGTCGGGACTCGGCCGGACCAAGGACGAGCAGGTCGGCAACCTCGTCGGCATCCTCGACGCCGGGATGGGCGAGGGGCTGTTCCACGCGAACATCAACGTGCTCTCGCGCCAGACCCTGCAGGACGCGATCGACCACCCCGAGACCTACCCGAACCTGACCGTGCGCGTGTCCGGCTACGCCGTGAACTTCGTCAAGCTGACGAAGGAGCAGCAGCTCGACGTCCTCTCCCGCACGTTCCACCAGTCGGCCTGATCGGCAGACTCGGACCTGCTGCCTGCCCGGTGACAGGCCCCCGTCTCGGCGGGGTGGGCGCGCCCGCCGCCCAACCCCGCCGCACGTGGTACTCGAGTGACAGGTGTGAATGGAGTGACGTCCCACCCGTCCCACTGGTCACTCCCGTCACACGTGCGGCGGGGTTGGGCGGGAGGGTCAGGTGGTGGCGGCGCGGCGGATGGCCTCGACCGTGCGGGTGATGTCCTGCTCGTCGGTGGACCAGTTGCTCATCGAGACGCGCAGCATGTCGCGCCCGCGCCAGCGGCCGCCCGAGATCCACGTCTCGCCCTCGGCCTGCAGGCGCGTGCCGAGGGCGCGGGTGCGCTCGTCGGACCCGAGCGCGAAGCACACCTGGGTGTAGACCACGTCGTTGAGCACCTCGACGTCCTCGATCGCGGAGATCTCCTCCGCGAGCGTGCGGGCGTTGCCGGCCAGGCGCCCGACGAGGTCCGCCACGCCATGGCGGCCGAGCGAGCGCAGCGCGGCCCACACGGGCACGCCGCGGGCGCGCCGGGACATCTCGGCCACCTTCTCGGACGGGCTGGCGGGCCCCTCGCCGAGCAGCAGGTAGCTGGCGGTGATGCTCAGCGCGGCGCGGACGGCGGCGGGGTCGCGGACGATCGCGACGCCGCAGTCGTAGGGCACGTTGAGGGTCTTGTGGGCGTCCGTGGCCCACGAGTCGGCGGCGGCGATCCCGGCGGTCAGGTGCGCCAGCCCGGGCGCGGCCGCCGCCCAGAGGCCGAAGGCGCCGTCGACGTGCACCCACGCACCGGCCGCGTGCGCCGCCGCGATCGTCTCCTCGAAGGGGTCGAAGGCGCCGGAGTGGACGTGGCCCGCCTGGAGCACGACGATCACCGCCTCTCCCGGCGGGAGCGCGGCCAGCGCGTCGCGCAGCGCGTCCGGGCGGATCCGTCCCTGCTCGTCGGCCGCGACCGCCTGCGGCGCGCCGAGCCCTGCGTAGCGCAGCGCGAGCAGCATCGACTCGTGCCGCTCGGCCCCGGCGAGGACGTGCAGCGGCGGTGCGCCGACGAGCCCGCGGGCCTCGACGTCCCAGCCGGCCCGCGCCAGCACGGCACCCCGTGCGGCCAGCACACACGCGAGGTTGGCGGTGGTGGCCCCCGTCGCGAAGCCCACGTCGGCCGTCGCGGGCAGCCCGAGCAGGTCGAGCAGCCAGCGGCCGGCGACCTCCTCGGCGCCGACGACGCCGGGCGCCGCCGCCCGCATCCCCGCGTTCTGGTCCCACGCGCCGACCAGGACGTCCGCGCCGAGCGCGGCGGGCAGCGAGCCTCCGATCACCCACCCGAAGAACCGCCCGGAGCCCATCGCCATCAGCCCCGGCTCGGCAGCCGCGACCAGCTCGTCGAGAACGGCGGCGGGGTCCGCGCCCTCGTCGGGCAGCGGGCCGTCGAGGCCACCGAGCGCGGCGGCGACCTCCTCGGCCGTCGCGGTGGGCGGCACCGGGCGCTCGCCCAGCCCGTCGAGCCAGGTGCGTGCGTGGTGCAGGGCGGCGCTCAGCGCCTCGTCGTACTCACCGGGACGCACGCTCATGGTCACCCTTCCGTCACGTTCGCGGTGCCTGGCGGGAGCAGGCGCCGGCCGAGAACCCTCGCGCTGTATCCGGAGCGGTCGAGGTACGGCGTGATACCACCCAGGTGCCACGGCCATCCGGCGCCGAGCACCATGCACAGGTCGACCTGCTGCGGCGTGCCCACCACGCCCTCGTCGAGCATGAGCCCGACCTCCGTGGTCAGCGCGGTGAGCACGGCGTCGAGCACGCCGCCCTCGTCGTGCCCGGCGCCGGGCCGGACCGCGAAGGCGGACTGGATCGCCGGGTCCACCGGGCGTGGCAGGCCGGGCGCCGCCGGCAGGGTGAGGGACGTGCGGTCGCCGACGAGCCTCGCCAGGCCGCCTGACGCCGGGAAGCGGTCGCCGAGGTCCTGGCGCAGCGACGTCAGCACGTGCAGCCCGACCCCCGGCCCGACGAGGTCGAGCAGCTGGAACGGCGGCATCGGCAGCCCGAGCGGGTCCAGCGCGCGGTCCGCGACCTCGACCGGTGTGCCGTGCTCGACCTCGTCGAGCACCACGCCGAGCAGCAGCACCAGCAGCCGGTTGACCACGAAGCCCGGCCGGTCGCGCACCCCGACGGCGCTCTTGCCGAGCCTGGCGGCGACGTCGAAGGCGGTGGCCAGCGCCGTGTCGGAGGTGTGCCGCGCCCGGACCACCTCGACGAGGGGCATCGCGTGGACCGGGTTGAAGAAGTGCAGCCCCACCACACGTTCGGGATGGGCGAGCCCCTCGGCCATCGCCGTCACCGAGAGCGCAGAGGTGTTCGTGGCGAGCACCGCGCCGGGGCCGACGACGGTCTCGAGCTCGGCGAGCACGCGCCGCTTGACGTCGAGCACCTCGGTGACGGCCTCGACCACCACGTCACAGCCTGCGAAGACCGCCACGTCCGCGGAGCCCGTGATCAGGCCGGCGACCCGCGCGCCCTCGTCGGCGGCCAGCCGGCCGGAGGCGACCTGCCTCTCGAGCCCGCCGCGCACCGCGGCCAGACCGGCCTCGACCCGCTCGTCGTCCACGTCGCGCAGCACCACGGGCACCCCCAGCCGGCGGGCGACGAGCGACGCGATCTGACCGGCCATCAGGCCGGCGCCGACGAGCCCGACCTTCGTCACCGGCCGGGCGAGGGTGGCGTCGGGCGCCCCCGCGGGCCGCTTCGCGCCCGTGAGGAGTCCGAACGCGTAGACGGCGGCGCGCATCTCGTCCGTCATCGCCAGGTCCGCCAGCGCCTCGTCCTCGGCGGCGAAGGCCGCCTCCGGCGTGCTGGTGCGGGCGGCGGCGACCAGGTCCACCGCGCGGTACGGCGCCGGGCGGGAGCCGTGCCGGGTGGCGTCCAGGCGCGTGCGCGCCGCCGCGACGGCGGCCGCCCACGTGCCTTCGTCGTCCAGCGGACGGCGGGCGACGGTGAGCCGACCGCCCAGCACGGCCGAGGCCCACCGCACCGCGGCCTCGAGGAAGCCCTCGGCGGGCAGCACGGCGTCGACGAGCCCGATGTGCTCGGCCTCGCCGGCGGACAGCGTCCGCTGCTGCGCCGGCCGGTCGACGATCACGTCCAGCGCCGCCTCGACGCCCACGAGCCGGGGGAGCAGGTACGCGCCGCCCCAGCCGGGGACGAGGCCGAGGCCCGTCTCGGGCAGGCCGAGCGAGCGCACGTCGGCGGCGGCCACGCGGTACGTGCACGCGAGCGCCAGCTCCAGCCCGCCGCCGAGGGCGACGCCGTTGACGAACGCGAACGTCGGCACCCCGAGGTCGGCGAGCAGTCCGAACGTCGCGTGCGCCGCGTGGCCGAACGCCAGCGCCTCACCGGGCGAGCGCACCTGCGCGACGAGCGCGAGGTCCGCGCCGGCGACGAACACGCCCGGCTTGCCGGTGACGGCGACCGCGGTGACCTCGCCCGCCGAGGCCCGCTCGCGCAGCCGGGTCAGCGTGGCCGCGAGCTCGGCGAGCCCCTCCGGGCCGAGCGTCGACGGCGCGCCGAGCCCGTTGTCGAGCGTGACGAGCGCGAGCGTGCCGCCGGCGGGCAGCGGCAGGTCGCGGACGCTCGCGTGGGTCACCCGCTCGGGCCGTGGGGCGATGGGCTGGGACATGGGCATCCTCCGCAGACGGCGTCGTCGCCCCCGAACGCTACGTCACCCCGTGGCGGACCGCAGGGCCTGCGCCAGCCGGTCGGCCAGCAGCTCGATCTGCCAGGCGCGGGCGCCGCCCGCCGCGAGCACCTCGGCGACGGCGTCCGCGTCGATCGTCGGCGGCGACCAGCACAGCCGGCGCAGCAGGTCCGGCTGGAGCAGGTTCTCCACGGGCGTGCTCCACTGCGCCGAGACGGCGGCGATCAGCTCGCGCGCCACCACGAGTCTCTTGGCCGCGCGGGGGTCGCGGTCGCTCCAGGCCCGGACCGGGGGAGGCGCGTCCGAGCGGGGGCCGCGGACGGAGGGCAGCTGGTCGTCGGGCAGCGCGAGCGCCCTGTCGATCGCCGCCTGCCACAGCGCGGCCCGCCGCCGCGTGCCCTTGCCCGCGAACGCCGGCAGCGCCACCAGCTGCGGCACGGACCGGGGGAGCGCCTCGGCGGCGGCGACGATCGCACGGTCCGGCAGCACGCGGCCGGGGGCGATGTCGCGCTGGCGGGCGTTGGTGTCCCGCGTCTCCCACAACGACCTGACCACGGCCAGGCGCCGGGCGTCGTGGATCTGGTGCAGCCCCGAGACGCGGCGCCACGGCTCCGCGCGCGGCGCCGGCGGCGGGCTGGTGCGGATCGCCTCGAACTCCTGCGCCGCCCACAGCGCCTTGCCGGACTCGGCCAGCCGGTCGGCGAGCACCTCGCGCACCGGCACCAGCAGCTCGACGTCGAGCGCCGCGTAGCGCAGCCACTCGTGCGGCAGGGGCCGCGTGGACCAGTCGACGGCGGAGTGCTCCTTGGCGAGGCCCAGGCCGAGGGTCTCGGCGACCACCGCCGCCAGTCCCACCCGCTCCATGCCGAGCAGCCGGGCGGCCAGCTCGGTGTCGAACACGCGCGACGGCGTCATGCCCTGCTCGGCGAGCCCGGGCAGGTCCTGGGACGCCGCGTGCAGCACCCACTCGACGCCGACGAGCGCCCGCGAGAGGGCGGAGAGGTCCGGGACGGCGACGGGGTCGATCAGCGCGGTGCCGGCCCCCTCGCGCCGCACCTGCACCAGGTACGTGCGCTGGCCGTAGCGGTAGCCCGAGGCGCGCTCGGCGTCCACCGCGACGGGGCCGGTCCCGGCCTCGAACGCGGCGACGACGCGGGCGAACGCCGCAGCGGTGTCCACCACGTCCGGCACGCCCTCGGCCGGCTCGGTCAGGGGGACGACGCCGGGTGCATCCTCGTCCGGGGGCGGGGTGGCGTCGGGCTCCACCGCGGCCTCCTCGGGGCCTTCGAGACTCACCTCGTCACCGTAGGCGCCGGCCCGCCGGACTTCGTGGATCCTCGCCGTCCCGGGAGGGCCTCAGAGCAGGTTGGCGCGGATGGCGATCGCGACGAGCTGGGCGCGGTCGCCCGTGCCGAGCTTGCGGGAGATGCGGGCCAGGTGGCTCTTCACGGTCAGGGCGGACAGGCCCAGCTCGTTGCCGATGTCGCGGTTGGAGCGGCCCTCCGAGACGCGGCGCAGCACCTCGATCTCGCGGTCGGAGACGTCCAGCTTCTGGCGGCCGTCCTCGCGCGAGCGGCCCGCGAGCACGGCCAGGGCGTCGGTCTCGCCGACGACGGCGCCGCGCACCCCACCGGCGAGCAGGGCGACGATCTCGGCGTCATGAGCGTGGCGGGCCAGGACGACGACGCGCGGCAGGCCGCGCCGCTGCAACGTCCGAGCCAGCTCCTCGCCCTCGCCGTCGGAGATCTCCCCGACGACGATGCACATCTGCCGGCGGACCTCGGGCGGCGCCTGTCGCGGCACGACCGGCCGGACGCCGACGACGTCACGGCGCGGCGGCTCGGTGCTCACACCAGCCCATCGGCAGGTCACAGCCGTGCCTTAACAACGACTGTGGGACGAGGGGCCGGTTCAGCGCCGCGGGGGAAGCGGCGTCACACCGTGGGGGAGCGGTTCGAGGCCCGCGGCGGTGCACAGCAGCGTCGCCCAGGCCAGCAGGTGGGGCCCCAGGTCCTGGTCGTCCGCGGTCCAGGACGCCCGGATCTCCAGCTCGCTGCTCTCCTCGCGCCGCTCCAGGGAGCCGAAGCTGTGCGACAGCACCCGGGTCACGGTGCCGGCCGCCGAGTGGGCGCCGGGGACGCCTGCGAGCGCGTCGGTGAACCAGCTCCAGGCCACCCCGGCGAGCAACGGGTCGGTGCCGACCTCGGGTTCCACCGCGGTGCGCACCAGCGTGACGAGCCGGAACCGGCCCTCCCACGCGTCCTGGCCCTCGGGGTCGTGCAGCACCACGAAGCGGCCGGACGCCAGCTCGTCGGCGGCCAGGGAGCGGCGGGCGCTGCGCACCTCGGCGGTCAGGGCGGCCGAGTAGGGCGCGATCCGGGCGGGGCCGGGAACCTCGTCGAGCACGACCTCGGGCCGCACGGTGACGGCCCTCAGCGAGCGGAGCGCGCGGATGAACTCCGCGGGGACGTCGTCCGGGAGGGGCACGGCTCGACAGTAGGCGGCGCACGCCCGTCGCGTCGCCCGGCGCGCCGGGGTGCCTTCGTGGGCCGCACTAGGCTGACCGACGGCGTGCCGGCGGGGGCGCCGACGGACGCGAGGAGCAGGTATGGCGCAGGAGCTGGCGCGGATCGGTGTGACGGGCCTGGGGGTGATGGGCCGGAACCTGGCCCGGAACCTGGCCCGCAACGGGTTCGTCGTGGCGGTGCACAACCGTTCTTTCGCGCGGACCGAGGCGCTGGTCGCCGGGCACGGCGACGAGGGGCGGTTCGTCCCCTCGGAGTCGATGGCGCAGTTCGTCGCGAGCCTTCAGCGGCCGCGGACCGTGGTGATCATGGTCAAGGCCGGTGCGGCGACCGACGCGGTGGTCGACGAGCTGACGGCGTTGATGGAGCCGGGCGACATCGTCGTGGATGCGGGCAACGCCCACTTCCGGGACACGATCCGCCGCGAGGCCGCGCTCCGCGCGGTGGGCCTGCACTTCGTGGGCACCGGCGTCTCGGGTGGCGAGGAAGGGGCGCTGAACGGGCCGTCGATCATGCCCGGCGGCACGGCGGAGTCCTACCTGACCCTCGGCCCGATCCTGGAGAAGATCTCCGCCCAGGTCGACGGCGTGCCGTGCTGCACGCACGTCGGGCCGGACGGTGCCGGGCACTTCGTGAAGATGGTGCACAACGGCATCGAGTACGCGGACATGCAGCTGATCGGCGAGGCGTACGACGTGCTGCGCCAGGGACTCGGCTGGTCCGCGCAGCGCGTGGGGGAGGTGTTCGCGTCCTGGAACGCGGGCGACCTGGAGTCGTACCTGATCGAGATCACCGCGGAGGTGCTCGCGCACACGGACCCGGTGACCGGGGCGGGATTCGTCGACGTGGTGCTGGACCAGGCCGAACAGAAGGGCACCGGCCGGTGGACGGTGCAGAACGCGCTGGACCTGGGCGTGCCGGTCACGGGCATCGCGGAGGCGACGTTCGCCCGCGGCCTGTCGGGGTCGGTGCCGCAGCGGCAGGCGGCGAGGGTCGCGCTGCCGGCGCACGCCCAGCCGTGGGCGGTGGCCGACGAGGACGCGTTCGTCGACGACGTGCGCGCCGCCCTGTACGCCTCGAAGGTGGTGGCCTACTCGCAGGGGTTCGACCAGATCGCCGCGGCGTCCGCCGAGTACGGGTGGGGGATCGACCGGGGGGCGATGGCCCGCATCTGGCGGGGCGGGTGCATCATCCGTGCCCGGTTCCTCGACCGGATCACGCAGGCGTACGAGCGGGACCCCGATCTGCCGCTGCTGCTGGCCGACCCGTACTTCACCGACGCGGTGGGTGACGGGCTGCCCGCCTGGCGGCGCGTGGTCGCCGCTGCGGCGACCCACGGCGTGCCGGCGCCCGCGTTCGGCTCGTCGTTGGCCTACTACGACGCCGTGCGCGCCCAGCGCCTGCCCGCGGCCCTGACCCAGGCCCAGCGCGACTACTTCGGCGCCCACACCTACCGCCGGGTCGACCGCGAGGGCTCGTTCCACACCGACTGGTCCGGCGACCGCAGCGAGCACACCGCGTGAACGCACCGCTCCAGCCGGTGATCCTCGGCAGCGACATCGGCGTCTACGCGCTCGCCCGGGCGTTCCACGAGGCGTACGGGGTGCGGTCGATCGTCGTCGCCGGGGCGGCTCTCGGGCCGGTGGCCGGCTCGAGGATCGTCGACTACGAGATCGTCACCGACGGCCACGACGCCGGTCAGCTCGTCGAGCGCCTGCTGGACGTCGCGCGCCGCAACGCGGACAGGACGCTGCTGCTGCTGGCGAACTCGGACTGGCTCGTGCGCGTCGTGGTGCGCAACCGCCGGGTGCTCGAGGAGCGCTACGTGGTGCCGTTCCTGTCCGAGGAGGTGCTGGACCGGCTCTCGGACAAGGCGACCTTCGCGGAGGTGTGCGTGGAGCACGGCGTCGGCGTGCCCCGCACGGTCGTGGTGGACTTCGCGGCGGCCGGCGATCCCGGTTGGGAGCCGCCAGCGGTGGACCTGCCCTACCCGCTGATCGCCAAGGCGGCGAGCTCGGCGGACTACCAGGAGGTCGAGTTCGAGGGCAAGGCGAAGGTGTTCGAGATCGAGTCGCCGGAGCGGCTCACGTGGCTGTGGGGGGCGCTGCGGCGCGCGGGCTTCCGCGGCCGGTTCGTCGCGCAGGAGCTGATCGGCGGAGACGACACGCTGATGCGCTCGATCACCGCCTACGTGGACACCCGCGGCGTCATCACGCTGCTGTGCTCCGCACAGGTGCTGCTCGAGGAGCACACGCCCTCCGGCCTGGGCAACCCCGCCGCGATGATCACCACGCGCGAGGACGCGATGCTCGACCAGGCCCGAACGCTCCTGGAGGCCACCGGCTACCGCGGGTTCGCCAACTTCGACGTCAAGGTTGACCCGCGCAGCGGCGAGTACCGGTTCCTCGAGGTCAACCCGCGGATCGGCCGCAACAACTACTACGTCACCGCGGCGGGGGCCAACCCGACGCGGTTCGTCGTGGCCGACCACGTCGAGGGCACGGCCGTCCAGCCGGTGGTGGTGGACGAGCAGATCCTCTACTCGATCCTCCCGCACCGGCTGCTGCTGCGGTACGTGGTGGACCCGGCGCTGGCCGCGCGCGTGCGGGCGCTGGTGCGGGCGCGCAGGACGGTGCACCCGCTGCGCTACCCGGCCGACCTCTCCTGGCGGCGCCGGCTGTACGTGCTGGCGGCGATGGCGAACCAGTGGCGCAAGTTCCGGCGGTACTACCCGAAGGTCACCGACACCGGCTTCTGACGCCTCAGCCCAGCGCGCTGGTGCCCAGGTAGAGGTGCAGCACGGGAACGTGGAGCGCCTCGCGGGCCCGGGAGGCCCAATCGGTGTGGAACGTGTCCTCGACGAGGTGCGGGTAGGTCGCCACCACGATCTCGCGGGCACCGTCGTCGACCGCCGCCTGCAGCGCCGGGAGCGGGTCGTCGTCGACGATCACGCCGGTCGCGTCGCGGCCTGCCGCGCGGATCGCCCCGACGGAGGCGTCGAGCTGCTCGGCGGCGGTGGCCCGCGCCTCCGGCCCGCTCGGCTCCTTGCCGGTCATCCGCTCCCACGCCTCGCGCAGCTCGCCGAGGCTCAGGGAGTCGAGCACGCTCGCCAGCAGGGGGCGGTTCGTGTCGGCGGGGACGAGCACGCGGTAGGCGAGCGTCTCGTCGGGGTGCAGGGCGAGGACGTGCTCGACGTCCGCCGGGGAGAGCGCGTCCTCCGTGAGGACGACGATCGAGTCGGCCATGCTCGAAGACTAGGCGCTATGCGACCCGCCACCGCCCCAGCAGCGTGTCGCCGGCGCGCAGCAGGTGGACCAGCTCCAGGGCGGGCGGCGGGTCGAGCCAGGCGGGCGCGTTCAGCACGCGCGGGGCAGGGCCGCCGACGAGCGACGGGGTGATGGTCAGGCACAGCTCGTCGAGCGCGCCGGCGCCCGCCAGCCCGGCCAGCAGACGGGGCCCGCCCTCGGCGTGGACCCGACGCAGCCCGCGCGCCGCGAGCGCGGCCACGGCCGCTGCGGGGTCGACCTGACCCGGGCGCGGTCCGCGGACGACGAGCACGCGGTCCGCGCCGACCCGCTCGAGCAGTGCCGCAAGCCCCGCCGCGCCAGGGCACGTGACGACGAGCGCGCCGGCGGCGAGGACCGGCTCGGGCACCAGCCCGGTGCCGGTGACGACCGCCAGCTCGACCCGCTCGCGGCGGCCCCGTGCGGCGCGAGCCGCCGCCAGCCGCGGCGGCACCTGGACGTCCTCGTAGCCCTCGTCGCGCACGGTGCCGGCGCCGACGAGCACCACGTCCGCCAGCGCGCGCAACGCGCCGAACAGCCGCCGGTCCGCGGCGTCGCCCACGGAGCCGGAGCGGTGGTCCGCACCGGTGGCGGCGCCGTCGAGCGAGGAGAGCATGACGGCGCGCACGTGGGCGCCGGTGGCGGGGTTGAGGGGCGGGTCGTCGAACAGGCCGAGCAGCGCGGACTCGTCGTCCGCCGCGGGAAGCACGGCGCCGGCGAGCCGCGCCGGGACCAGCACCTCGAACGTCGCCGTGTCCAGCACGTCCTCAACGTAGGCCCTCGCCTCCGTCCAACCCCGCCGCACGTGGTACGCAAGTGACAGGAGTGGCTGGTGTGACGTCCCACTGGCCACACGTGTCACACCTGTCACAACTGCGGCGGGGTCGGATGCGGACGTAGGGTGGGCGACCGTGGCGGAGGCGGAGGTGTCGGTCGCCCCCGCCGAGCCGGCGGGGGCACGCGGCTCGCTCGTCGGGCGCCTCCCGGCACCGCCGCCGGGCCGCCTGCTGGCGGACCTGGTCCCGCCGCGGCGCTTCGCCCGCGAGGCCTTCGACACCTACCGGCCGGACCCGGCGCATCCGGCGCAGGCGGCGGCGCTGGCGCGGCTGCGCGAGGTCGCCGCGGCGATCGCCCGGCTGCCGCGGGCACTGCCCGTGTTCCGGCGGCGCGTCGCCCCGCGCCCCGCGGTGTACCTCGACGGCGGGTTCGGCGTCGGCAAGACCCACCTGCTGGCGTCGCTCGCGCACGCGGTCGGGGTGGAGCGCACCGCGTACGGGACGTTCGTCGAGTTCACCAACCTGGTCGGCGCGCTCGGCTTCGCCCCGACGGTCGACGCCCTGGCCCGCCACGCGCTGGTGTGCATCGACGAGTTCGAGCTCGACGACCCGGGCGACACCGTACTGATGAGCCGCCTGCTGCGCGAGCTGGCCGACCGCGGTGTCGCGCTGGCGGCGACCTCCAACACGCTGCCGGAGTCGCTGGGCCAGGGCCGGTTCGCCGCGGAGGACTTCCTGCGGGAGATCCAGGCGATGGCGGCGCGGTTCGAGGTGCTCCGCGTGGACGGGCCCGACTACCGGCACCGGCAGCCGGTCACGGACCGGCCGGGGCTGGCCGACGAGGACGTGCGCGCCGCCGTCGCCGGCCGCCCGGACGCCACGCTCGACGACTTCGGCGACCTGCTCGGCCACCTCGCCCACCTGCACCCGAGCCGCTACGGCGCGCTGCTGGACGGTGTGGGGCTCGTCGGGCTGACCGGCGTGCGGCCCGTGCGTCGCCAGGACGTCGCGCTGCGGCTCGTCGTGCTCGTCGACCGGCTGTACGACAGGGACGTGCCCGTGGTGCTGGGCGGCGGGGGAGGGCGCGGGCTGTTCGGCGAGGACATGCTCGCCGGCGGCTACCGCAAGAAGTACTTCCGGGCGCTGTCCCGGCTCGGCGCGCTGGCGGACGGCGCTGGGCGCTGAGCAGCCCGACGAGCGCCCCGCCCGCGGCCCGGATCTCGTGCCCGGCGTCGCGGCGGCGCTAGTGTCGGGCTGGCGCGGCGCTGACGCCGGCAGGCATCACGAGAGATGGGCAGGCGCGTGGACGGCATGCACGAGCACGTGACCTCGACGGCGTTCTCGCGCCGTGGGCTGCACGGCCAGCTGGTCGACGCCCTGGGCAGCCGCATCGTCGGCGGCCGGATCCTGCCGGGCGAGACGATCGACGGGCAGGCGGTCGAGGAGGAGTTCGGCGTGTCCCGGACCGTGGTCCGCGAGGCGCTCAAGGTGCTCACGGCGAAGGGCCTGGTCGACGCGCGGCCGCGACTCGGCACGTACGTGCGCGCCCGCGTGCACTGGAACCTCCTCGACGGCGACATCATGGCGTGGCGCGGCAGCACCGAGAACCCCGACCACCGCCTGCTGCTCGAGCTGGGGGAGGTGCGCGCGATCGTCGAGCCCGGGGCCGCCGGGCTGGCCGCCTCGCGCCGGACCGTGGAGCAGCTGGAGCGGATCCGGTCCGCGCTGAAGGGGATGGAGAACGCCCCGGACGTCGACGCGACGATCGACGCGGACATCGACTTCCACCTCAGCGTCCTCGCCGGGGCGGGGAACGAGCTGATGGAGCGCTTCGAGGTGATGCTCGTGCCGGCCCTGCGGGCCCGTGACACCGTGACCCTGCGGCAGAGCCACGGCACGGAGTACCTCGTGTACCACCGGGAGGTGTTCGAGGCGATCGAGCGCTCGGACGCCGAGGCGGCGGAGCGCTCGATGCGCCAGCTGCTGACGACGGCGGCCGACGACGCGGCGAAGGTGCTGCGCCGGGACTGACCGGCCCCGGGTTCTCGAACTGCTGACGTCCGACTTGCGAATCATCATACAAAATGACTAGCATACGAACCGGGCCACGCGGACGGTGGCTCGACGACGAGCGCGGGAGGTCCGACGCGGTGAGCAGGATGCTGCCTGTCAAGGAAGCCAGGGAGTGCGCGTACGACATCGTCGCGCTCGGCGAGATCATGCTGCGGCTCGACCCGCGGGACCGGCGGATCAGGACCACGCGGAGCTTCGACGCGTGGGACAGCGGCGCCGAGTACAACGTGGCGCGGGCGTTCCGCCGGTGCTTCGGCCTGCGCGGCGCGATCGTCACCGCCTGGGCGGACAACGAGATCGGCCGGCTGCTCGAGGACATCGTCCTGGCCAGCGGCCTCGACACGTCGTTCGTCCACTGGGCGCCGTACGACGGCGTGGGGCGGGGTGTCCGCAACGGGCTGAACTTCTCCGAGCGGGGCTTCGGGGTCCGGGGGGCGCTCGGGTGCGTCGACCGCGGCAACACCGCGATCAGCCAGCTGAAGCCGGCGGACGTCGACTGGCACGAGATCTTCGCCGTCCGCGGAGCGCGGTGGTTCCACACCGGCGGGATCATGGCCGGCCTGTCCGACCAGGCGGCTGAGACGACGCTCGCGGCGATCACCGCGGCGCGGGCGGCGGGCACGATCGTCTCCTACGACCTGAACTACCGGGCGTCGCTGTGGAAGGGCGTCGGGGGTGCCGCGCGGGCGCAGGAGGTCAACCGCGAGCTGGCCAGGCACGTCGACGTGATGATCGGGAACGAGGAGGACTTCACGGCGTGCCTCGGCCTGGCGGTCGAAGGGGTCGACGCCGGCCTGCGCGAGCTGGACACCGACGCCTACCGCCGGATGATCGAGCGCGCGGCGGAGGAGTACCCGAACTTCCAGGTGGTGGCGACGACGCTGCGGCAGGTCCGCTCGGCGACGCGCAACGACTGGGGCGCGATCGCGTGGTCCCGGTCACGCGGCTTCGTCGAGGCGACCCACCGGCCGGACCTGGAGATCTTCGACCGGCTCGGTGGCGGCGACTCCTTCGCCTCGGGCCTGGCCTACGGCCTGCTCGAGCTGGACGACCTCCAGCTCGCCGTGGAGTACGGCGCGGCGAACGGCGCGCTGGCGATGACGACGCCGGGGGACACCACGACGGCGACCCTGGCGGAGATCGAGCGGCTGGTCGGTGGTGGCGGTGCGCGCGTGCAGCGGTAGCGCCATCTCGACGCCGGTCGACCAGGAACTAGCGGAAGGTGTGTTCGAGTCATGAGTTCGGCAGAGCAGGCTGGTGCCCTCGCGGGGCTACGGGTGCTGGATGCGACGCAGATGCTCGCCGGCCCCATGGCGGCGACGCGCCTCGGGGACCTCGGGGCGGACGTCGTCAAGATCGAGGCGGTCGCCTCGGGTGAGTTCAACCGTACGCACGGTTTCGAGGACCTGACCGTGGGCGGGGAGATGACCACGTTCCTCGCGGTCAACCGCAACAAGCGGTCGCTGGCGCTCGACCTCAAGCACCCGCGCGCGGCCGAGGTGATCGCCCGGCTGGTGGCCGGTGCGGACGTGTTCATCCAGAACTTCCGGCACGGCACCGCGGACCGGCTGGGCGTCGGCTACGAGCAGCTGTCCGCCGTCAACCCCCGCCTGGTCTACTGCTCGATCTCCGGCTACGGCCCCACCGGACCGTACCGCGACCGGCCGGGCCAGGACCTCGTGGTGCAGGGCTACAGCGGGTCGATGTTCGCGGTCGGCGCGCAGGGCGACCCGCCCGAGCCCGGCGCGCTGTGGGCGGCCGACGTCATGACCGGGTACCAGGCCGACATCGGCATCCTGGCGGCGCTGCACGCGCGCGACGCCCTCGGCCGCGGCCAGCACGTCGAGGTCGACATGCTGTCCGTGGTGCTGGACGCGCAGCTCCAGGAGCTGGTCACCTTCCTCAACACCGGGCGGCAGCCGCGCCGGACCGAGGAGCCTTCCGCGCACGGCTTCATCCCGGCGCCCTACGGCGTCTACAAGACGAAGGACGGCTGGCTGACGCTCGCGATGTCGCCCCTGCCCGCACTCGGCGAGGTGCTCGACGACGACTTCCTGCGGTCCATGACGGCGTACAACGACGGCCACGACCACCGCGACGACGTGTACCGGCGCATCCGGCACGCGTTCGAGGAACGGACCACCGCCGACTGGATCGAGGCGTGCGACGCGCACGGCGTGTGGGCCGGCCCGGTGTACGACTACCCGGCGCTGGCCGAGGACCCGCACCTGGCGGCGACCGGGGCGTTCACCACGCAGCCGCACCACGACGGCACCTCCGTGCGCACCCTGCGCCCGCCGCTGGCGCTGTCCACGACGCCGCCGACGATCCGGCGCGGGGCCCCCGCGCTGGGCGAGCACTCGGCGGAGATCCTGACCGAGCTGGGGTTCACCCCCGACGAGGTCCGCGGCCTGAGCGACGACGGTGTGATCCGGGAAGCGGGGAAGAAGGCATGAG
>Ga0255334_1000330_pt1 | contig 42700 bp, 62 predicted proteins | sample EtOH5_35cm_T3_12_FD_202080 | JGI IMG/M metagenome (GOLD analysis project Ga0255334, IMG submission 202080) | Sandy soil microbial communities from University of British Columbia, Vancouver, Canada - EtOH5_35cm_T3_129 | ecosystem: Engineered > Artificial ecosystem > Sand microcosm > Unclassified ...
CAAGGCCACCAAAACTTCTATAACAATGGCGCGGGTGTTGGTGGCCTTGTGGCCGTTGCTGCGCCACTGGGCGCCTACTGGCACGGTGCAACCGCGTTGCAAGGTAAGGTGTGGGGCAATAACCTTGGCTTTGGCGGTAATGGTGTAAACCACAGCGCTGGGCGCTTGGACCGGGGCGGCTGGCGCGTTAACCATGGCATGCAGGGCAGTGGCAAGGGTAACGGGCAGCGCAACGGCTGGGGCGGCTACAGGGGCTTTGGTGGTACGTTTGGCTTTGGTAGTAGTGGCCATTTTGGTTACCTATTAGTTGTTGGTACGTTGCCGGTAGTGGCAAGTGGTACATAGCATGGTGCGTGCCAACATTAGCAAATCCCTATAAACCAAGCACTTAGCGCTTGGCCCCGTGCTGCATAAAGTGTTACCTGTTACCTTGGGTAACGCCTGTGTGTTACCCAAGGTAACGTCTGTGTGTTACCACAAATTTCTACCTTTATGCACATGGTGCGCGTAGCAAGGACCATGCCAGAGCGGAGTTGGCGTGCCACAAGAGCCTGAGGCACGCCACTGGCAGTCCACACCAATCTGGTGCGGGGTCGGGCCAGGAAGTGAGCAAGACTAGAGGATCATGATTGCCCGCGCAGGTGGACAATCTGTCGACTATTCTGGAATCAGCCGACAGATCAGGGTGGGGGCTAAATAAAGACGTCATTGTGGAGCATGCAGAGCTTTAGATTATAGTCTAGCTCTTCGCGTGTTGCTGAGGGAGGGGCTATCTCGATTATGCGGAGTACACAAGCTCTTTGTTTATTACTGTTGTGCTCCTGCCAGCGACCATCATTTAGATGAACGCCTTGATTATGAGCGCATCCTGCGAGTAACAGAGCTACGAACAACATCAAAGCTTTCATCTTACACCTCGCTATATCTTAGCTATGAGTGTATCGAGGAATACATCGAAGTCCTTAACCATGAACACTTTGTCCTTCATTACATCTTTCTTGGATACTGTGTTGACTCTACTCTGGCCAATGTCCTCAGCGCCGAGCTCTTCGAGCAGATCACGGAAGTTGGCCACCTCTAATCGGCCCAGCTTATCCTCTGGGAGCAGCATATCAAGCATCATGGGCATGGAGAAGCGGTAATCTTCCGTGCCAGAGCGGAATATGATCTTCCTGAACTCACTGAGTTTGTTGGCCACGTCTCCATTAGTCCAGCGCTTGGCTACTTTGGCTAGGATAGGATACTCGCTAAGATAGTCAGACACGTGGGACTGGGAGTATTCGTTGGCAGGGCGGATGTCGCCCTCTAAGAAGAGCTGGTAGCCGTAGATTAGGAGGGTAAGCGCGCAGTCTGTAATTACTTCACGATCGCTTGATTTAGTGTCGCCAAACATCTTAACGCCTTCTACCTCCAATGTAATGAAGCGACGCTCACCAGCACCCTTGGTAGAGCGGATATAGTTGCGGTTCTTATCCACTGTGGTGAGCATGAGGGCCGCCCGGCGCAAGCATTCTACTGCGTCCTCCCCATGGCTACGGCGCTGGTTACTGATGCGCGTAGTGCTGAGCGTGAAGATATTCTGCTCTACAGTCTTGGCGCATCTATCATCTGGGTCATATTCGTCGAACACAGCAACGATGCAGTCTCGGCATTGGCGCACATACTCAACCATGTTGGATCGTGGACCTTCCTTCTCTAACTGAGCGATGGGCGGCGTGTAGCCGAGATACTCCAGGCAGCGCGTGAAGCTCTTAGGGAAGTTGGACTTGCCGCACCCACTGGGGCCAACGAGAGCCAACACCCACTGTACATCTACCTTACGATCTGGTGACCACAGCGCAACCATGTCCCGAGAGCAGCGAATCATAGTTTCTACTGTTTCATCCATGGTCATAGGACCTTTGACCTTTATGCCATCTGTAAACATGCGCCTTGCTGCTTCCTGGGCTTGGGCCAAGGTAACTGGCGGCTGCTGGCTAAGCAGTAGCAGCGGTATGGACATCATACGAGCCTGCATTTCCATCGCACAGGCCTGCTTAACCTGAGTTCCACGGACACCAGCGCCTTCGCCCACAAACACGGTGTCCGCCAGCCACGTCTCATATCGCATTGCAAATGACTCTAAGGTTTCAGCACCTGATGGAATGTCCTCTTTGTTGTAGATTGCTCCACCTACATCCTGAACATAATTACTCCATAGCGGGTGATTAAGAAGCCTTCTGTAGTTGGCAGCAGTCTGCTCAATGAGGATTCTGTCCTTGGTAACTTTGACTTTGACTTGGTACTTGGCGATGAGGTGAGCAACTGGGAGAGCAGTTGTGACATCAACTCCTGAATCTTCAATGACTGCAAGGAAATGGGAACGGGCAAATTCTCCTTGGTCCACAAGCCAGTCGTCCCAGCCATTCCTGCCGTCTTGCATAGGAGGGACATTGGGAAAGGTGCAGGTGATATCAGGCCTAATTGCATGGATCCACCCCTTGAGCTGAGATGCGGCATGCATCACGTTAGGATTTTCGATTATGTCCCCGTCAAAGCACACTACGATCTTAGCGCTTGGCACCATGCACTTGATCATATCAGACAGAGATTCTTTCAGCCTTTTGTCTGTACTCCAGTTGGTGCATCCTGAGAGCGCTAGGCTGGGGATGCCAGTAATAGACTGGGCCAGAGCAGAGCTAGTGAACTTTTCGTGGAACATGACTATCGGGGCTTGACACATCTCTGAAACTGTTGAGTTATAGTAGATGCAATCAGCACCCTTGTCGCTTATCTGTACGAATTTGGGAGGATTAGAAACTGGGTGGAATGTCTTGTTTCGGCGCTGATATATATCTGCCTTGGGCCAGTTGCAGGGGCGGAGGAGCCAGCGATCATCATACAGCTCCCCGTCTGGTCCTCTAATTTGGAATGCCCACCCCTCTAAGATAAGTGGCGCAAATTGATTCTCACCAGTCTTTGTGAAGAATCCGACGTTTGCGTTCTTGTAGGGGAGTATGGGTAGGTCTTGTATAGATAGGCCGCGATCATCTAGATACTGCGCCACCTCACTCAAATAAGTTTTATCCGTCTGGAGAAACTTAGAAATGGTCATGCTTGCTCCTCTGGCCGGGCGTGTGCTACAATGGCCGCGTTCATGCTAAATACGCGCTTTGCCCCGAATAGTCCAACAGCTACTCGGGGCTTTTTATTGCTTGCAGGTTTTGCATTGTACGCGCTTGGCAACTGCCCGGCAATTACGGTGCGTAGCCGCCCCTGACAACTCGTACGCCGCGCAAAGGGGTTGGCGTGGTGGGCACACGCGGTACAGGCCCAGCGTTGGCCCTACGCTGGCGTAGCAGGCTAATAGCATTGGTGAGCATGGCCCAAGGACGGGCGCTGTCGTAGGGCAATTGGTTACGCAGAGCTTCCAGGTCTTGCAGTAGATTGCTAGGCGTGAAGTGCTCAGTGCAGAACTCTAAGCGCTGAGCGTGGCACGCTTCACACGTTATAAACACAGCCACGACCCCATCTCCTTCACTGGCCACCAAGCGCCACATGGAAGTCTTGGCTGGGATAGGGCCATTGCACTCGCAGCAACGAACCTTTCTGCTCGCAGTGCTAAGCACTTCATCGTACGAAATGTATTCACTCATCAGTGATTACCTCTTCCAGTGCGCAGTTCTCCACACTTAGAGCATACATCAATGGATCTGAGCTGATTATACTCTAAGTTGTGCCACTCATGATCACAATCTTTCTTTTGTAGCTGCTTCTCTAACTCCTCTATGCGGGCCAATAGGCGATCAACGCGGAATTTATGGTCCTTATATAGGACAAACACACCCTTGGAGGATCTGTCCATGGGCATATGATCCTTAGTGCCGGGCCAGAACGGCGGGTGAAATCTGGTTATGCTCATTACCACTCTCCTTCATCATACAGAACCCAGATGGCCAAGCTCAGCCAAATGAGTAATAGGATAATCCCGCCCCAGTACCACATACTCAGTCCTCCTCTCCTATACATGCGTGGAATAATATGACCAGTATAAAGCCAGCGAATAGGACAAACATCACCAGCCCCATTACCATCTCTGGATGCGCGTGCATGCTACACCTCAGCGCGCCGTCCTTGGCGCTTATCAAGTTAGAGTTTCCACATCCACATCATGTTGGAAGTAATCCCAACAAGATAAGAGTAAGGAGGTGGTACGAAGAACGCGGCCACAATCCCCATGCTGACTCCAAGTTTCAGCACCACAGCATGCTCAATCTTCAGCCAAGGGATGTGGCGAGTCACAACTTCATTCAGACACATGCTGCACCGCCAGTCCAATAAGGACAAATACTGCCAGTACCCCGGCAGCGATAGCGTGGATACCATGCGCCTCTACAAACGTGGCACTGAGGTAGGTGAGGTGGGTCATCAGCTCTCCCTTATGAGCCCAGTGCCGAGCGTTGATTGCTTCCTTGATCCTGTCGAAGATGTTCATGCTTTGTACTCCTATATAATTAATATTCTTTTCGGGCTGTGGTGCTCACCCCAATGGCGCACTCGTCGGAATGCGCCCTAAGAGTTATTCTCACATCCTCATATTAGTATTGGGAATATCCCAGTTCATTTCACGTTCCAGCGCGTGGCCGAAGCTCGACACGCGCATCTTTGGGCTCTCCTTGTGCCATGGCCAAGCATGATGCTTATGCACCCAGCCCCGAGCGCGGAGCCATTCCTCTGCAACGGCCCGCATCTCCTCGTCTGACCAAGCGGATGGATCAATGGGGGCCTTCATCTTCATCCTCGAATTGAAAGTCCAACGCTTGGCCTATAGTAACCGCCCTTTGATGGTAGGCTGGGCTATCCCCATACGGATAGAATTTTGACCACTCCCAGCCGTCTACATCTTGCTCCCAGCCGCGCACTAGGAGATAGTTAATGCACTGCATCTTAAAGGTGTTCATAGCAGCCCCTCCTCTAGTTGGATTGAGATCTCTTTGGTGTCGTAGCAGAAATACAGGCGTCCGTCTGCCACCCATATCTTCACTTCATCTTTCTGGCTGAAATGAAGCCCAAAGTATTTGAGAGCATCTTTCATTTCTTGGTACAGATCTTCCATACTCATAGCGGCAACCCTCTCAGATCCCAGGTAATTGGGCAGAATAGCCCATCTTCAAACGCATAGAAAGGCATGCAGCGTGGGTACGGAGCCCGCCACATGATAAGGTTTTCGTAGGAATTAAAAGTCAGGGGGATGTAGAGCGGAGTGCGGAATAGATAAGTCATTTTGGGAGTTCCTACTAATGTTGTAGCTGGTAGTGCCACTGTACTACAGGCAGTGGCACTATGCAAGGGTTACGGGTGCTCTTGGCTATTCCAATCAATGTCATCAAGAGGACACAGGGGTTCAACGCAGTCAGTTGAGAACTCAGCGCTGAGCTGCTCATCTTCAAGCTCTACACCATCCACCACTGTAAGAGGATCTACCTCTCTGAACAGACCAAGTAGAACCTGAGCCTGCCACTCTTCAGACCGGTCGTAAAACTTAGCACGATTAATGCCCTGTAGCAGCCGCGCGGTCACCTTGGCTAAGTTGCCGGGGCTGATATGGTATCCTTTGGCAATGAACTTCTGCAGCCGCATGAAGCTGCCGCCAGCGTCTTCATTACGAACTGGGGACATATAAGTCAGCGACTTACTGGCCAGATCTCGGTAGAAGCGCTCGTTACAGTAGCTCTTCCAGCCGTCCTTATACCACACAGCCGCGCTGGCAATGGTAAAGTCAAAGGATTCACAGCATGCTCCTGGCTCAGCAAAAGTCCAGCGCGTGATGAACTGCACTGGCGTCTGGCCACGAGTAAGAATGGTGTAGGCGTTGGAAGTCTTCATGTCCCGCACTTGGCGCTGAGCGGCGAATAGGACAGCCTGATTGTCTATATACCCTAGATCAGAACCCCAAAGATCAATATCATTGACCTCCTCCCCAGAAATTCTGGCCCGGATATATCCTCCGGCCAAGAACAGCCGACCATTGGAGCTCTTGAGCAGCCTGACCACATCTTTAGGTAGGCTAGTCACTATACGTTGTACGTCTTCTGCAAATAATTGACTCATGGTTGTATTCCTCTGTTAATGAGGCATTGACGGCAAAGAAGCTTGAAGCAGGGGGCGCCATAGGACCCTGTGTTGGCCACTTGCATATTGATGCGAGTATACACAAGCCCACAATCATCGCATGTATCAATTGGCTGTGTCATGCTGGGGTCAGGGAGCGGAGCGCTGGGCGGAGGAGGAACAGGCGCTTGGCCCGGCACCGCCCAGCTATGCTCCTCAAAGGAATCAGAGGCTTTGAGCTCTGTCTCCTTATTGGTCTCCCAGTGATGCTGAACATCTCCCACTCTATCAGCTATGTCCTGGGTCCAATCAGCGAAAGATTTCATCTATCTTCTCCGATATGTACGCGACTAAGAATAGTCCGCCGAATACATACAGCGGCACCAGTATGATAAGAGCCCACCATGGCGGCACTATGAACATCAGGTACGGGACTAACATCACCCAAGCATAGGCATCCATGGTGAGTCTCCTTAATCTTTGATGCCAAGTAGGCGCATCAGGGTTGGGCGGTCGCTCATATTGCTGGATTGAGGGACTAGATCTAGAGCCTTAGCAATGAACAGCAGCCATGATGTTCTGGTTTTTGCCCTTGAGGAAAGGATTTCACGACAATGTCTGTGATACAGGTCGCTAACTTTGAAGGAGTTATGCATCTTCCCGCTTGCACCCAATGTGAGCCCATCCAAGAATGTATCATTCTCAAACTTTAGCCCAATAAGTTCGAAAAGTACATGCGCTCCTTCAGAGCACGCCCCGGCATACATGATTTGGTATGGGCTGATAAAGCGCTCTACCAGAGGCTCTTCGCGCTTGGCTTTGTCCATGAAAGCCCTACGAGTGATGAGATGATGCTCTCCCATCCCATCTTTCAGCACCACGTACTTGGTGCTCGGGTCTCCGCTCGTATCGATGTAGCTGGCGGCCACGGAGATGATTTTCATCGGCTGGTTCTTGATGAACCATGTCTCACCGGGCAGCGCTTGGAACTCGGGCTTTCCTGGGAAGGCGCTCGGAAGATTTGTACACATGGTGAGTCTCCTAGTGCTTGGTAGTGCTGGAAGGGAATTCGAGGACGTTGTTGGTGTACTTGGGCTCGTTGGGCCCTGACTCTGGCCCCCACTGGCAGCCGCTCTCTACGAATGCACGCACCCGAGCTATGTGACACTCTGAGTGACAGACAGGGTAGTATTGGCGGACTTCATGGCTGGCCCAAACCCACGCCGGGTAGTACTGGCACACCCCGGCCAGCTTGCGAACTACCTCCTTGAAGGTAAGATTCTCCAAGGAGGTAGGCTCAACATTATTGAGCGCACAGTAAGCGAATACTGTGTCGATCATGGCCGCATCTCTGATTTGGTCGGTCATTTGTTGTACCTGCTTTCTTCGTATTCTTGCAGGAAGTAGGCGCGGCCTTTCTTATCGCGCCCGTTCTTGTAGTGCTTCTGCTTAGCTGCCAGAAGCTCAGCGGCCTCCAGTTCACCAAGGTTGTCTTTCTCAACCTTGGTGCCCTGTTTCAGGTCATTGGCCATGACCCGCCAACGTTTCATTTTCCGACGATAGCCTGCAGAAGGGAGAGAGGATCGTTGTGATTCGCGCCCAGCCACACCTCCACCTTTTCATCTTCCGTGATAGTGGTCGCCCACAGGTCCAAGGCGGCAGAGATTTTCTTGGCATAGACCGGGTTCTGCGCCATCTCCTTGACCTGAGGATGCTTGTCCAGATTTTCGCCCGGCAGCTTGCCGTCTAGAGAGCGGATGCCAACGATGGCGATGCGGAACAGGCTGCGGTCTGGAGTTTCGCCATCACCTACGCGGTCTTCAATGACCACCAGTGCAGTGAGCCGATCGTAATCAGTGAGGAGGCCACTGTCATTGAACAGAGTAATGGCGAAGTGATCAGGCTCAGTGGAAAGAATCCACTCACCGGTTTCTGGAATGGTATGATTAGTAATAACTTTCATGGTAATTCCTCTTACAATTTAGGACTGGCCCCCTGCTGAGGGCCAGCTGAACGTTGGCGGTTAAGCCTTGAGAATGCCCTGGAGGATGTCCTGCAAGCCGCCACCAGCGGCCAAGCGCGCCATGTTCAGCTCCTCGTAGTATTCAGGCAGATCGTCTTTCACTTCAGCCAGGAACCCTTCGATGGAGGTTACTACTCGCTCTTCCAGGCTAGCGAGGACTGCGATCTGCCCATCGGTGAACTTGGAATCTTCCGACTCCAAGTTTTCCGGAGCGAGGTACTCGTTCGGTTCGTTGTCATCGCTTACGCCGCGGACATACCGCACCCCGGCGTTACCATTATCCAGGATGTCCAGGCAGATGGAGATGCGCTCATTGCCACCGAAGTTCTGAGCTTCTTCTGGCGTAATGCGCAGCGCTACGATGTAAGTGTTCAGCTCTGGGGTAACCACGAATTCGTCACGACCAGCCAGTTCAGTAAGAAGAGAGTTCATGCTGTTGTACCTTTATAGGGTTGGGGTTTGTGGTGCAGGTACATAGTGGCACTACCCAAAATCCTAGGCAATAGCCTGACAAAAATAATTTTAAAATAATTTTGTTGCCTTTAGTGGCACCTATTAGTAAGGTGGCACTACACCCACAGCACACGTATAAAGGCAGGCACACTATGAAAATTATTCTCTGGGCCCTACTAGCTATGAATATTGTGTACGGAATATTCATGGTCTTTTACGGCACTGTCGTGAACACCGCCAGCAACAATGAATGGTATTCCCTAGCCAACTTCGCCGCAGCGGCCTTTATAGGTTGGTGCATTAGCACAGTGAGGGACTAATAATGATTATTCCATTCAAGCCAATTACTTGGGAAGACTGCAAAGGCATGGGCCCGAAATTCCTGGTCTTTGTTCCAACACCTTACGCGTCAGGATGGTGGTCATGAATATCACACCCGGCACTCTGTGCTTAGTTGTAGGCTATCGTATCATCGCTGACAATCTAGGGAAATCAGTCGTGGCCCGCAATTTGGTGAAGATAGGGGATACTCTCCCAGACGGTGGATATTTTGGCGGACCGGCGGAGCAGGCCTGGGCATGCGAGGGGAATGATCTGACCCTTCTAATGGGAGGAAGACCAGTCAGAAATTGCTCCTACGCTCATTTCGCCCCGGAGCATCTGCTCCCCATCCCACCCCTAGCAGATCCAATATCAACTAAGAAAGAAGAGGAGTTAAAAGTATGAGTCTCTGTGTGAAGACAGGCGCTAAAGTCTTTATCTATGACTTAGGCATCATGGCCCCGGCCGACATCTACGCGGTTGGCCCGGAAACTTTAATCATCCGTTGGAATTTGGCAGGAGCGAGAGATGTGGGGCCGATCAAGGCCCGAGAGCTGGGCGCTACGCACTTCGTACAAGAGGGCCCGCGTCAAGACGACGACTGGTGCCGCGATGATCTCGGCGTCTTAGTAACTCAGCGCCGGTTTGTGGAGGGTGATCTCTGTGAATAATACCATACCGACTGAAGTACATCTCTACTACGCAAAGCCTGAGAATATGTCTCAAGGATATCTCACTGTTCATCATAACAAGGGGCTGGATAATTGCGGCGGCTACACTTGGCTGGGATCAGCTCCTGTGGACTTTGGGGAGGTTATCTTCGATGAGAAAGAAATTATGCTGAAAGCGCTGCATAAAGAATTGGGAGAAGCTCAGGGAAAAGTGAATTTCATCAAGGACCGCATACAGGAGTTGCTGGCCTTGGGGCATGAAGTTTAGGGTTAGGATCATTAGATTGGGGTTGCATGTTTTGTGGTGGCACTGTACACTAGTGCCACCATCTTTTAATTCAGGGGTAGATATAATGACCAAACCAACGTATGAAGAGTTGCTGGAGGAGGTTCAGCGGCTTCGATCACAGCTTTCGTTTGGGGAGGACAAAGAGTTCACCAACACGCTAAAGAACAAACTGCCGGGCGCTGAGGATATGACATCTTTCGAGCGCGCGGGCTACTACATCATGCGTCCGGCTGAGATCTGGCTTATGATTGTAGGTACTCCACCCAGCACTCGTGATCTGGCCAAGCTTGGCCGCAGTCTCCAGGCTCTGGGCTGGGCGCGTAGCGCTCGGCTTGGAAATGTCGTGTTTAAGATTTCGGTGAGCGACTATGCAAAGCAGATCTCGCTGGGATAATCGGCGCAGTGGCCGCACTACTAGGATGTTGACTGAAGCGCTCCGCCACTGCTTTAACGGGGGCAGCTCGTACGTGGTCCTACCTAGAGGATTGTTTGAGTACTGCTGCCAAATCCTTAAAGATCTTGGTGCTACCTATATCTGCAAGACAAGACGCTTTGCGGAGTTTGGGGCCAATTCTAAGATCTACTTCAAAGTTCTGCACGATCAGGATGTCAACCCAGAGACCTTTGAGATTAGAGGAGTCAGGGAAGAGCATACTTTCTGGGATCACGAGGCTGTGCGCCAAGCGCATAACCGCACCATAATGAAATATCACGAGTATGACTAGCATGAGTGAAGAAGATATCGTAGCTGAGCTCTTAGTGCAGACCGCGAAGGTGCCAGTGGCAGAGGCCCCACGCGATATGTACGAGAAAGTAATTACCCAGTGGCGGGAGATGCGGGCCAAGCGCTTAGAGTTAGAGCGCTTGGCCAAGAGCGCTCAGCACGCTGAAACTGCCTTCAAATCCTACGCCATTGAAGTATTTCGCGCTCAGAAGCTTGAGGGCGTCATGATCGGTGGTCGGATCACGGGGCTCAACACTCGGCCCGTGGCCACAGTCAGCAACAAGGAAGAGCTGATTAAATTTATCAGGGAAACTGGCGACTTAGCGCTGCTGCAATTCCGCTTGGCCACTGGCACAGTGGATGAGTACAAGGGCGATGGTAAGGAAGTGCCCGGCGTTGAGTATATTGATGTCTACGACTTAACTGACAAGAAGGCTTAATTATGAGAATGGATGAACTGACTGCGCGGATCCTGGGGTGGGCCAATGATCGTAATCTCATTGAAGGCTCTACGGTGGAAAAGCAATTCGTCAAACTTGTTGAGGAAGTGGGAGAACTCGCCGCAGGATTGGCGAGGGGCAAGACGGACGTTGTGGATGACGCGCTGGGAGACATCATGGTTATTGCCATCATCATGTGTGCGCAACGTGGGACTACTCCGCCACAGATTCTTGAAGCAGTATGGAATATCATCAAGGATCGTAAGGGTCGTATGGTTGACGGAGTGTTCATCAAAGAGAATGACGCCATGATGTCTGGCGCTGGCAACGTACAGGGCTAGTGTGCTATAGTGGCACCTGCACAACCCACAAAGCGCGGAGCTCTTAGCATGAGTGAATCAAGACCTGAAGGCAAGATTGAAATCTCGCTGGACACGTGGGCTGAGTCTAAGCCCACTCCTATTGATCTATCACAAAAGGACATCGACGAGATACATGCCCTGTTGGACAAGGTGGGCGAGAAGTGCTCAGAGCTCGGCACTAGCTTTTTCTGCAGCTTTGTCACTAAGCTTAACGGCATTGGCTCCGGAACATTACAGTCCCGCGTAGGGGTCACCAAAGGCACCCTAACCCCCGAGGTATGGTGCGGCCAGTTTCTGGCTGTTGGTGGCCTGGACAACCTTCTGGATAATTTAGGAGATCTGATCGATTCGGCGAACGCCCGTCTCGAAAACTGCAAGACCCTGTCCCTAATCCTCCCGTCTACGAGTATAATTGTATGACTAAGAAGTCTGATGAAGAACCAGTTGTAGCTGAGCAGACCAAAGAGATTGCTAACTACGACGAAATGCTGGCGGCCATGGCCAAGAAAGCCACAGCCATTGAAAAACCTACCACCAGCAACATCGGCACACGTGCCGGTATCCTCACCTACAATGGCACCCCAGTACCGGATAACAAGCTCAGCGTCATCATCATCGCCAGCACCCACGCCAATCTGTACTACGAGGGTGAATACGATGAGAAGAACCCAACCAACCCCGTATGCTATGCGTACAGCGAGGACGGGGAGAACATGGTGCCGCACCCTAAGAGCTCCAAGCCCCAGCACACAGACTGTGAGAGCTGCCCTTGGAACCGCTGGGAGAGCGACCCCAAAGGTGGCCGGGGCAAGGCCTGCAAGAATAGTCGGCGCTTGGCGCTGATCCCAGCCGACACCACACTGGAGGATCTGAAGACTGCTGAGATTGCTACTATGCAGTTGCCAGTCACCAGCGTTAAAGTCTGGGCGCAATACGTCAACAAGCTCAGCACTCTGTTTGCGCGCCCCCCGCTCGGCGTGTACACTACGATCGGCAGCGTGCCAGATCGCGATACAACCTTCAAGCTCACCTTCCTCAATGGTCCGCTGGTGGATGTCAGCATGATTATGGCCCTTGTAGAGAAGGCGTCTGTGGCCCAGGAGCAACTGGAGCGGGTCTACGAGCCCAACCCAGAGCTTACTGAGGAAGAGATTGCGGCCAAAGCTGAGCGCGAAGCGGCTGGTGCTAAGCGCGGCAAGCGCTTCTAATTTCCCAAAGGCCAAGGATGGCCACCTATTAGAGTACTGAGCATGATAGGCACTGAGCGCTTAGAGATTGAGCTCGACATTGAATCCCATAAGATCGTTAAAGGCGCCCCGCTGCGACCCATCCCTGTGGGCGTAGCACTGGGCATTCCCCAGCCCGATGGCAGCACTCAGCGCGTGTATCTGGCTTGGGGGCACCCAGAGGGCAACAACTGTACAAAGGAGCAGGCACGTGAAGTCCTACTCAAATACTGGGACGAAATCTTCATCACCCACAACGGGCTTATCTTTGATATTCCTAACCTTACTTATCATTTCGACCTGCCTGAACGCGACCCACTACTCACTCATGATACGCTCTTCTCGTCCTATCTCAACAACCCGCACGCGAGATCTCTTTCTCTTAAGGATCTAGCCAACGACTGGCTGGGCATTGCGCCGGACGAACAGCAAGATCTGTACGACTGGATTGTGGACAACGTGCCGGGCGCTAAGCGCTCAGAGGCTGGCGCTTACATAGCGGAGACTCCAGTTAGTCTATCCGGGCCGTATGCAGTGGGCGACATCTATCGAACCCGCGAGCTACACGAGTTCAATAAGGACACTATATCGGACCAAACTGAGGCGTATAATAGGGAGCGTATTCTGGCCCCAATACTGAGCAGGATGCAGAATGGGGGTATATTGGTGGACGAGGCTCGTCTTAAGGACGATTGCCACAAAGCCAATATGAAGCGCGCCATGTTGGATCACTTGATCCGCGAGCATCTGCGTGTGGGCCCTGATTTCGAGATTAAGGACGCCAATCTCTGCGCTAAGCTTAAAGAGCTTGGATATGAAGGATTTCTATTAACCCCCAAAGGCAAATCGTCTATGGGGAAAAATAGTCTGGAGGCAGTCCTTGAAAATGATCCGAAGCTTAAGAGCCTTTTGGCATCTAGGAGTACATACGATACCCTCATCGGCACTTTCATGGAGCCATGGCTTCGCTATTGTCAATCCAACGGAGGGCGAATTCACCCCTCGTATCACCAAGTACGAAACCCAGACGGCTTCGGAACTCGCACGGGACGCTTATCTTCAAGCGACCCTAACGGGCAAAACGTTCCTAAGGATCAGGGCCTCGACTACTGGGGTGACCCGTTTCCGGATATGCGTACTTATCTGTTACCTGAAGTTGGTCAAGTTTGGTTTTGTGGTGACTTTAAGTCGCAGGAGCCAAGACTGACTGCGCACTTTGAGTGCGGAGCGCTGATGCAGGCGTATATAGACGATAGGTTCCTGGACTGCTATAAATGGGTTAAGGATTTAGTGGGGGGAGACGTCACCAGACATGAGGCCAAGCAAGTGTTCTTGGGGTTGGTATATTCCATGGGCCTGGACGCACTGGCAGGGAAACTTGATTGCTCCAAAGAGCGTGCCAAGTATCTGAGAGATACTATCAAAGCCATGCTGCCAGATGTTACCGAACTTGATAAAGAGTGTAAAGCCAGATTCAAGCATGGTCTACCAATTCGTACCCTCGGTGGTCGCATCTATTATTGCGAGCCTGGATCTAGTCCATGGGGAGGAACTTGGGATTACAAGGCGCTCAACACTCTGATTCAGGGCAGCGCCGCTGACCAAGGTAAGGAGGCCATGATCTATCTTGACCCTAAGATCTCGGCTACTGGCGGGAGGATATTGGTGCCAGTACATGATGAAATTAACTCCAGCGTCTTTGAAAAGGACGTGCCGTACATAGAAGAGATTTACCAAGAGGCGGCCAACGCTCTGAAGTGCGATGTGCCGATGATCTTTGACACAGGATGGGGCCCGCACTGGGGCGCAGCGAAGCCAGCATGAGCAATGAGAGCGAACATATTTGGGTAGACACTGACAAATTGATGTGTCTAATCATAGGAGTTTTCTTTATAGGAGTATTCATAGGTATCATAGGAACAGCTATCTATGTACACTAAGCCGATTAGCTATAGCGGCATGTCCCTCTACGAAAAATGTCCCAAGAAGTGGCACGACTGCTACATCCTAGGGAACCGAGAGCCGAGCGGTAAGGCCGCAGAGCGCGGCACTTACCTCCATGATCTGCTGGAGAAGTATTTCAAAGGGATTGGCCCATACCCCACCGGCAACTCCTGTCTAGCCAAGTGGGATAAGTACATGGCTTCCCTCAAGGATCGTGGGTTGGTGGCCGAGGGGGAAGTGGCCGTAGACAAACAGTGGGGGAGGGCAAAGTATGACGACCCTGAGGCGTGGTTCCGGGGCAAGATTGATGGGGACATTGAGCCTGAGGACGAAGTATACGACTGGAAGTCGGGCAAGGTGTACGATTCACACGTCCGTCAAGGTAAGGCGTATGCAGCGCTCCGCTCTGCAAATACTCCTATCACCACTGTACGCTTCGTTTACTTGGACATACCCCATCATGTCCAAGAGTGGCGTTACAGTCTTGGAGAAATCCAGGACGAAAAAGGCTATATCGATGAAAAGATTCAGATTATACGCCTTGACGAAGAGTGGGTGGCCAACCCTACTAGTGGCGAGTGTCATTGGTGTAAACTAAGTTGGAGGAATGGCGGATCATGCACAAGCGCACCGTAATCAAGCCTCATATTAAATGGGATTCTGGCAAACGTCTATGGGTATGCTCTGGGCACAATCTATCAGTTGGCATGCCCATAGTGGGCTATGCTTTCACTCCCATCTTAGCGTTCAGAACTTGGAGGGGAGATTTCAATAGATATTGTAGTGGCGGCCTATGAGAAGAGAATCCAGCATTGAGAAAGCCTTTGCTCGCATCTGCACTAAACTGTTCACGGCCTTTGGGCTGCCCCACAAATACGTCAAAACAGTTACTCCTGGGCGTAAGGGGTGGCCCGACCGGCTACTGGTATTCGGGCCCAGTGGCCACCACATCTATATAGAGTGGAAACAGCCGGGCGAAGAGCCAGATGCTATGCAAAGACAAGTACATAATGAACTCCGAGCGCTAGGCGCTGAGGTACGATGGTATGACAACCACTACATCGCTCTGGTCGAAATCGAGGCCTTCGTTAGAGCCAAAACCGGAGCAAATCCGTGGGATGAAGCTGATTGTCCAGAATGGTGGAGTCAGATTATTCTTAAAGCCAGGAAAGGGAAAGACCTCTATAGTCCTAAAGAGCTTCGAAGTCCTGAAGCGCATGGACCTAGTAGACGCACTCCTAGTACTCGGACCGTTGCGCGTCATAACGACAAGCTGGCCCTCAGAGCTCCAGAAGTGGGAAGACTTCCGCCATCTGTCATACGTGACGATCCATGGTGGGAAGACTGAACGACTGAAAGCGATGAAGGCTGACGTAGACGTATACCTGATGAATATTGAGGGGCTGCTGACGACTGAGTGGAGACTCGGGCCACAGAAGAGGGGATATCCCCTTAATGAAGTAGCCTTGAATTTCTTGCGCGGCAAGAGGGTCATGCTGGCCGTAGATGAGTCCACTAAATTCAAGACAAATGATTCCGCCAGATTTAAGACCTTGAAGAAGTACCTCAAATACTTTGCGCGCCGGGTAGTTATGACTGGCACCCCTAAGCCGAACAAGCTTGAGGACTTATTCTCGCAATGCTATATCACGGATATGGGGGAGGATTTAGGTGAGTATATCACGCACTTCCGCAACGAGTATCTTGCTCTCGATCATGATGGCAAATATATACCTCAAGTTACTGCTGTTGATAGAATTGCAGCAAAGATCGCGCCAACGACCCTGCAACTCGAAGACTCCGAGGCTATACCTTGTCAGTACGTCGACATCTGGCTCCCATTCCCAGAAGAGCTGAAGCCAGCCTACAAGGAGTTATCCAGAAACTTCATAGCAGAGATTGCTGGTAAGGATGTCATGGCGGTCAACGCCGGGGTCTTGTTTGGCAAGCTCCGCCAACTGGCCCAAGGGGCTTTTGTAGATGATGAAGAAGATTGCGGTTATCGTGTTGCTCATGATCTTAAATTGGATGCTCTAGAGAACTTATTAGAAGAGCTGAACGGTGAACCGGCCTTTTGTCTTTACTGGTACAACTCTGACTATCAGCGCATTAACCAGCGCCTTGGCTACACAGTGCCAAGGGTTGGGGGCGGCGTTAGCGCCACTCAGGGAGCCGCGTACTGCGCCAGCTTTGGCGCCGGGGGTATGCCCCTGCTGCTGGGGCAACCGCAAAGCGTAGCGCATGGTGTGGACGGTCTACAGCAGAACTGCAATAACGTGATTTGGTTCGCCAATGATCCTAGCTGGGAGAATACCTTCCAAGCTAACCGGCGAGTGGCCCGCCAAGGGACCAAAGCTGAGCAGGTGTTCATCTATAGGATCATGCTGGACTGCCCGTTTGAGCGCGCTCTGCTGGCGATAGTAGACGGTAAGGAGTGTAGTGAGGCGGAGTTTTTAGCTATCCTACGAAATTATTTAGTTGCTTAATAGGTGCCACTGCTGTATACTGCAAACTCCTAAGAAATAAAGTTTTTGTCCAATCAACGATACTGAGGTGCAGAAATGACTGATCAATCCGTAGAAGATCTCTTGGCTCAGGCCGCTCAAGCTACCGCTGGCGCAGATGTTCCACCAGCCAAGAAAGAGCGGATCAAGAAAACCCTGGAAGGTGGAGTGGCTAAAGAACCGAAAGCTCCCAAGGAACCGAAGGCTGCGAAAGAGCCTAAAGCTCCTAAGCTGTATCCTCAAGCTAACGAAGACGGCACACAGAAGTTCGAAGAAGACGGCACCACGCCTGTCCTCGGCCCAAAAGAAACGGCTTTCAAGGCGCCGAAAGCTCCTCGCGGACCTCGTGGCAGCAATGTCTTCCTGGACACTCAGGTCCTGAACAAAGTTGAGGGCAAGGGGGCTGGCTACCGCGACGGTAGCAAGCGCAAACAATTCTTCGATCTCATCACTCCAGGCATCACAGTGGGCGAGTACTACGCGGCAGCGGGCGGCAAGTCAGTCGGCCACACCTATCTCGTCTGGTACATCAGCGGCGACCAATCAGTAAGCATCGAATAACTGCTTACTCAGTGCCACGAAACCCGGCTCCGGCCGGGTTTCGACCCTCTGGAGACTGAATTGAGATGAACAGAAATAATTGGAATGAGTGGCAGAATCATCTAAGAGAGGTTAAGGAGAAAGAAGAAAGACTGCAGAAGGAGATATGCCGTCTTCGTGAAGAAATAAGAAAATTGAAGGGCGAATCATGAAGATACTCATAACGTTCTTCCCCATAGATGATATGGGGGGCATCATCAATCATCATGAGCAGCTATGTGCCGGGCTCCAAGAGCTTGGCCACCAAGTAACTACCAAGCTGCTGATGTGGCGGCCACACGCTCCGCGCTCAGCCGCTGGCGGCGTCAATGACATGGGATTCAGCGGGCTCTCCTTTGACCAGCGCAAGGGGTTCACCTTCCTTAACAAGGACATAATCCCATACCAAGGCGCTGAGAACTTGGCGCGATGGAAGGAGTACGCAAGTGGCTTCGATCTCATCATTTGGCAAGTGGCAGTTCCTACGAAGCGCAAAGAAAATGCGGGGAATACAGATTGGATCAGCCTCTATAACACGGACGTACCACAGGTCGCTGTCATTCACGACGGTAACTTTCTTGATTCCTACCCATGGCTGCATCTTGTTGGGTATAAACTGGCGGGGCTGGCCTGTGTTCATAACTGCGCGTTTAATTCGGCTAGACAAATTAACATCCCCTCAGCGCTCGTACTTAACCCGTTCGATATAAGTAATCCGGCCCCGATAGATAGGAGCTCGTTCAAAGCACGTAATCCGGGGTTCCTGAGCGTGCAGACCTTTAAGGCGTGGAAGCGTGTCCCGGAGCTTTGCGCTGCCATCCCACACATGGGCAATATTGCCAAGCATGTGGCGGGCAAGGGCATAGACTACTACTATTTGACAAGCGAGGACAAGTGCAAGTATCCCGGAGTTTGGGATAACGCCATAGCCCACGGGATGAACTACATGGACGTCATATCTAACTTCCAGAGAGATAAAGTTCTGCGCTCAGTCACTACGCTCATAGACCCCAGTTGGTCTAAGAAATATGGGGCCATTGGCGCGCATTTCAACCGAGTAATGGTGGATGCCATTCTACAGGGGGCCATCCCCATAGCTCGGGACTTGGGGGTTGGCGGGGGAGCAGATGATCTATTTCAGGATGGCTGGAATTGCTTCACTATTCCATGGGATGATGACCCCATACATTTCGGCGTGTCAGTAAATCATTTTGCGCATACGCCATTTCATGAGTATGAAGATATAATTATGAACGGCAGAGATCTTCTGCAGAAATTTGAGCGCAAGGCCGTGGCCCAGCGCTTCATAGACTTAGGGCTGGGCGCGTTGTGCGAGCAGCGCGGGGTTCTGTCTGAAGAAGTTAAGATCAAAGGATATCTGGCTCTTCAACACTTTTTCGCTGGGGGTATAGCATGAAGCAATTTCTTGTCGCTTGGTATAGCTTGACCGATGGCATGATCTATCACACGTTCGTGGATGCTGTAAGGATCTTCTTCGCCGCTGAAGAAGCCCAGAAAAAGGTAATTAATGAGGATCCAAAGTTGTGGGAGAAAATTGTCCGCGAAACTACAATGATGGATATTCGTGAGGTGTGGACAAAATGAACGAAGAAATTGTTGGGAAATTCTGGTACTGGATACGGGAGCGGGAGAGTATAAGAATTAGCAAGGAACATGGTGAGCCCAGACGGGTGTGGACAAATGACCCTATTCTGGCCACTTATCACTTCTGCAACGTGCGCAGAGAAGATGACCGTGGCACTAGGGAGATACGAGATGTAGTGCAGCACTACTTCCCCCTAGATCAGGATGATGTGGCCACAGTCAGCTGCTTGCCCACCATCTATCTGATGGCCCGCCTCTTCAACCATGCCCCCACACTGGAGCGCATCCTGCTGGCCACAGATCATGGGGCCAGTATTGAGGAAGCGTTTGAGCAGCTGAAGGAATACAGGGATGCCGGGAACAAGATTTTCAATAGTGCGTACGTGGTGAGCACTGCGGGCGAGAAGATGGACAAGATCGACTATGTTCTGCGCTTAGTGCTCGCCGCTCAGCGCACGTTGATCCCTACTACATCTTTAGCAGAAGCTCATGCTGCATTAAGTAGCATTGCCGGGCTGGGCGGCACGGGCTTCCTAGCAGCGCAGGTAATTGCCGACCTACGTAACGATCGCTATCTGGTTGCCGCTGCCGCTGAGCAGGATTGGTGCTCACCAGGACCAGGATCTATACAAGGCCTAGACTTTATATTTGAGGGGGGAACCTCCGTCGGCAATTTCATGGCCCGCATGGCTATTCTGTACGATATTATGCCGGATGATATATGGGATATGGCGCTCCACGCTCAGGATCTGCAGAACTGTCTATGTGAGTTTGGCAAGTACATGCGCCTGAGTAACCCACGGCTCAAATCCCGTAAGCGCTACTACAAGAGGGAAGAAAAATGATTACAGTAAGAGAATTCACAGATCTACGCGGCATGTGGAGAATGCTATGCTTCAGGGCCACAGACCCCAATCTCACTGAAAAGGTGGAGACCCGCAATGGCCCGGCCATCAAATTCAAGGGTGTGCAATGTCTCACGGTGCGTGAGCCTTGGGAGCGTGTTCTATTTGATCCAGACCGGAATTGCAATCATGTATTCCATCTCATGGAATCGATATGGATGCTGGCAGGGCGCAACGACGTGGGGTTCCTCCAGCAATTCAATAGCAACATTGAAAACTACAGCGATGATGGATCAGTTTTCCACGCTGCTTACGGTCACAGATGGCGGAACCATTTTGATGTGGACCAGATCACCAAATGTATTGAGATGTTGGATGAAGATCCCAACGACCGGCGCGCAATAATCAGCATGTGGGACGCTAGGGAAGATGGCAATGGGAAGAGTGGTAAAGACTTCCCATGCAACATGATGATTATGCCGTCGTTCAGTCAGAAAGATTCCCCAGACGGTATGACTAAATATGACCGACTTGATTTCACTATTATTAATCGCAGTAACGATCTTGTGTGGGGCCTGTGTGGCGCTAATGCTGTTCACATGACCATGTTGCAGGAGTTCATGGCTGATGCTCTAGGAGTTAAGTGCGGGGCTTGGCACCACATTACCAACAACCTGCACGTATACGAGCAGCACTGGCCACTGGTGAAGAAAATCGCTGAGGAGGTTGCTGGCCCTATGTCGGGCAGAAAAGAATGGGAGCGCTATGCTGGCGTACTCACTCCCCCCAAACGTAAGCCTATGGTCGTTAATTGGCGGACATTCCTTAAGGAATGTGAGGAGTTGTGTAATGGGAAAACAGAAGGCTTTACGGAACCGTTTTTGGAGGAGACGGTGGAACCTGTTTGGGCGAGCTGGAGGGAGTGGAAGGCCGGGAACTTCCAAGAAGCTATTGACATTGCTGAATGTATTGACGCGTATGATTGGAGACTCGCAATCGTCCAGTGGTACAACAGAGCACTATTTAAAAAAGGAAAACCTAATGCTTAATTCTCTAGAAAGAGTACACTTAGCGCGTCGCGCTGGGCGCGTTACACGCTATCATCAGCACACCCTACTGAAAACTGAAAACGTGGCTGAGCATACCTTTGGTCTGATCAATATTCTAATGATCATGACTGATCGTCAAATCACTTCTAAGCTGCTCATGGCCGCGATGACTCATGATCAGGGTGAGTACGTGAGTGGGGATATCCCAAGCCCCATCAAGCACGGGTTGGGGGTGGAGTTCAAGGATCTACTGAACACCATTGAAGATAAGGCCATGCACGATATCCATGGCGGCACATGGGAAGAATTAAGCGAATGGGAATATCTGCTTCTTAAAACAGCAGATAATCTGGATGGGCTCCTCAAGTGTATTGAGGAGAAAAGAATGGGGAACTACACTATCGAGTTCATTGGCGATAAATACGCTGAATATCTCGAAGCTCAGCTCCCAGCACTTGGCGGCGGCCCGGCAGCGGAGCTGGTGCGCCTTACTCTAAACGAATGGCATTGGAAGTGAATCATGAGTGATAATTACGATCATATTCAAGAAGTGGCCAACTCCGACGTAAGAACTCTTCGGGTTAAGAACGAGTCTTACGGGGCCAGTTGGCGGAAGCGGGGCGGAGTCGGCGCCTTCATGATGCTGGCCAGGAAATGGGACCGACTGGAGACTCAGTGCATCAAGCATGGGTACGACATCTTCCAAGCTGTACTCGCGGGGGTCTGCAGTAAGGATGATATCTTGGATGATATAAGGGATTTGAGGGCCTATCTGCTTCTGGTGGAGTCGCACCTTACCAAGCCCGATAATAAGCCTGACGACGACGATATTCCTTTATAGCGTCCTCAGAAAAGCCCCTAGTTAGGGGCTTTTCTTTACCTGTAGATCTGATATCTACGCTGGGCCTTTATTGTGGTTACGGTGCCCAGTGTGCCACCAGAGCTCTGCACGTATATGGAATGATCTCCAGGGGTGGGTATAGTCTTACGAATCACCCCGGTAAGATGGCCCACCACAGGGAGATTAACCTCAGAGGGGAATGACCCCGAGTTGACCAGAAGTTCTCCATTCCAATAGGACGCGTATGAGTAAGTATAGTATGAGTCCCCGTCCAAATACACTCTGAGAGCATTGCTGGCGGCGGGTGGCGCCACTATATGTCCAGAGAATGGTATGGATAGCATGATGGTGACTTCTTCGTCACATTCAGTAGTCACGAAGTCTATCTTTTCCATGAGGACTTCGTGATAAATAGTATTTGAGCTCGCTGCTAGTTCTGTATTCTTCTTTTCATCTAAGATCATAGTTTATTCTCTGTTATGTCTGAGTTAGTGAAGCGTGTTTGAGCACCTTGTCGATGTCTTCTTGTCCCACTGGCTTCTCCCCCATTTCCACCAAGTGGATATTCACAGCATACATCTGCAACTGGCCGGCATCCTTGATGGAAGGATCAAACGCAGTGCGATGAAATCTGCTAGCGACTTCTTTACCATCCTCTAAGAGGAGCAGGGCAAAGCGAATCTGCACCATGCCAGATCGAGTGATTTCGATCTGATCTACTATGGATTTCCTTTCAATGGTCATTATGCCACCTCGTATGCGATGGTGAAGTTAAGAGTTGTATTGGTGCCGGAAGTGTGCCCAGTCACAGTATACACAGAGGCGCCACTGGGGGACGCCGCAGTCATAACCAGAAACTGTATAATCCCAGAAGAGGTGAGATATCCCCCCAAGTTAGTAGCCCCGGACAAATTCCAGTTGGAATAGAGCATCGCCCCGGTCGGGACTCCCAAAGCCCCAGAAGCTACGGGGGAGAACGGGATGCCAGTGACCTGCAAGTTGCCAGCCGCTGTGGTGTGAGTAAATGCACTTGTCTCCAGAATGATCTTCGTATACACCAACTGCCCGATCTTGGTATAGGATCCTTGACGAGTTGCATAGGTGACAGAAATATTGCCCGGAGTAGAGTACGTTAGGACTGGGGTCCAAGTACCCTCTTCATAGTCATCGAGAGTGTTGGCGTCGGCGCTCGGCACCTGCACGGCGGGGAATTTAATCTGACCCCCGGTGAGGGTCAGCAACCCAGTGACGGTGGGAGTGGCGAATGTGCCGCCAGTCATGGTCTTGCCAGCCAGAGATACCGATGCGGTAGAGCCATCTGTCGACAGACTGTTAGTCAGCGCGGTGGCGATATCAGTGAGCGTGGTGTTCGCCCAAGTTGTGGCGATCACCGTGCCTGGAATCACTGGGTTCCCGGCTGGGAGGCTGTATACACTAGAACCATTGCGAGGCATTATTGCTCTCCTTGTTCGAGTCGGGCTGCCTGTGGGATAACTCCACCACGCAGAAGGTTGGCCAAAGAAATTCTGGCGGTGGGGTTATTGACCAGAGCCTGAATAGCCCCTTGGTCGTAGAATTTACTTGCTGGGCCAGCCACACCTCTGGTGAGGGCCATCAGGGCGCTCACTACTCCAGGTCTGTCGAGACCGCGTATCACTACATCATCGCCAGCTCCGGCTGCTGCATCTCCGCCCACACGAGCCCTTGGGATTATCTGATTAGTCTGGCTCAATAGAGATCTAACCTCTGGGGCCACTTCTCCCTTGCCCGCTGCGCTCTCTATGCGATTGCGCAGTTGCTTGGCCGACATGCCTTCCGCCGGTACTCCGGAACCAGCTCTAAGGATCTTAGACAGACGATACTCGCTGCGTAACCCCGGGAGTTCTGGTCTGGGATTCTGGTCACTGAAGAGTTTATCCAGCGCCCGCTTCATGCCGCCCATAGCCTGCTTATCTGCTGCGCTGCCAGTGACCGAGTTAGCGGACAGCCCTGTTCTCAGAGCTTGATATTCTTCCCCAGAGATCTTATTGCCGGGCTTGGCAAGATTCAGGAGGTGATCCACCATGCTGAGGGTTTTATCCCCAGGAGATACTGGCCCAGCCAATTGATACTGACGCCCGATATCTAATACGTCTTTGAAGAACTTGCGATCTGGGGAGGCAGTGGCCCCCTTGTACGCATCCCCTATGGCTCCGCCAGTTCTGCGCAGGTTAGCCTCCAAGGAAGAGTTGGTTATATCGTTGCCAGCCATGCCCATGCGCTGGGCAATCGCAGAGGTGAGAGATTCTTCCGGAACTGGCCCCGAGCCACTCTCTCCGCCCATTTTGCGGAGGGCAGCACCTATGGGTGAGCTGTACTCTTGCCCGGCTGGAATGTCAATACCCCTAGTTCTCAGAGCTTCTGCCGCTGCGCTTCTGGTGGCATCTGGCGTTCCTGCAATACCCCTAAGAGCCGACCCCAGCCCGGACACTGCCCCGCCAGCAGCAGCCCCCATGCCAGCATTGAGTAACTGACTGTCACTGGCCGTGGTGGGCTGAATGGCCCCCTGGACCGCCCCAGCGGCAGTCCCTAAACCTATGTTGGCTAGAGCTCCGCCCCCGGCAGCCGCTGGCACCAGAGCGCCGACGCTAGCATCCCCAATGAGACGGCCAAAGTCCCCTTTAGAGAATCCGCTACCCTGAGGATCCACGCTCTTCCAAAAGTCCCTGGAACGCTGCTCATCAGCCTCGAGCTCTCTGACTTTCTCTTCATCGCCAGTGGCTTGATTGTAGAGCTTGCGTACCCCCTGAACCATGCCTGCCAGAGATCTGCCAGTGCCCGCCACGATTGGGTCTACTTGGTAGACATTCTCAATGTCGCTTTGCATTTTCTGGGCAAATGTTGGCTCCGCCCAACTGCCAGTAGCCCCATTAGGCCCCGGCTGTTGTGGCCCCGGCGCGGCCTGCTGCGCTGTAGGGGCTGTTTGAGGACGTGCCAGTGCAGTAATGGCGGCCCTAGCTTCTTCAGCGCTACCGCCGCGCGCCAGCACTTCCTCGTATACCTTGCGCGCCTTTTCTTTAGGAGTCATCAAGGCTTCCTGAGCTGCTGCCACATCTTCTGGTGTATCCAGGTCAGGCTGCATGCCTTGATCCGCCCTGTTCATTATAGAGGGGACATAATTCTGTGTCTCTTCCGGCAGTTTTCCTAGATCTCCACCAGCTCTGCGAAGAGCTCCGGGCCCGGCATTGTAGGCCGCCAGAGCCATAGCAGGATCATTGCCATTGTCCTGCATCTGCTTGCGGAAATAGGCTCTGCCAAGCTTTGCATTATACACTCTGTCGTTCTTAAAGGCAACTGGATCCCACTCCAGACCAGCCAAGGCCGCTGCCTCTGGGCCGGTCTCAGGCATTACTTGAGCCACTCCGGTGGCTCCCTTGGGAGATACGGCCCCTTGATTTCCACCTGATTCTTGGTCTATGAGGGCTGGCCAGTATTTAGCTGTGGGGTCTGGGAGAGCTATGCCAGTCTTGGCAAAATGCGCCAGACGTTCTTTAGCCTCATCAGGCGAATACCCAGCCTGAATGTCAGTTTCCCAGAGTAGCTTAGCCTGCTCTCTATTCACCACCTACCTCCTTCCACACATCATCAAAGGACGGGGCAGCGCTCTTGCGCATGTTCTTGGAGTTGGTGTAGTCCAGGGGAGAGGTTGGCCCGGTGGACTCAGGCGCTCCCTCGACTTGAATTCCGGCCTGCTTGGCCACAATGGCGCGATGGTTCTCCAAGTTGGCCAGAAGCTTATTGAGCTGGGCAACTACAGTGTCTCTATTACCGCTGTCCAAGTTGGCTTGAGCTTCTTTGAGGAAGGTGACGTCAGCGTTGGACACACCACCCCCCAACTTGCCCCCTGTGGCATCCAGTACAAGCTGAGACAGACCCTGACGCAGCATAGCGTTCTTACCTGATCTGTCCAAATAGCTAGGAGCCAGCCCGAAAGTGCCGGGAAGATACGTGGCCTCACTAGCCATACGGATCATGTCTTTAAGGTTATTACGGGCATAATCAGTTTTAGGAAGATCCTGTTCGGCCTGCACTTTCAACTTACCGCGCTCTTTGGACTCCGCAGTTTCTCTGCCAGTAGAAGCCTGGATGGCCGCGATACGCTGCTCAATGGGTAGGGCGGAGAGCTCAGCCTGAGTATAGCCGGTCTTGCCCACTGTCTTCCCACCCGCCAGCTCTTTCCTACCCTCAATACCTATATTGAGCAGAGCAGCTTTCTGAGAGAATTTATCGGATTCCTGCTCTTGTTTCCTGTTGGAGCTGTAGATCGCAGCTTTGCGAACGACCTCTGGGTCAAGTCCGTATTGGGGGGCCAACTGTGCAGCGAGCTCTGGGTCCATAGCCCCTGTGGTCAGCCCCTGCACCAACACCGCCATGGCTTGCTTCTTAGGCTCCATATGCTCGGTTAATGCTTGCCCGGCGCCCGGCACTCCGGCCTGAACCGCCCCAAACAATTTGGCCGCTTCGGGATCTCCCTTGAGGGTAGTCTCCATAAACTCATTGTTAATTTGATTAATTTCGGCCTTACTATCAGCGGCAGTCTTACGCTCTTTCGCCCCCATATAGTTAGAGATGCCCTTCCCTACGATATCCCCCCAGTTAACGATCACCTGATCAGGCTGGCCTCCGCCACCCCTGACAGTCTGCGTGAATTGAGGGCGAGCGATGGTGTTGTTCCACATCTGGGAATTGCCTGAAGAGAGTTCGGCCTGCCGAGTAGCGTCAGCTTTACGGCGCAAGAGGGCCGCCATCTGGGCATTTGGATCCACCGCAGCATTGGAGACTATAGGATCAAGAGGGCCCATCATCTACTCCTTAAAATATCTTATCTAGGAACCCTAGAGTGAAGAAGTTGCCCAGACCTTTGGCTGCCTTCTTAGGATCACTGACCCAAGTACCGGGGTTAAACCCATTGGCCAGATCTCCGAATCTCAAACCAATTCCGTTAACTGAGCCCATTTTGTTGATTTTATCTGCGTTGATCATGCTCCCCTTGCTTTCATTCATTTCTTTGTCCACAAGGAAGGCGCCAGCCGCCAATGCTCCTAGGCCCCCAGCCGCCGCTGCGCCACCACCCCCAGCCGCGCCGCCTGCACCCGCCCCAGCACCTAAGCTACTGCCGCCCGAAGCTCCAGCCCCACTCAGAAGGCCGCTTGTGCCCCCCGCCGTGGTGCTGCCCAGCGCGCCAAAGCTGGAAGGCGCTGCCGAGCTGCCATATGTGCCCAGCATGCTGCCCAGACCTCCGCCAGCGCTTGCCCCACTGGCGCCTCCGCTGACTAAGCTTCCACCCAGTCCGAACCCAGTGCCTCCAACTCCACTCCCAGCATACGCGGTGCCTGTGGCCCCCAGACTACTGCCAGCGGACGGAGCAATCATCCTATTTACGTCCTTATACTTGTTGTAGGCGTCCAGGCCTTGCTGAAGAGGATTTGATTGCTGCTGTTGCTGCTGCGTCTGAGTCTGCGTATCAAATGCCCCAATCCCAGGCTGCTGTGGGCGGGGATTCTGCTGTAGCGGCTGTAGAGGCTGATATGCCATCTGAGGCTGAGTATTTTCAGATGTACTTGACTGAAGAATAGTAGAGTTTCTGAGATCACGATCTCGTTTCTGATCGATCTCTCGCTTCAATCTCAGTTGCTGACCAAGAGACATATAATCAGTCATTACTTACTCCCCAAATAACTTCCGCCCAAGCTGGCCCCAGCCCCGAGCAGGCCTCCCTTCTTGGAGTTGCTGGCGTTAGTTTTTGACATGCCGGCATTGAACTGAGCCGCTGCGGCGGACATGGGATCGGCCGCGTTGTATCTAGGCTGAATGAGCCCAGACAGGGTATTGATCTTACTCATCTCAGAATTAAGATCGGAAGCTCTCTGTGCTCTGGCCTCGTTGGCCCCAGCTATGACAGAGTTCTGACTGGCCAGCAAATTGGCATCATTGTGGCTGGTCATAAGATTCTGCATGGCCCGGTTGTAGGCCTCAGATCCAGGTTCCAACCCCTGATTTCTAAGCTGGGTATTGAGAGAATCAGTTTCCCTTTCCTGCTCTTTACGACCACGATCCATTACGGATCCGTAGAGGGCGTTGCCGACATTATCACCATTGTAGTAATTGGTGCTATCTGCCCATTTGTCCAGATAGTTCTTCATAATAGCGTTAGAGTAATTAGATCTTTGCTCTAAATTGCTATTGTATTGATCATTTTGGGCGTTGATCTGATTCGCCATGCCTATATAGTCAGGTGCCTTGGGCGCTTTGCTGCCCCCTCCCTTCCCTCCGCCACCCATAGCTAAGCCCTCGATACTCTTTCTATAACTTTGGCCCAGAGAGGAGAGTTCAGCACTCTGCACTGGGATCTATTCATTGAGTAGACCAGAAGAGATGCCCCGGTCTCGTAGAATTCCTTCACTTCACATTCAAGCTCAAATCCGAAATGTTCGTCAAGTTTAATGGCCTCAGCATTGGAGGAATTTACTTGACCTATGATCTTCTTCACACCCAGCTGATTGAATGGATAGTCGAATATGGCCGCTATCCAGTCTCTACTTGGCGTGAATAAATCCTCCACCCAGATATGGGCCATCACTATTGCCCCATTATACGCGTCATAAATTACCCCGGCAAGCGGCTTCCCTGTCTCAGCTTCTACACAACAAATGCACACTGCTTTGGGGCTGTATTGATACTGCAACATGTGGCCCAAGAACGGGAGATGCATGGTGGAGCAATGTACGATAGTCTTCATTTGGCACCTATAATGATTGTCCTGGGACTATTGCCCAGTCGCAACTTACGAACTCTGTCGGCGCGTTAGTTGACAATTTCATGGCCAGACTGGCCGCGTAACCCATCTTCCCCACCCCAAGCCAGGAATATCTAGACACTGAAGGAGGAGACCACAAAGTAGAATCCCAGATGCCAGAATCCCAAACGTCCGTAGCCGTGGGGGCATTTGGAGCAAACCACATATTGACATCCCAAAGAGCCGTATCCCAGAAATCTACTGAAGTAGGCCCCCCAGGAGGATCGTCGAGATCAGATATTGGGTTTGGAGTAAAGTCCACCGCTATGTTCATAGTGAGGGATGGAGTGTACTGGCTAACAAAAAGGGGGCGAACAAGATTATAGGTCTTGTTAACTCCAGTACGATCAAAGTAGTTATACGCTACTGTGAATCCACTAATGATGAAAGAGCCAGAGGATCCATCAATGGACAAATTATCTAAGTTATTGCCGGGCTCCATGACAAATACCCTCTGAGTTTCATCAGAGAAGTATAGAGTCTTATCATGCTGTTGCATAGTTCTGATGGGGAGATCGTACTTTGTCCAAGCCCCTGTGAGTGTGTTCATCACAAATTGAGTAGCCGGGAGGCCGCCAGTGGACGGAAAATTGACAAACAGAGAAGTCATTGGCGGGATGTTAAGGATCTCCCAATTGGGGATCTGGCCTCGTATCGTAACGAAATCGCTGAAGGTTTGGCTGATATTCTTAGAGAGAGTATCCTCATCTCTGGATATGGCCTGAGTACCCCCCACCACCTTACTGATGGGAACTATGCCACCATTGGTGAGCATGACAACATCGCCGCCCAAGTCATCATTCGTGCGGGCCCCTAGAGGAGCCCCCACAAAGTATCTAGCCTTGAGTTCGAACGTGGCCGCTGTGTTTGGGTCGGGGCCAATATACCCCACAATTTCTCCCTCACTGCTCTGGAACACCAGAACATCATCAAGGCCCTCACCTGAATCTATAGACCAAGTAAAGATATTCTGCAGGAACCCGCCCATGGTGAAGACCCCACCCAGATAGAACGGGGTCATAACGCCAGTGATGGCATCTGTGGGGAGATACCATGCCACCATAGAATTCTGTTCTATGAACCACAATTTCTTGTTGTAGGATCTCACTCCCACCATGATCTGTGTACTGGCCCCAGTCGTGACCATATCCGCCCAGACAGTGCCGTCATAGAGCTTGCCGACTTCAGTGCCGTTCACAGCCACTAAGTAGTTCCCAGCCACATTTGAGAAACTGGTGTGGTGGATATACCCATTGGTGAGGACTACGCTGGGGGCCGGGGCTGCCCCGGAAGTGGTGGCATCAAATATGCCGCTGTCCGTGGCCGCGAATAGTTTACTGGAGCCGGACACTCCATTATAGACCATCAGAGTCTTTACAATGGCGCCGAATCCAGTCATCCACTCTTTGTAGCCACTACGAACTCGCAGAGATCTAGCACTCGGGTACATGTTCAGCATGTCCAGAGCGAAGGTGGGATCCATATTGGCTATAGAGTCATAGTCATTCAGCCCCTTGGTAGGGGCCGGAATACTCTTAATTACAGCAGATCGTTGTTTGCGCTTGGCCCACATCAGACCCCCCAGCTTCCGTCAGGAACGTTGCTAGTATCAATGTAGTGGAATCCGTCAGTGCCACTCAGCTGGATTACTGGAGCGCCTTGATCCTGGCCCTTCTGCGCCTGCAATTGGAAATTGTACTCCGACGCCAGTTGAGTAGTATCAAACCCTTTGGCCGCCCATATCCTCAACTTGAGCCCTGACACCATAAGCCGATCATCAAACAGCACCACATCAGACCCGGCTGTGATAGAACTCTTAGGGGTATTGGTTTCATCAAGAAGCCAATTCTTCTTTATATAGAAGAACGCGAACTCTTCCCCAGCGCCGGGCACAGGAAAGATAGTGAAGTTGTCATCCAGAATTCTGTATCGGAAATAGACCCCTACGCTGACTATGCCGTACTGAGTCCATCCCCACTGCTGAGGAGAGAGTGGGCCAATCATGGGTCTCTTGTTATTGAGAGCCCATTCGGTTTGATTTACTATTCTGCCGAAATCAGACGGCATGGGGAATGCAGTGGTGGAGCTATCCCCAGTGTAATTGGCCGTCTCCATAAGGAACTGCCAGTCATGTACGGCCACAGCATCTTGCCCCAAGCTCTGCAAGAGAGCCAGAGCTTGGGCCACATTCTGCTCTTGGTTAGTCACGCCCACCGTGCCGGACTGGATGCCCAGCTCTCCTAGGGCTCTGTCTATAATGACTTGTACAGTGGCCCTAGTCGCCATTTATCCTACTCCCATAAAACGCGCCTTGATCGGTGCGGGTCAAGGCGCTGGGGAAATTTCCCCTAAATCACTTAGCAGCTTTTTGAGACTCTTTGAGGAGCTTGTTCTGCTCCAAGAGCTCCGCCAGCTGAACTTTCATCTGCTCCATTTGGAGCATAACTTCTGCCATCGGGGCCGCCTTATCGGCTGCTGCGATGGATTCCTTGGCCTTGCGACGCATGTCGTACATGCCAGCAAAGCGAGAACATGTGTTATCATCCACATTGGCGAGTTGCTCTAGCGTATGGATGTGCAGATAAGCGAACTCAGCCTTCTGAGAATGGGTGAGCCAAGGGATCTCAGTGAGAGGAGTCCCAATCAGCTGCTCGCCCTCGGCTTCCTTGTCGCGGCAGAAAATTTCGTACTGGCGGCGGAACCGCTGCTTGTCTTCACTAGTCGCTTTCCGCTTGACAATGTTGTTCGCATTGCCTGCTGCGATGATTTCCACAAACTCCTTACCGTCGAAGATGGGGCGCCCAGCTTTGGCCGAGGCCTCCTCATCATGCACCATAAGGGTATAGAATCTTGCGTGGACCCCAGCGTCAGCCGCGAACCGGCCCTTCATGAAGTCATCTTCACCAAAAACATCTGCGTTGCTCATAGCACACCTATATAGTTAAAGTCAATGAATTATTATGAGAATGCCAACATGTTTTCCATTTCTACGGCCGATGGAAAATCAGTCTGAAACTGGGCATTAGTGACCGCAGCGTTCATAGTGATCTTTACGGTCAGGCCGTCTGGGTAGAAGGAATAGGCCACTTTGACAGTGGTAGGGGCTCCAGCAAATCCGCCCGCGAACACTGTGTAGGTGGAAGATCCCAGCACACCAGTAAGAGTTTTGAAATCATTGTAGCCGATAACTGTGATAATCATCGTTTATACCGAAAAGGTGCCCCATCCTTGGGGCGGTTGGCGCTGGTCGTTCGTTACGCGGTAATCGCTGGGCCTACATGAGGCCAGTTGAGAGTTACCGAGCCAGTGGTGGAGTTGACAGCAGACAGGTAGACGCCCATTACTGGGAGAGAACCTACTGCCACCAAATCATCCAGAGCACCAGCAGTGCCGCTAAGGGATACTACCGTTTTGACTGCCGTGGCCGCCACTACCAGACAAGTGGTGAAGCCATACACCTGAACCCAGCCGAAGCCCCCAGCAGCGAGGGTGCCCTTGGCCACCCCGATACGCTTGCCAGCACCAGCACCAGTCGCGCCGTTGGTGGCAGTGGCAGATACCACATCGAAGGCCTCATCGATGAGTACTACGTGTCCCGCAGTGGTGCCAGCAGCGGACTTGCAGTACACATAGATAGAAGGGCCGAGGTTAGCTCCAGCGGTAGAGCCAGTGGTGCCCATGGGTGCGGTGTACAGCGTGGGGGCTCCGGCGTTTGCGCCCAGAGTACCCAAAATGAACGCTCCGCCCTCGGTAGCTGTTTTGACCAAGGTTGGGTCAATTCCCATCTCGTACATGATTGCTCTCCTGTTAAAGGGGACAACGAGCTCGCTTACGCGAACTCGATGCGGCCTTGGAATTGGGCACCGGAGCAGGTCAGGTTCCCCGCCCATGCAAGAATCTGCACTTCGGCGTCTTGGTTGATGGAATAGCGCTTGTTAGGGCTCAGCGGCACAAAGTTGCGGGCGCTGTGTGGGCGGAAGTGCAGATACTTCGTGTTGAGGAAGTACATGGTGTTCGCCGCACCGAAGCCACCGATACCACCATCCAGGACCATATCAGCATCCATGAATTTGACGGTTGGGAAGCCGAACCCGGCTTCACCAGATCCGTCAGTGGCAGTGAAGCGTTGCAGAGCACTCAAGAGGCCGACATAGGTCGCCCAGGAGAGGGAGTCTGCCACGATAAGATCTGGACGATCCATACCGCGAACCAGACGAGTCCACAGGGTGTTCATGTTGGCGAGCATGTTGGTGTAGTTGCCCGGATCGATGGACTGGGTACGCCAGAATGCCCAAGTAGTCCGGTCGATGCCGCCGTAGACGTTAGTCTGGGAAGCGGTCACGGTGTTTGGGATCGCAGCGTTCAGGCCGGTGATTTCCTTACCACCGAAGCCTGTGCCATCAGCATAGATGCCGCCAGCGATCAAGTTCTGCATGGTGGATTCGGCGACGTCTACACGAGAGGTCAGCAAATCGATCATCTGCTCTGGGCCAGCGTTCTGGAGTTGTTCCAGGCCGCTGATTACTACCGGGCATGCCGCCTGCTTGATGTCGAACTGCGCGGCAGTGAGGACATCCTGTGCGTTCACTGGCAGGAGATCATAACCGCTGTAGAACCCGGCGTTGCCGTTTTCAGCAAAGCTCAGTTCTTCGTAAATGAGACGACCGCCGCTGAATGGGCGGGCTTTGCCTTTCTGCTTCATACGAGACAGAAGAGCATTGTTCTTGGTAACGTTATCCGCGATTTTACGGGAACGTTTCTCGATGGTTGTAGCGATGATATCGCTTACGTTCGGGAAGGCCATTTGGCTCACCTCTAAAGAGTTGGTTGATGCCTTGTCTCGTACGAGGTGAGCTCGTCGGATCTGTGGTTAGCACAGATCCATGGGACTTGGGTGTATAGTACCACTGTTCTACAGCTGATGCAAATTTATTTTCCGGGCCCCCGCACTCCCTTTACGGCCTCAAAGGTCTTGCCGCCAGTATAGCCCAGATATCCCACAGTGAAGGTGTACCACAGAGCCTCTGGGATAGCATTGAAGCCTTTAGTGACATTCATGAAGAAGAGGTCCATCTTTTCTGGGTAGATCACCCCAATCAAGGGAGCTGCCACCACCATAAATGCTACTATTGCGTAGAAGAGATACAGGAAAGACGGCCTAGCTCTGCTAGTCCACGGATCTTGACTGTTGGCCTCCGCCACAATGGAGGACATCTGGAGCTGGAGCTCATTCAGACGCCCATTTTGATCCATCTCCATAAGCTTCAGCTGAGCCTCAGCATTGGCCACTGGATCTGGAATGAGTTTATCGATTAGGGACTTGCCCAAATCAAACAACCCTGCGGCGACTACTACTGGAATCATGGGAGTGGTCCTGTGAGTGGGAGATCGGGGGCACCCTCGTACCAAGTCAGGGCGCCGGTTACAGACTGAGCGGTGCCATCTCCATTGGTAGTTCTTTGAAGATATACAGTGTTTGGTCTCAACTCTCGCTCAATGCCTTGTGTAGAGTACGTACTGATCTGAACGTTGCCGATGCCACTTGAGCCTATCTCGTATGTTGGGGCCCCGAACTCAGTTCCTGGGGATGAGACGGTAGCCCCGCTTATGACCTGAACCGTGGTGTCCACAGGGTTAATGTCATTCAAATTGAATGGAGTTACTGGAGTTCCTCCGGTATAGGAAGGATCTCTATACACCCTAGTGGTCAGGAACACCCCATTAAACTTGATTGTTCTGCCCTTAATTATGACCGGCTTACTTCCTGTAATGAATATTACGTCAAGATTAGCCCCGGCAGCTAGACTAGTGACTGGACTAGAGATCTCAAATTGAACACCGTTTTTGACGTTAGCTTCAGTGTAATTTTGAATAGTGGTGGCTCTCGTACCCGAAAACAGCCCATCAGGCAGTCCAGGCCAGACTTCTCTTGCCATATTGCTCTCCTATGGGGGTAGCGTCCCCATCGCTCCATTCCATGTCTGGGTACTGCTAGCTCCCTGTACAATCGCCCACTGCAATTGCACTCCCTCTAAAGTGGTGTTTGTGAACCCCTGCTGACTTCCGTACCTAATCCATAAATCATTTAGGGAGTCAGCGGAAGTGGCCCCCACTACTACAGTCAGCAAATATTGCTTAGTCTTATCGTGAAGGCTGCCGGTGAACCCACGATTAGTGAGCCATCTATTGAGGGAGTCATTCATACGAGCACCCTATTCTTCAGCCATCCGTACACGAATCTCTCATTCTTGGGGGAAGTTTCTGCTAGCTCCAGATATCTAGCTCCTTGCAGACAATTAAGAGCTCTCAGGATGACTACTTCTCCCTCATCACTCCTGTAATCTAGATACTTCTTAAGAGCTTTAACAGTGTTAGGGCCAACTTTCCCGTCCACAACAATATCCGGATAGATTCTGGAGCCATCATTCAGGGCGTTTAGACTAGTCTGAAGAAATCTGGACGCCCAAGTTTCGCCCATGTTTACCGCTGTATCTACCAACTCCGCTAGTATTCTATTGCTGAGGGCAGCTATCGGCTCGAAGCCTGAATTGGATACGAATCTGCGATAGTAAAGATCAAAGGCGGTTTGGCGATCCAGTGTTCTCACATCCCCGAACCACCCCATAGCTCTCAGGGCTTTCTTGGTCCAGCCCCACTTGGTGGGGCCCCCGCTATCCAGCGGGTCATCCGTGTATTTCTCTCCCTCTGTGATGAGCACTTCATTGATTATGTCATCTACAGTCTTCATTGGAAGAACCCCTTAAGGACTGGGAGCAGGTTAATGATCACCACGATAGCAGACAAAGTGATGGCCACCCCCTTACCCCAGGATTTTATAGACGCTATATCCGCCTTGACGCCCGATACCCCAGATGTCATGACTTCCTTCATCTCTTCCATATTGGATTCAATTTTAGCCACATCAGAACCGATATTCTTCACTACCGGCTCCAGGTTGGCCACCCTAATGGGGAGGTTGTGAGAGTCCAACGTCTCCGCCCTAAACTTTAGAGTGTGAATTTCTTGTTCGAGGCGACTGAGTCGCTGATAAATTTCAGTATCTTCAGTCGCCATGTGCTCATCCCCTTCCTATCAGTCGGTTACACTCGGCCGCCAGCTTGCGCGGCAGCTTTGCGGACAGTAGTTTCGAGATCATCTTCATCATCGAAATCGGAACTACTGGTTTCAGCAGAATTTGAAGAAGTGCCAGTTAACTTGGCCGCTGCTTTCTGCTTATCTGACAGAACAGGCTTAGTGCTCCGCTCTGTAATGATCGTGAAGACGTCTGTGTTCATTCTGCAAGCCTTGTCATAGGCATCCTGCAGACTAGTCGCACGGCCGCCCTCTAGCAAGACAGCCATGTCTTCTCTCACATCTTCGAAGAACTCTTTATCCTTGCGGAATTCATCGATGGCCTTCTGATTGGCCTCTTCCTGCGAAGTTTGTTGATTGGTCTGGAACTTTTGACGGAATTCTCTAGCCTCGTCCAATTCCTTCTGGACTTCTGGTGGGATGGAGCTCTGACGCTGATTCAGAGAAGGGTGAGGAATAACTTCCTGCCCCATCGCGTCATTAATGATCTTACGTAAGGGAATTCCGTACCCCTCCGCGATCTCAACAAGCGAAGAAAATCTTTCCTCGGCTGTCCCAGTACGCAGACGTCGTTCAGCCTGCATAACGTTGCCGATATACTGGCCGGGATCTGTCTTGTTGTCAAAGGCCTCTTTAATGAAGGGCTCAAGAGTCTGCGCGAATTGGGTGTACGGGGCCATCTGGTCTTGGATCTGCCGGATGCCTTTGATGGAGTCTTCTTCACGACGTAAGATCTCCTTACGGGCCTCTTCTGGTAGAGCGGCCCAATGCTCACGGGCTTTAGGAGTCCAACTAGATGGGGCTTTGTCCTGAGACAGGATTTTATCAGGATCGCCACCCAAAGGCTCCTGAACTGGCTCTTTAGCCTGCTCCTTGGTTGGCTCTACCTTCTCTTCCTTGACTGGTTCTACTTTCTCTTCCTTGGTCGGCTCTTCCTTAGTCTTGAATTTGCCGTCTGCATCACGCTCTTGCGTGGTGGGTTCGAGCTTTTCTACAGCCCCAGAAACTGAGGCATCTTTAGCCTCTAATTCACTGATGGCTGCTGCCATGTCTTCCTGAATAGTCGTCTCAGTCATCTTCTTGCACACCTATAGTGGGTTTATAGCCGTGGGTGACATCGTGGATAGCCTCATGGATATCTTTTGTCACTTCCTTAGTATTGGATTCTGGTTTCTTGGCCCCAAAGTCGCCTTTGAGCACCTTCTCTTCCGAGTATCCGTCATGGATATTCACTACACCGTTCCGTTTATTGTGCTCGGCGAGATCATTAGTGGTTCTGATGACTGAGCCATCTACAGGAGACTTAAACGGATCAAATTTACCCGTTACAAACCCCTGTGGAGCTGCCAGTATAATACGCCGGGCCGTGCCATTACACAACGGGCACGGTGGAACATCCTTGTACTGAGCAATACTGGAGGAGAACTCAAATTGAACATCACACTCATTGCACTGCGCGTCATACTTAGCCATCACTTAGCACCTTTAGGCTCCGGCTTGGGCTTATTGGCCTGTTGCTTGAGAGCGAGTTCATTCTTGGCCTCTGTATTCTCAAGGCTCTGCGCGTTACTCACCGCCGCGGTCTGAAGCTTCATCACAGCTTCTCTCTGCTTCAATTGAAGTTCGAGAGTTTTAAGCTGAATCTCCATTTCGTTCATTTTGGCCGCATGCGCCAGCTCCATTTCCATGCGTTGTTGCTCAAACTGCATCTTCTGCTGTTCGAGCTCCATGCTTTGCTGGCCTTCTTGCTGCTTGATGCCAGCTTCGAGCTGCATCTTCTGCATTTCGGCCTGAGCTTTCTGCTCTTCTGGGGTTGGCTGAGGTGGAGGAGGATTTTCAGCCATTTGCTGAGCTTTTTTCTGCATAGAATCAAGCTGCTGATCAATCCAGCCTTCGAGTTCACTCGCTCCACGGTATCCTGAAACAGCGAATTTGATCATTTGGATGGCCAGAGTGGCCATCTCTGGCACCTCCTGCGCCATCTGCATGGTTTGTCCTATCATCCCGCCCAGCGCCACCACCAATTCTTGCTTCTGACCCTTCTCCAGGGCCCAATCCGCTTGGGTTAAGCTATCAGCCTGGATATCGATCTTGTATTTCGTGCGCTCATCACTGCGCAGTATCTTCTCAACCTGTGGCAGATACTGCTGATCTGGTTCATCAATGTCGCCAATGATCTGCATGAGCTTTTCAGTGCTGTATAAGCCGAATGCGAGATCAGCCATGATGCGCATAAGATCTCTAACGAACACGGCGACATCGCGTTGGTATCCATTAAGGCGCACGCTCGCAAATTGTGCCTTAATTTGCTGGGCCTTGGCCGTCTCGTACTGGTTCGTATCCCCTCGTACGATGTCACTCATACCGGAAACTTCAGCAAGAAGCCCTTTAATGGCCTCAAATTGCATCTGAAGCTTTTCAAGGACCTGCACGACGTTCTGAACTGGATACCACTCAATAATTCCCTGCAACCCACCTTGCTCTTTAAGCATGGCCCAGTTATCTACAGGGACTAGCTTGTTCTCTCCTTCCTGCAGCATGCGCCCAACTGAAGTAGACTGATCAGAGGCGTAGATACCGGCCACTTTGAGCGCATCAATGATTAAGCTGATACGAGCGTAGAGCACGTCGAGCTGATTATATTGATCCTGAGCCAGATGATAATCGGTCACAGGCAGAAAATCTTCCGTATCCACGTTGGCAATCAGGGGGCGCGGGCATGGGAAGAAGTCTTTGAGGTTGTATGGATCATCAATTTCCATGAGATTATCTTCCATACCCTTATATCGGAAGATAACTTTCTTGTTCTTCTTGTCCCAAATCTCATAGACGCAGATCTTGTTCTTATCTACGTCCTGCATATCATAGTCACTGCTGCTAGCGCGAGGCGCTCCGACCTTGGCAAGATTCTCTTCACCAAATCTCTCAGTAAAATCTTCCTTGGAGAGGTGCAATTTGCGCCAGATCCAAGTCACTTTTGACCAGCGCTTGGCAGGCTCCCAGCCAAAATCTCTCCAAAACAGATGCTCTACGTGGATTTTCTCAGATCCTGGGATCGGAGTACCTTCTCCGTCAGTGTCAACATCGAAGCTGCACCATGCTTGGCCGAGACCGGGCACGAGTCTGTCCAGTACGCTGAGATCAACCGCCTCACGAAAGTTCGGCGCACACATAGTTTCATAATCAAGTACTCTTGCTGTGACCATGCAGCACACTCGCGCCACATTGTCGTTGTAGGATCCCTTATGTATCTTCTGAACATCAGCCTTTGGAAGACTATTGAACAGAGATTCCTTAAGAGTGTTGACGTTGGCGTAGAAAAGATTCACTCTCTTGATGGCCGAGCCCATATCGGCGCCCTCACGCTTGTCCTTATAGCGCTTGTAGACCTTGTCACCATGATTGTGCCAAGTGTCCAGGTATTTCTCGGACTTCATGATGCGGTCATCCCACATATTTGGGGATTTCTTGGCTGCCATCTCTAAATTCTCCGTGGCCCGGCATTGCGCGCTTCGCGCTCTGCGAATAATCTTTCCAGACTCATCACATTACTGACAATATCCGGCTTCTTGGTGACGATGGGGCTTTCCTGAGCCTTGGCATAGGCCGGGTTCAGCCCTAAGCAAAGGTAGCGCAGAGCATCCGCTGGGTTGGAGCACCAATCATGGAGTGGGGACTGTTTGAAGATCTTACGCTTGTCATCCCATTCGCGCTGATAGAGTCTCAGCGCGTTAACCCCGATCTTCACTTCTGGATTGGTTATGTCAAAGAACATGTTTGGTAGAGTCTTACGTGTAGCCTGGATACCGTTCTGCAGACCTACTTGTGGGACGATAATGCTCTTGATGCCATGCGCCCAGAGCTGTTCCCGTATCGTCTTACCTGTCTGCAAACTTCTGCTATTGGCGTCGTGTGGAAGGAGCATAGGCGCGTACGAGTACGGCTTGCTCTTAAGCACCTGTACAATGTCATCAATCGCGTAACCGCTGACGGTGAAGAAGTCGATAATAGCAATGCCGTCGTGGTGCCTCTGGCAGAACCAAATGGACGTATCATCACTGATGCCCAAGTCCCAACCGCAAATAACCGGCAGATTTGGATCATACGTGAGCTTCTTGAGCTGCCCAGCCGCTTCGATTTCGTTGATAATCTTCCCGTAGTACGCCCCGCGTACAGCCGCCCGGAAGTCACACTCGAACTCTTGTTCATAAGTTTCCTCATCAGAGCCCGGCATATCCTTGAACTCGTCCAGCTCTGCTTGAGTAAAGATGCCAGTCTCGCTAGCCTTGGACATTTGACGGAACCAGCGCTCATCATTCTCTGCCTCGTCCCAGATGTCACAGAAGTGGTTTGGCCCCTTAGGAGTCCCTACGAATACGACCCAGCCCTTCCGGTCAGCTAGAGCTGGCATGATGACCTCACCAAAAAGACGAGGCTGCATGTCACCATATTCGTCAAGTACGATACCATCCCAGTACACGCCGCGCAGAGAGTCGGGGTTGTCAGCGCCGTGCAGCCTGATGATGGCCCCGTTGCGCAGAATGACCGAGAGCTCAGACTCCATGATCTTCTCGATCAGTGGCCCGGCATAATACTTCAGATAGTTCCAGGCGATCTGCTTGGCCTGAGTATAGAATGGAGCCACGTACCCGAAGCGTGGCATCATAAGGTTGCACTGAATCGCTTTGTCAATCAAGTCGTTGATGCAGGCAACCGTCTTCCCCATACGACGATGACAGACCAGCACGGCGAACCGCTGGTGCCGAGCGTGAAACTCCATGAACTGATGCCGAAGAACGTAAGGACTCTTTACACGGCGCGTAGTCCCCTCATCCCTGATATCGTTTGTTATACGATTCAGATCAAAGTTGGCGGGGCTACTACTCGGCGGCAGAATCATCGGTCACGTCCTTTATCTGCTCAATCTGAGCAGGTCTGTTCAACGCGCTCGGCGGCACCGCACTCTCGTAGATGAAAGTCTGCCCCGCCTCCTCCGCCACTTCCTTAGGAATCAACCGAGCGTATAGCTTCAGAAAGTCTCCATAGTTCCCTTCCTTGTTGGCCCACATCGCCAGCCGAGGCACGCCCCCCACCAGCTCAAATGTCTCCACGAAGGCAGCCTCTACCTCCTTCCTTGTCGGCCGACGAACCTTCCCACCAGTGGCGAGCGTCATCTGCCGCTGCGTCAGCGCAATGTCCAAAGCCTCTTCAAAGGATATTTCTTTCATGGGACGTGGCTCAGATCTGTGGCGGGGGGCATTCGGTGCCACTATACCACGTTCGCTGGAGGATAGCAAGCTCCGGGCGTGTACGCGAAGCTCAAAGAGCAAAGTAGTGGCACTAGAGTTTCTGGGCATCTCCACATCTCTATTCTTGGCGCTCAGCGCTTGGTGGCACCTGAGTGGATCTTCACATTTTGCGCTCGGCGCCTGACGGCGACGCAGAGCGCCGGGCACTTTGTTGATCACCCCGGGGGGCTATGCTCACCGCTCTCCCAGTGATCTCGCTCCATTTCAAAGCGAGATCGCCTCAACTCAGTGCTGAGCTCCAAGCGCTCTGCGCTCTGCGTCTAGCTCTTGGCATGCGTTTTGCATAAGACGCTCGCTGCACGAAATTGACGCGGTCCTGTGGTCGGCTCTAAGCGCTCAGCGCTCGGTCACTGTGGGGTAGGGGCACTAGAAATTTGGCGCTTGGCGCGTCGGGCTCAGCGGGCCGCTGGGGGCCAAAACGGGTGCTGTAGGGGTAAACTGCCGCAATTATTTTTTTGGCAAAATACACTACCCAAGTGCTAAGCGCCAAGTGCCAAGTACACTACCTTTTACTAATTAACCAATACACCCCCTACACCCCCTACAAAGCCACCCCGCGCCTTGCGCTACGGGGCATACAGCGTAGGGGGCAGACCCCAACACCAACCCCAACAGACCCCACCAACCCCAACAACAAAGGTGGCCATATGGTGGCCAGTGGTGGCACATGGCTATGCCACTGTAGGGGGTACACTGTAGGGGTAACGCATAGCCCTAGTGCCACCTAAAAGCGGCCTTTTAGGCGCCTTTAGTAGCACCTGCACGGGGGCTAGGGTTGGGGCCAGCAAGCGCCAAAACGCGCCCTGTGGGCTGGCCAAATGGCGGGCAATAAAAAGGCCCCGGTTAGGGGGCCAAGTGCGGGGCGCTGGGGTCTGTACTATTGGGGCAATGGGTGCTTGGCCAGTAGCGCTTGTGTGCGCGCCCAGTACCAAGCGCCAAGCGCTTGGCGCGTAGCGGGTGTGTGGCCAAGCCGCCACAATGCCAGCCATAGGCCGGGGTTGCGCGGGCGGGCGCTGGCACGGCTGGCAATGGCGCCAGCGCCTACCAGGTGCATAAGTAGTTGGTGCGCGGTAAGTGTGTGCATGGGGCTAGTACCTGTAGCCAGTGGGCAAGGTAGCAAAGCCCGGCACGCTAGGCGCCGGGCGCTGGGGTTGTACAGGGGGCAGTGGGGCAGTGGTAGCCATGGGGCACCTGCGCGCCGGTACAGCCCCCGGCGCTGGGCGGTTGGTTAGTTAGGCTTGGGCAAGGTAGCCGCTCTTAACAAAGGCGCGTAGGTAGCTGGCCGGCGTGCCGCTGCCCAGTAGGGCTTGGGCCTTAAGCGGTGCCAGCGCGGCCACAGCTTGGGCATGGGTAAAGGTGGTGCCCAGCCCGGCCAAAACTTCTATAACAATGGCGCGGGTGTTGGTGGCCTTGTGGCCGTTGCTGCGCCACTGGGCGCCTACTGGCACGGTGCAACCGCGTTGCAAGGTAAGGTGTGGGGCAATAACCTTGGCTTTGG
>Ga0255334_1000331_pt1 | contig 42661 bp, 42 predicted proteins | sample EtOH5_35cm_T3_12_FD_202080 | JGI IMG/M metagenome (GOLD analysis project Ga0255334, IMG submission 202080) | Sandy soil microbial communities from University of British Columbia, Vancouver, Canada - EtOH5_35cm_T3_129 | ecosystem: Engineered > Artificial ecosystem > Sand microcosm > Unclassified ...
TGGCACAATTATAGTCATATAGAGCATGGTTCAGGCTCGATAGCTAAGTCAATTTCGCACCGTTAGGTGCGATTACCTTAGAAGCCCCCACCTCTAAGTGTTAGCGTAGGTGGAGGGTAGTTCACTCCGTTCCCTATAGAAACTTCTCGTCTCTACACTTTGACAACCCAGAAATGCGGGTTGTCTTGTTTTTTGTCGCGGGGCGGCATGGTATAATTTGCAGTGACCACGGCCCAAGAAAGGTGAGCTTACATGAACGTTGAATGTCTTACACTTCCGTTGGCCAATCGGCTGGCACACGAGTATCAGCGAGGGAACGCCTCTGCCCTGCAGTTTTTTGCCTATCATCCGTATGAGATGCAGGCGTATCGGGAACGGTTGGAGTGGCTTCGGAGACGCACCGATTACGATCGGGTCCGGCTGACGGAAGGCTTGTATCGCTATAACAAAGAGATCGGAAACGGCCAGGAAGCCTTGAGCCAGATCGAGCTGCTCAGACGTCCGGATACATATGTCGTCATCGGCGGCCAGCAGGCGGGTGTCTTGACAGGTCCGCTGTATACGATTCACAAAGCGGTACATTTGATTCAGACGGCCAGGCGGCTCTCGGCAGAGCTGGACGTGACCGTCGTACCCGTCTTTTGGATGGCCGGGGAAGATCATGATATTGCAGAGATCGATCACGTCTACTGGCTGGCTGATAAAGATACGCGGCTGCACAAGGAGCGGATGCACCTCGATAAAAAAGGCCGGGTATCCGCCAGCAGTCTGCCGTTGGACGAGGAAGCCTGTAAACAGTTTCTCTCCCTGTTTTTCCATGGCCAAATCGAGACGGAACATACGGCGGCAATCCGTGAGCTGCTGGAGACGACAGCCGCTTCGTCGGGGAACGTCGCAGAGTGGTTTGCCCGGCTGATGGCACAGCTCTTTGGCAAGCACGGACTCGTGTTGGTGGAATCCTCATCGCCGTTTGTGAGAGAGCTGGAAAGTCCCATTTTCCAGAAGGTCATCGAGCACAATGAAACCATCGCCGATTTGCTGCTGAAGGCGGCCGACAGCCTCGCTACAGCCGGGTATCCGCTGCAGCTTCAAGTAGAGGAGCATCAGGCAAATCTGTTTTTATATGAAGGAAAAGACAGGCTGCTGCTGGAGAGGCACGGGGACCGCTTCGTCAACCGGCGGGCGTCCTACAGCCGGGAGGAACTCTGCAGGCTGGCGGCCGAGCATCCCGAGCGCTTCAGCTCCAACGTCGTGACGCGCGGGCTGATGCAGGAGCATCTGTTTCCTTCGCTCGCGTTTATCGGCGGTCCGGGAGAGGTCGCGTATTGGGCGTACTATCGGGAAGTGTTTGAGCTTTTGGGCATGCGGATGCCGATCGTGCTGCCGCGCATGTCCATCACCTTGCTGGAGGGAGCGCAGCAGCGGCTGATCGAGGACTTCGGGCTGACGGTAAAAGACGTGCTGACCGGCTTCGGCAAGTGGAAGGAACAGTGGGCGGCACAGCAGGAGCCGCATCCCTTGCAGCGGCAATTCGCCGAAGTGCGCGAATCCATCGCAGCGGCGTACCGCCCGCTGGTGGAGGAAGTCGTTCGGCTCGATGGCGGACTGCGCCATCTGGCGGATAAAAATGCCGAGCTGCTATTGGCCCAGGTAGCCTTTTTGGAGGATCGCCTGATTCGCTCCCTGCAGCAGCGGGAGGATGTGGCCCACAGGCGCATCCAGCGGATTGAAGCTTCCTTGCTGCCGGAAGGTGGACTGCAGGAGAGAAAGCTCTGTTTCTTTCCGTTCGCCAACAAGTACGGTCTTGATCTCATCGATCGTCTGGTCAAAGCGCCGTTCTCACATGACGGAACTCATCAAATTTTTTCCATTTGACAGGAATTGCTATAGCAATGTCGAAAGCCAAAGGATCCTCGATCGAGCGATTGTTTGGTTTTTTCTTATTGGGGAAGAAAACCGGCTGGGTGGAAAGGATTGCCTCTGAATATGTCGAAACATATCCGACAATTTTTGCGTCAAACCAGTAAGACAATGGCCTCTCGATGAAAGAGGAAAGGTGGTCGCGAAGGATGCAGAACAGAAAACGGCAATTCGGAAAAACCTCTGCAGTCATGGCGCTGGCGGTGTCCTTTGTTTTCTCAGGCGTTTTCACGTGCGGCGTTGCCGTACTGCCAGCAGAGGCTCGCGAAGAGGGGATCGCGCCTGCTGTCGCGTTTTCCGACAGCGCAGGGCATTGGGCAGAAAAAGAGATCGGGGCAGCGGCGAGAAACGGACTGATCCAGGGCTTCCCGGACGGGACGTTTCAGCCGGAGCAAACCGTGACACAAGAACAGTTTCTCTCCCTGGTGGAGCGTGTCATTCCGCCATTTGCAGGGCATGAGCCGAATGCCTATATCCGGGAGAACTACCTGTCGCAGGCAGCCGGTCGCTGGTCGGAGAAAACCTATGCTCATCTGGCAGCGGCGGGAATCATGCCGACGGGCAAACCGACGGATTCCCTGAATCGTCTGGAAGCGGCGCGCATCCTGCTGGCGGCGCTGGGGCATCAGTCCGAGGGCGAGAAGTACCGGGGAACGAAAGCCCAATTTTTCCCTGACTTGTCGACGAACAAGGAAGAGCAGGTGATGATCGTCTATCCCGCCTACAAACTGGGGATCATGACGGGATTCCCGGATGGAACGTTCCGTCCGCATGAAAACATCAGCAGGGCCCAGGCGGTCGTATTGCTGAACCGTCTCGCCAATCAAATCAAAGAGCTGTATCCGGGAACGGTCACAGAGGATGAAAAGAAGGCCATGACCAAAGCCGTTTCCGCGTTTGTCGAGAAGGTAATGGACGAGAAAAAGATTCGTCGCTACAACGAACTGGTCGCCTATGTAAAAAATAACAAGCTGCCCGTGACGGACTCGTTCTTGCTAGAGCATTTTTCCTTCATGCAATACGAACTGTCCGATTATGTAAGCTTCCCGCGCTTCAACGAGTTGACTTATTTCGCGAAAATCGGGACGGGCAAATACCGGATGACGGTGCAATACTACTCGGGAGAGCTGGGGGGCAGCGTGGACAAGACCTTTTACCTGTCCTCGGCGGATGGCAAATCGTTTCGGCTGATTGGAAAAGACGAATAGCAGACGAGCAAAGGCAAAAAGGGAGATGCCCACGATCACGATCGGGTACAAGGCTGACCAGCCGAGAAACGGGTACAGCCCTATTGTGAGCAAAAGCGACGTCCAGGCGGCCGTCCGTCCGATCCGGCTGTCGCGCAAGAGGCGAACCCCGGCGCGACTTTTTCCTGGGCCAGAGAATAGGCGATCCGGGAAGCGGCACCTACATAGGCGTTCGCTGACGAAATACAAATGAACAAAGCCGTCACGGCGACGATCCAGCCGCCGGCAGGACCCGGAGTCAGCTGAATCATGACGCTCAGCGATGCTGCGGAAATACCGTTCCCGTAGCTGCGGGTGGCGACGGTCAAGAAGGCGACGGAAAAGTAGAGCAGCGCTACCAGGCCAGCGCTCCACAGTACGCCGCGGATGGCGTTTTTGGCCGGATCGACGAATTCCTCGGATAAATGGGTCACTGCTTCCCGGCCGATGAAACACCAGAACAGCAAGCCGGCTGTCTAAATAGCATATTCATGGTCAGAACCACAATCAGGATGAGGGCCGCCGCCGCATACGTCTGCGCCTCTCCCCAGTTCAGCAGCACGGAGAGATAATTCGCGCCGGTCACGCTCAGGATCGGCGCCCCCATCGGAACAGACAGCAGGAAGAACCAGCCGACCATGTTGGCGAACCGATCGCCGAATGCTTGGCGGACGAAAGTGGAGACTCCTCCGGCGCTAGGGTATCTGGCGGACAACAGTTCCATGGTAATGGCCATGGGCACCATGAGCACGGACATGGACAGCCAGGCCAGTATCGAAGCGGGGCCAGCTTTTTCGGCGGCCAGGCCGGGAAGCAGCAATACTCCGGTACCGAACACGGCTCCTACGTACAAGGCGACAATCTGTGGCAGTCTCAAGCTTTTGACTAGGCCTGGCGCTGGGCTATGCGCAATCGAGCGTGACGACGCAAATTCAAAATTTGGAGACGGAGTTTGGGTTCACGCTGTTTGAGAGATGGGGCCGGAAAATCAGGCTCACGCATGCCGGGGAGGCGTTGCTCGGATACAGCGAACAGGTCTTGGCCATCTTGGACCAGGCCAGGGGGAATCTGTCCGAGCAGGCGCAAATGGCGGGGACGCTAAGCATCGGGACGGTGGAGTCTTTGGCCGCCTTTTTTTGCCGCCCTATCTGCAGACGTATCGCAAGCAGCAGCCAAGGATGCGCATGCAGCTGCATCCCGGCATTTGCCAGGACTTGCGCCAGGGCATAAGGAAAGGGAAGTCCCTTCTCCCATCCCGAGGTTCACGTGTACCGGCAGCTGGTTTACCACAAAAAGAAGTGGATGTCGCAGGCGCTGCTTTCCTTCTTAGCGCTGATGACGAAAGACACGCCGGCGCCGGCCGGACAGGTGCAGCAGAATCTGGCTGAATGAGGAAAAACAGATGAAGCCCGTACTGGCGTATGATATGATTAAGGCTGAGTTGGTTATTGTACTGTCCGTTTATTTTACAGACGTTGAAGGAGGTCCATCCATACATGAACAAAGTTTCTGAAAGCATCGTAAAGGACATGGCGCTGGCGCACAACGGCCATCTGAAAATTGACTGGGTAAAAGAGCACATGCCCGTTCTGAACCGCATCCGGGAGCGCTTTGAAAAAGAGCAGCCGTTTGCCGGTCTGAAAGTGGCCATTTCTCTGCACCTGGAGGCGAAGACAGCTTACCTGGCGAAAGTCGTGCAAGCTGGCGGAGCGGAAGTCACCATCACAGGCTCCAATCCTTTGTCTACGCAAGATGACGTGTGCGCTGCTCTCGTGGAAGACGGCATCCGCGTTTTTGCCAAATACAATCCGGATCCGGCAGAGTACAAGCAACTTCTGCTCAAGGCATTGGAAACCCGTCCTGACCTGATCATCGACGACGGCGGCGATCTGGTGACGATCCTGCACAGCGAGCGCCGCGACCTGCTCTCCCAAGTGCGCGGCGGAGCGGAAGAAACCACGACCGGCATCTTGCGCCTGAAAGCGCTGGAAAAAGAAGGCAAGCTGGAATTCCCGATGGTGGCCGTGAACGATGCATTTTGCAAATATTTGTTTGACAACCGCTACGGAACAGGCCAATCCGTATGGGATGGCATCAACCGCACGACGAACCTGGTGGTGGCGGGGAAGACAGTCGTTGTCGTCGGCTACGGCTGGTGCGGAAAAGGCGTGGCGATGCGCGCCAAAGGTCTGGGCGCGAAAGTCATCGTGACCGAGATCGATGCGATCAAAGCGGTAGAAGCGTACATGGACGGCTTCGAAGTCATGCCGATGAGCGAAGCAGCCAAGCGCGGCGACTACTTCGTCACCGTGACGGGCAACCGCGACGTGATCCGCAAAGAGCACTTCGAGGTGATGAAAGATGGCGCCATCCTCTCCAATGCCGGCCACTTCGATGTCGAAGTGAACAAAGTGGATCTGGCGGCATTGTCGACGTCCCGCCGCATCGTGCGCAAAGACATCGAGGAATTTGTCACGGCAGACGGTCGAAAACTGTACCTGCTGGCAGAGGGACGCCTGGTCAACCTGGCGGCAGGAGACGGACATCCGGCTGAAATCATGGACATGACGTTCGCCTTGCAAGCCGTTTCCCTGGCTTATGTGAACGAGCAGTACAAAGCGATCGGCAAAAAAGTGCTGAACGTGCCCTATGAGCTGGACGCGATGGTGGCGAAGTACAAACTCGAAGCGTTGGGTCTCGGTATCGACAAATTGACCGACGAGCAAAAAGCATATCTGGACAGCTGGGGTGAATAGGTCGCGAAAACCGTCCTTTCCCGGCAAAAAAATAAACGAAAAAATCCTGCTTACAAATGCAGGATTTTTTTTTATAATAACAAGTAGGCAAAGAAGTGGGGAAAAGTGGGGAAAAGTGGAGACAGTCAGAAGGAAAGTGGGGGGACCAGGGCGTGTTCATGGGGGAATACCAACATAGCATCGACGATAAAGGTCGCCTGACGATCCCTGCCAAGTTCCGCGAAGGACTGGGTGCCACCTTCGTCATCACCCGCGGTTTGGACCAATGCTTGTTTGCCTATCCGCTGGAAGAATGGAAGCAGCTCGAGGAACGGCTCAAAATACTTCCCTTTACGAAAGCAGACGCTCGTGCTTTTACGCGATTCTTCTTTTCCGGTGCGACCGAATGCGAGTGGGACAAGCAGGGAAGGGTAAACATACCGCAGAACCTGCGCGAACACGCTGGCATGCAAAAGGAATGTGTCGTGATCGGCGTATCCAATCGCGTAGAGGTATGGAGCAAGGAGCGCTGGGAGGATTACTTTGCCCAGTCGGAAGGCTCCTTCAGCGATATTGCCGAGAAGCTGGTTGATTTTCCATTGTAGCAGCAAGAAGAACGGGAGTGACGATCTTGTCGTTTCATCATGTAACCGTACTGCGGGATGAAGCTGTCGCCGGACTGAACATTCGGCCGGGCGGAATCTATGTGGATTGTACGTTGGGGGGAGCGGGGCACAGCAGCCTGATCGCATCCCAGCTGACGGAAGGCGGACGCCTGATTGCCATCGATCAGGACGATTGGGCGCTGGACAACGCGCGCGAGCGTTTGGCCGCCTCTATGAATAAAGTCACACTGGTGAAGAGCAATTTTCGCCATCTCAAGAATATCGTGAGCGAATTGGAATGGGATGGGGTCGACGGGGTCCTGTTTGATCTTGGAGTCTCCTCTCCGCAGCTGGATGAGGGCGAGCGCGGTTTCAGCTACAATGCCGATGCGCCGTTGGATATGCGCATGGATCAGCAGGCATCCCTGACCGCCTATGAGATCATCAACAATTGGGACGAAGAGAAGATCGCGAAGGTCATTTGGGAATACGGGGAAGAAAAATTTTCCCGGCGGATTGCCCGGCAAATCGTGCAATCCCGTGCCAAACAGCCGGTTCGGACGACAGGCGAGCTTGTTGAGCTGATCAAGGAGGGGATTCCCGCAGCGGCGCGGCGTACAGGACCCCATCCGGCCAAGCGCACCTTTCAGGCCATCAGAATCGCCGTAAACGACGAGCTGAATGCATTCAAGGAAGCAGTCGCCGACGCGATCAGCGTCCTGCGTCCGGGAGGCAGAGTCAGCGTCATCACCTTCCATTCGCTGGAGGATCGCATTTGCAAGCGGGTGTATCAGGAGCTGTCCAAAGGCTGCACGTGTCCGCCTTCGTTTCCTGTCTGCGCATGCGGGAATGAGGCGACAGTGAAGATCATTACCCGCAAGCCGATCCTGCCTTCCGAAGAAGAATTAGAAGCGAATCCACGCGCGCGTTCCGCCAAGCTCCGTGTGGCGGAAAAGCTGTAGCTGCTGAAGGCGGCGGGAAAAGGAGAGAGATAGAGCGATGAGCTACTACCACCGCGGTAACCTGGCTGTGGAGCTGAAAAAACAGTCGCGGACCGTAACCAAAACGAAACGGACGATCCGGATCAAACCCACGATTCCGACAGGTGAAAAGCTGCTGTATCTGTTTTTCATCTCGATCACGGTCATCGGTCTAGGCCTGGTCGGGGTGCGATACTCCCAAATTTCTCAGTATAACTATGACATTCAGAGCATGAAAAAGGAGAACCGGCTGCTGGCGGAAAAAAATGCGGTCGTGAAACTGCAGATTGAGCAGCTGAGCAACCGCGACCGCATTCAGAGTGAAGCGGAAAGACAGGGCATGGTGTTTAATCCAGACGCGGTGCATGTGATTGGCCAGGCGAAAAACCAGAGCAAGGTGCAGGCCAGCTCGCTTCCCGCAACACAACCGCAAGAGCACTAACCATCATGTTACTGCCGCCGATCGCAGTAACATTTTTTCTTAACGCGCAAGCCGAACGCTTTCCGCTAAAACGAGGTCGCTCCTCAGTGCAGGGGCCTCGATCGAGGTTTTCTTGGCTGGCAAAAAAGCCGCTGCAGGTTGGCGACGATCTTAGTCTTAATGGAGTGAGATGACGTGGAAGGGAAACGACGCGTAAACTGGCGAATTTTAATGATCGCGCTGTGCATGATCCTGGTCTTCTCCGGTTTGAGCTTTCGTGTCTGGTGGCTCCAGACCGTAGATGCGGCGAAAATCATGGATTATGCCAGCGGCCAATGGGATTGGGAAAAAACGCTCAAGCCCAAGCGGGGCGCTATTATGGACCGAAATGGGGAAATTCTCGCCTACGAAGGCAAGGCGTACACGGTGAATGCGCGCTTGAAGCCGCAAAATGAGAAAGATCAGGATTTTGTCAAAGATCCCTATTATACGGCGACGACATTGGCCGGAATTTTGAACGCACCTGTAAACGAACTGTTGAAGCCGCTGACAAAGCCCGGCTCCAAAGTGGTGCTGCTCGGCCGCTACGGCAACCAACTCACGGAAGAGCAAAAGAAGCTGATCCAAGACGCGCAGTTCCCCAAACTGCCCAACGGAGTACAGGTCGAGACGAACCAGCTGCCGGGGATCTACCTGACGGAGACGACTCGCCGCTTTTATCCGAATAACAGCTTCGCCGCTCACGTGCTGGGCTACCTCGACTTCGACGGGCAGCCCAAGATGGGCATCGAGCTGCAGTATGACGACGAGCTGCGCGGAGAAAAGGGCGAATTGGAGGTCATGACGGACGGGGCAGGCTATCAGCTGCCAGATGGTGAGCGCAAGTACAAGCCGGCCAAGGATGGCGACAACGTCTACCTGACCATCGACCGGCAGATCCAGGATTACGTGGAGCAGGCGCTGGACAAGGCGGAGCGCGAATTCAAGCCAAAAGGGCTGACTGTCGTGGTGTCCGACCCGCAGACAGGCGAGATTTTGGCGATGGGCAACCGCTCGCAGTTCAATCCGAACACGTACTACAACGGGATCACGAACTACACGAACCACGCGGTCACCACGATGTTCGAGCCGGGCTCGACCTTCAAGATCATTACGCTGGCAGCCGCGATCGAGGAAGGGCTGTTCAACCCGAACGACACGTACCAATCCGGTACATACACGATCAAAGGACAGATTCCCATCCGCGACCACAACAACGGGCAAGGGTGGGGCCGCATCAGTTACATGGAAGGCGTGCAGCGTTCCAGCAATGTCGTCTTCGTAATTCTCGGCTACGAGAAACTGAAGCTGGAGAGGCTGAAGCAATACTTCGCGAAATTCGGGATTGGTTCGATTACCGGGATCGAGCTTCCCTACGAGAAAAAAGGAAACCTGATCAATCTTGAGAAGCCGCAGTCTCCGCGCGACTGGGCCGTCAGCACATTCGGACAAGGGGTGACAGTGACCGCGGTTCAGCAGATCGCAGCGGTTGGGGCCATTGCCAATGGCGGCGAGCTGCTCAAGCCGCATATCGTGAAAGAGCTGCGCGACCCTCATACCGGCGCCGTCGTGAAGCGGACGGAGCGGGAAGTGGTGCGCCGCGTGGTGAGCGAAGCCACGGCCAAGCAGACGCGCGACATTTTGGAAACGGTCGTCGAAGGGGATGCGGGCACGGGCAAAGCCTACCAGATCGAGGGGTATCACGTAGCCGGGAAAACCGGTACGGCACAAAAATACGATCCGAATACGGGCAAGATCATAGAAGGGCACTACATCGCCTCCTTCATCGGTTTTGCGCCGAAAGACAACCCGCGCCTGCTGGTTTACGTCGTCGTGGACGACCCGACGACGGACGAAGGGTACTCAGCGTGGGGGAAATTGATCATCGCCCCGATCTTCAAATCGATCATGGAGCGCAGCCTGCAGTATTTGCAGCAGCAGCCGGACATCCAGGCTACGCAGGAAGCGGCTGCCAAAACGGGCAAGGCGGCCGCGCAAGCACCGGTGCAGCCTCCGCAGCAAGAAGTCACGCTGCCGAAGCTCGTGGGCATGTCCAATTCAGCGGCGCAGCTTCGCGCCAAGCAGGAAAAGCTGACGGTATCGGTCATCGGTACCGGGACGAAAATCGTGGAGCAATATCCGGCTCCCTTTGAAAAGGTAGCGGCCGGCAGCCAGGTTGTTCTCGTCACCGACCGCGTCAAAGGCTCCAAGATGCCCGATTTCACAGGGAAGTCGCTGCGCGATGTGATGGAATTCGCTTCGCTGGTCGACATTCCGGTGCAAGCGGCGGGCTCCGGCTTCGTCGCATCGCAGAGCATACCTCCGGGAACGCTCCTGACCGGCTCGGAAAAGCTGCAGGTCACGCTGCGGCCAGAATCGGAGCCGCCTGCACCGCCTGCCGCAGGAGGCAGCGCAGACGCGGCATCAGGAGGAGCGGCCGCTGATCCGTCCGAATCGGCAGTTCTGCCGAACAACAGAGCCAATCCCGCGGGATTGGCTGGGACAAGCACAAGTCCATAGTTCTAAGCCGTCCCCCCGGCGAATAGGGTAAAAAAGACAACCTATTCGAGGGGGGACTCGCTTTGCGGGTATCCAATGCTACCGTTCGTCGTCGCATTTTTGTGGCGCTGGTCATCGGCATCGTGTTGTATTGTGCGCTCATCACCCGCCTAGGGTACGTGCAATTGATAGAAGGTCCCAAGCTTGCGCAGATGGCGGATGACTTGCTGGATCGGGAAATCAAGTTCAAGCCGAATCGCGGGAAAATTCTCGATCGGGACGGCAACGAGCTCGTCACCAACATCACTGTTCCGACGATTGTGGCAGTACCGGCCCAGCTCAAAGACCCGCAGCAAACAGCGAAAAAGCTCGCGGTCATCTTGGAGCAGCCGGAAGCGGAAGTATTCAAGGCGATTACGAAAAAAGGAATGAGCAACGACCAGATCCCGGGGGGCAAAAAGATCTCCGCCGAAAAGGCGAAAAAAATCCAGGAGCTCAATTTGCCGGGCATCTATCTGGCTGGAGATACCAAGCGGTTTTATCCGAACGGAACCATGGCCGCGCACATCCTCGGCTTTACGGGGATCGACAATCAGGGGCTGACAGGGCTGGAGCGGATTTACGATCCCTTCCTGAAAGGGACGGAGGGCCATATTTCCTTCCCGTCGGATGCGAAGGGACGCGTCATGCCGGGCGGGTCGGAGGAATACTTGCCGCCGGTCAACGGAATGGACATGTATCTGACTTTGGACAGCAGCATCCAGTCGTTCGTCGAACGCGAGCTGGACCAGGCAGTCGTCGCCTATCAGCCTGATGACGTCCTCGCCATCGCGATGAATCCGAAGACCGGAGAAATACTGGGCATGGGCAGCAGGCCTACCTTCCAGCCGGACCAGTACAGGGACTATCCGACGGAAGTGTACAACCGCAACCTGCCGATCTGGAAAACCTACGAGCCCGGCTCGACGTTCAAGATCGTGACGCTGGCCGCCGCGCTCAACGAAGGAGTCGTCAATTTGAACGAAGGTTTCTACGACCCTGGCTACATCACGGTTGCCGGCAAGCGGCTGCGCTGCTGGAAGCGCCAGGGGCACGGCCAGGAAACGATGCTCGAGGTCGTGGAAAATTCCTGCAACCCCGGCTTCGTGACGATGGGACAGCGGCTGCAAAAGGAAAGGCTGTTTGACTACATCAAGAAATTTGGCTTCGGTCAAAAGACCGGCATCGATTTGATCGGGGAAGAGAACGGCCTGTTGTTCAATCTCAAACGGGTAGGACCGGTAGAGCTGGGCACGACCTCGTTTGGCCAGGGGGTATCCGTCACTCCGATACAGCAAATGGCAGCCGTGTCAGCGACGGTCAACGGCGGCAAGCTGATGAAGCCGTATGTGGCCAAGGAGTGGCGGGACAGCGTGACGCATGACGTGGTGGGCAGAACCTTGCCGACAGATGTCAGGCAGGTGATTACGCCGGAGACCTCGGCGAAGGTCAGGTATGCGCTGGAGAGCGTCGTGGCGCAAGGAACAGGGAACAAGGCGTACATCGAAGGCTACAGGGTCGGCGGCAAGACAGGGACGGCGCAGAAGGTCAGAGACGGTCGCTACATAGATGGGGAGTACATCGTCTCCTTCATCGGATTCGCTCCGGCAGATGATCCGCAGATCGTCGTCTACTTCGCCGTCGACAATCCGAAGGCGCTGGCGTTCGGGGGCTTGATCGCCGCGCCGAGCGTCAAGAGCATCATCGAGTCCTCCCTGCAGCATCTGGGCGTGCCCAAGCGAAAGGACGGGATCGCCAAAGAAATCAACAAAGCGCTGGGGGAGAAAAGCCCGATCGAAGTACCGGATATGGTCGGCCAGACCTTGAAAGAGGTCGTCGACACCTACGAGACCTTGCCGCTCGTCGTCTCCGGGAAAGGAAAGTACGTGATCAAGCAATCTCCGGCCCCCGGCGTGAAAATTGATGACGGCGGAAAAATTCGGATCTACCTTGGTGACAAATCGACCAATTAGCTATAAAATGAGGTTTCGAAGGCGGAGGGGGGTAGGCTTTTCTACGAGCGCTCTACCTCCGTCTTTGTACAAATCGCCAAATTTTTGTCTATACTATAGTTGGAGAATGGGGTGCCTGTTTCATGTTTCTACGGGATCTGCTCATGCCTCTGTTGCCGGTGACGATCACAGGGGATGACAGCATGGAGATTACAGGTTTGACAGCGGACTCGCGCCAGGTACAGCCCGGCAGCTTGTTCATTTGTCTGACTGGATATACCGTGGATGGACATATGTATGCGGCGCAGGCGGTTCAAAAAGGAGCCGTTGCCGTACTGTCCGAAAAAGATTTGGACGTGCCAGCGACTGTTGTCAGAGTGCCGGATACCCGGCGGGCAATGGCCATGCTGGCTGACCGTTTTTACGGCTCCCCCACACGCAGCCTGAAGCTGATCGGTGTGACCGGAACGAATGGCAAGACGACGACCACACATCTGATCGATCAGATTTTACGCGATCGAAGCAAGCGGACGGGACTGATCGGAACGATTCACATGCGGATCGGAGAGGTTACAGAAGACGTCAAGAATACGACGCCGGATGCCCTGAGTCTGCAAAAAAGCTTCCGCCGCATGTGTGAGGTGAAGACGGAGTACGCCATCATCGAGGTCTCCTCGCACGCGCTGGAAATGGGACGCGTCCGCGGCTGCGACGTGCATACCGCCGTCTTCACCAACCTGACACAGGACCATCTCGATTATCACAAAACGATGGAGAACTACCGCCATGCCAAATCCCTGTTGTTTTCCCAATTGGGCAATAGCTATGACCCCGATCGGCTGAAAACGGCCGTTTTGAATGCAGACGACGAGGCGTCCCGGCTCTACGCCGCCGTGACGCCAGCCCGCGTGATCACATACGGGATCGACCATGCGGCGGACGTCCATGCGACAGACATCGAGATTACGAGCAAAGGGACTTCGTTTACCGTAGAGACCTTTGCCGGAAGCGTGCGGATGTACCTCAAGCTGATGGGCAAGTTCAACGTCTACAACGCCTTGGCGGCCACGGCCGTCGCACTCGCGGAGGGCGTCTCCCTGGAAGAGATCCGGGACAGCCTGGAGAAGGTCCCGGGCGTCAACGGACGTTTTGAAGCCGTGAAGGCAGGACAGCCGTATGCCGTGCTGGTCGACTATTCGCATACGCCGGACAGCCTGGAGAACGCACTTGCCACGGTGAAGCAGTTCGCCAAGCACCGCATCTTTTGCATCGTCGGCTGCGGGGGGGACCGCGACCGGACCAAACGCCCGATTATGGCCAGGATTGCAACAAAATATGCGGATCGCACCGTCTTAACCTCGGATAACCCTCGCTCGGAGGACCCGCAAGCGATTCTCGACGAGATGCTCGCAGGACTGGACGGAGTAGATCAGGAGCGGTACGCAGCCGTTGTCGATCGACGGGAGGCGATTCGTTACGCCGTCTCCCAGGCACAGCCGGGTGATGTCATCCTGATTGCCGGAAAAGGCCACGAGACCTATCAAATCATCAAAGATCAAGTGCTGCCGTTTGATGACCGTGAAGTAGCGCGGGAAGCGATCGCCACGTACAACCAAGAATAGAGACAGATGCGATATGGATGCATCAGAGAAAGGAGGTTCGGGCATGTTCGCTGACAACGTCCTCATCGTCACGATCGTCGCCGCGTTTCTCATTGCCGTACTGATCGGTCCGCTGTTTATCCCGATACTCCGCCGCCTCAAATTCGGGCAGGCAATCCGGGAAGAAGGGCCGGATTCCCATCAAAAGAAGGCCGGTACCCCTACGATGGGTGGAACCATCATTCTTTTGGCACTCATTTTTACCGTGCTGAAGTTTGCCACAGCTAAAATGGAAATTTACTTCCTTTTATTTGTGACAATTGGTTACGGATTGATCGGGTTTTTGGATGACTTCATTAAAATCAGAAAGAAACGCAATCTGGGGTTGACGGCAAAGCAAAAATTTGCCGGCCAAATCCTGTTGGCCGTAGGCGCCTACATCCTGCTGATCCTGATGGGGCACGATACGTCCCTGCACTTGCCTGGCACCCCGTGGAAGCTGGAGCTCGGCTATTTCTACTTCCCGTTTTTGCTGTTCCTGCTGGTAGGAACGACGAACGCCGTGAACCTGACAGACGGTCTGGACGGTCTCTTGGCAGGGACAGGAGCCATCGCCTTCGGGGCGTACGCCATCATCGCCTGGTTCGGCCAAGATTACGACACGGCGATTTTCAGCGCCGCGGTCGTCGGGGCTGTCCTCGGGTTCCTCGTCTTCAATGCCCATCCGGCGCGAGTCTTCATGGGAGATACCGGATCGCTCGGCCTCGGTGGCGCGCTGGCAGGGATCGCCATCATGACGAAGACGGAGCTGTTGCTCGCCATCATCGGAGGGGTCTTTGTGGTGGAGACCCTCTCAGTCATCATGCAGGTCGTGTCGTTCAAGACCCGGGGCAAACGCATCTTCCGGATGAGTCCGCTCCATCACCACTTTGAATTGACGGGCTGGTCGGAATGGCGCGTCGTCGTGACGTTCTGGCTGGTCGGAATGGTTTTTGCCGGACTCGGCGTATACCTCGAGGTGGTGACACTCAGATGAATCGTTATGAAAATCAGCACGTTGTTGTTATCGGAATGGCGAAAAGCGGTGTGGCAGTGGCAAAGCTGCTCCACCGCTTTGGCGCGAATGTCGTCGTGAACGATAAAAAGCCGCGGGAAGAGGCCGTGGGCGCAGAAGAGCTGGAGGCGCTCGGCATTCCGGTCATTTGCGGGTACCATCCGGATGAGCTGGTTCATTCGGGCGTGTCCCTGGTCGTGAAAAACCCGGGGATTCCCTATGAGGCGCCGCCTGTGGCAAAGGCAGCCGCGCTCGGCATTCCAGTCGTGACGGAGGTCGAGCTAGCGAGCCTGATCGCCAAGGCGCCGATCATCGGCATCACCGGCTCCAACGGCAAGACGACCACGACCACATTGGTAGGCCTGATCCTGCAGGAAGCCGGGATCGATGCCCTGGTAGGCGGGAATATCGGAACCGTTCTATGCGGTTTGGCCGAGGAAGCGCGGCCGGACCAATGGCTGGTCGCCGAGCTGAGCAGCTTTCAGCTGATGGGGACGAGAGCGTTTCGCCCGCACATCGGAGTGCTGCTCAATCTGTACCCGGCGCACCTGGACTACCATCACTCCATGGACGAATACCTCGCGGCGAAGTGCAGGATGTTCGCGAATCAGACGGCGGAGGACGCGGCGGTATTGCCGTTCGACCAACCGGAAGTGCGGGAAAAATGCGGCCAGCTTTCCGCCCGCACCTACTACTTCAGCAAGTCGCAGGCAGTGCCGCGCGGAGCGTACGTGGATGAGGGAATGATCGTGTACACGGATGGACAAGGCATCCGGGAAGAAATCATCGCGCTCAAGGACATTACGGTTGCCCATTTGGACAATGCCCTGGCAGCCGTGATCGTCACCAGGCTGGCCGGGGCGGACAAGCAATCCATCGCCCAGGTGCTCTCCACCTTCCCGGGCGTGGAGCACCGGATGGAGTTTGTCGCCGTCAAGGATGGGGTAAAGTATTTAAACGATTCCAAAGCGACGAATCCGGAGGCGGCCAAGAGAGCGCTGCAGGCGTGCCAGGAGCCGATTGTCTGGATCTGCGGCGGGCTGGACCGGGGCATCGATTTTCGGGAGCTCGTCCCGGTCATCCAGGGCCGGGTGAAAGCGGTGGTCGCTCTCGGCCAGACTGCCCCGATTTTGCTCGAACGGGCACAAGAAGCAGGGATTAAGGAGCGCATCCATGCCGATACTGTGGAAAAAGCCGTTCTTGCTGCTTCCCGCCTGGCCGAATCAGGCGACGTGGTTTTGCTCAGCCCGGCGTGTGCGAGCTGGGACATGTTCCCCTCGTTTGAAGTGCGAGGGAGCATGTTTAAGGACGGCGTGCATAGACTGTGAACAAGCCTAGCATAACGTCCCCAGGTACAAACGAAAAAAACAGCGAAGAGCGGGACGCGTGAGAAAGGATGACCTGGCAATATGAGCAAGGTTCGCTCAGCTCCCGACTTCGTGATTGTTTTTGCAACACTTTTTTTATTAGGAATTGGGATCGTGATGGTGTACAGTGCGAGTGCGATCGTCGCGCAGAAGGCCCCGTTCAATGACCCATATTTTTTTGCCAAGCGGCAGCTGATCTTTGCCCTGCTCGGCATTACGGCGATGTACATCACAATGAATATCGACTATTGGGTATGGAAGCAGTGGGCCAAAGCGGGCTATCTGGCGAGCATCGGCCTGTTGATCCTCGTGCTGATCGTCGGGATTGAGGTCAACGGCTCGAAAAGCTGGCTGGGCTTCGGGGCTTTCGGGATTCAGCCGGGGGAATTCGCCAAGCTGGGCGTCGTCGCCTTCCTGGCGCGCTGGCTCTCTGACAACCAAAAGCAAATCGTCCTGTTCCGCAAAGGTCTCGTGCCGGCGCTGGCGATTCCGACTTTGTGCTTCGGCCTGATCATGCTGCAGCCGGATTTGGGTACCGGGACGGTCTTGATGGGCACAGCGGTCGTGATGATTTTCGCCTCCGGTGCGAGAATCAGCCATTTCGCCGGACTGGGGCTGGTAGGCGTCGCCGGGTTTGTGGGCTTGGTCTTGTCCGCCCCTTACCGGATCAAGCGGATCACCTCCTTTCTCGATCCGTGGTCAGACCCGCTGAATACGGGCTATCAGATCATTCAGTCGCTCTACGCGATCGGACCGGGCGGGCTGTTGGGGCTGGGACTCGGACAGAGCCGGCAAAAGCATCTGTACCTGCCGGAGCCGTACAATGACTTCATCTTCTCCATCGTGGCCGAGGAGCTGGGGTTCATTGGCGGCACATTGATTCTGCTCTTGTTCCTCCTGCTGCTGTGGCGGGGGATGCGGACGGCGATCACGGCGCCGGACTTGTTCGGCAGCCTGCTCGCGCTCGGGATCATCGGCATGATCGCCATCCAGGTCGTCATCAACATCGGTGTCGTGACCGGGATGTTTCCCGTCACCGGGATTACGTTGCCGTTTTTAAGCTACGGGGGTTCATCGCTCACACTGATGCTGACAGGCGTAGGAGTCCTGTTGAACATTTCCCGTTTCTCCAGATAAGGATGTGATGGTATGCGTGTCGTCTTGACAGGCGGTGGCACAGGTGGACATATTTATCCGGCGCTTGCGGTGGCGAGAGAAGTGGCTCGCCAGTATCCGCAAGCTGCCTTTTTGTATATCGGCAGTAAGCACGGGCTGGAATCCCAGCTGGTTCCACGCTCGGACATTCCGTTTCAATCCGTTGAAATCAGCGGGCTGAAACGCAAGCTGAGCTTCGACAATGTAAAAACCGTCTGGAAGTTTATCCGGGCCGTATCCGACTCCAAACGGATGCTTCGCGACTTCAAGCCGGATGTGGTGATCGGCACCGGCGGCTACGTCTGCGGCCCGGTCGTGTATGCGGCGGCCAAGCTGGACATTCCTACGCTCATTCACGAGCAGAACGTCGTACCGGGACTGACCAACAAGTTCTTGTCCCGCTCGGTCAGCAAGGTCGCGGTGTCTTTCTCCGAGTCGCTGGCCTTTTTTCCCGCAGGCAAAACGGTTCTGACGGGCAATCCCCGCGCGACGGAGGTCATGCACGGGAATGCGGAGGCGGGACGCGCGTTTTTGGGTGTGGACAAAAGCAAGAAAATCGTCCTGATCTTCGGGGGAAGCCGCGGGGCGCGCGCCATCAATGAAGCCGTGCTGTCCATCGTGGACCGTTTGTCCGGCTTTGCCGATACGCATTTTGTCTATGTGACCGGGGATGTGCACTACGAAAACATCTCCGCCTCGCTGCGGGAGCGCAGGGACATCCCCGGCAACCTTTCCGTCCTGCCATTCGTCCACAATATGCCGGATGTTTTGACGGCGACCCACGTGCTGGTGGGCCGCGCAGGCGCCTCGACGCTGGCGGAAGTAACCGCCCTGGGCGTTCCTTCCATTCTGATTCCGTCGCCGTACGTGACCAACAATCACCAGGAAAAGAACGCGCGCGGACTGGAGCGGGCAGGAGCCGCCGAGGTGATCGTCGAACGGGAATTGACGGGAGACAGCCTGGTGCAATCGTTGACAGCCCTGCTGAGCGACGCCAAGCGATGGGAACAGATGCGCGAAAGCTCCCTGACGCTCGGCATGCCGCGGGCGGCGACGGATATCGTGGCGCAGCTGAGCGCGCTGGCCGGCAAAAAATGAACGGATGGGCGATTGTCACGCCGATCTGGGCGGGCGCATAGTATGGAGCAAACACGTGATAAGACCTAGGTCCGGCCTAGCATGTGTATCAGGAGGTTCACAGATGAAACAAATCGCAGATGAGTTGAGGCTAGCAGGCATCGATAAAGTGTGGACCGATGAACCCCTCGCCAATCATACGACTTGGCGGATCGGGGGTCCTGCCGACTTGTTGATCCAGCCCAAGGATAAGGAATCCTTGCAGGCTGCCTGGCAAATCATCCATCGTCATGAAATTCCTTGGAGTGTAATCGGTCGCGGTTCCAACCTTCTGGTGAGGGACAGAGGGATTCGGGGGGCCGTGCTCAAGGTGGCTGAGGGTTTGAGTCACTGCGAATTCAGGGGCGAAGAGGTGTGTGTGGGTGCCGGATATTCCATGATCCGCCTGGCGATGGAAACAGGGAAGATGGGATTGACAGGGATGGAGTTTGCAGGAGGGATTCCTGGTACGGTAGGCGGAGCCGTCTATATGAATGCAGGTGCACATGGATCAGATCTTTCACGTATTCTTAATGATGCCGAGATCCTCTTTGAAGACGGTGAAAGGAAAGTGTTGACGAACGAGGAAATGGGCTTCAGCTATCGGACTTCTCTCTTGCAGAAGAGAAAGGGGATCGTGCTGGAAGCGCGGTTTCAATTGCGCAAGGGCGATCGCGGGGAAATAACGGCTGTACTCGCTGCCAACAAGGAGCGCCGCCGCCTGACGCAGCCATTGCAAATGCCGTGTGCCGGAAGCGTGTTTCGCAATCCGCCGGGAGATCATGCAGGTCTGCTGATCGAGGCGGCCGGGCTGAAAGGCTATCAAATCGGAGGCGCTCAAGTTTCAGAAAAACACTCGAATTTCATTGTGAACTGTGGAGGGGCCACGGCTACCGACGTCCTCACCTTGATCGACTACGTCCGGAGCACGATCCAGAGCAAATACGGGATTGACCTGCATCCGGAAGTCCTGGTGGTGGGCGAGGGGTAACACGGAGGTGAAAGTTTGGAGACTTTTGCGATCGAAGGCGGAAGACCTCTGTCCGGTTCGCTTCGGATCCAAGGTGCAAAGAACGCTGCTCTTCCCATACTTGCTGCCGCTTTGCTGGCGGAAGGGCAATTCTATATCTACGACGTCCCCCACCTGAAAGACATCAAAGTGATGCTGGAAATCCTGGGTTCGCTGGGGGCGAAAACGAAGTATCAGGATGGATGTGTCGATCTGGATACAGCGTCTGTCTCCGTCCCGCTGATCCCAGACAACTTGATGAGCCAGATGCGATCTTCTATTTTCCTGGCTGGCCCGCTTTTGGCGAGGTTGGGTGAGGTCACGATATCCAGACCAGGCGGCTGCGACATCGGGGAGCGCAGGATCGATTTGCATTTAGCCGGGTTGACGGCGCTTGGAGCCAAAATGGAAGAATCGGAAGGCTACATTACATTTCGTGCGAAACAATTACGCGGGACCAATATCTTTCTTTCCTTCCCCAGTGTGGGCGCGACAGAAAACATTATGATGGCGGCCGTTATGGCAAAAGGAACGACGCGCATTTGCAACGCGGCGAGAGAACCTGAGATCATCGATCTGCAAAACTTTTTGAATGCGATGGGGGCGCGAATCCGCGGAGCAGGGACCGATACGATCGAGATTACCGGCGTGCCCAAATTGCGCTCCGTCAGCTATCGGATCATCCCGGACAGAATCGTGACAGGTACGTTCGTGCTCGCGGCAGGGGTGGCTCAAGGGCATATCGAATTGACCAATACCTTGCCGGAGCACCTCACGGCCTTGATCGAAGTGGCACGTAGCTGCGGTGTTGAAATCAAGACCCGCCATGATATAATGGAAATCAAAAGTACATCACGCCCACGCGCCTACGACCGGATTATCACCTCGCCTTTTCCGGGATTTCCGACTGATTTGCAGGCGCAGCTGATGGTGTTTTTGTCACAGGCTAGGGGAACGAGTGTCATCAAAGAAACGATATTCGAAGCAAGATTCAAACATGTGAATGAATTGGCGCGAATGGGCGCCTCCATATACGTGGATCTGGGATCGGCCATCATTCGCGGTGTCAGCAAACTGACTGCGACGAGCGTGGAAGCGACGGATCTTCGGGCAGGCGCGGCTCTGGTACTCGCTGGCCTCGCCGCTGAAGGAACGACGACAGTCAGCCAGATCCATCATATCGACAGGGGATATGAGCGGCTCGAACAGCAACTGCGACAGCTGGGAGCCAACATTTCGCGGGTGTCGGTATAACCGAGGGAGAGCTAAGCGGCATAGTGCTATGCCGCTTTCCCTGTTTTGTATCATTACATATATTCCATTCCGATCCATTTTTTTCTATCGATGGAAACAAGCGGGCGCAGGGCCTAGCATGGATGGGGAAAGGATAGGGTCATGGCGGCATACGAGGAACGCATTCCGCAAGTCAAGCAGCAGCGCCCCCGCAAACGGGGAAACCGCAAATTGGTTACTCTGCTCGTGCTGTTTTTTCTTACCGTACTCATCATCGTATTCATTCGTTCACCTTACAGCAAAGTGCAGGAAATTCAAGTGTTTGGCAACGACATCTATCCGGCGGAGCAGATTGTGAGCCAATCCGGCTTGCAAAAGGACATGCAGTTTCTCAATGTATGGGAAAGCAGCGTCCAAAAAAATCTGGCGCCGCTGACAGGGATCAAGGAAGTAACCGTCAGCCGGTCTTTTCCGGGGATCATTCAGCTGCACGTCACGGAACAGAAGAGGGTGGCCTTCTGGAATGGGCAGGACGGTTCGCGCTATCCACTGCTGGAAAACGGGCTCGTGCTCAGACAGGTCAATTTCGCCGACCGCGTGGTGGACAGGCCTCTGATCAGCTCGTGGTCGGCCCCCGAACTGCTGCCGAATCTCGCGAAGTCGCTGTCCAAGCTCACCCCTTCCGTCTTGGGAGAAATCTCGGACATTACGCTCACGCCGACCGTCTATGACAAGCAGCGGGTGACGCTGTTCATGCGGGACGGGAATGAAGTGCGCAGCGTTGTCTACAAGCTGGACAAGATGCTCAACTGGTATCCCGCGATTGTAAAAGAGCTGCCCCAAGGAAAAAAAGGCGTACTCTCTCTGTTTGAACAGCCCTGGTTCGTTCCGTATGGAGCAGCGAACGAAGCCGTGCCGCTGCGAACGACGGAGGAACAGTCTCAAAAGCCGCAGTAATGAATAAAGGGGAAAGTAGACCATGAGTCGACGTCGCAAATTTCATTTCTATTTAACAATCGTGATGTGCTGTACCGGTTTTCTGGTGGCCACCTCGATCGAGACCACAAAACTGACGCGCAAAGAGCGATACAACGACCAGTTGTTCCAGCAGGAAACCCAGCTCAATGATCGGATCGTGTCGGAAAAAGAACAGAACCAGCAGCTGGAAAGCCAGCTGCTCGATCTGCAGCGCCAGGTAGGAAAAGTGGAAGAAGCGATGGCCGAGCGCAAATCAGAGGCAGCTGACACGCTGAACCAGCTGGAGGCGGCGCGGATGCAGGCCGGAGTAGTGGCGGTAGAAGGGCCGGGGATCGTCATCACGATGCAGGACAGCCAAAATGCCGCCAGCAATGCGGACATCGCCAACTACATCGTCCACGAGCAAGATGTCCGGCTGGTTGTCAACGAGTTGCGTTTAGCCGGTGCGGAAGCGATCAGCATCAACGGGCAACGGCTGGTCAGCAATTCGTCCATCCGCTGTGTGGGACCCACGATTATTGTGAATGGCATCAAGTCTGCAGCCCCGTTCGTAGTGACGGCCATCGGAGATCCGTCCACGATGGAGAGCGCCTTGAACCTGCCCGGAGGCGTCCTGCGCTCCCTGCAGGACTTCGTGCAGATCGACGTAGCCAAAAAGGACCGCGTCAAGTTGCCAGCATTTGTGGGTGACGCCAAAACCAAACACTCCTAGGTGAAGGATGCGTTTACCAATGTTACAAAAAAGCCGTAAAATCACATTTATTCTTGCCATCATTAGTGCTATCATAGGTGTGATGTTGACCGTGCAGTTCAGGAGCAGTCTGCACCCTGTGCACAAGGAGTCCCGCAGTATCGCTGAGCTGCGGACGACGCTGCAAAAGGAATTGGAAAAGCATAAAAACCTGCTGGCGGATATCTCCAAGTACAACCAGCTGTACTACCAGTACGAAACCTCGCTGAGCGAAGATGAGAGCATCTCGGTCATGAAGGAGGAGCTGGCTCGCAACCGCAGGATGGCCGGGATGGTAGAAGTAGAGGGAGAAGGCGTCGTGCTGGAGGTAGTGGACGCGGAAATTCCCGATGATCACATCCTGGATGAGAACATGACGGCACCCGTCCTCAGCGATTACACCATCGATGACGAAGATTTGCGGTGGCTCGTCAATATATTGTTCGCCAACGGAGCACAGGCGATCTCGATCAACAACCATCGGCTGATTTCTACTACGGCGATTCGCAACGTAGGAGACAACATTCAGATCGATACCCGTACGATCCAGGCGCCTTATGAGCTAAAAGTCTTGGGCGACCCGGACGTGCTGCTGTCCGCGCTGAAGCTGGAAGGGGTAGAGGAAAACTTTCAGCTCGCGAACAAAAAGGTGCTGGCGGAAAAAAGGGATAAGCTCGTGATCTCTGCCAATACGGAAACCCGTACGATCCAATATATGAAACCTCTAAAAGAAAAAGGAGATTCGTAACCATGTGGCTCCCGCTTATCGGACTGATCGTCGGTCTCGCTGTCGGCTTCCTGCTGGATTGGCGTGTGCCCCAAGAATACAGCAGCTATCTTTCCATTGCCTTGTTGGCCGGATTGGATACCATCTTTGGCGGAACTCGTTCCTTTCTGGAGCGTACCTTCAATGTTCGGATTTTCTTGTCCGGATTTTTTTTCAATACCCTTTTTGCGGCCGGCCTCGCTTTTATCGGCGGATTTCTGGGAATCGATCTCTACCTGGCAGCGATCGTCGCTTTCGGCGTGCGCTTGTTCAACAATCTGGCGGTAATTAGGAGAATAGTTCTATCTCGGTGGATCAATCAGCAGGACTAGATCAAGAAATGGGAAAATGGTCATATTTATACAAAAATTCATGATGAAAAAAAGGGAATGGTTGTCCTGTGTGGAATAATTTATGCAGGTGTTCTCATTTTAGCAAAAGCAAAGACGCAGCAGGGGAGGTGTCACAGGTTTGGTAAGCAACGAACTCATCGTCAGCCTAGATATTGGAACATCCAAAGTACGCGTCATGATCGGCGAAATCAATAACGGTTCCATCAACATCATCGGCGTCGGCCAATCGCACTCAGAAGGGATCAAAAAGGGCGTGATTGTCGACATCGACCAAACCGTGCATGCCATCCGGGAAGCAGTTGACCATGCAGAGCGCATGGTTGGCGTTTCGATCGAAGAAGTGTATGTCGGCATCACTGGGAATCATATCGAGCTGCATGAGACACAAGGGGTTGTCGCTGTATCCAGCGAAGACCGTGAGATACGAGAAGAAGACATCCAACGCGTTATTCAAGCAGCAAAGGTTGTTGCCATCCCGCCGGACAGAGAAATTATCGAGGTCGTTCCAAAGGAATATATTGTAGATGGGCAAGGTAGTATAAAAGACCCACGTGGAATGATCGGCGTCCGATTGGAAATGGAAGGGACTATTGTGACCGGTTTGAAAACGGTTGTACATAACATTGTCCGTTGCGCCCAGAGAACGAATCTGCGCGTTGCCGGAATTTTCCTGCAACCACTTGCGGCCAGTACCGTCGCTCTTTCCAAGGATGATAAAAACATGGGTGTCGTTCTAGTCGACATCGGTGCGGGTTCTACCACGATCGGTGTATTTGAACAGGGAAATCTGGCAGCTACCACCGTAATCGGCATCGGTGGCGACCACATCACCAGCGACATTTCTCTTGGATTGCGCACGCACACGGATGTGGCCGACAGGGTGAAAATGAAGAATGGCTGTGCCTTGATCGACGAGGCGTCTGAAGACGTGAAGTTCAAGGTCAATCGGATCGGCAGTGATGTAGAGAAGCAGTTTACGCAAGTCGACTTGGCCAATATTATTGAGCCGCGCGCTGCGGAAATTTTTCAATTAGTAGAGAATGCTGTCTACAAATTGGGCTTCCATGATGAAATTGCGGGAGGATATGTGCTCACAGGCGGTACGGTAGCGATGCCTGGCATGCTCGAACTGGCCAAGGAAGAGCTGGATGCACCTGTGCGTATCGCGATTCCAGATTATATCGGAGTGAGAGATCCTGCCTACACGACTGGGGTAGGCTTGATTCAATATGCCTTGCAGTTGATGGAGCGTCGCAGCATTCGTGTGACCCCCTCATTCAAAGGCACCTCGAAGCAAACCGTGTCAAGGCCGAAGGATGGCTCCGGTTTGATGGAAAAAGTGAAAAACTGGTTCAGTGAGTTTATTTAACGTCTTGCGGCTTGCTGCTGTTTATGATGACGATGGAGAATATTGGAATGTTTCGTTCTCTGCAAAAGGTGGAAAGAATTCAACGAAATATGACTTTGTTTGACCGAAGGCTTTAAGCGGACACGGAGCTTTCTTATGTTGAATTGGGGAGGACTAGCAATATGCTGGAATTTGATATGGATTTGGAATCCTTTGCGCGAATTAAGGTCATTGGTTGCGGGGGCGGCGGCAGCAACGCCGTGAACCGCATGATCGCAGGCGGTGTGAAGGGGGTAGAATTCATTACCTTGAACACCGATGCTCAGGCACTCCAATTGTCCAGCGCGGACATCAAGCTGCAAATTGGGGAAAAGCTGACACGCGGTCTCGGAGCAGGAGCCAACCCGGAGGTCGGGAAAAAGGCTGCTGAAGAAAGCCGCGACCTGATTGAAAACGCCCTGCGCGGAGCAGACATGGTGTTTGTAACGGCAGGTATGGGTGGAGGCACCGGTACCGGTGCGGCCCCGGTTGTAGCGGAAATTGCCAAGGAACTGGGCGCACTGACGGTTGGGGTCGTGACCCGTCCATTCTCCTTTGAAGGACGCAAGCGCTCCCAGCACGGCGAAGCGGGGATTGCTGCCCTGAAGGAAAAAGTGGACACGCTGATCGTCATCCCGAATGACCGCTTGCTGGAAATCGTCGATAAAAACACGCCAATGCTGGAAGCATTCCGGGAGGCTGACAACATCCTGCGCCAGGGGGTGCAGGGGATTTCCGACCTGATCGCCGTACCGGGATTGATCAACCTTGACTTTGCGGACGTCAAAACGATCATGACCGAGCGCGGTTCCGCACTGATGGGGATCGGTGTTGGCAGCGGTGAAAACAGAGCGGCCGAAGCTGCCCGCCGAGCCATCTCCAGCCCGCTTTTGGAGACCTCGATCGACGGTGCCCGCGGTGTCCTGTTGAACATCACCGGCGGCACCAACCTGAGCCTGTACGAAGTGAACGAAGCAGCGGACATCGTGTCCTCTGCAGCGGATCCGGACGTCAACATGATTTTCGGTGCTGTGATCAACGAAGATCTGAAAAACGAGCTGGTCGTGACGGTCATTGCGACGGGTTTTGAACAAGCGCAGCGTCAGGAAGTGCCTCGCCGTCCACAGCAGCAGCTCCATCCATCCAGCAACAGGCCGACGCCGGTATCGAATACGAGCACCAGCAGCCGGCCGAAGAATGAGGAGGAGGACAAGACGCTCCTCTCGATGAGCAATCTGGACAATTTGGATATTCCCGCGTTCCTGCGCAACCGTCGCCGGAATAAAAAATAGTGCGGGCCACGCACGCAATAAGACCTTGTTCCTTTTCGGGGGAATGAGGTCTTTTTGTGTGTTTCTGCGCGTCGGCGGCCCAAAAAACTTCTACAAAAAATCTAAAAATACACCGTCAAGAATTGACAGATTTTACATACACATTGATATATACTGCATTTACTGGCAAGTAGTCAGTCGTCAGGAAAAAGGCTGCTGGGAGCGACTGCTCTCGTCGAAGCCCGGTTGGCCGTGTCTTGGGCTGACCTGGAAGGGAGAGGTCGGGAGGTGATGGGGAAGTGGTTGTGTATCTTGATATCATTCTACTCCTGAACATGGCTATTGATACCTTGTTGCTCTGGTTTACCGCTTATTTTCGCAAAGAACGCGTCGTTTGGTGGAGAGTGCTGCTCGCTTCCCTGTTTGGCTGTACGTACCTCGCCTTTTTCTTTTTTCCGGCGTTCTCCTCGATGTATCAGTGGTCGATCAAGCTGCTCTTTTCCATCCTCATGCTGTGGATCGCCTTTGGCAACAGGAGATTGCTTGCTTTCACCCAAAACCTGATCATTTTTTACTTCGTCGCCTTTGTGTTTGGCGGGGGCGTTTTTGGTCTCCAGTATTTTCTCGCCCCGCAAAGCGAAATCGTCCATGGGCTGGTCGTGACCCACAATGACGGGTTTGGAGTCGGGTTCAAGCCGACGCTGCTCATCTTGATCGCCGGATTTGCCATGATGTACGTCATCGCCAGAAAAAGCTACCGGGCCATCCAGGAGCCGCGCAAGCTGGACGCCTTTCTCGTCGATGTAGCGGTGACGCTGGCCGGGGAGAGGGTGATCTGCCGAGGGCTCGTGGATACCGGGAACCAGCTTCATGAGCCGATCACCCGTATTCCGGTCATGATTATGGAAATGCGGATGCTGGCCCATTTGCTGCCGCCGCTTCTCCGACAAACCGATGAAAACGGTGGAGTGTGGGAGAAGCTGGACGGATCCTGGGAAGAGCTTCCAGTCGAGTGGCAGTCTCGAGTCAGGCTGATTCCTTATCGGAGCGTATCGCGAGGAATGGACTTTTTGCTGGCCATCAAGCCGGACCACGTCCTTGTCATGCAAGGCAGCGCCCGGTACGAGACCCAGAAGGTGCTGATCGGCCTCAACCCGATTCCGTTGGCTGCCGACGGACGTTATCAGGCAATCGTGCATCCCGCCATGATGGAGACCTATTCTCAAGAATCGACCTTTATTCTGAAACAGGAGGGCTAAATCATGTACGTAAAACTTCGCCTACAACTCCAATTGACCTGGTACCGGATCTTGCTGTGGATCGGTGTACGCGCTGAAGAAGTCTATTACATTGGCGGGAGTGAAGCTTTGCCTCCACCACTGACCAGGGAAGAAGAGGAGATTCTGCTGGGACGGCTGCCTTCAGGTGATCCGGCCGTGCGCGGGATGCTGATCGAGCGCAATCTGCGGCTGGTCGTGTACATCGCCCGCAAATTCGAGAATACGGGGATCAACATCGAGGATCTCGTCAGCATTGGGACCATCGGCTTGATCAAGGCGGTGAACACGTTTGACCCTGACAAGAACATCAAGCTGGCGACATACGCATCCCGCTGCATCGAGAACGAAATCCTGATGTATTTGCGCCGCAACAACAAAATCCGCTCGGAGGTGTCGTTCGACGAACCGCTCAACATCGACTGGGATGGCAACGAGCTGCTGCTCTCCGATGTGCTGGGGACGGAGAACGACACGATCTATAAAAATATCGAGGACCAAGTCGATCGCAAGCTGCTGAAAAAAGCGCTGGATAAACTGTCCGAACGGGAGCGCATCATCATGGAGCTGCGCTTCGGCCTGGCCGGGGAAGAAGAGAAGACGCAAAAGGATGTCGCGGACCTTTTGGGCATCTCCCAGTCGTACATTTCCCGGCTGGAAAAGCGAATTATAAAACGGTTGCGAAAAGAGTTCAACAAAATGGTCTAACGCATATTTTCCCATTCGAGGGGGATACTGTTCCTAAACCGAAACAGCGGGTGGCTTTTGCCGCTTTCCTGTCGGCTACGCGTCAGTACGCGGCCTTTCAAGACAACCGGGTTAGGGACTTTTTTCTTGCTTCGAGGAGGGAAAGACGTGACGCGCAATAAGGTAGAGATCTGCGGGGTAGATACCTCCAAGCTTCCTGTGCTGACCAACAAAGAGATGAGAGATCTGTTCGAGCGACTGCAGGGCGGCGAGCTGCCGGCCCGTGAAAAACTGGTCAACGGCAACCTGCGGCTGGTGCTCAGCGTCATCCAGCGCTTCAACAATCGCGGGGAATTCGTGGACGATCTGTTTCAAGTGGGCTGCATCGGACTGATGAAAGCGATCGACAACTTTGATCTCGGGCAAAACGTGAAGTTTTCCACCTATGCGGTGCCCATGATCATCGGCGAGATTCGGCGCTATCTGCGCGACAACAATCCGATTCGCGTCTCCAGGTCCTTGCGCGACATTGCGTACAAGGCCCTGCAAGTGCGCGACAACCTGACCAACAAACATTCGCGCGAGCCCACCATCACCGAAATCTCTCAGGAATTGAACGTAGCCAAGGAAGATGTCGTATTCGCTCTCGATGCGATTCAGGATCCCGTTTCCCTGTTCGAGCCGATCTACCAGGACGGCGGAGACCCGATCTACGTCATGGATCAAATCAGCGATGAAAAAAACAAAGACGTGACGTGGGTGGAAGAAATCGCCTTGCGGGAAGGGATGCAGCGTCTGGGTGACAGGGAAAAAATGATTTTATCCATGCGCTTTTACGAGGGGAAAACCCAGATGGAGGTCGCGGAGGAAATCGGCATCTCGCAAGCTCAGGTGTCACGGCTGGAAAAAGCGGCGATCGCCCATATGCAAAAACACGTACAATCGTAACGGAATCGTACATAGGAAAGCCCGACGGCACCGTCCCGTTCGGGTTTTTTGTATGGGAAAAAAGAATGGAAAGGGCTTCTGTCGCGTTAAAGGGTTGGAAAAGCGATCCTGACGAGTTTTAAAAAAACGTGCTACGACCATTTCCGCCCCGGCACAAGAGCCTGAACGAGGAAGAGAAGACCTCAATGCAAAGGCCCACACAAGCTTTTGAATGGCCGCCGTTCCGCTTTCGGAGCGGAGCCGGACAGGGATGACCCCCAAGCAGTGTCCCTACCAGCCTGGTGCGTTTCCCCTTTTTCCGCCCCGGTCCAACAGCTCGACCGACTGAGTTTTTTCCCCAGGCGGGACATATTCCACGCTCCACTCATATACTACAAGTAACGGAGCAAAAGTGGGTGAGGGAGAATGGTGAAAATCTCTGACTTCCAGACCAAAGAAGTGGTCAATATTTTGGACGGGAAGCGGCTCGGCCAGATTTCCGATCTGGAAATTGATTTGCGCCACGGCCGAGTAGAGGCGATCGTCGTGCCTGGACCAGGAAAGTTTCTGGGCCTTTTTTCAGCTGGCAATGACTTTGTGATCCCTTGGCGCAATATTGTTAAAATCGGCAAAGACGTCGTGCTTGTGCGCATGGAAGAGACACTTCGGGTAGAAGCGAGAACCTCCGGTGGAGATGACTACAGAGAGTAGGGAAAGAAAGGCGGGGAATCGCCTTTCTTTTCTTTTCGGCTATGGTATGATAAGCCATATGAGGAAGGTGACAACATGAGAGAGCCGTTTGTCATGGCAGAGGGAAAGCCGTTTTTGCATGTGCAGGATTGGGAGCAGCGCTTTCCCGGTCTGGTAGCGGGGTTTACGGTTCGCACGGGAGGGGTAAGTGAACAACCGTACGGATCGTTCAATATAGGACTGCATGTAGGCGACGAGCCCGCACGGGTGGTAGCCAATCGGCAGATGCTTGCCCGGCAGCTTTCGTTTCCATTCGAATCGTGGACGTGCGCGGATCAGGTGCACGGCAATCGAGTGTGCCAGGTGATGGCGGGTGGCGCCGGAAGGGAGAGCCTCGTGGATGTCATCCAGGCTGCCGATGGCCTGTTCACGGAAAAAGAGGGAATCCTGCTGGCTTCCTTCTATGCGGATTGCGTGCCCCTGTTTTTCCTCGATCCGGCTTCTCGGGCGATCGGATTGGCGCACGCCGGCTGGAAAGGAACGGTCGGGCGTATTGCCGAGGAAATGGTGAAATCGCTGGAGCAGCAATACGAAGCGAAGCGGGAGCAGCTGCTGGTCGCCATCGGGCCTTCCATTGGCGGCTGCTGCTATGAGGTAGATGAACGAATCATGGAGCAGGTGCGCAGCAGCGCAAAGAGCTGGGAGCCAAGTGTGACTCCGTCGGAAAACGGCCGGTACATGCTCGATTTGCGCAAGCTGAATACGTCCATTTTGCTGGAGGCGGGCGTGTCCCCGGACCAGATTGCCGCGACAGATTGGTGTACAAGCTGCCGCACCGATTTGTTCTTTTCCCATCGCAAGGAAGCGGGAAGAGCGGGAACCACGGGGCGGATGGCCTCGTTTATCGGGTGGAAAAACAGGAAGGGAGAAAGCAGTGCGTCATGAGCATCGATATGAAACTGTTGGAGCAGCGTATGCAAGCGATCGAGGAAAGAATTCAAGCCGCCTGTGCCAGAGCGGGTCGGAAACGGGAAGAAGTGAAAATCGTTGCCGTAACCAAGTACGTCGATGCCGACGCCATCCGCGACCTGCTCGATGCGGGGATCGAGCAGATCGGAGAAAACCGCGTACAGGACGGCGTGCCCAAATACGAGCAGTACGGAGATCGCGGCATTTGGCATTTCATCGGCCATCTGCAGACGAACAAAGCAAAAGAAATCGTAGGTCGGTTTGCCTATATTCATTCTTTGGATCGCTTATCCTTGGCGGAAGAGCTGAATAAACGGGGACAGGCGTTGAATCAAGTCGTAAATTGTTTTTTGCAGCTGAATATCTCGGGCGAGGAGACAAAATTTGGGCTTAGTCCCAATGATGTATTGGCTTTTTTGCAGGAAACCAGTAATATGAAACATATAAAGATCATGGGATTAATGACGATGGCGCCTGTTGTCGAAAAAGAAGAAGAGGCGCGTCCGGTCTTCCGAGGTCTTCGCGAATGGAAAGAGAAAATCAACGAGTGGGCGTTCCCTCACGCGCGAGTGGAGGAGCTGTCCATGGGCATGTCCAGCGATTTTGAAGTGGCGATCGAAGAAGGTGCTACATATATTCGACTGGGATCCGTGTTGGTCAAGCCTTGATGCGGATCGCGGTCCTGCTGCAGGATGGAAGTCCAGCGTCAAGAGAGGAGGACTTGAGGATGGGTGTAATGAACAAGCTGATGGGGTTTCTGGGTCTGGATAACGAAGAGTATATTGAAGAGACGATAGAAGAGGACCAGGAGGAGCAAGAGTCCACAAACCGACGGCAGTCTTCCAGCCGAGCGAACAACGTGGTTCCTTTCCAGGCCCGGGAGAAGGAGGGGATTCGTTTGATCCTCTGTGAACCCCGCCACTACAGCGATGCTCAGGACATTGCGGACAATCTTCGCCATCGCAGACCCGTCGTAGTGAATCTGCACCGGGTGGAAAAGGATCAGGCGAGGCGGATCATCGATTTTTTGAGTGGAACCGTCTATGCGTTGAACGGAGATATTCAAAAAGTGGGGGACACCATTTTTGTGTGTACGCCGGATCACGTCGACATCCAAGGCACGATCTCCAGCGTGATGGAAGAGTAAGGAATCAATGACGGAAAAAAGGGTGAGGGAATGGGTTACCTTCTGACAATATTGGATTTTGCTTTTACGGTTTATCAATACATGATTATCGCCTACATCCTGATGTCTTGGGTGCCGCAAATGCGCGAGACGGGGATCGGCCAGCTTTTGGAACGGCTGGTGGAGCCGTACCTCGCTCCGTTTCGCCGCTTTATCCCGACGCTCGGATTCATTGACATTTCACCGATTGTGGCTTTGATCGCGCTGCGTTTTGCCTATTACGGACTGTTCTCGATCCTGACGAAAATTGCCTAGGCGAGTGAGCGTATGAGCCTATTTGATCACTTTGGAAAAGAAGAACGTCCCTTTGTCGAACGGGCGCTGGAAATGCTGATGCTGGTAGAGCGGAAGCAGGCCATGCGCCTTACTGATTTTCTGGATCCGCGGCAGTTGCAGATTGTTCAAAGCCTGTCCTCCCAGGTGCAGGATGTATCCGTATCGGCCCATGGCGGCTATGACGGGGCGGAGCGTATGCGGGTGATTCTCCATCCGGACTACGTGGCGGTTGACCCGGAAGACTACCGGCTGGCGCTGCTGCGGATTCGCGCCGACCAGCGCTTTCACGTATTCGAGCATCGGGACGTGATGGGGGCCCTCTTGCATGCGGGGATGAAGCGGGAAAAATTCGGCGACATGCTGACGGATGCGGACGGCAGCTATGCGGTCGTCGCAGAAGAAGCGGCGGATTACATCTGTGCGCAGGTGACGCAGATACACCGCACGTCCGTGCAATTCGAACGGCTGGCGTGGGAGAAATTTACCCCGCCAGCTCCGCGGTTTGCCGAGAAAACGATTACCGTGCCGTCTCCCAGGCTGGATGCCATCATCGGGGAAGTGCACCATTTGTCGAGGGCGAAAGCGGTGGTCCCGATTCGCTCCGGGAAAGTAAAAGTGAACTGGAAGATTGTGGAGGATCCTTCCCATCCGCTGCAGGAGGGAGACATGATCTCCCTGGCAGGGTTTGGGCGTTTCAAGGTGCTGGAGATCGCGGGGCCGACCCGCAGCGGCAGACTTCGCATGAGTGTGGGACTTGTCACCTAAGAGAAGGCAGATCCGAAAAATTTGCAAAATACGGCAGGATATACAGCCAATCCTGTCGAAACTGTAAATTACGATTATCGGGAAAAGTGGGGGGTTCATGTGCCTTTAACGCCGTTGGATATACACAATAAGGAATTCAGTACCGGCTTTCGCGGATACAACGTTGACGAAGTAAATGAGTTTCTGGATCAGGTCATTAAAGATTTTGAACTCCTGATTAAAGAAAAAAGGGAAATGGAAGAGCGCATCGCCATTCTCAACGAACGTGTGGATCATTATAAGAGCATGGAAGAAAATTTGAGCAAGTCCATCCTGGTGGCGCAGGAGACGGCGGAAGATGTCAAATCGAACGCGCGCAAGGAAGCGCAGCTGATTTTGAAGGAAGCCGAGAAAAATGCGGACCGGATCGTTAACGAAGCGCTGGCCAAGTCCCGCAAGATCGCCATCGAAATCGAAGAATTGAAAAAACGTGCTTCCGTCTACCGCATGCGCTTCCGGACGCTGCTGGAAGCCCAGCTGGAAATGCTGGAGAACGGCGCGTGGGACGATATCGAGCAAGCGGATTCTGCCGTCACTGTTGAATAAAACATTGACGTTCTGTTGATGATGGTACTATAATGAAAAACGACTTTTTCTCTGACAACCGCATAGGTCAGATCGACGATGATCGGGAAGAGTACGTGAGACTGCACTGTCAAGAGAGCCGGGGCCAGGTGAGAGCCCGGTCAGCTGCACCCGCAGAAAATCACCCGGGAGTTCAATAGCCGAAATCTTGCCTGATTGCCCATGCAAATCAGGCGAGGGAATAAGTGAGCGCGTCATTCCCGTTACGAATGAGACAAGTGGAACGTTTGTTTGCTTATGGCCAGCTGGGCATAGACAGCCGTTCAATCTGGGTGGTACCACGGGAGCCTTCTCTCGTCCCAATTTGGGATGAGTGAAGGCTTTTTTGATTTCACGGAAAGGCAGCTAGGCGAGGCCGGTGCCTTTTGGATGCCAAAGCTTGGCGCAGCCAAGTTTACTACGTTTAGGAGTGAATGAAGCCATGGATTTCAGCAAAACCTTAGCGCTGCCAAAAACTGATTTTCCGATGCGCGGCAATTTGCCGAATCGCGAGCCGCTCATGCAGACGGCTTGGGAAGAGATGGACATTTACAAGCTCGTGCAGGAGCGTACGGCTGGACGTCCGTCCTTTGTCCTGCACGACGGCCCTCCCTACGCGAACGGGGATATTCATATCGGCCATGCCCTGAACAAAATCCTCAAGGACTTTATCGTTCGCTACAAATCAATGGCAGGCTTCCATGCCCCGTACGTTCCGGGCTGGGATACGCACGGTCTGCCGATCGAACAGGCGATTATCAATGCACAAGGCCTGGACCGCCGCAGCATCGAGGCCAACGACTTCCGCAAGCGCTGTGAAGAGTACGCCTGGTCCTACATCAACAAGCAGCGCGACCAATTCAAGCGTCTGGGAGTTCGCGGCGACTGGGATCACCCGTATGTGACGCTGCGTCCGGAATACGAAGCGAATCAAATCCGCGTGTTCGGGGAAATGGCGAAAAAAGGGTACATCTACAAAGGACTGCGCTGTGTGTACTGGTCTCCGTCTTCCGAGACGGCCTTGGCAGATGCGGAAATCGAGTACAAGGACAAACGCTCTCCTTCCATCTACGTGAGCTTCCAGGTCGTCGATGGCAAAGGGCAGCTGGACAGCGAAACCGGCGTCGTCATCTGGACGACTACCCCGTGGACGATTCCGGCCAACCTGGCGATCAGCTTGCATCCGGAATTGGAGTACAGCGTCGTGAAAGCCGATGGCCGCAAGTTCCTCGTCGCGAGCGGACTGGTGGAAGGCGCGAGCAAGGAAATCGGCTGGGAAAGCGTGGAGGTGCTCTCGACGCACAAAGGGACGGACCTGGAAGGCGTCGTGACACAGCATCCGTTCTACGGCCGCACGTCGCCGATTACTCTGGGCGAGCATGTCACGCTCGATGCGGGTACCGGCTGCGTCCATACCGCTCCCGGCCACGGGGAAGACGACTTTAACGTAGGGCAAAAATACAATCTGGGCGTGCTTTGCCCGGTCGACCATGAAGGAAAAATGACCAGTGAAGCTCCTGGCTTCGAAGGTCTGTTCTACGAGGATGCCAACAAGGTAGTGACGGAAAAGCTGAAGGAAAAAGGCGCCCTGCTCAAGCTCAGCTTCTTCACCCACTCGTATCCGCATGACTGGCGGACGAAAAAGCCGGTGATCTACCGTGCGACCGAGCAGTGGTTTGCGTCCATCGACGGCTTCCGCGAGCAGATGCTGGAAGCGATCAAGCAAGTGAAATGGATTCCGCATTGGGGCGAAACCCGCCTCGCCAACATGATCGCGGACCGCGGCGACTGGTGCATTTCCCGTCAGCGCGTCTGGGGTGTGCCGATTCCGATCTTCTACTGCAAGTCTTGCAATGAACCGATCATCAACGACGCGACGATCAACCACATCGCCGAGTTGTTCCGCCAGGAAGGCTCCTCTGTCTGGTTTGCCCGCGAAGCAAGCGAGCTGGTGCCGCAAGGTCTGTCCTGCTCGAAATGCAGCTGCACGGAGTTCCGCAAAGAGACGGATATCATGGACGTCTGGTTCGACTCCGGCTCCAGCCATGTCGCCGTCTTGAAGGAGCGCGGAATCAGCTGGCCGGCCGACCTGTATCTGGAAGGCTCAGACCAGTACCGCGGCTGGTTCAACTCCTCGCTGTCCACCAGTGTTGCCGTATTCGGCACGGCGCCGTACAAAGGCGTGCTCAGCCACGGCTTTACACTGGATGGCGAAGGACGTAAAATGTCCAAGTCGCTGGGGAATACGATCGTGCCGCAAGAGGTCATCAACAACCTCGGCACAGACATTTTGCGACTGTGGGTAGCTTCTGTAGACTACCAGGCGGACCAGCGGATCTCGGATGCCATCCTCAGCCAGATCGCGGAAGTGTACCGGAAAATCCGCAATACGTTCCGCTTCCTGCTCGGAAACCTGGACGGCTTCGATCCGGCAAGAGACCGCGTAGCCTACGAGCAGCTGGGTGAGCTGGACCGTTCTGTGCTGGCGAAAGCGGCGAAAATGGTCAAACGCGTGCGCAAGGCGTACGATGATTACCAGTTCCACACGGTCTTCCACTCCGTCCGCAACTTCTGCGTCATCGACCTGTCCGCGTTCTATCTGGATATTTGCAAGGACCGCCTGTATGTGGAAGCGCCAGACAGCGTCAAGCGCCGGGCAGCCCAAACCGTCATGTACGATTGCCTGCTCAATCTGGTGAAGCTGGTAGCACCGCTTCTGCCGCATACAGCAGATGAAGTGTGGGGCTTTGTCCCGGGCGTGTCCGAGCAGAGCGTCCAGCTGACTGACATGCCAGAGGCAGACGAACAGCATTTGAGCTTCTCTGCCGAGGAAGAAAGCAAGTGGGATGCGTTCCTCGCCGTGCGGGACGAGGTGTTGAAGGCGATGGAAGAAGCGCGCCGCAACAAAGTGTTCGGGAACTCCGTGGATGCCAAGCTGGCGCTCTACCCGCAGACCGGGCAGGTCGCGAAGACGCTGGCTGCCATGGACGATTTGGCCGATCTGTTTATCGTGGCGGACGTGGAGCTGCATCCGCAAGGAACTGCGGCACCGGCTGAAGCTGCTCAGCTCGAAGGGATCGCCGCAGTGGTCTCTGCTGCAGAAGGCGTAAAATGCGAGCGTTGCCGTGTCGTCAAACGCGATGTGGGAGTGCGTCCTTCCTTGCCGACGATTTGCGGCCGCTGCGCCGATATCGTGGAGAAGCATTACGCTCATGTAACCGAATAACGGTGATTTTCAAGAGATGACCTGTCCTTCCGCTCTGGAAAGGCAGGTTTTTTTGTTCCTGCCAAATGGAAGTCAACTTATGGGGACGGGCGTGACATCGGTTATTTCGACGCGAGCAAGACATACTACTACGTGAGGAAACCAAACGAAGGTGGTGTCTGACGTGGACCAAGACAGGCTGGCACGTTTTCGGGTCAAACTGCTGGAGCAAAAAAAAGAGCTGGAAGATCGCGTGCAGGACCATTATGGCATGAGAGAACCGATGACGACTTCCTTGCAGGAATTTGCCATGTACGATAACCACCCTGCTGATATTGGCAGCGAGCTGTTCGAACGGGAAAAAGATGTGGCGCTGGACAGCTTGGACAGAGAGACGCTCAAGGAAATTGACCAGGCCTTGACGCGCATGGATGAAGGCACATACGGGATCTGTACGGTTTGTGGACAAGCCATTCCCGAGGAACGCCTCGAGGCGCTGCCGCAGGCCCAAACCTGCAAGGAGCACGCTCCGGCGCCGAACGTCAACGAGTCACGGCCGATCGAAGAAGAATTTCTGACGCCGCCCTTTGGACGTACCTCGCTGGACGAAAAAGCAGGGCAAAACGGATTCGACGGCGAGGATGCCTGGCAGATTGTCGAGGCCTGGGGCACGTCCAGCACGCCTTTTTCCTATGACGACAACGCCAAGACCGACTACAAGGACATGTACATCGAAAGCGGCGAGCCAGATGGCTTTGTCGAGGAAGTGGAGGAAATCGGCTACACGGATATCGACGGATACCACGGACAGGACAGCGTACACTTTATGCGCAGCGGCACTTATGAGGAATACATGCGCAAAGGCGAAGGAAAAGGCAATGTTTTGAACTACGACGACGATGAAGAAGAACGGGCAGAACGGGAAAGCCGCAACGATCTGATGTAGCGGGGGGAGCAGCCGAAGATGCAAATCGAACGCGTGGAAACATACCCGCTGCTCTATCGCCTCCCGCAAGCGTACGGGGATGCCAATGGGTACAAACGCTACCGCACATCCTATCTGATTCGCCTGATCACGCGCTCGGGCATCGATGGATGGGGAGAAATTGTCGATTGGCTGCCGACGCTGCATCGTGGTTTTCAGGAGCGAATCATCCCGTATTTGCTCGGAAAGCAGGCGACAGACCGGCTGACGGTCACTGACGTGGTCAGCAAGTGGCATCAGCGGTCGGCGGCGGGAGTGAGTCTCGCTTTGACAGAGATTGTCGCCAAGCGAGCGGGATTGTCTATTTGTGAGCTGTGGGGCGGGAAGTTCCATCGAGAAATCCCGGTGTACGCTTCCTTTCAATCTTACGGGGAGCAGGCCGATTGGGCAGAGCAATCGATCGGGAACGTGACCATGCAGATTCAGGCAGGCCACAAGCGGGTCAAGGTAAAAATCGGCGGGCGGGCGCTGGCAGAGGATCTGGCGCATATCGACCGGCTCATGCGGACGCTGCCGCCGGATGTGCTGGTCGCTCTCGATGTCAACCAGAGCTACGATCTGTCCTATGCCCGTCTTTGGGAGCGGATATTCTCCCGCTACTCGAACTGGCTGTGGCTGGAGGAGCCTATGCCGCTCGACCGGGTGCAGGAGTACGCCAAACTCAGGTCGGCTCTTTCGGTTCCGCTTGCGGGAGGGGAAAATTTGGTGCGCTGCGCACAGTTTTTGCCCCTGTACCAAATGGGGGCGCTCGACATCGCCCAGCCGGATTTGCAGCATTCAGACGGCATCGATTCGTACCGGACTCATTTGCAGCTGGCTCGGCAATTTGGCTATCGCGTTTCTCCGCATTCCTTTGACGGAGGGCTGGTTCGGCTGTACACGCTGTTTGCACAGGCTTGTCTGCCGGCATGGTCGAAAATGGATGCGGACCCGATCGAGCCCGTGGAGTGGGATGCGATGGAGAACCCTTTCTCACAGCTGTTTCCCTTGCAGCCGGCGAACGGGTCGGTCGCGATCCCGGACGGAGTTGGCATCGGACTCGAGCCGGACTGGGAGCTGATTCATGCGATGCGCTGGGATGGCAGCGTGTACGCGTAAAAAAGGAGTATCGTATGGCGCAAAATGCAAAAAACTTGATTGGTTTGACTGGAATTCCGCTCGTCATGGTACTGGGCAACTCCATGCTGATTCCCGTCCTGCCGACCATGAAAGCTGAGATGGATCTCACATCCCTGCAGACGAGCCTGCTCATCACGGCTTTTTCCATTGCGGCTGGCATGGTGATTCCGTTTGCCGGCTATTTGTCTGACCGATTTGGCAGGAAAATCGTCATCATCCTCTCGCTTATCGTCTACGGACTGGGAGGGCTCGTGGCCGGTTTGGCTGCCCTCTGGTGGGACAAGCCGTATTCCCTCATCATGGTTGGGCGTGTCCTGCAAGGGATCGGCGCTGCGGGAACCGCGCCGATCGCCATGGCCTTGGCAGGGGATTTGTTCAATGGCGCGGCGGAGAGCAAAGCACTGGGGCTGATGGAGACGTCGAACGGCTTGGGAAAGGTGCTCAGCCCGATTATTGGCTCCTTGCTCGCCTTGATCTCCTGGTACATGGTATTTTTGGCTTTTCCCATCATTTGCGGGGTCGTCCTGGTGCTGTTTTTGTTCCTGACCAAGGAAAAAAAGCAGGAGAAGCAGCCAATGCCGGTCAAGCAGTATGTGCATTCCATCGGCCAGGTGTTCAGGCAGCACGGGAAGTGGCTGGTTCCGGCCTTTTTTATCGGCAGCATCTGTCTGTTTACGTTGTTTGGAGTGTTGTTCTACCTGTCTGATTTACTGGAGGAGACATACAAGATTGACGGAGTCATCAAGGGCGGCTTTCTGGCCATTCCGCTCTTGGTCATGAGCATCGCCGCCTACCTGACAGGCCTGATCATCAAAAAGAAGCTCGGTCTCATGCGCTGGTTTGTCATTGTCGGGATGTTCATGCTGTCCGCCTCCTACTTGCTCGCCAGCTTCGTGAAGGGGGCTTCCGTGCTCATCGGGATCTTGGTGCTCGGCAGTATCGGAACCGGGATGATTCTGCCCTGCTTGAACAGCATGATCGTCGGAGCCGTCCAGAAGACAGAGCGCGGGATGATTACATCGCTGTACAGCGGCGTCCGCTTTATCGGAGTAGCCGTAGGTCCGCCGGTCTTCACCTGGCTCCTGGGCATCTCGCGCACGGTAATGTTCACCTCCATCGCGGGCTTGTCGCTTGCATTCGGCGTGGTGGCGATCTTTTTTCTGAAGCCCAAGCAGGCGCAGCAGCAAGCACAAGGGGCAGGGGAACCGGACGCGAAGGCAGAGGAGACAAAGGCGTGGCGGCAAGTGTCGGAGCTGCTCGGGATGGAGTCGCAGACGCCGGAAGAAAAACGCAGGGAAGCGGCGGCGGAGAAGTTCGGTTTCGATCCCAATGAATTGATCAAGCAAGTCTTGTCGGGGAGAAAGGAAAAGGAAAAAAATTAAACAGGGTCAGGCTACAAAAAACTTACATTCCTTATGAAGGATGAAAGCAACGGGGTCACAGTGTGATTACAACAGGCTTGCATCCTCTTTTTGTAGGGAAAATGACTGCTGTCGACCCTGCCTGCTACAGTATCGTAATGCGACATCGCAGTGTGTTTCGATACTGAAAGATTGAAGACATCAGGGGCAAGATTGACATGAAAGTGCAGATTCTGATGAACCCTTGACTGGATGAAAAAAGGAACGGAAAACTTCGGTAACGGTACGGGAACGGACATCGCCCTGGAAACGTATCGCTCCAGTCTGCTGGAAAAGGCAGGAACACTCACCGCCTATCTGGAAGAGACTGTCGTCAACAACCAGAGCTTGGCTCAGCTCAGCTTTGAAGAAACAAGGGCCATCCAACAAAGCACGTTTGTCTTGCAGGGGGGCTGATAATCGTGGCGATACTGGTTTCCGGGGTTATCGGTTACTTGGTGACACGCTCTATCGTCAATCCACTGAATGCTGTCGTACAGGCCGCTTCCCGGTTTGCGGACAGAAAAATGCATACTCAGGTCCAGATCAAGAGCAAGGATGAATTGGGCCAACTCGCCGATTCCGAAGAAGCCGTCAAGATAAAGGAAGATCAAGGGGCGGATGTAACGGTTCTGACTGTAGGACTGGGGAGAGCGGAAAATGAGCTGCGGACTGCCTTGGCGATGGGTGCGGACCAGGCAATCCTGATCGAGACAGAGGGGGAGGAACTGGACGAATACAGTGGAGCTCTCCGTCTATACGGCTGATGCCTATACGCAGGTATTGTGCCAGTTGATTGAGCAAGAAGAGCCTGACATCATCTTGATGGGACATACGGCGGTATGCCGGGATACGGCTCCGCGTGTTGCCGCCCGCCTTGGATTGGGACTTATTTCGGACTCAGTGAGCGTTGGAATGGAGGGGGAGACAATCGTCTTTACCCGCCCGATCTATTCCGGTAAGGCCTTTCAGAAGAAGTCGTTCAGGCAAGGTCGGGTATTCGCGACCCTGCGCCCAAATAACTTTGCGATCTTGGAAAAACCGGTGCAGGTCGAAGTGGCGCGCCTTGAGCCGATTATCAAGGATCTGCGCGCAGTGGTAAAAGAGACGGTGCGGAAAGGCAGTTGGCGGCGTAGATTTGAGCGAGGCGAAAATCATCGTCTCTGGCGGACGTGCTGGGAGGTGCGGTTGGCGGTCGAACTCTAATCGGTCATAATTAGAATTTGATGCATTTTTCCATCGAAATGAAAGCGAATTTTTCCTTTAATCGAATATTTCACAGAGAAGAATGCAATCCCAGCAAATATTTAAGAATTTTTTGTGAATTGATGCAAGCTTACTCATTTTGATGGTAAAATGCATCAAAAGATCAAAATTTGTAAAACCTGCGATCGAATTGTAAGCGATTACAAATGCTGTTTTGTGAAATTTGTTAAATCAGGTTATTTTATCAAGATTTATATGGTTCTTGTTACGCTTACCATCTGTTTCCTTATGATTGTGTAAAAGGTTGGCACAATAGTTGCTTAATCAAATAATGAAAGCGCTTAAATGTGCAAGGGGTGAGGTAATTGCTCAGTACTGTAAAGGAATTTATGACAAAACTATCTGCAACATTTTATCAAGATGATTCCCTGCAGCAATGCTTGCAAACCTTTGTCGAAAAAGAGATGGACGGGGCCATGGTATTGAACAGCCTTGATGAACTGGTTGGCGTTTTGACCATAAAGGATCCGTTAAAAGGGGCCTTTTTTCAAAAGAAGACGGTTGGTGAGGTCATGACGGTTCCCGGAGTGATTCTCCACGAAGACGACCGTATTGATTCTGTGATCCACTATAGGGACGAAATTCATCCGGTGAAGGACAGCAACGATAAGCTGACCGGCTATATCACTCGCAGGCAACTGTTCGAAGGGTACAGTGAGCTGAACCAGGAGAAGCTCAGCCTGATGGATGCCATTTTTAACATATCCCGAAAGAAGTCTCCCACCTCAAGGAACGTGAAGGTGCGATAGCACCAGTGAGTAGGTGGGAGATGAATTTCGGTAGGCGAAGCCTAAAATCTTTCTGTTTCTATAAGGGTATGATATAATCAGTCTTATATTGCTGAGAGTCTGATATATACATGAAGTTAGA
>Ga0255334_1000332_pt1 | contig 42606 bp, 39 predicted proteins | sample EtOH5_35cm_T3_12_FD_202080 | JGI IMG/M metagenome (GOLD analysis project Ga0255334, IMG submission 202080) | Sandy soil microbial communities from University of British Columbia, Vancouver, Canada - EtOH5_35cm_T3_129 | ecosystem: Engineered > Artificial ecosystem > Sand microcosm > Unclassified ...
GCCGTGCGCTCTGTACTCAGTCACGGGCTCGATCACCCCAGAGGCTATCAAGCTACACGGGCCGGTCTGACCGCCTCAACGGCACTCAGACTCTACCGCTCTGATCTGATTTAAAGATACAAGAAGGCAGGTGTGGAAGAACCCGCCTTGCCCGCTCAGCACCCCCTCGGCGTTGCAGATCCTCGCCGTGGCCCGCGCCATGGCTGTGCCTTGCGCCTTGATGGGGTATGTTTGTGCGGCCCGCTCGGACACGCCGGATTCATCCACACCGTCTGAGCGTCCCGGAGACTCCCTTTTCTTGCAGGCTTGGTGAAAGCCGCTGCGTCACAAGCGCAGCGGCTTTGCTTTTTGGTGCATGTTGTGAATGTCTTAAAACTCAGTACAACAAAGGCTTTAATGCTATATAAATAATAGCATTATGGGCTTTGTTTGCTGCCAGTATGAAAAAGGTATGAAAAACAACACTACCCGATAGCCCTGCACTGCAATTGCAGCTCACGGCGGCTTGAATGCACGTCTGCCACGCTGGTGATGCCGTACACCTTGCCGTCATGGATCACCCTGTCTGCGGCGGTGATACCGGGCCGGTAGCGCATCCTGATGCGTGCTGTCACCTCAGCCACCAGGGCAGCAGCAGCAAGGTATTCCCGGCCCACCAGCGGCTCCACAGCGGCCCAGCATGTAAACAGGGGGGCCCAGTTGTCTGGCAGCGGCTGGCCCAGCTCATCAAACCCGCCTTGCTGGCGCTCCACCGTCACGCGCTCTGTCAAGTCGCCCGCTCTCATGAGTGCGCCCGGTAGGGGTTCAGCAGGTTGCGGTACGTGTCGTTGCCGTACAGCTTTCGGTCGCCCTGCGCTTCCCGGTTCAGATACAGGTCGTTCACCATCAACATGGCGGCGCTTTTGATTGGGCTGGGCACGGTCGCTGTCATCTGGTCCAGCGGCATGTTGAGATAGTCCGCCACGGCTGCGGTCGCTGTCGTCATCAACATCTGGATCAATCCGTCCTCTTCGTCGTGGTCGCAGCGGAGATACAGCTTCGTTTCGGCAAAGTCGAGCATTTGATTTCTTTCAAATGGTTGGAATAGGTGCCAGCACCGTGGGAGAAAGGATCAGGGCCATGGACGCATCAGAGAATCACTCACCTTTGCGAACCCATGCCGTGAAAGCCCACTCACTGGCTGCCATGGTTTTTCCTATGCGCGGCACTCATGGCTAATCCGCGTCCGGCCTTCCACTCATGTGGCCCCCCGGCTAGGGCGATATTCAAACGAACGTGAAACTGTCGAAGGCGATCCCCTGCGCCTCGGTGGCCTTGCTCGCCACGCCCATGGCCATGGCAATGGCCTGCAATCCGTCAATGCGTCCGGTAGCCTTCGCCTTGTCCAGCTTGCGCCCACCGGCTGGGTCTTTTGTCACCACGGCATTGGCGGCGCACATGGTCAACACCGGGTTGCCACCGTGGGCGATGCGCCCATTCAGCAGCTCGGCCTCCAGGGCATCCAGGGCCACCGACATATCACGGAACCCCTGGCCATGTTCGACTAGCGGCAGATCAACACCCAGGCGGTCGAACTCTTTCTTCAGCAGGTCGATTCGCCATCTGTCAAAAGCTATCCCACGAACATCAAGGTCAGCAAGAATCTCGGCAATGTCTGCGGCGACAAACTCATAGTCCACGCTGGCACCTGGCGTTGCCCGTAACAGGCCCTGGCGCGCCCATGTCGAGTAAGGCGCACGGTCACGGCGGCTGCGATCCTCAATGCCGGACTCGGGGCACCAGAAATACGATTGCACATGCCACACCTCATCCACCTGGCCGACGATCACCATGGCCGTGAGGTCTAGGCGGGCGCTGAGGTCGATACCGCACCACACAGGGCCATCAAACGGCAGCACCGGGCCTGCGCAGGACTTCCACACGTCCGGGCTGATGAATGGCGAGACAGTCGAAACCCGCTGATTCAGCAGCAAGTTACGGGCGCTGTTTTCCATGCTCGGCATCCGCTGCGCTTGCGTCAGTTGCTCCTTGAGGTCATCAAGGCTGCGGAACGTGCCCAGGGCAGGATTTGCCGCACGCCATGCGCTTTCGTCCAACAAGTCACACCCGGCGGGCGCTTCGTACACATGGCAGACGATGCGCTTATCCTGGCTGGCGCGGGCGTCATCAATCCATTGGCTCAGAAGATCCGCATCGTTGGCAGCGGCGGTACTGATGGCGATCAGCAGCGGCGCTTCGTGCGCGCCCTGGCTGGTGGTGATGGCGTCGATAAAGTCAGACTGTGGGCCACGCACCTGGCCAATTTCGTCGAGGATGGCCAGCACCGGGCTAAGGCCGTGGGCGGTCTTGCCGTCAGCAGCAAGGGCCTTGTATTCGGTGTTTAGCGGCAGTCCTAGCAGGCGCTTGCCGCTCGGGATGATCCGCACCAGGCTAGACAGCTTCGGGGAAAGCTGAACCATCTTGCTGGCCAGATTGAACACCAGGGCGGCCTGATCCCGGCTCATGGCACCGCTCACGATTTGCGCGTTTTGCTTCGCCTCGGGGCCAACCAGGTGCGCCAGTAGCAGGCCAGCAATCAGGCCAGATTTCCCATTCTTGCGGGCCACGCTCAGGATGGCGCGGCGCGTGCCGTGGGGGTTGTCGTAAATGTCCCGGATGAACTGCTTTTGGAACTCTGCCAGCACCAGCGGCTTACCCACCTGCGCACCGTCTGGCACGAGGCAGTAACGCTCGATGAACTCGATGATGCGGGCGGCGCGGGTCATACGGCGCGAAGCCTCGGGATCAGGTCGTCGTCGTCCTGGCGGGCGTTGCGCTCCAGCTCGGCACCTTTGGCAATGTCCGCACTACGGCCCACCGTGGCCACCGTGTTGACAGCGATAGCGCGTGTCAGGGCAAGGGCAAGGCGGGTTAGCTTGATGTGGTCGTCGGAGCCAATCGCCGCTGTTTCAATCGCGGCCTGCACGCGGGCAAGGTTGGCGGCGCTGGCCATGTCCACCGGGTTCCATGTGTCACGCGGGCGGGCCTGCACGATGGCGTCCCAGAACGGGCGCGCACCGTCCGGCACCAGCACATGGGCAGGCGGCGACAAGGGCGGCAGGGCAGCGGCTTGGGTGGCGGCGATGGCGGCTGAGGCGCTGTCGGAGCGCTTTCGCTTGGGTGTCAGTTTCATATGTGCCTCTTTTTTAGGCAGTCAGCGTTAAAGCGAAGGGTACAGGTCGGTTCTGCTCGCTGCGCCTCTGGTGATTTCCCATTCACACATCCCCAGCAAGGCCACCAGACGGGCCTACAGCAGCTTTATTCCAGTGGCTTGATGGGTTGCTAGGCCAGCCGCTCGCGTCGCATCCATGGCGCACGCGCTTGCCCATGTCGTGGGCGGTGTGTCGGCTATGGCATGGAGCGCACAGTCCCACCAGGTTGGAGCGGCTGTTGTCCATGGCGTTGTCGTTGATGTGGTGAACCTGCGTCGCCGGTTCGATCACGCCACGCGCTTCACACTCGGGGCACAGCGGCTGTTCTGCCAGCACTGAGCGGCGCAGTCGATACCACGCCTCGGAGTTGAGCGGCAGCAATCTGCCGTTCTTCGCCGTGACGTAGCGCTTCGTCCGAATGTCTGCCATGGTCAAGCCCTTGGGGTTGGCCGTGTCCAGCACCTTCAATCCACGCTCTTTCCAGGGGTCGAGCATCTTCATGCGGCAGCTTCCTGTTGCTTGCTCGGGTAAGGCAGCGGCGCTGGGCCGGATTTTTGGCTCAGTGGCGCGTCGTCGATACCCTCGATGGCGGGCAGGTTCTCCAGCTTGCGGGCCTCGGAGCGCAGCATCCAGCCGTCGCTGATGCCGGAGCTGTAGAAGGCGGCCCTGTTCGCGCTGTCGCCACGGAGTAGCCCTTCCACCTGATGCTCGGCAAAGTAGGTTCTACGTCCGGCGTCTGTCAGCAGCTTGGATGCAATGCCTTGCTCCCAGGCGATCAAGTGACGGCGCAATGTCATCGTGACGAACTGCCGTGCCAGCTCCACGCTGTTGGAGTAGTTCGCGCTCTCCATGCTTTGCACGATCAGCGGCGGGCAGCGGAACAGGCGGCACACCTCGATCACGGATAGCTTGCGGGCCTCGATCCAGCTTGCATCCTCCAGGCTCATGCTGAGGGGTTGAAACTCCACGCCTTCTTCAAGAATCGCCGTGCGGCCTGCGTTGGCAGCACCTGCATGTTGACTTGCCCACGATGCGCCGATGGCCTGGCGCTGTTCGGGCTTGAGCTTGCCGGGGAACTTCAGCACACCCAGCATCTTGGCCCCGTTGGTGAAGGTGTTGCGCCCATGCTCGTTCTCTGCAATGGCCAGTTCCACCACACCACGGGCAGCGGCGATAGGCGACACACCCAGCACACCATCGTCACCCAGGCGGTGGCGCAAGTGCAGAACCTCGTGAGACAGCAGGCGGGTCAATACGCCTTCTTTGCTGTGCTCATACACCAGGCCCGAAGGCGTCCGACGAACCTGCACGTTGTCGGGGTTGAGTGGCCACAGTTCCCGCACCTGGCCGTCATAGCCGCGCACGATCTTTGCAAATCCGTTGCCCTTGAGTAACACGCTGGCTTGCAGATACTCGCGCCCTTCAAGGGCTGTCATCTCGGGGTTGAACTGGTCGTGCAACACGCGGTACAGCGGGTGGTCTGCGGCGCGTTCCCGGTCGCCATCTTCGCCACGTCGAAACAGGATCAGGGGAAGGGATGCGGTTGTCTCAGCAATGGCCTGCACACAGGCATAGACAGCAGAGACTGATTGAGCAGTGGTAGGCGTCACGCTGGTGGCAGACAGCGGCACAGGCCAGCCGTTGACGCCGATGGTGCTGCGCTTTTCCAGGCCCACCAGGGACAGGGCGCGGGTGATGATGCTCATCGGCAAGTCTCCAGCCAGTGCGAGTTGCAGTGAATGAAATTCGCCATGTCGAACGGCTTGTTGCGCAGGGCTACCGTTGTGTCCTGATATGCCGGGTCTGACGTCAAGGTGATTTCCACCAGGTCAACGGTCAGCAGCTCTCGCACCAGTGTTTGGCCGCGTTCTTCCCAGCGGTCGCCACCGTCCGGCACGGTGAACCCGAAGGAACACCCGGCCACGTCGCCACGATCCACCAGGATGGCCAGATCACGCCCATGGGTGGTGTCAGGCAATGCCAGTTCAAAAGCAAGTCCATGCGGTGTCTCCCTCAGTTGCAGCGTGCCGCCTCGGGTGGTGCCCAGCAAAGCGGAACCATCGTGGTGATAGAGGGCGCGAATGTTGGAACCCGTCGCAAGCGATTTTGCGAAAGCGCCCGGACGCACAATTTCTGAGAATTGGCCCAGGTTTGCCTCGGAATTGAACACGGCGGCGATGCCGTGCAATGTCTTGTTGCCGGTCGCCTTGAGCGTGCCGTGTCCGCGTAGTTCCAACATGTCGCGTCCTTTGCTTTACAGCGTGATGTCGTCGATCACGGTGAAGGCATCTTCACGGCGGGGCACCATGTCGCAGGTGGTCAGGATGCGAACCTGCACAGCGCCACGGCTGTAGGGGCCTTCAGCGTAGGGGTTCGTCGTCACGTCCACACTGCCCCAGGTGCCCACGATCATTTCGGAGAAGTCGCCCACGATGGCGCGGCCCGTCGCAGGGGTTCCGGCTTTCTTCGCCAGTTGGTTGGTGACCGCCACCGGCACGCCAGCCAATTGGCCGTTGTCCAGCAAGTAACCCGGCAGGCCAGCTTCCCGGAGGGTCTTGCGCAGGACGGTCGCCACCTCGGGGTGCGTCAACCAGGCGTTGGGCGTGATGTTCTTCAGCGCAAGCCCTTGCAACACGGTCAGCACCTTGGCCCAGGTCGGTGCGCCCAGGGTGCCGGTTCCTGCGGCAGCGGTCAGCAGGCCCTCGGGTTGCTTCACGCCGTCGCCATGGATCAGGGCCTTGTCGATGGCCAGCGAAACCACGTCAACAAAATCTTGCCGCACCAGGCTTTCAATCGCGGGGTTGGACTGTTGCAGCAGTTGGCGGGACAGCTCGGTGATAGCGCCCACATGCTTGGGCTTCAACGTGATGTTGTCAAACGTCAGGCCGGAGTCGCTCAGGGCGTCACCTTCAGCAAGCCATTGCGCCGTGCTGGTGGTGGCCTGGCGCGGGATCACCACGTCCCCCCGGAGATTGGGCAGCACGCGGGCACCCAGGCTGCGCACGATCATGCTGTTGCGCAGCAGGCCCACGAATTGATCAGCGCGGAAATCCTCTGGCACGATTCCGGCGGCGGTGGTTGTCGTCTGAGCTACGCGCTTTTCAAACAGGGAATGAGGGATCAGCACACCCTTGGCCTGCACACCCTGGCGCTTTTGCTCGGCGTTGTACTCGCCCAATGCGCCGGTAAGGCTGCGGTTCTCGGCATGGGCGGCGATGGCCTCCACGATGCTGATGCCCGATTCCAGCTCAGTGACGCTCTTGTGCACCGGCGTGCCCAGGCTGCGCCTTTCAGCGTCTTCAACAAAAACGGCGCGCTGCTCTTGCGCTTCCAGCTCGGTGATTTCCTTCTTGATGCGGTCGAAGGCGGCTTGGCCCTCGGCATTCAGTTGGGGCGATGCGGCCAGCAGCGAACGGGCTTCATTCACCTTGGCGGCGCGGGCTTCACGGATTTGATGCAGTTGCATGTGCTTCTTTCTTGAGGTGTGCCCATGCAATCGCCGGGCGGGTTGCAATAGTCATAGACTATTGATACTGCGTGATATATAGCAGGAATCTATGGTGGTGTCAAGAAAAAACCCGCTCGGGGCGGGCTGAGGGGTGGCTCCAGGGAACACCGTGCCGGAAAATTTTCCGGAACGGCAGGACGCGCCCCACGGATTAGGGGTGGCTCCAGGAAAGGTATCCGTTGACAGATACCTTTTGCAGCAGGACGCACCCACGGCAGGCAAGAAAAAACCCGCTCGGGGCGGGCTTGGTTTTCAGGGTGCCACGGCAAGATGCGGTGACTTCATGTGCGCGCTCTTTCCCCCATACCCCCTAGCGGAGTCGCCGCAGTCGCCGCACTCCACTGCGGTAGGTGCGGTGACTTCCAGTACCTCATAAGTCGCCGCAGTCGCCGCAGTCGCCGCAGGTGATAGGCCCGCCTGCTCCCGCCCCTGGCTCGTGACTTCCCAACGCTCGCGCTGCTTGCGGTCTGCGCCCCGGTACTCCACGCGGGCCAGATACCCGGCGCGCTCGGCCTGGCGCAGCAGATCAAACACATCGTTTTGTTTCAAGCCCTTGGGGTAGGTGCTCTCGCCGGACAGCAGCTTTACCGCGTGCGTCCGGCTGGTGGTAGCGGCGCTCACATGCTCGCCGCGCTCGGTGAACTCAGCGATCAGCTTTAACAGGGCCTTCGTGTTCACGCGGTCGGCAATGTGCGCAACAACCCCCGCCAATGGCGCGTCCAGTTGCGGCAGGCCGTCAGCAGGCCAAAACAGGTGCAGCGGCTCGCGCAGCTTCCCGTGGTTGATCTTCTGATGTTCCAGCTTCAGCCCGCCCGCCTCATCGCGCGTCATGAATAGGCGACTGCGCACGCTGTTGTGCCATGCGGTGCTACCGCTGTAGCCCTCGCCGCCCTCGGCCTTGCGCGCTCGGCTGGTGTTTTTGTCAACGTGTGCCAGCAGCAGCACCGCACTGTTGTTGTCCTTCGCAATTGACTTCAGGCACCGAATGAAGGCCCGCACCTGGCGGCGTTGGATTTCGTCGCCGCCGTAGGCATCGCTGGCGTTGTCCACAATGACAAGATCAGCGCCCGCTGCCAGCTTGCGCAGCTCGGCATAGGTGCCCGTGGTGGTGCCCGCATCGCGGCCCGCCGTTGCGAAAAGCTCGGGATCGTCGGTGCCGTCGAATACTTGCAGATTGGCCAGCTCCTCGGGTTCAATGTCCCATTGACGGCAGATATTTGCCAGTCGGTGCCGCACTACCGGCCCGCTGTCCTCCAGGCTCAGGAACAACACGCGCGATGGTTCGGTGTCAATCCCGAACAATGGGCGTCCGGTCGCCGCTGCCACTGCCAGCATCAAGGAAATATAGCTTTTGCCCGTGCCGCCGTGCGCGCCCAAAAGCGAAACCTCGCCACGGGGCAGATACCCTTTCCAGACATAACTCGGGGCAGGGGATGGCGCGGAAACTACGTCAAAAACGGAAACGGGCGACAGCTTCGGGCCGGGTGGCTCGTCGGGGTCAACCTCCAGCGGCTCAAACCCGGCGCTTTGCCTTGGGCGGTCTGGCAAGCCCTCATAGTTGGGCGAAGTCTGGCCAGCGGTGCGCGCGCTCTCCAGTGTCTTGCGCACCTCGTCGGGCTCCAGGCCAGCGGCCAATGCGGCGCGCTCCATGGTCGCCGCCACTTGCTGCCAGTCCAGCCGCCCAGCCGCAGACAGCCGGGACAGTCCGTAGGCTGCGCCATTCAGCACATCATTGCGCCCACCTTCAGGTGCTGCCAGAACGGCGCTTGTAGCGCGCTCCAATGCCCGTTGGCTGTAGTGGTCGCGTGCCGTGCTTTGGAGCGCCTGCGGGGCTGTTGCGGGGCTTGCCGGAGCATTCTTTTCCTCGGTCAGCACGTCCAAAAGCCACTGCGGGCAATCCACCATGCGGCCTTGCCCGATCCACTGATAGGCCCGCCCGTCGATCGTGCTCGGTGGTGCCACCAGATAGCCCCCATGCGCGCGAACGTCGATACCGGGACGGATGCCCGCGCGATTCTTCACACGCACTTCGGGCGGCTTCTTGAAATACAGGTGCCAGCCGCCGGACGCGGTTTCCACCGTGAGGGTTTCAGGCAGCCCACCGTGCTGCGCTGCCAGCTCTGCCATGGTGGCGTGCCCGTCAACGTCTTTAACGTCAATGTCCACGGCCACCAGATCAGGCGGCAGGGCAATGCCGATATTGGCATTTGGCCAGCGTGTCCACCATGCGCGGATCGTGTCGGGGTCGGTGCTGGCGTCCTTCAGGCCATGCTCAGTTGCGGGACGCTTGGTATTGGGCAGCAGGGGGAACACGGCCCATTCACTAGCGGCATAGTCCAGCGCTTCAAGCATCAATTGCTTGTTGCCCTCGCCTTCACTGCATGAGAAAATAGCGCTGTTCTCTTTCAAGGTCGCCGTGGTGGTGTGGTAGCCCCCGGCGACTTTCTCATTGGGCACGCTTGCGCCCACCTTGATGGTGTTGGTGCTCATGGTCTTAGGCCCCCACTCGTTGCGATGTGGCTTGCTTATTGATCCATGCGTCAATTTCCGCTTTCACCCAGCGGGACGACTTACCTACTTTGATCGGTTGGGGAAATTCACCAGCGGCGATTAGCTGGTAGATGCGACTACGGCCAAAACTGACGTAGTGCGAAAGAGGCTCAAACGCGAGTAGCGCAGGCGGGAAAGATGGGTGTGAAGATTTGGAGCGCGGGCGTCGTCGGTCTGAGTCTGGGTCGCCGTCACCATCCCCACCATCGTCGTCTGATGCTGCTGCCTCAGGTGCAGCGCCCGCTCCTTCAGATACCGCGCTCTCGCCAGCCACTTCACCGCCACCGGGGATGTCGCTCATTCCGTTGGAAATCAACGTGGCGCGGCCCTTGATGATGACGCGGTTCAAATTTCGGCGCGGGACAGCATCGTAAGCAGATTCGAGCATGGGCAGTACCCGTGCAAATTTAGACTTCATAACGATCATGTTTTGCCTTTCTTGATTGCCCAATGCTGTATAAAAAATCAGCACTTCAGGGGCGGTCGCATTTTATGACGTAATTCAGCACTGTGCAACACTAGCCGTAGTGATTTTTTTATGGCAGCGCACTACGGGTAGTGTTGACATGAAAAAAGGCCCCGAAGGGCCTTGCTGTGCATGTGGGTGTCAAAGCGCCAGCGCAGCCAGCGCAGAGCGTGCATGATCTCGGGTCAAGTGGCCGTAGTGCTTTTCGATCATCGCCACACTGGTGCCAGCCAGTTGGGCAACCGTCAAGCTGTCCACGCCCGCATGAATCAGGTCGGTGATGGTGGAATGCCTGATGCTGTACGTGGTGGCCTTGGGCGGCAGTTCTGCCTCCTTTGCGGCCTTGTCAAATTGATAGCCCCACACGTCCTTATCCCATGGGCTGCCCACTGAGTTGGTCAGGAGCAATGCCCCCGGCAGCTTGTCTTTGCAGTGGCTGGCGAAAAATGCCGCAGTGCTGTCGGGCAGCGAGATTTTGCGATCCCCACCGGCCTTGTCTTTTCCGATGGCCAGCACGCCAAAGCGCTTGTCAAAGTTGCCCACCGTCAGCGCAGCCAAAGCACCGGGGCGCAAGGGCAACATGCACAGGGCGCGCAAGAAGTCCGCCATATCCGGCGCTGCGCACTCGATCAGCTTCTTTCGCTGGGTGCGGTCTAGATACACGTCGCGGCGCTTGGTCGCGTTCTTGATGGGGGCCAGCTTGATGCGCCACGCAAAGTCCGATGTAGTCAACCCGTCCTTGAAGGTGTAGTTCAGCGCAGCGCGGAACGCGGCCACGTCACGGTTGATAGATCCGTCTGTGCGCTTCTTGCCGTTGGGCGCGGGCTTGTTCGCAAGTGCTTTGCGCCATGCGTCAATATGGGCTGGCGTCAGTTTGGTGATTTCCACGCCGGATAGCTTCTTGTCGGGCAGCACATGGCGATCAAACCGGGCCTGCACATCTTCAGCAGCGCTTTCGCCCTTGGAATCGCGCAAGTGGGTCACGTACCGCTTGCACGCGCCTTCTACGGTCAGGGCCTCATTGCTGCCACCTTTGCCCAGGTGCTCAAACCACTGTTGTGCCGCCTTTGCGGCTGCGTCATAGCGTTGGTGGTCTGGCAGGTCGGAGAAGTCGCCCAAGGCTTTGTGCTCTTGCTTGCCCGTCGCTTCGTCCATGCACCGGGCCATCCATGTGCCCGAAGTGCTGGCGGTCATCTTGCGATAGCCAACAAAACAACCTTTGCTCAACTTCGCGTAGTACGGATCACGGCGCGCCTTGAGCTTGGCGCGGTCTGCCACTTTGGATATGTTGGACATACTGGGTATGAAAAAAGTATGAAAACATTCTATGTCCAAAGGTGGACTTTCTTGGACAGCTTTTCATGCTTTCATAGGGAAAAGGCCATCCAAGGGCGTCCCAATTTGTCCATTTTTCTGCCTCACAAGCGCAGCGGCTTTTTGTATCCTGTCATCTCCAGGTAGCCCCGGCCGACCACCGCGCCCGCCCCATTGCGCAACTCCGACAGGCCCTCCCAATAAATCGCCCCGGTGGAGCCGCTGCTGTCGAGCTCCTGGTTGTCCACCAACGCCTGCACGGCAAACTGGCCGGCGGGGGTTTCCACCTGCCATTGCACCGGGTAGCGGGCGCCGCTCAAGGGGCTGTTCCAGTGGCGTTGCGCGACAAACACCACGGTGTTGTCGGCAAACACCTGGGTTGGTCGCCCGGCCGGGCGGAATGAGCCGCCCGCCCACAGCGCAGAGCCGTCGGCACGCCGCAGGCGAAACGCCGTGAGCGCGCTGCCATCATGGAGGTTCATGCCGATCCAGTCCCACCCCACGGCCTCGGCGTGCATCAGTGCATCGCTCCATTCATGGTCCAGCCAGGCGCGGTTGGCGGATGTGCCGCTTTCGTTGGTGCCGCTTTCAATGGCCATGCGCCGTCCGTTCAGCACGATGGCGCCGCTCACAGCCAGCTGCGGCTGGCTGTAGTAGTAGCTGGCCTGGCTGGCTTGCGGGCCTTTGCGGGACAGGCCCTGGCGGCCCTGCAGCAGCGCAGGCTGGTGCGTATCGCATTGCAGATCCAGCCCGAAGCCATCGCCCTCGACCCGTGCGGCATACCGGCTGCCGGTGTTGGCGGAAATGGAGGGCAGCGCGGTCCTGGCCAGCGACCAGTCGCGCAACCTGACGGCGGTGTCCGCTTCGCTGGCCTGCGCCACGCTAAAGCCCGCGCGGGCGATGCGCTGGTCGTGGTGCAGGCGCTGGCCTTTGACGTCGGTCAGCGCCGCGTGGGCGAACAGCAACTGCTTGGCCGCAAAGGCCGACTGCAGGCCTTGCGTGGCGTCCACGCGCGAGCGAAAGAACGTCACCTGAAACCCCCACAACCGGCCCGCGGCCTGCGCATGGCCCGTGAGGTACCACCATTCGGTGTGCAGATCGGGGTGGCTGCCATGGTCACGGGGAAATTCGAGGGCCCGCGCTGGCAGCGCCAGCGCGCTGGCCGCACCCGCCCCCAGGGCCAGCGCCAGCCATTGGCGGCGTGTGCAGGGTGGTGGCGGTGGGAAGGACATGGCAAGTGCGATGGGCGTGTCAGGACTGCCGGGCATGCAGGCGCTGGCCGGTGGCGGTGCAATTGCCCCCACAGCGGACCAACCCGTTGGTGTCGAAACAGTGGGGTTGCACGGTCATGCCGCGGATTGTCTCCCAATGCCCCGTGCCAATGCCCCGTGCCAATGCACCGGGTCGCCAGGCTGCCTACCAGTCTTCCTTCACCGCCAGCACCGCATCCTGCCCCGCTGCCGCCCGGCCCGCCAGCCAGGCGGTGAGGGTGCCAGAGGCCACCACGGCGGTGCACAGTGCCAGCAGGCGCGCGGCGGGCACGCGCAGCTCCATGGTCCAGTGAAAGCTCTGCGGGTTGACCACATGCACCAGCACGAACGCCACGGCCAGGCCCAGCAGCACGCCCACGGCAGCGCCAACCCCGGTCCATGCCGCGCCTTCGCCGGCCACCACGGCCAGGATCTGCCGGCGGGTGAGGCCCAGGTGGGCCAGCAGGCCGAACTCCTTGCGCCGCGCCAGCACCTGCGCGCTGAAGCTGGCCGCCACGCCAAACAGGCCGATGCCAATGGCCACGGCCTGCAGCCAGTAGGTGACGGCGAAGCTGCGGTCGAAGATGCGCAGCGAGCGCTCGCGGATGGTGCCGGCCGCAACAAACTCCAGCCCCGCTGCGCCTGCAGCCATGGGCGCATCGGTGTCGGCACCGTGCTCGGCCAAAGCGCGGATCGCCTGCTGCAGCTGCGCCAGGTCGGTGCCATCGCGCGGCCACAGCGCCAGGTCGCTGGCGCGTGCGTCGCCCGTCAGGCGCAGGTAGTCGGCGCGGTCCATGGCCACGGCGCCCGATTGGCGGGCATAGTCGCGCCACACGCCTGCTATGAAAAATATAGCTTTTTGCGCTTGCCCTTCTTGCGCCAGAGGGCTAAAAGACCTTGAAAGTGCGGGCCACTCCATGCCCGGCTTCAGGCCGTGCAGGTCCACCACCGCTTCGCTGATGTACACCCCCATGCGGCCTGCGGGCACCGGCAGCGCCGCGCCCACCAGGGGCAGTGAGCGGGCCGGGTCGCTGGCCAGCGGGCGGCTCAGCAGCGTGAGGGCGGGGCGTTTGGCGTCCAGCTGCAGCGGGCTGGCGCGCAGGGGCTGCACGCGGGCCACACCGGGCAGCTGCGCCACGGCCTCGTCGAACCCTGGGGGCAACAGGGCCGCCTCGCCCCCCGCCGCGCTCAGGGCCGAGCGCACATACAGCGGGGCTGGCAGCACCGCATCGAGCCACTCGGTGACCGAGCCGCGAAAGCTGGCCACCATCACCGTCAGCGCCACGGCCAGGCTCAGGCTGGCGACCACGCCACCCACGGCGATGGCGGCCGTGCCCCGCATGCGGCGCGCGCGCTCCAGGGGCAGCACCAGCAGCAGGCGGCCAGCCACCAGCGGGCGCAGGCGCTGCAGCAGCCAGGCCATTCCCCAGGGCAGCAGGGCAATGCCGCCCACCAGCAGCAGGCCAATCGCGAAGTAGGCGGCCAATGCAATGCCAAATAGGGGTGGAGCGCTTGCCAGCAAAGCGCCAGCAGCTATCAAAACAATACCGACGGTGGCGCCCGAGCCCGGCCCGGCCGCAGCGCCCAGGCCCTTGAGCGTTTGCGCCGGCGGCAGATGGCGGGCTGCCTTGGCGGGCCACCAGCCGCCGACCAGCGCGGCGGCAACACCCAGCGCGCCATAGAGCAGCGCGGCCGGGGCACTCCATTGCAGCGATGGCTGCACGCCGGCAAAGTAGCCGCCGCCCAGGTCGCCCCCCAGCAACTGCAACGCGGTGGCCGCCAGCACCGTGCCCAGCGCAATGCCGGCGGCGCTGCCCACCAGCCCCAGCAGTGCCGACTCGGTGAGCACCAGCGCCAGGCGCTGGCGCGGCGTGGCGCCCAGCACCGCCAGCAACGCAAACTGGGGCGCGCGCTGCGCCACGCTGAGGGCCAGCACCGAAAACACCAGGAATGCCCCCGTGAACAGCGCCACCAGCGCCAGCACCGTGAGGTTGACGCGGTAGGCGCGCGACAGGTTGCCGATGCGCTGCACCGCATCGCCGGGCTCGGCCAGCATGGCGTTGGCGGGCCAGCCGGGCAGTGATTGCAGCGCCTGCTGGAACGCGGCGCGGTCGGTGCCCGGTTGCAGTTGCAGATCGATGCGGGTCAGGCGGCCTGCCTGGCCCCACAGGTCTTGCGCCGCGCCGATGTCCATCACGGCCAGCGGCGCGCCGCCCGCGGCCACGGTGCCGGCCACGCGCACCGTGTGCGATGCCGATGTCGAAGTTTGCAGGCCGGCGTGCAGCCGCAGCGTTGCCGCGCCACTGCCATCACTCGCCAGGCCCAGGGCATGCAAGGCCGCCGCGTTGAGAAACACCGTGGCCGGCGCCAGCATGGCCAGCCGCTCGCTGCTGGCGAAGGCGCGAGGCATGAGCGCGGGCGCCACGGCAGGCAGCAGCAGCGCATCCGCGCCCACCACCCGCAGCACTATGCGGGCCGGGGCGGGTGGTGGTGTAGCTGGTGGTGCGGCGCCCGGTGGCGTGGCCACAGGTCCATCCACCTGGGCCAGCGTGGATAGCTCCAGCCACGGGCTGGCGCGCACCACCTGCGGGTGGTTGGCCAGCTGCCCAAAAAGGGCTTCGGGCAGTTGGCCCTGCATGGCGCGCAGTTCCAGATCGGGCTGGCCGTTCACCGCGCGCACGGCCTGCGAGAACTCGTCAAGGGCCGAGCTGTTGATCACATGCACGGCAAACGCCAGCGCAACGCCCAGCATCACGGCGGCCACCGCCGCGGCGCTGCGCCAGGGATGGTGGCGCAGTTCCTGCCAGGAGAAGGTGCGAAGCAGTGCAAGCATGAACCGATTGTGACGGCGCAGTGCATGCAGGGCAGTCCATTGATGTAAGTCAAACCGAGTCGCCACTGCCCTTGAAATAAGGCGGGGATGTTCGTATGTTGGCAATGGGGCTGGTGCTCCCTTGCCGGCCCGGTTGTCCAACCCTTACGTTCAGGAGCTTCACCATGAATTCTCTGGTTACCCGTGGCAGTTTGTTCGATGACTTCTTCAAGGACATCGCCCCCGGTTTCTATGTGCGCCCACTGCATGGCGAGGGTGTGCCGTCGCCCACGCAGATCAAGGTGGACGTCAAGGAAACCGATGGCGGCTACACCGTGCAGGCCGAAGTGCCGGGTGTGCCCAAGGAAGACATCCAGGTCTCGATCGAAGGCAATGTGGTCAGCCTGCGCGCCGAGGTGCGCCAGCATGACCAGAAGACCGAGGGCGAGAAGGTGCTGCGCTCCGAACGGTATTTTGGTTCGGTGGCGCGCAGCTTCCAGTTGCCCGTCGATGTGGACGCCGCTCAGGCCAAGGCCAAATACGACAACGGCGTGCTGACGCTCACGCTGCCCAAGAAGCAGGGCGGCAGCGCGCAGCGGCTTTCGATCGAATAAGTGGGGGGCGCTCCTGCCAGCCGTTTCTATTGAAACGGCTGGATTTATTCCTGAACGGTGTTGGGGATTTCAAAACGCCACTCTTACCGGCTTGTCCGGCGGGCTGCTCAGCCAGCGATCCCGTCGGCCGTGAGCCGCAGCACCCGGTCGGCGCGCGCTGCAGCGGCATCGGAGTGCGTGACCAGCACCAGCGAGGCGCCATGCTCGCGCGTCTGCGCGAGCAGCAGGTCCATCACGCGCGCTGCCGTGCCGGGGTCGAGGTTGCCGGTGGGCTCATCGGCCAGCAGCAGGGCGGGGCGGTGCACCAGCGCGCGGGCAATGGCCACACGCTGCAGTTGGCCGCCGCTCAGTTGCTGCGGCAGGCGCTCGCCCAGGCCGGCCAGGCCCACGGCAGCCAGCATGTGCTGCACCCGATCGGGATCGGTGCGGCCCAGCAGCATGAGCGGCAAGGCCACGTTTTGCGCCACATCCAGGTGGGGCAGCACATGAAAGGCCTGGAACACAAACCCCACATGGGCGCGCCGCCACAGGGCGCGCTGCGTTTCGTCGAGCGGCGCCAGGTCGGTGTCGCCATGCACGATGCGCCCCGCGTCCCACCGGTCCAGCCCCGCCAGGCAATTGAGCAGGGTGGATTTGCCCACGCCCGAATCGCCCACGATGGCCACGAACTCGCCTGGCTGCACGGTGAACTGCACGTTGGCAAACACCGGCGTGCCGCCGTAGTGCCTGGCCAGGGCCTCGACGCGCAGCGGGCCGCTCATGGCGCGGCGCGCTCCAGGCGCTGCAGCACGGCCTGCACCAGGCGCGCAGTGGCATCGGGCTGGTCGCAGGCGATGGCGTGGCGGTGGGGCATGCTGCGCAGCCAGGTGATCTGGCGCTTGGCAAGCTGGCGGGTGGCGGCAATGCCGCGTTCGCGCAGGCCGGCCAGGTCGAGCGGCGCCCCGGGGCCGGCTGCGGCCTGCGCATCGAGCGCTTCCCAGGCCTGGCGGTAGCCCACGCAGCGCATCGAGGGCAGGTCGGGGTGCAGGTCGCCGCGCGCGCGCAACTGGCGCACTTCCTCCACAAAGCCTTGCGCCAGCATCGCGTCAAAGCGCAGGGCGATGCGCTCGTGCAGCCAGGTGCGGTTGTCGGGTTCCAAGGAAAAAAGGGCACTAGCGCTTATGGGGTCTGCGCTAGCAGCTCTCTTTTTTGTAGTGTGAAAGTGCGAGATGGGTTGGCCCGAGACATGCCACACCTCCAGCGCGCGCTGGATGCGCTGGCTGTCGGCGGGCGCCAGGCGGGCGGCGGTGGCGGGGTCCACGCGGGCCAGCTCGGCGTGCAGCGCGGGCCAGCCCTGTGCTGCAGCCTGGGCCTCCAGCCGCGCGCGCACGGCGGGGTCGGCGGGGGGCATGTCGTCGATGCCGCCCTCCAAGGCCTTGAAATACAGCATGGTGCCGCCCACCAGCAGCGGCAGGGCGCCGCGCGCGCGGATTTCGCCGATGAGCCGCTCGGCGTCCTGAACGAACTCGGCGGCGCTGTAGGCCTGCAACGGGTCGCGGATGTCGATCAGGTGGTGCGGCACGGCAGCCAGCTCGGCGCGCGTGGGCTTGGCCGTGCCGATGTCCATGCCCCGGTACACCAGGGCCGAATCCACGCTGATGATCTCGACCGGCAGGCGCGGCGCCAGCACGGCGGCCAATGCCAGGGCGCCGGCCGTCTTGCCCGAGGCCGTGGGCCCGGCGATGGCGATGGTGGGCAGCGGTGTGTTCATGCCTTGGCCGGCTCGCCGAATTTCTGCACCCGCGTCCAGGCGGCGAGGGCCACGCACAGGCTCCAGAACCACACGCCCAGGGCAAGCGGCGGCAGCGTGCCGTCCATGCGCTGGCCCAGCCAGCGGCCCACGCCACACGCCACCGGCAACGCCGTGAGCGTGAGCGGGGATTGCGCCATGCTGGCCGGGAGTTGCGCCTTGAGCGTGGGAAGCGCAGGCAGAAGATACAGGTCGGTGGTGACCCGCTGCAGGCCCGGCAGCAGCGCCAGCAGGCCGATGGCCAGCCAGACCAGCATGGCCGCAGCGCCCGTGCGTGCCGGGGCAGTGGAAGCGTCAGACATGCGCCGGAGGGTATCAGATGCCAGGACGGGCCAGAGCCTTGCCAGGCCCCGGCGCAAAGCGTTGGTGAACCTGCTCAGGACAGGCGCGACGCCGACTGGAAAGGCGTGGACGTGTCGATGGACAACTCCCCCGCGTCCGACGTGCTCACCCCGGCTGCCAGCCGCACGCGCAGGGCCAGGTCGGTGCGCGAATCGGCATTGTGCAGGGCCTCTTCCAGCGAAATCCGTCCGTCCGTGTAGAGCGCGTACAGCGCCTGGTCGAAGGTGCACATGCCGATTTCGGTGCTGCGCCCCATGGTCTCCTTGATGCCGGCGAATTCGCCCTTGGCGATCAGGTCGGCGATGTAGGGCGAGTTGAGCATCACCTCGACCGCCGGCACCAGCTTTTCGTGCAGGCCCGGAATCAGCCGCTGCGACACCACGCCCGCCAGGTTCAGGCTCAGGTCGATGAGCAGCTGGTGGTGGGCGTCTTCGGGGAAGAAGTTGATGACCCGTTCCATCGCCTGGTTGGCATTGTTGGCGTGCAGCGTGGACAGGCACAGGTGGCCGGTTTCCGCATAGGCAATGGCCTGCTTCATGGTGTTGCGGTCGCGGATCTCGCCGATCATGATCACGTCGGGCGCCTCGCGCAGCGCGTTCTTGAGCGCCTCTTCGTACGACAGGGTGTCGATGCCGACTTCGCGCTGGTTCACCACCGAGCGCTTGTGGGCATGCAGGAACTCCAGCGGGTCCTCGATGGTGAGGATGTGCCCCGTCACGTTTTCATTGCGGTAGTTGATCATCGAGGCCAGCGTGGTGGACTTGCCCGATCCCGTGGCACCGGTCACCAGCACCAGCCCGCGCTTGCGCAGCACCAGCTTTTCCAGCACCGGGGGCAGGCCCAGCGCGGCCAGCGGGGGAATCTTGTTCTTGATGTAGCGCACCACCATGCCGGTTTCGCCGCGCTGCACGAACACATTCACCCGAAACCGCCCCAGGTTTTCGGCCGAGATGGACAGGTTCATCTCCATCCTGGCCTCGAACTCGCTGATCTGCTTTTCGTTCATCACCGAATACGCCAATTGCTTGACCTGCCCGGGGTGCAGCGCCGGCATTTTCAAGGGGTGGGTGACGCCTTCAATCTTGAGGTTGACCGGCGCGCCCACGCTGAAGAACAGGTCGGACCCGCCTTTCTCGACCATGGCGTTCAGAAAGCTGAATATTTCCACTGTGAATCCCCTGATTTGTGGCAATTTGTATCGAACGGGAGCATAGCCTGCCGGATGCTCGCGGCCCAAAAAAAGGGGCCGAAGCCCCTTGGTATTGGTGCGCGAATACGCGCGGGCGGGTTACACCACACCCTGTGCCAGCATGGCGTCGGCCACCTTCACGAAGCCGGCGATGTTGGCGCCGTCGATGTAGCTGACCTTGCCGTCGGCGCGTTGCCCGTATTTCAGGCAGGCGGCATGAATGCCTTGCATGATCTGCAGCAGGCGGGCGTCCACTTCTTCGGCGGGCCAGCACAGGCGGGCCGCGTTCTGGCTCATTTCCAGGCCCGAGGTGGCCACGCCACCGGCATTCGATGCCTTGCCGGGTGCGTACAGCACGCCAGCGGCTTCAAACGCCTTGGCCGCTTCGATGGTGGAAGGCATGTTGGCGCCTTCGGCCACGCACAGCACGCCGTTCTTGATCAAGGTGGCGGCATCGTCAGCGTTGAGCTCGTTTTGCGTGGCGCAGGGCAGGGCCACGTCCACCGCGATGTGCCATGGCGTCTTGCCGGCCTGGAACTCGGCGCCCACCACTTGGGCGTAGTCGTTGACACGGCCGTATTTGTGGTTCTTCACTTCCATCAGGATGGCCAGCTTCTCGGGCGTGAAACCGTCCTTGTCGTACACGGCGCCGCTGGAGTCGGACACCGTCACCACCTTGGCGCCCAGGGCCATGGCTTTTTCCACGGCGTACTGCGCCACGTTGCCCGAACCGGACACCGACACCGTCTTGCCGTCAAACGACTGGCCGCGGGTCCTGAGCATCTCTTGCGCAAAGTAAACGGTGCCGTAGCCGGTGGCCTCGGGGCGGATCAGCGAGCCGCCGAACGACAGGCCCTTGCCCGTGAACACGCAGTCGGCACGGTTGCTGAGCTTCTTGTACATGCCGGCCATGTAGCCCACCTCGCGGCCGCCCACGCCGATGTCACCGGCCGGCACGTCGGTGTCGGCGCCCACATGGCGGAACAGCTCCGACACAAAGGCCTGGCAAAAGCGCATGACTTCGCCGGGGCTCTTGCCCTTGGGGTCGAAGTCCGAGCCGCCCTTGCCGCCGCCCATGGGCAGGGTGGTCAGCGCGTTCTTGAAGGTCTGCTCGAACGCCAGGAACTTGAGCACCGACAGGTTCACCGAGGGGTGAAAACGCAGGCCGCCCTTGTAGGGGCCGATCGCCATGCTGTGCTGGATGCGGTAGCCGCGGTTGACCTGCACCGTGCCGTGGTCGTCCACCCACGACACGCGGAACATCACCACCCGCTCAGGCTCCACCAGCCGCTCCAGCAGGCCGTGCTCGGCGTAGCGGGGGTGCTTTTCGATGAAGGGCCACAGGCTTTCCATGACTTCTGTGACAGCCTGCAGAAATTCAGGTTGGCCAGGGTTGCGCTGTGCGACATGCGCAAGGAAGCTGTCTACGGACTCGTACTTCATGGAAAAGAGACTTTCTGTGCAAAAAACGAAGAATGCGGCGTTTCAGCACCGAATTATGTCAAAACGACATGGGCTCATGCATAGCAGTGCACGTTGGTGGGGCATTGTTCGTGCGTAATGCCAGTTTTTGGTGCGTTTTAATGATCTATTTTGGTGCATTCACATGTCATGCACCTGTCACGCTTTCGCACCACAGTGGGCCGCTTCAACTTCACGCGAGAGGGCGGACGAGATGCGCAAACAACAAGCGGTAAAAGCCGGGGTTCTGGGTCTGACAGTGGCCGCTGCGCTGGTGGCGTGCGGCGGCAGCGATGGCGTGGGCTACCCCACGCTCACGGGCGACCGGCCGCTGGTGATCGGGCACCGCGGTGCGCCGGGCTACCTGCCAGACCACACGCTCGAAGGCTACAAGAAGGCGGTCGAGCTGGGCGCCGATTTCATCGAGCCCGATCTGGTCGCCACGAAGGATGGCGTGCTCGTCGCCCGCCACGAGCCCAACATCACAGGCACCACCGACGTGTCCACCCGGGCCGAATTTGCCAGCCGCAAGACCAGGAAGGTGGTTGACGGCGTGGAAGAAGAGGGCTGGTTCGCCTCGGACTTCACCCTGGCCGAGATCAAGACCCTGCGCGCCATCCAGCCCATGGCCGACCGCGACCCGTCGCACAACGGCAAGTACCAGATCCCCACGCTCGATGAAGTGCTGGATCTCGCCAAGAGCGAAGGCGCCAGGGCCGGCCGCACCGTGGGCGTGTACCCCGAAACCAAGCACCCCACCTACCACGCCAGCCTGGGCCTGAAACTCGAAGACCGCCTGCTTGCCACGCTGGCCAAGTACGGCTACACCACCAAGGCGTCGCCCGTGATCGTGCAGTCGTTCGAGGTGTCCAACCTCAAATATTTGCGCACCCAGACGCAGGTCCGCCTGGTGCAACTGGTGGACGCCAACGATGTCAATGCCAACGGCAGCATGGACCTGACGGCGCCCTACGACAAGCCTTACGACTTTGCCGTGGCCGGCGACAAGCGCACCTTTGCCAGCCTGCTCACCCCCGAGGGCCTGAAAGAGGTGAAAACCTATGCAGACGGCGTGGGCCCGTGGAAGCCGTATCTGATTTCCTCCAGGCAAGTGGATGCCAACAACGACGGCAAGCCCGACGACCTCAATGCCGACGGCAAGATCGACGATCGCGACCGCGTGATGATGGCGCCCACCGACGTGGTGAAAAACGCCCACGCAGCCGGCCTGTTCGTGCACGCCTACACCTTCCGCAACGAGGCCAAGCGCCTGGCGTCGGACTTCAAGGGGGACCCCAAGGCCGAATACAAGCTGTTCTACACCCTGGGCGTGGACGGCGTGTTCAGCGACTTCTCCGATACCGCCAGGGCGGCGCGCGACAACTGAGTTGTTGTTTCGCTCGAAGACAAACAGAAAGGCCCGCAATCGCGGGCCTTTCTCTTTCTGTTTGTTCCTTGGCGGATCAGCGCCCGCGCAAGAACAGCGCGTCCAGCTCTTTCATCGAGAGCTGCCGCCAGGTGGGGCGGCCATGGTTGCACTGGTCCGAGCGATCCGTGGTCTCCATCTGCCGCAGCAGCGCGTTCATCTCGTCGATGGTGAGCTTGCGGTTGGCGCGCACGGCGCCGTGGCAGGCCATGGTGCCCAGGATTTCATTGCGCGCGCGCTGCACCACGGTGCTGGCGTCATGGACGGCCAGCTCGGCCAGCACGCTGCGGGCCAGTTCCACCGGGTCGCTGAAACCTGACGCCGTGGCCAGCGTGGTGGGCACGGCGCGCACGGCCAGGGTTTTGGGCGAGAAGGGCACCACCTCCAGGCCCAGCGTGGCCAGCACCTCGGACGACGCTTCGGCGGTGGCCACTTCTTCGGGCGTGGCCGCAAACGTGGCGGGAATCAGCAGCGGCTGGCTGGCAATGCGCGCGCCGCTGTCCACCTGGGCCTTGAGGCGTTCGTAGACGATGCGTTCGTGGGCGGCATGCATGTCCACCAGCACCAGCCCCTGCGCGTTTTCGGCCAGGATGTACACGCCATGCAACTGGGCCACCGCGCGGCCCAGCGGCCAAGCGGTTTCGTTGCCATCGCGGCCCAGCGGCCAAGCGGTTTCACTGCCATCGCGGCCCAGCGGCCAGGCGGCCTCGGCGTTGCTGCCCGCCGCAGCGGCCGCTGCGGTGCTTGCCAGGGCGCCGTCTGTGCCGCCAGTGTTCGCGGGCAGGGCGGTGGAAACCGCAGCGTGCATCCATGCCGCAGCGGGGGCGTCGGGTGCCCACAAGGGCTCTGCCGGGGGCGATGCAGGCGTTGCCGTGTGGCCCCACAGTGCCTGAAGGTCCGCCACATGGTGGCCGCGCTCTTCAAATTTGATAGCTGCTTGCGCTTTCCACATCTGCGCTAGCGGCTGTTTTTGTTTGAAATCCTCGTCGCCGCTGGTTGGTGCAGCCGTATCGGGGGCAACGGATGTGCCTGCCGCACCCCCAGCCGCCAGCGCTGCGGCGCGGGGGGTGGCCAGCGCATTTTCCACCGCGTGGCGCACGGCCTGGTGCACCTCGCGGCTGTCGCGAAAGCGCACCTCGATCTTGGTGGGGTGCACGTTCACGTCCACGCGCGCCGGGTCGATCTCGACATACAGCGCGTACACCGGCTGCTTGTGGCCATGCAGCACGTCTTCGTAGGCGCTGCGCGCCGCGTGCGTGAGCACCTTGTCGCGCACGAAGCGGCCGTTGACATAGCAGTATTGCTGGTCGGCGCGCGAACGGGCCGCGTCGGGCAGGCCCGCGCGGCCCGTCACGGTGACGGGCCCGGCGCGGTGCTGCACGGCCACGGATTGCGCCACAAAATCTGCGCCCAGCACGTCGGCCAGGCGGCGCGCCAGGGCGTCCTGCATGTTGGCATCGCCAGGCACGAAGGTGGCGCGCCATTGCTCCACCAGCTTGCCCTCGTGCCAGATGGCAAAGCCCACATCGGGCCGCGCCAGCGCGTGGCGGCGCACCGATTCGATGCAGTGGGCCAGCTCGGTGGCGTCGGTCTTCAAGAACTTGCGGCGCGCCGGGGTGGAAAAGAACAGTTCTTTCACCTCCACCGTGGTGCCGGTGCCGCGCGCCGCCGGGCGCAGCTCGCCGCTGCGGGCATCGAGCAGGAAGGCGCCCGTCTGGTGCGCGGGGCGCGACAGCAGCGCCATCTCCGACACCGAGCCGATGGCGGCCAGCGCTTCGCCCCGAAAGCCCATGGTGGCCACGGTTTCCAGGTCGCTCAGGCTGGTGATCTTGCTGGTGGCGTGGCGGCGCAGGGCAATGGGCAGCTCATCGTGGGGAATGCCGCAGCCGTCGTCTTCCACGGCGATCAGCCGCACGCCACCCGCCAGCAGGCGCACGGTGACCTGCGTGGCGCCCGAGTCGAGGGCGTTGTCCACCAGTTCGCGCACCACGGAGGCGGGGCGTTCCACCACTTCGCCGGCGGCGATCTGGCTGATGAGCTCGTCGGGCAGGTCGCGGATGGGGCGGCGGGGCGATGGGGAGGTCAAGGCGTCGTTCACCGGGTGATTTTAGGGCGGGGGCGGCGCAGGGGCATCCTGCGGGCGGCGGGGGCTGGTGGGGATAATGCGCGCTGCCCTTGTCTTGCCGGAATCCCCATGGAACCAGTGACCTTTCTGATCGACTTCATCCTGCATGTCGATAAATACCTCGAAGCCTTTGTCGCCAGCTATGGGGCCTGGGTGTATGCCCTGTTGTTCCTGATCGTGTTCGTGGAAACCGGGCTGGTGGTCATGCCCTTCTTGCCGGGCGACTCGCTGCTGTTCATCGTGGGCGCGCTGTGCGGCGCGGGGATGATGAGTTTTCCGCTGGCCTGCGCCGTGCTGATTGCGGCGGCGATCCTGGGCGACCAGTGCAACTACTCGATTGGCCGGTATTTCGGCCCCAAGGTGTTCCAGTGGGAAGACTCGCGCTGGTTCAACCGCCGGGCGTTCAACCAGGCCCATGATTTTTACGAGCGCTATGGCGGCATCACCATCGTGATTGCGCGTTTCATGCCCTTCATTCGCACCTTTGCCCCGTTCGTGGCCGGTGTGGCGCAGATGGGGCGCGGCAAGTTCACGGCCTTCAATATGGGCGGGGCCCTGCTGTGGGTGCTGGGGATCTGCTCCGCCGGGTATTTCTTTGGCAACTTTGCCTGGGTGAAAGCAAACCTGGACAAGATCATCTGGGCCCTGATCCTCATTCCCGGGCTGATCGCGGTCTTTGGCGCCTGGCGCGCCGGCCGCAAGGCCAACGCGGCCTGAGGGGCAAAAAAAGAGTGCCTGGCGCGGATGGTTTCCGCGCCAGGCACTTTTTTTCAAGCGGTCGGATCAGCGGCGGGGCTTGGCCTGATCGCGGTCCTTGCCCAGGTCATTGCCAACCAGGGCACCTGCGGCGGCACCGCCGACGGTGCCGAGCGTGCCGCCAAAAACGGCGTTGCCGGCAACGCCCCCGACCACGGCGCCTACGCCGGTCCCGATCTGGGCACTGGAGGGATTGGAGGCGCATCCACCCAGGGCGAGGGTGGCAGCGCAGACAACAGAGGCGATAACGGTAAGACGGATGTTCATGGTACGGATCCTTTGGCTTTCATGGTGTGTGGCACAACCGGGACTGACAACGCAGTCAGGGCCGCCACGGGACACAAGCCCACTATCGCGCGCCATCGCATGCGGCGCTGTAGGAAGTACCGGCCAGACGGTGTAGGACAGAGGGGCGGGCGGGGAACGCCCGGCCCACGGCTCCTTGGGGCGCGCTGGCCCTTCAGCCCGGGGCCAGGCAGATGGTGACCAGCAGCGAGGCGTCTTCCACGGCCGTCAGGGCGTGCAGGGCCCGTGGCTGCAGGTGCACCAGGTCGCCCGCACGCAGCATGTGCGTGGTGCCGCTGGCCTTGAACTCCACGGCGCCTTCAATGCACTGCACGGTCACTTCACCGGGGGTGTGGTGCTCGCGCATGCTCTTGCCAGCGCGCAGCACCACGCGCATGACTTCGAGCTGGCCCGCCTTGAGGATGGCGCTGGAGGTGGCCTGTGCAAGGCGGTCGCCAAGTGCAAGCACACTGACGACCTGACCAGAAGGGGTGTGGGTGAGTGCCATGGGGTGTCTCCTGTGCAGCCGGATGAATGGACCGTCCCTACACCGACCGGCTGCGCGCCAGCGGCGGGTTCTTGGCGAAATAGCGCGTGATGCCGCGCATCAGCGCATCCGCCAGTTGCACCTGGTAGGCGGTGCTGCGCAGGCGCGCTTCTTCCTCGGGGTTGCTGATGAAGGCGGTTTCGACCAGCACGCTCGGAATGTCGGGGGCCTTGAGCACGGCGAAGCCGGCCTGCTCCACGCGCGGCTTGTGCAGCGTGCCCACATTGCCGATCTCGCCCAGCAGCACCGTGCCGAGCCTGAGGCTGTCGTTGATCTGCGCGGTGGTGCTCATGTCGAGCAGGGCGCGCTGCACATGCTGGTCTTTCGACTGCACGTTGAGTCCCCCTACCAGATCGGCCTGGTTCTCCTTGTTCGCCAGCCAGCGCGCCGCCGTGCTGGAGGCGCCGCCCTGGCTCAGCGCAAACACGCTGGCGCCGCGTGCGGCGGGCGTGGTGAAAGCGTCGGCATGGATGCTGACAAACAGGTCGGCCTGCACACGGCGCGCCTTCTCGACGCGGGTGCCCAGCGGCACGAAAAAGTCGCCATCGCGCGTGAGGTAGGCGCGCATGGGGTTGCCGCCCACGGTGGTGGCGTTGATGCGGTCGCGCAGCAGGTGGGCCACGCGCAGCACCACGTCTTTTTCGCGGGTGCCACCGGGGCCGATGGCGCCGGGGTCTTCGCCGCCATGGCCGGGGTCGAGCGCCACGATGATGATGCGGTCGGTCTGTGTGGCGCTGGCCCGGGGGCTGGCCGGGCTGGGTGCGGGGGGCTGTGCCGGTGCTGCGGCGGTGGCGACTGTGGCTGCGACTGCGACTGCGGCGGGCACGGTCTGCGGTGCCTCGGGTGGCAGCGCGCGGGTGGCGCGCTGGGCCATCAGCTCGCCCAGCGGGTCTTTCTCTGGGGGGCGCGTGGCTGTGTCGGGCTGCGGTGCGTGCGCGAGTTGGGCGGTGGGGGCGGTGGCCGCAGTCGCCGCCGTGGGCGCCGCGCGCAGGCGCTCGGCAATCAGGGCTTCGAGCGGGTCCACCGGGTCTGCGGGGTACAGGTCCAGCACCAGGCGGTGGCGGTAGGCGGCCACGGGCGGCAGCGTGAAGACCTGGGGCAGCGCGGCTTGCTTGAGATCAATCACCAGGCGCACCACCCCCGGCGTGTTCTGGCCCACGCGGATGCCGGCAATGTTGGGGTCGTCGGCCTTGACCTTGGCCACCAGCTCGCGCAGTTCGGGGCTGAGGTCGATGCCTTCGATGTCCACCGCCAGGCGGGGCGGGGTGGTGACGAACAGCTGCTTGGTGGTGAGTTGCCCGTCGGATTCGATGGTGACGCGCGAATACTCGGGCGCCGGCCACACGCGCACCGCCACAATGGTGGCGCCGCGCGCAATCTGCTGCGCGCCCAGCAGCAGCACCAGGCTGCCGGCCTGCAGCACGGTGCGGCGCGATGGTGCGGACGGTGTTGCGGGCCGTGGCCGGCCTGGGACGAGGGTCATGCGGTCATTCCTTGCAGCAGGCTGCGGCCCAGGGGCGTTTGGGCAAGCAGCGTGACTTTCCTTTCGGTTTCGTCAATTGCTTCAATGTGTATAGCAAGGTCGGCAGGCGGGGTAAGCGCTGCAGCCTTCTCTGGCCATTCTGCCACCTTGAGGCCCGGGCTTGCAAAAATATCCCTGAAACCCGCGTCTTCCCATTCGCGCGGGTCGTCGAAGCGGTAGAAGTCGAAGTGCCACACCGTCGTGGCGTGGGGGGCCAGGCCCGGCGCCTCGTGGGGCTCGACCACGGCATAGGTGGGGCTTTTGATGCGGCCCTGCACGCCCAGTGCGCGCAGCAGGTGGCGCACCAGCGTGGTCTTGCCGGCGCCCAGATCGCCATGCAGCGTGAGGAACGCATTGGCCAGCAGGGGCTGTGCGGCCAGCCCGCGGGCCCATGCCGCCGTGTCGTCCTCGCTGTGCCAGGTCAGCACGCGCGCGCCGTCGGCAGGGGCTTGTGGGGCGGAGGTTTCTACAATCCGGCCGATATGTGGTGCAACAGTCAACTCGTTCCTCAAATGCGGGAGTGGGCCCGTGAGCTGGGATTTTCCCAAATTGGCGTGGCGGGTGTGGATTTGTCTGCATCCGAGCCCGGGTTGATGCAGTGGCTGGCGCAAGGGTTCCATGGCGACATGCATTACATGGCCGCGCATGGCCTCAAGCGCGCCCGCCCGGCCGAGCTGGTGCCGGGCACCGTGAGCGTGATCACCGCGCGCATGGACTACCTGCCGCGCGACACTTTCACACCAGCGCCCATGCAGGCGCAAGGCGGCTGGCAGGCCGTCGAGTTTGCGCGGCTGGCGCGGCCGCAGGAGGGCATCGTGTCGGTCTATGCGCGGGGGCGCGACTACCACAAGGTGCTGCGCGCGCGCCTGCAAAAGCTCAGCGACCGCATTGGCGAGGCCGTGGGGCCTTTTGGCCACCGCGTGTTCACCGATTCGGCGCCCGTGCTCGAGGCGGAGCTGGCCTCGCGCAGCGGCCAGGGCTGGCGCGGCAAGCACACGCTGGTGCTCAACCGCGAGGCGGGCTCGATGTTTTTCCTGGGCGAGATCTACGTGGACATGGCGCTGCCGCCGAGCGAGCCCGTTACAGCGCACTGCGGCAGCTGCAGCGCCTGCATTGACGTGTGCCCCACGCGGGCCATCATTGCGCCGCACCGGCTGGATGCGCGGCGCTGCATCTCGTACCTGACCATCGAGCACGCGGGGCCGATTCCGCTGGAGCTGCGCCCGCTGATGGGCAACCGCATCTATGGCTGTGATGATTGCCAGCTGATCTGCCCCTGGAACAAGTTCGCCCAGGTCAGCCGCCTGCCCGACTTTGATGCCCGCGCCGGCCTAGCGGGCGAGCAGCTGGTGCACCTGTTTGCCTGGGACGAACCGACCTTTTTGCGCATGACCGAAGGCGGCCCCATCCGCCGCATCGGGCATGAGCGCTGGCTGCGCAACGTGGCCGTGGCGCTGGGCAATGCGCTGCGCGCCACGGGCGACGAGGCCTTGCGCGCGGCGCTGCAGTCGCGGGCGCAGGACGCCAGCGCGCTGGTGCGCGAGCATGTGGCCTGGGCGCTTGATTTTGAATGAAAAGTGCCGCTAGCGCTTTAGATGTAAGCGCTTGTAGCTATTAAATTAATAGTAATTGTGCCACTGGCGGCAGGCGTCAGCGCAAGAACCCCAGGGCGAATGGCAGGCTCACCACGCCCAGCAGCGTGGACAGCGTGACCAGCCCCGCCACATAGGGCCCGTTGTAGCCCATGCGGGCCGCCAGCACATAGCAGGTGGAGGCCGTGGGCAGGGCCGAAAACGCCAGCAGCACGGTGGTCTGCACCGGATTGAGCGCGAACAGGTGCGCCATCGCAAATGCAATGAGCGGCTGCACCAGGTGGCGGATGGACAGCACGGCGGTGCTCAGCGTCTTGCTGCGCTTGAGCAGGCCGAACTGCATGCCCGCGCCCGCCGCCATCAGCCCCAGTGCCAGCGAGGCCGCGCTGATGCGGCTCACCGTGGGCTCCATCCAATCGGGAATGCGAAAGCCCAGCAGGTTGGCCACCAGCCCCGAGGCGGTGGCAACGATGAGGGGGTTGCGCAGCAGTTCGCGCACAAAGCCACGCTGGCCGTGGCGCGCCATGGGCCACACGGCGGCCACATTGAACAAAGGCACGCACACACCGATCAGCACGGCAGTCATCAGCAGGCCCTGCGCGCCGGCCAGGCGCTCGGCCAGCGCCAGGCCGATGAAGGAGTTGAAGCGAAACGCCACCTGCGCGCTGGCTGCGTGGTCGCGGGCGTCAATCCGTTGGCCCAGCCAGGGCCAGTGCGGCAGGGTGTAGGCCAGTGCAATGCCGGCCAGGCCGGACAGCACGCCCGCGCCAATCAGGCCCGAGGCGGCGCCGATGTCCACCGGGCTTTTCACGATGGACTGGAACAGCAGCACGGGAAACAGCAGGTAGTACACCAGGCTTTCCACGGGCTGCCAGACGGAGCGGTTGAGAGCGGTGTAGCGGCAGACCAGGTAGCCGAAGAGAATGAGGGTGAAGTCGGGGAGAAGAAGCTGGGCGTAATTCACCGCGCCGAGAATACCTGATGGCGCTGTTGGCTGCGGGTTCGCCCCCCTGGGGAATCCTCAAGCAGGCACGTCATACGCTGCGCATATCATTGATGCGTTTTCACACGCAAACAAAGGAGAACTGAATGCATCGTCGTCAATGGCTTGCTCTCACCCTTGCCGCCGCCGCTGGAACCGCAGCGGCCCAGGGCTATCCCAACAAGATCATCAAGCTGCAAGTGCCGTTTGCGCCCGGTGGCACCACCGACATCATCGCCCGCGTCATTGCAGACCCGCTGGGCCGCGCGCTGGGCCAGAGCGTGATCGTGGAAAACAAGTCGGGTGGCGGCGGCATCGTGGGCGCCAACGAAACGGCCAAATCGGCACCTGACGGCTACACGCTCGGCGTGGCCACGGTGTCCACCACGGCGGCCAATCCGGCCATCAACCCGAAGACGCCGTACAACCCGTTGACCGATTTCACGCCCATCATCAACATCGCGGCCACGCCCAACATCATTGCGGTGCATCCGAGCTTTCCGGCCAAGGACTACAAGTCCTTCTTGGCCGAAGTCAAGAAAACCCCCGGAAAATATTCGTATGCATCGTCCGGCACGGGCGGCATTGGCCACCTGCAGATGGAGCTGTACAAGAACCTTTCCGGCACCTTCGTGACCCACATCCCCTACCGGGGTGCGGGCCCCGCCCTGAACGACACCGTGGCCGGCCAGGTGCCCATGATTTTTGACAATCTGCCTTCGGCGCTGCCCTTCATCAAGGAAAACCGCCTGGTGCCCATCGTGGTGGCGGCTCCCCAGCGCGTGGCTGCCTTGCCCAATGTGCCCACCTTCAAGGAACTGGGCCTGGAACCGGTGAACCGCATGGCCTATTACGGCATCGTCGGCCCCAAGGGACTGCCCAAGGACATCGTCGACAAGATCAACGCCGCCGTGCGCAAGGCCCTGGAAGATCCCGCCGTGAAAAAGCGCATTGAAGAAACAGGCGCGCTGATCGTGGGCAACACCCCCGACCAGTTTGCCGCGCAGATCAAGGCCGAGTACGCGGTGTACAGGGATGTGGTGCTCAAGCAGAGGCTGACGCTGGAATAATCCCGCGCCCAGGAGGCTGTCGGACTTGGAAATCGCCGGCTGCAAATGGGCCTCAGCGGTCCATTTCTGGCTTCGCCGCTCTTCGAGAACACCGTCTTCTTGCCCCATGGTCCGGCCATGGGGCTGCAAATCCGGCAAAGACTGTCCTCGCTGGGGTGCCTTTTGGTGAAACCTTCGGTTTTGGTGAAACCTTCGGTTTTCGCTATCGACGCTCCAGGTCCGGCAGCCTCCTTGCCACGCCAGCCGCCCGCAATCCGGGCGGCTTTTTTACGTGCTATGGTTTTGGCATGCTTGCTGCCAGTCTGACCGCCATCGATACCTTTGTGGACGCACTGTGGCTGGAGGACGGCCTGGCACGCAACACGCTGGCAGCCTACCGGCGCGACCTCACGTCGTATGCCACCTGGCTGGCCGGCCAGCAGCCTGCGCTGGCGCTGGATGACACGGCCGAGCACCATTTGCAGGCCTACTTTGCGGAGCGCCATGCACAGACGCGGGCCACGTCGGCCAACCGGCGGCTGACGGTGCTGCGGCGCTACTTTCACTGGGCCCTGCGCGAGCGGCGCATCAGCGCCGACCCCACGGTGCGGCTGGAGGCGGCGCGCCAGCCGATGCGCGTGCCCAAAACCCTGTCGCAGGCACAGGTGGAGGCGTTGCTGAATGCCCCCGATGTGGGCACACCGCTGGGCCTGCGCGACCGCTCGATGCTGGAGCTGATGTATGCCAGCGGCCTGCGGGTGACCGAACTGGTCACGCTCAAGACTTTTCAACTCGGCCTGAATGAAGGCGTGCTGCGGGTGACGGGCAAGGGCAGCAAGGAGCGCCTGGTGCCGTTTGGCGACGAAGCGCGGCTGTGGGTCGAGCGCTATCTGCAACAGGCGCGCGGCGTGATCCTGGGCGGCCAGCAGACCGAGGACCTGTTTGTGACCCAGCGCGGCGCCGGCATGACGCGCGTGATGTTCTGGATGATCGTCAAGAAGTGGGCGGCGGTGGCGGGCATCACGGCGCCCCTGTCGCCGCACACACTGCGCCATGCGTTTGCCACCCACCTGCTCAACCATGGGGCCGATCTGCGGGTGGTGCAGCTGTTGCTGGGCCATGTCGACATCTCCACCACGACCATCTATACCCATGTGGCGCGCGAGCGCCTGAAGACGCTGCACGCACGCCACCATCCACGGGGGTGAAGGGCGCGGTTGGGGCCGCGTGATCTGCGGGAGAATCGACAGCTTTCCCGATTCCTGAAAGCCACGCAATGCCATTCAACAGCCGTCGCCGCCTCTTGGCCACCCTGTGCCTGGGCGCCCTGGCGCCCCTGGGCCCTGCCCAATCGCAATGCGGGACGAATCTTGGTGGTGCGCGGTCGCCCGATTAATCCTCGCCCAGGCTCTCGGCCCAGGTCAGGGCCTGCAGGTGGGCCCAGTTGACTTGGCGGTTGGACAGGTGCAACGCTTCTGCTGACTTGGCAAAGGCCGCTTCATCGCCGCTTTCGCAGGCGCGCGTGAGTTCGAGAAACGGTGCAAACACGCCGGTACCGTGCAGCAACGCATCCGTCACGGGTTCAGGCAAGGCCACCGATTCCAGGGCTTTTTCCAGTGGCACGCCCAGCATCACATCGAGCAACGAGAAAACGCCCACCACAAAGGCGTTGTCGCATTCCTCCGGGGCAAGCAGCTCGGCCGCCAGCAATTCCATCAGCCGGCCCCGCACCACTGCGGTGGTCCCCACGGCCGGCGGGGCGCCGCCGGCGCGGGAGGTGGTCATGAGCAAGGCGGCCCAGCGGAACAGCTTCTTGAGGCCCAGGATCATCACGGCATGGCGAAACGAAGTGACCTCGCACGACAGGCCAAAGCCCGAGGAATTGATGAAGCGCAGCAGGTTGAAAGACAGCGTGGGGTCTTTCTTGAGCAGATCTTCGATCTCGGCCGTGCTGGCCTGTTTGCGCACAAGGTTGATCAACTGGATGATGGTGGCCTGCGAAGGGCGGATGGTGGTGGCCTTCACCAGCGCGGGCTTGGCGAACCAGTAGCCCTGGAACAGCTTGACCCCCAGGTCCGCCATCAACTGGTATTGTTCGGGGGTTTCCACTTTTTCCGCAATCAGCGTGGCCTGGCTGTGGGTGCCGGCAAATTTGACCAGCGGGGCCGCCAGTTCGGGCTTGAAGGCCTGCATGTCGAGCTTGATGAATCCGGCCAGAGGCAACCACGACACATAGCTGCGCTTGAGCACGTTCTGGTCGAACGCCAGACGGAAACCGCGGGTGCGCAAAGCGTCCAGTGTCGCAACCCGGGCTTCGATGTCTTCGGCCGTGGCGCTGTCGGCGAGCGGAGGCACTTCGAGCACCACCTTGTCGGGGTGGATGAGCTCCAGGTGACCGCCCGCCAGGCTTTCATGCGTGCAGTTGATGAACACCGTCTTCTTGCCCACCAGGGCTTCGGTGCCGGCATACGACAGGGCGTTGAACAGCAGCGCGGCGTCGCTGGCGGCGGTATGGGAGTCCGATGCCGTGGAGCGGTCGAACAGTTCGTAGCCATACACCGCGCGGTTGGCATCTACGATGGCCTGGCGCGCGATGATGGCCAGATTGTCGTTCTCCGCGCCCTCGGCGGCAGCGACTGTGGTTTCCGGGATGTCTTGTTCGTGTGTGCTCGACATGGGTGCGCTGGTAAGGGTGTTGCGGGAGAGGCTCCGGGTCATTCTAGACCGGTGCCGCTGCCCGGGAGCTCAGGAGGTGTGAATGAATCCGGCGCGTCCGAGCGCGCCGCACCAACGCGTCCCATCCAGGCGCAAGGCACAGCCATGGCGAGCATTTGCAACGCCGAGGGCGTGCATTCTTGCGGTGCGGGCGGGCATGGCGGGCTCTTTCACACCTTCTCAGTCCGTGAGCTGGTCAGCCCAGGCCAGTGCCTGCAGATGGGCGAAGTTGATTTGCTGGCTGGACAGGTGCAGGGTGCCCGCTGCGCGGTCGAATACGGAATCGTCGCTGGATTCGCAGGCCTCGGCGAGCGTGAGCAGATCGCCCAGGAAGCCTTCGCGCCGCAACAGGGCGTCCGCGACCTCATCGGGCACGCTCAGCAGGCCGAGCGCCGACGCCATGGGCATGTTCAGCATCACGTCAAGCAGCGAGAAAATGCCCACCACGAATGCCAGGTCGGCATCATCCGACGGCAGGGTTTCCAGGGCCAGCAGTTCCATCAGCCGCCCCCGCACCACGGCGGTGTGGCCCACCGATGACGGCGTGCCGCTGGTGCGTGATGCGGTCAGCAGCAGGGCCGCCCAGCGGAAAAGTTTCTTCAGGCCCATGAGCATCACGGCCTGGCGGAAGGAGGTGATCTCGCGGTTCAGGCCAAAGCCCGACGAGTTGATGAGCCGCATGAGGTTGAATGCCAGCCCCGCGTCTTTCTTGAGCACTTCCTCGATGTCGTCCGTGCTGGCCTGCTTGCGCACCAGATTGATGAGGTGAACGATGCTGGCCTGCGAGGCCGGGAGCAGCTTGGCCTCGATGAGCGCGGGCCGGGCGAACCAGTAACCCTGGAACAGGTCGATGCCCTGGCTGGAAACCATGTCGTATTGCTGCGCGGTTTCGACCTTCTCGGCAATGAGTTCGGCCTGCGAGTGGCGGCCGGCATAGCTGATCAGGACGGCCAACTGGTCGGGGGCGAGCACCGACAGATCCAGCTTGATGTAGTCGGCCAGCGGCAGCCAGGGGGCGTAGGCCGATTCCAGCACCGTGTGATTGAACGCCAGGTGAAAGCCGCGCTCGCGCAGTGCCGCCAGAATGGGCAGGCGGGCCACCACCTCGGCGCCGGCGGCGTGGCCCAGGGGCGGAATTTCGAGCACGACCTTGTCGGGGTCCACCAGTTCGAGGTGTCCGCCCGTCAGGCTTTCGTGGGTGCAATTGACGAAGATGAGCTTCTTGCCCACCAGTTCTTCGGTGCCCGCATGGGACAGTGCGGTAAACACCAGAATCACGTCGGTGGCGGCCGTATGCCCAGCGCCACTGCGTGACCGGTTGAACAGCTCGTAGCCCACCACCACGTTCTGCGCATTCACGATCGCCTGGCGGGCAATCATGGCGACGGACGATTGGCTATGGGGCGGCGGGGGCGAGGAGGCGCTGCTGGCAGGGTGTGTGGACATGGGGGATATTGTTGACAGCGTGCCAGGAAAAGCCGAGCACGGCGTTGGTACATTGTAGAAAAATTCGGCAATGGGGGTGCCAGGATCAGCCCTGCTGCAGCCACAGCAATTCGGCTTCGGTAAAGCCCGCGCTGCGGCGGGCGGTCTCGTTGAACGGGGGCTTGAGCCGTGGTGCTTCGTACTGGCGCACCAGTTGGCCGTAGAGGGTTTCGGGGTCCAGCGCCTGGCGCGCGCACAGCCAGCGGTACCAGTGGTTGCCAATGGCGACGTGGCCCACCTCGTCGTGCAGGATGGTGTCCAGGATGTCCGCGGCCGCCAGCGCATCGGGCGTGCCCACCTGGCGCAGCTTGCGCTGTATCTGCGGCGTGGCGTCCAGCCCGCGCGCTTCCATGGTGCGGGGCACCAGGGCCATGCGGGCCACGATGTCGTGCTGCGTCTTCTCGCACATGGTCCACAGACCCTGGTGGGCCGGGAAGTCGCCGTAGTCATGCCCCTGGCGGCGCAGATGCTCGCGCAGCAGCCGAAAGTGCTGGGCCTCCTCGGCCGCCACGCGCAGCCAGTCGAGGTAATAGGCCTGCGGCATGCCGTCAAAGCGCCAGGCCGCATCGAGGGCCAGGTTGATGGCGTTGAATTCGATGTGCGCGATGGCATGGATGAGGATGGCGCGGCCTTCGGCCGTGGCCGGAGAGCGCCGGGCGACCTCGGTGTGGCGCAGCAGGGCGGGGCGCTCGGGGTGGCCGGGCAGTGCGCCGACATCCGCCGGGGCGGTGGGGGCTTGATTTGCTATTGAAAAAGTAGCTGCTTGCGTATGAAGATCAAGCGCTGCAGCCGCTTTTTGTTCTGGGTCTGAGAGGCACAAGACCTGCAGTGCACGTTGGCGAAGCTCCATCCTTACAATTCTAGGCCCTGCCTGAAGTTGGCTGGAGGACCAGAGCGCTTGCTTTGTAACCAACAGGCAGATCCATTTTTGACGGAGTGTGGTGCATGGCGATATACGAACTCGATGGCGCGGCCCCGCGTATGGCGGCCTCGGCCTGGGTGGCCGACAGCGCGCAGGTGATCGGCAACGTGGTGTTGGGCGAGGACGCCAGCGTGTGGTTTGGCACCGTGGTGCGCGGCGATACGGAGGCCATCACCATCGGTGCGGGCTCCAACATCCAGGACGCCAGCGTGCTGCATGCCGACTTCGGCAAGCCGCTGGTCGTGGGTGAGCGCGTGACCGTGGGCCACCAGGTCATGCTGCACGGCTGCACCATTGGCGATGAAACGCTGATCGGCATCGGCGCCATCGTGCTCAACGGCGCCCGGATCGGCAAGAACTGCCTGGTGGGCGCGGGCGCGCTGGTGACCGAGGGCAAGGAGTTCCCTGATGGCTCCATGATCATCGGCAGCCCCGCCAAGGCCGTGCGCGAACTCAGCCCCGAGCAGATCGACGGCCTGCGCCAGAGTGCCCAGCACTACATCGACAACGCACGCCGCTTTCAAACCGGCCTGCGCAAAATCGGCTGAGCGCCGCTGCAGCCCATTTCTTTTCCTGGAACCCCTGCGTGTCTGAACTCCACAAGTTTCTTTTCGATGGCATGCCCGTGCGCGGCATGCTCGTGCGCCTGACCGAGGCCTGGACCGACATCCTGCACCGCCGCGCCAGCAATACCGCGACCGGCCCCTATCCCGTGCCGGTGCGCGAGTTGCTGGGCGAAATGGCAGCGGCCGGCGTGCTGATGCAGTCCAACATCAAGTTCAACGGCGCGCTGGTGCTGCAGGTGTTTGGCGACGGCCCGGTCAAGCTGGCCGTGGCCGAGGTGCAGTCCGACCTGAGCCTGCGCGCCACCGCCACGGTGACGAGCCCCGTGGCCGACGATGCACGCCTGAGCCAGATGCTCAATGTGGCCGGCGGCGGGCGCTGCGCCATCACGCTCGACCCCAAGGACCGCCACCCGGGCCAGCAACCCTACCAGGGCGTGGTGCCGCTGCATGGCGACCACCATGAAAAGCTGGAGCGCCTGTCGGATGTGCTGCAGCACTACATGCTGCAGTCCGAGCAACTCGACACGGTGCTGGTGCTGGCCGCCAACGACACCGTGGCGGCGGGCCTGCTGATCCAGCGCATGCCTCTCAAGGGCGAGGGCAACCTTGCCGCTGGCATGACGCACCGCGAGAACGAAGACCAGATCGGCCGCAACGAGGACTACAACCGCATCGCCCACCTGGCATCGAGCCTGACCCGCGAAGAGCTGCTGACCCTGGATGTGGACACCATCCTGCGCCGCCTCTTCTGGGAAGAAAAGCTGCTGCGTTTCGAGCCGCAGCTGGGGGACACCGGCCCGCGCTTTGCGTGCAGCTGCAGCCGCGAGCGCGTGGGCAACATGCTGCGCAGCCTGGGCCGGGACGAGATCGAGAGCATTCTGGCCGAGCGCGATGACATCGAGGTGGGCTGCGAATTCTGTGGGCAGCAATACCGTTTCGACGCGGTGGATGCGGCGCAGATCTTTGTCTCGCCCGCCGTCAGCCAGCCCCCGGTGCCCCCTGTCATCCAGTAAGCCGGCCGACCCCGCTTCCCCGGCCGGTGAGGGCGCTGAACAGGCGATGCTCGCATTCGGGGTCGCTGCATTTCTCGCAATCCCAGGCGCGCAGGCGCATGGGATTTTGCTCCAACAGGTCGGATGCGCTTGTCGGTAATGCGTTTATTGCTATTGATTCAATAGCTTTGAAGGCGTTTTCGATTCGTCTGGGGCCTTGGCCGTACACCACGTGGTAACGCACGCCAGCATCCGCCAGCAGGGTGCGAAGCTGTGCGTCGAAAGCCTCGCGCCGGGCTTGTTCGGGCGCGGGGCAGGGCGTGTCCAGGCCCATCAGCAAGGTGATGGCGGCGCTGTGCAGGGTGTCGCTTGTCTCGGAGGGCACCGGTGGTGCGCCTGTCGCGACGGCAAGGGCCCGCGCAGTGAGCGTGGAGTCTTCCAGTCGGCGGTTGATGGCCTCGGCCAGTTCGGTGGCGCCGGTGCCGGGCGCCCCCAGCAAAGCAATGGTCTGCTGCGCAGGCACGGTGTGTAGAGATCCGGCGGGTCAGCGGGGCATGTATTGCACGTAAACCTCGTTGGGCTTGACCATGCCCAGCTCGCTGCGTGCCTTTTCTTCCACCATGTTCAGCCCCTCCTTGAGGTCGTGCACCTCGGAGTTCAGGCGCTCGTTGGCCTGGCGGGCCTGGTCGTTGGCCGCCGTCTGCGCGGCCAGCTGGCGCTGCATTTCCTGCACGCGGGGAATGCTTCCCCGGCCCAGCCAGAGCTGGGCGTGCAGGGCTGCCAGCAAAGCCAGCAGGACAACAGGTACAAGTCGGGACGCCATGGCCTAAATGGTACGGGTACGCCCGCAAGACGCAAGCGCGCTTTGCGTTCCACCCGGCCGACGTCGCGCAACCCCGCGCCGCCGGAGGGCAGCGAGGGGAGCGCAGCGAAGCCAGGTGGATGGCATGGCTTGGTCAGCGCAGGTTGTAGAACGCGGCGCGGCCCGGGTAGTGGGCGATTTCGCCCAGGTCTTCCTCGATGCGCAGCAGCTGGTTGTACTTGGCGATGCGGTCCGAGCGGCTCAGCGAGCCGGTCTTGATCTGGCCGGCATTGGTGCCCACGGCGATGTCGGCGATGGTGCTGTCCTCGGTTTCGCCCGAGCGGTGCGAAATCACGGCGGTGTAGCCGGCGCGCTTGGCCATCTCGATGGCGGCGAAGGTTTCGGTCAGCGTGCCGATCTGGTTGATCTTGATGAGGATCGAGTTGCCGATGCCCTTGTCGATGCCTTCCTTCAGGATCTTGGTGTTGGTGACGAACAGGTCGTCGCCCACCAGCTGCACGTTCTTGCCCAGGCGCTCGGTCAGGAGCTTCCAGCCGTCCCAGTCGCCTTCGTGCATGCCGTCTTCAATGCTGATGATGGGGTACTTGTCGCACCACGATGCCAGCATGTCCGTCCACTGCTGGGCGGTGAGCTTGAGGCCGCCTTCGCCTTCGAGCACGTAGTGGCCGTCCTTGTAGAACTCGCTGGCCGCGCAGTCGAGGCCCAGGGCGATCTGCTCGCCCGCCGTGTAGCCAGCGGCTTCGATGGCTTGCAGGATGAGCTGGATGGCGGCCTCATGGTTCTCGACGCTGGGCGCAAAGCCGCCTTCGTCGCCCACGGCCGTGCTCATGCCCTTGTCGTGGATGATCTTTTTCAGTGCGTGGAACACCTCGGCGCCCCAGCGCACGGCTTCGCGAAAGCTCGGCGCGCCCACGGGGATGATCATGAACTCTTGCAGATCGAGGCTGTTGTTGGCATGCGCGCCGCCGTTGATCACATTCATCATGGGCACAGGCAACTGCACGCTGCCCATGCCGCCCAGGTAGCGGTACAGGGGCAGGCCAGACTCTTCGGCGGCGGCGCGCGCCACGGCCATCGATACGGCCAGCATGGCGTTGGCGCCCAGGCGGCTCTTGTTCTCGGTGCCATCGAGGTCGATCAGGGTCTTGTCCAGAAAACCCTGTTCCGAGGCATCGAGGCCCAGCACGGCTTCGGAGATTTCGGTGTTGATGTGCTCGACGGCCTTGAGCACGCCCTTGCCCAGGTAGCGGCCCTTGTCGCCGTCGCGCAGTTCGATGGCTTCGCGCGAGCCGGTGGATGCGCCCGAGGGCACGGCCGCACGGCCCATCACGCCCGATTCGAGCAGCACGTCGCACTCGACGGTGGGGTTGCCGCGGCTGTCCAGCACTTCACGGCCTACGATGTCAACAATCGCACTCATGGTTTTCCTTTGATGGGAAGTTTCAAATCCGGGGTGTGCCAGGGCCGATGTTCAGTGCCAAATCGGCCTCTGGCGCTTTGTCTGTCTGCGGGTGCAGCTATTGAAAGGTGAGCGGATCGCTCAGACGCCCTCGACGCACGCCATGCGCATGATGGCCGCGCCTTCGCGCGCGGCCTTGGCCTTCTGGTACTCGGGCGTGGCGTAGAACGCCTGCGCCGCCTCGAACGACGGAAACTTCAGCAGCACTACGCGGCCCGGGTTCCAGTCGCCTTCCAGCACCTCGACCTTGCCGCCGCGGATGCACACCTCGGCTCCGTGCGCCTGCATCGCATGGGTGCTCCACTTGCGGTACTCCTCGTACTGCGTGGGGTTGGTGACGGTGACGCTGGCGATGACGTATCCGCTGGGCATGGTGCTTGTCTCTTTCTCTGTCGTTCGTTCGGGTAACGGAATCAGGCCTCGAAGTGGTCTTCGAGGAAGCCGTTCTTCTTGGTGATGGTGTCGAGCGCCACCAACGTCTCCAGCAGGGCTTTCATGTGCTTGAGCGGCACGGCGTTCGGTCCGTCCGACAGGGCCTTGGCAGGGTCGGGGTGGGTTTCCATGAAGAGGCCTGCCACGCCCACGGCCACGGCAGCGCGGGCCAGCACGGGCACCATCTCGCGCTGGCCGCCGCTGCTCGTGCCCTGGCCGCCAGGCAGTTGCACGCTGTGCGTGGCGTCGAACACCACGGGGGCGCCGGTCTCGCGCATGATGGCCAGGCTGCGCATGTCGCTCACCAGGTTGTTGTAGCCAAAGCTCGCGCCGCGCTCGCAGGCCATGAAGTTGTCTTCGGGCAGGCCGGCTTCCTTGGCGGCAGCACGGGCCTTGTCGATGACGTTTTTCATGTCATGCGGGGCAAGGAACTGGCCCTTCTTGATGTTCACCGGCTTGCCCGACTGGGCCACGGCGCGGATGAAATCGGTCTGGCGGCACAAAAAGGCGGGGGTTTGCAGCACATCCACCACCTTGGCGGCCTCGGCAATGTCGTCCTCGGTGTGCACGTCGGTCAGCACCGGCAGGCCCAGCTCGCGCTTGATCTTGGCCAGGATCTCCAGACCCTTGTCGCGGCCCGGGCCGCGGAAGCTGGTGCCCGAAGACCGATTGGCCTTGTCGAAGCTGCTCTTGAAGATGAAGGGGATACCCAGGCTGCCGGTGATTTCCTTGAGCTGGCCCGCCACATCCATCTGCAGTTGCTCGGATTCGATCACGCAGGGGCCTGCAATCAGGAAGAAGCGGTGTTCCAGGCCAATGTCAAAGCCGCAGAGTTTCATGGTCGGTTCCTTGGTGTCAGGAGGTCAGGCCGTGGCAGGCATGGCCGCCTGGTGGTGCTCGACAGCCGCCTTGATGAAGGCGTTGAACAGCGGGTGGCCGTTCCAGGGGGTCGATTTGAACTCGGGGTGAAACTGCACGCCGATGAACCAGGGATGCACGTTTTGCGGCAGCTCGACGATCTCGGTCAGGTGCTCGCGCTGCGTCAGCGCCGAAATCACCAGACCCGCCTTGCGCAATGGGTCCAGGTAGTTCACGTTGGCTTCGTAGCGGTGGCGGTGGCGCTCGGTCACCACGTCGCCATAGATGCTGTGGGCCAGCGTGTGGGCCGCCACGTCGGAGCTTTGCGCGCCCAGGCGCATGGTGCCGCCCAGGTCCGAGTTTTCGTCACGCTTCTTGATGGTGCCGTCGGCATCCTTCCATTCGGTGATCAGTGCGATCACGGGGTGGGGCGTGGCGGGGTCGAACTCGGTGCTGTTGGCGTTGGCCAGGCCCGCCACATGGCGTGCGTATTCGATGGTGGCCACCTGCATCCCGAGGCAGATGCCCAGGTAGGGCACCTTGTGCTCGCGCGCAAACCGGGCCGTGGCGATCTTGCCTTCCACGCCGCGCGCACCGAAGCCGCCCGGCACCAGGATGGCGTCGTACTTGGCCAGCTTCGCGACGGCATCGGCGCTGTCGATGGTTTCCGAGTCGACATGGTCGATGTTCACGCGCACGTGGTTGCGCATGCCGGCGTGGCGCAGGGCCTCGTTGACCGACTTGTAGCTGTCCGACAGGTCCACATACTTGCCGACCATGGCGATGGTGACTTCGCCCTGCGGGTGCTCGGTCTCATGCACCAGGTCGTCCCAGCGCTTGAGGCTGGTGGGCGGGGTGTTCAGACGCAGCTTGTCGCAGATGAGGCCGTCCAGTCCCTGTTCATGCAGCATGCGCGGCACCTTGTAGATGGTGTCCACGTCCCACATGCTGATCACGCCCCACTCGGGCACGTTCGTGAACAGCGAGATCTTGGCGCGCTCTTCATCGGGAATGCGGCGGTCGGCGCGGCACAGCAGGGCGTCCGCCTGGATGCCGATTTCGCGCAGCTTCTGCACGGTGTGCTGGGTGGGCTTGGTCTTGAGCTCGCCGGCTGCGGCAATCCAGGGCACATAAGTCAGGTGCACAAACGCCGCGTTGTTCGGGCCCATGCGCAGGCTCATCTGGCGCGCGGCTTCCAGGAACGGCAGCGATTCGATGTCGCCCACCGTGCCGCCGATTTCGACAATGGCCACATCCACGGCATCGGGTGTGCCGATGCCGGCGCCACGCTGGATGAATTCCTGGATTTCGTTGGTGACATGGGGAATGACCTGCACGGTCTTGCCCAGGTAGTCGCCGCGGCGCTCTTTCTCCAGCACGGACTGGTAGATCTTGCCCGTGGTGAAGTTGTTGGTTTTCTTCATGCGCGTTTCGATGAAACGCTCGTAGTGGCCCAGGTCGAGGTCGGTTTCTGCGCCGTCGTCGGTCACGAAAACCTCGCCGTGCTGGAACGGTGACATGGTGCCCGGATCTACGTTGATGTAGGGGTCAAGCTTGATGAGGGTGACTTTGAGTCCCCGCGAT